>Ga0335076_10005487_pt1 | contig 12815 bp, 4 predicted proteins | sample Lox_Sample_25_FD_206717 | JGI IMG/M metagenome (GOLD analysis project Ga0335076, IMG submission 206717) | Soil microbial communities from Loxahatchee National Wildlife Refuge, Florida, United States - Lox_Sample_2.5 | ecosystem: Environmental > Terrestrial > Soil > Wetlands | place: USA: Florida...
TCCGATCTATTTCCCCTTGAGATTTCAGCTCGACATGCACATCCGTGTCTTCCTGCACCACCATGGAAGGAACGATCCTGACCCCAAGATTTCCGGCTTTCGCTACCTCATCACGGATCGCTTCATAGGTGGGAATAAAGACAAAACGCATTTGGTAGGACTTTTGCTCGCCAGGCTGAAGCAGGACTGACGTATGCCCATTGACCCAGGAATTGTGCCGCCAGCCGCGCAGGCTCCTGGTGGCGCGGGAATGAATCGCGAGGATGTCAGGACCCGCCCAGCGTTCACCACCTTCTCCCAATCCTGTTCCGGGCACTTCCTTGTAGATACATTCGAAAGCTGTGCCCTCGGTTGGATGGATCAGCAAAAAGGGCGGATCCCCTAGTGGCCGGAGCACCAGGGAGTAAGAGCTATGTCCACCGATGAAGTGATGAACCAGTATCTTCTGCTCGTGAATCATTGATTGCTGAATGACAGTCCTCGAGCGATATCTTTCTACCGCATTCGCCTGTTCGCTTTGTGGATTAACTTCCTTGGGGTCCAGGCCCACGAATTCTGCGTAATCATCATTGAGACGCAATGGGATTCCTAATTCTCCTATTTCAAGCACTTTGTCTGTCGTATTCGTGAGATTGATATCCCAGATAAGTGCTCCATCTGCACCGAAGTGATAACTCATTTTGATGTCAAGATCTCGCAAGCCCTCAGCAGCGCCGGAGCGGCCAGCATAAGACACACTAAATGACTGGCTGTCGTAAGTGATTTTTCGAATGTCGTGCGAATGCGCGGTTGATTCAGACCTCCAGTTTCCCGATGAACGGAAATGACCGCCGGCTCCCGGATCGTCATCTTGCCAGCTTCGCAGAAGTTCCCAGGTAGTTAGTGCAAGGTCCCCGGTGCGGAAAACATAGTTTCCGTCCACCTCCGGAGTGTTCTTGGCATTCGAAATGTAGTTCAGGGCGTAGGGATCCGACTTACGGGTGATGGAAGACAGCGTCCCATAGCGAAGATCGAATGAAACAACTACATCACCAGAGGTGAGTGAGACTTGATGTTCTTCATGCCGTTCCAAGAGGTCTTTGGTCGCTATCGACCTATCCTCATGCGGTTCTTTTTCTTGCGCGCTTGCGTTCCATGACGCTCCCAGCGTGATGGCACCGGCAACACCAGCTGCGGCCCCATTTTTGAGAAGTTGTCGACGAGATATGTGTGTCATATGAAAAATGGCCCTCAAGAATTCAGAGTAGAAAGAATCAATCAAAACACTTCTGCAGATGGCATTCGTCCGCCGATGGTGCGAGGCTCTTCACCAAAGCTTATGTCGGCTGTGAATCGTGAATACTACTCCGGCCGTGTTGATATTGGCGAATTAAAAAGACCCCGCCACAAACTCTGCTGCGCCGTCCCTTGCGCAAACCGCAAATTGCGCGATAGCCTAGTCCACCCGTCAGGCGTTGAATTCAAGAATTGAGGAGATCTCATTGATGCGCTATTTGCGCTATTCCGACCGCATGTGCCTCTGGGTCCGCAATCGCCGTAAACTCTTTCGCGCTATGGTCACTGCGGTCTTACTCTTTGGAGCAATGAGCGGTACTTCGGCGTATCCAGCGGACGAGCCTGAGGGTTATTCCGTGTTGGTCAAGCTCTTTCAGGAATGGCGGGAATTCGAACATCCGGTGATGAAGAACAATGTCGCCGACTACGGCGCAAGCGCGATGGCGGCAAAGGCTAAGGCGTTGCCCAAGTGGCGCAAGCGTCTCGACGAAATAGACACCAAGTCGTGGCCCATTGAAGAACAAAACGATTACAAGCTGGTCAAGGCTGAAATGAATGGGCTCGATTTCAATCTGAGAGTGCTTCGTCCGTGGGCGCGCGACCCGGCTTTCTATGTAAACGTCTTCCCGTCTCGCAGTGATGTTCCGTCTCGCGAAGGCCCGGTGCCTTATCCCGAGATCGAGCTCTACAACTATCGTTTCCCATTGGATGCCGAAGCGCAAAAAGACTTAACGACGAAGCTTGGCATGATCCCCGCCCTTCTTGCCGAGGCGAAAGAGAATCTAGCAGCCAGTAATGCTCGCGATTTATGGGTGGATGGCGAGGAGGAGTTGCGGAACCAGTCGCGATCCCTGGCTTCGCTCGAGACCGGGACACTCACCGTGCGCACGTTGGCCGAACACCAACATGCCGACCTTACCGGAACCAGTCAGGAGTTAAGGGCGACCGTCACCGGTGCGCGCCAGGCAACCGACGAATTCATCGGATGGTTGGAGAAGTTGGCGCCCACCAAGACTGGCGTCTCCGGCGTAGGAAAGGAGAACTACACGTGGTATCAGCAGAATGTGCACTTCATTCCCTACACTTGGGACGAGGAAGTTGTTCTCCTCCGTCGCGAGCTCGAGCGAGCGCAATCGGCATTGCGTCTTGAGGAACACCATAACCGGAACCTACCCCCTCTTGAACCGGCTGCCGATGCCGCCGCGTTCGACAAGTTAACTCATAACCGTCTGGACAAATTCATAGATTTCCTGGTCAAGCAGGAGATCATTCCAGACAAACCGTACATCAGAACGGCCCTCGCCGAAGAACTCGGTCACTTTACTCCGCCAGATCAGAGGGTCTTCTTCACCCGGATCACACACCGCGAACCCATGCTGCTTTTCTCTCACGATTATCACTGGATCGACCTGGGACGGATGCGCGACGAACCAAATTCGAGTCCGATCCGCCGCAAAATATTGCTCTCAAATATCTGGGACAATCGCGCCGAGGGTTTTGCCACCGCTTTCGAAGAGCTGATGATGCACGTTGGCCTCTACGATGACAATCCGCGCGCCCGGGAGTTGGTGTGGATCATGCTGGCAAATCGCGCCGCGCGTGGCCTTGCCTCGCTGTATGTGCAGGCTAATCAATTCAATTTGGAGCAGGCAGGAAAATTCCAGGCGGAATGGACGCCGCGCGGGTGGGCGAGCGCAAAGGACTCGCTTACAGTATTTGAGCAGTTACTGTATCTCCGTCAACCGGGCTACGGCAGCAGCTACATCACGGGCAAGACGCTCGCCGACGAACTTATCACCGCCTATGGCCACCAGCAGGATCTAGCCGGCAAACCTTTTGTGCTGCGCGATTTCATGGACCGGTTCAACAAAGAAGGCTTGATTCCGATCCTTGTGATGGAATCGGAGATGGTTCCTGATGGTGCACGTCGGTTCGGCCCAGAGTAGCCGCGATCAGGAGGTCGTTCGAACCGCTGTTCTTCATCGAGATGTAACGGATCAAGTCATCATCGTCAGAAACATAAAGCCAAAGCTTGCCGTTCCTGAGGACCAATCGCGTGTCAGAAGATTTTGTTTTTCGGTCGCTGGCTGTTGTATACATTATCCGAGCCCGAGTGGGTTGCTTGGCCGCCCTTGGGCCCGCCTTCGTTCGGAGGAGCAATGAGCATCGCGGACCACAAGATCACACGCCGTTCCTTGTTGCTCTCGAGCTGCTGTCTGATTCCGGGAATCCGCCTGCTGACGGCCCTCGACTTTCCGCGGCCGGCGGCCGCGGGTTACGCAGTAAAGCCCGTACCGCTTACGCAAGTCGACATCGTTGATGACTTTTGGGCACCGCGCATAGAAGTGAATCGCACGGTTTCCATATGGCACTGCTTCAAAAAGATGGAAGAGTTCGAGGATTTTGGCAGCCCTAAACTCATCGAAGCGGCTGCCTATATGTTGGCCAAGCATCCTGACCCAAAGCTCGAAGATTACGTGGATCAAGTGATCGACAGGCTTGTGACACAACTCACTCCACGCCTGACCGATCCTGATAAGGCCGTTCGTGTATCGGGCCATTTCCTGGAAGCCGCGGTCGCCTACTATGCCGTGACTGGCAAACGGAAAATGCTCGATGCTGCCCTCGAAGACGTGAGAGTGATTGATGCAAATTTCGGTCCCGGCAAGCGAGACTATATCTCCGAGCACGAAGGCCAGAAAATCGGATTGCTCGCCCTCTACGGCCAAACGGGAGATGAAAAATATCTGACGCTTGCCAAGTTCTTCATGGATGGACGTGGCAAAGAGGGCTACCCTCGCACCGGCGAATATGCGATCGACCGCACCTACGCGCAGGACCACGAACCAGTCGTGAAACAGGACGAAGCCGTGGGCCACTGCGTTCGCGCAATGTTTTTGTACATTCCACTCACTGATCTCGCGGCATTGACCGGGCGGCCGGAGTATCAGGAAGCCGCGGACAAGATTTGGGAAGACCTTGTTCGTCACAAGCTTTATCTGACGGGGAGCATCGGCTCCATTCGTTTTCATGAGCAATTCGGCAGCGCTTATGAGCTTCCCAATCTGAGCGCATGGAATGAGACTTGTGCTTCCTACGGAAATGTTGTGTGGAACCAACGCATGTTCCAGGCGCATCAAGACGCGAAGTACATTGATGTGCTGGAGCGAGTTCTGTACAACGGTTTCGCTGATGGCGTTTCGCTCAAGGGAGATCGCTTCTTCTACCAAAATCCTCTGCGCTCGTTTGGCAACTACGAACGTTTCGAGTGGATTGACGTTCCTTGCTGCCCGCCAAATGTTGTGCGTCTCGTGGCGTCCGTGGGGAGCTACGTGTATGCGCAGAGTTCCGATTCCCTCTACGTGAACCTCTTCGTTGGCAGCAATGCAAAGGTCAACCTGCCCAGTGGAAACAGCGTTGCGATTCAACAGGGGACTCGATATCCATGGGATGGAATCGTTGATATCAGGCTCGATCCGGAGAGAGCCGAATCGTTCGCAATGCTGCTGCGGATCCCCGGTTGGGCGCGGAACGAAGTCCTTCCTGGTGATCTCTATGAGTACGCCGACAAGATGGAAGAGAAACCGACGCTCAGTGTGAACGGCCATCCTGCGGAGTTAGTGATAGAACGCGGCTATGCTCGCATCGAACGGAAATGGGCGAAGGGAGATAAAATTCAGCTGCGCTTACCCATGCCGGTGCGTCGCGTGAAGGCCAATGCCCACGTGCAGGAAGATCACGGGATGGTCGCTTTGCAGCGAGGTCCACTCGTGTACTGTGCGGAGTGGCCCGACAACAACGGGCACGCTTTGAATCTCATCGTTCCAGAGAGTGCCAAGTTCGCGAGCCAATGGCGTCCGGAGCTACTGAGCGGTGTTCAGGTCGTGACCGGCAGCGTAGATGCCTTGCAGCGGGGTGGCGATGGCGAACTCAAGCAGCAGTCCCATCAGATGACGGCGATTCCATATTTTGCCTGGTCGAATCGTGGGCAGGGGGAGATGGCGGTTTGGATGGCGACCGATCCGAACAAAGCTTGGGTCGCACCTGTGCCGCCCGATCCCATACATGCGGTTCGCTCATCTGGTGGAGTTCAAAAAGTGTGGACGGGCTACAACGATCAGAACGATGACATCCGCGCCCTCTATGACGGCAAGGACCCAATCAGTTCCGCCGACGAGTCTTACTTGTATTACAGAATGCGGCCAGAACCCGGAACCGCGGCGTGGATTGAATACGAATTCAAATCGCCGTCCAAGTTGTCCTCTGCCCAAGTCTATTGGTTCGACGACCGCCGATTCTGCCGACTACCCGCATCTTGGCGCGTCCTGTACAAAGAAGGGGACTCGTGGAAGCCAGTCGCGAATAGCGAACCGTATGCCGTGGCCAAGGACAAATTCAATTTAGTAAGTTTTTCACTTGTAACAACGGTCGCGGTGCGCTTGGAAGTAGAACCAACAACAAAGCTCTATAAAGCTGGACAAATCGGACCGCCCGCTGCCATGTTTATTGACAAAGATACACAGTGGCGCGAGTTCGGACTCCTCGAGTGGCGCATCTCGTAAAATGAGCGTGGATTGGGCGTCCCTCGACTCTCGCTCACGCTTGTGAAACCTCTCGTGGACATCTCCCGGCGCGATTTTCTAAAGGCCATCGGATCCACGGGACTATCGCTCACCGCGAAACGCGTTGGGTGGCCTGCGATCGCAACCGGTTCCGTCACCTTTCTCGACGTTGCCAGGCAAGCAGGCATCACATTTCAGCACGACAATGCCGCATCATCCCAGAAGTATCTCATCGAAACCATGGGCGCTGGCTGCGCCTGGATCGACTACAACCAGGACGGCCTGCTCGATCTCTACTTGGTCAATGGCGCAGCAACTGGCGCATACAGCCCTCCGCAACCTCTGCGAAGCGCACTCTACCGCAACAACGGGGACGGCACGTTCACCGACGTCACCATCGCGGCTGGAGTAGGTGCTGAGGGCTTGTTCGGCATGGGAGTGGCCGTAGGCGACTACGATAACGACGGATTCCCTGATCTCGCTGTACTCGGTTACGGAAGATGCATTCTCTACCGCAATAACGGGAACGGAACTTTTAGTGACGTGACCAAGCACGCAGGTGTGGAGAACTCGGGTCGATGGGCTTCGAGTGCAGCCTGGTTCGATTACGACAACGATGGCAAGTTGGATCTCGTAATTGCTAATTACGTCGATTGGACTCCCGAGCGCAACTTTTATTGCGGTGATCCCGGGCCCGGCATGCGCAGTTACTGCCATCCCGACGACTTCCACGGACAGCCGCCCACGCTGTATCACAATAACGGCGACGGCACCTTCACCGACGTCAGCAAATCCTCGGGATTAGGACTCAAAGGTGGAAACGGCCTCGGCATCGTGACTTTCGATTACGACGACGACGGCTGGCAGGATATTTTCATCGCCAACGACCACATGCCGAACTTCCTGTTTCACAACAATCGCGACGGAACTTTCCGCGAAGTAGGATATCTCGCGGGCGTCGCGGTCAGTGCCGACGGCCAGTTCGAGGCCGGCATGGGCGCGGACGCCGCAGACACCACCGGAAACGGCCGGCTAGACCTGATCGTCGCACATCTCGACATGCAGTTAGCGCGCGTCTATCAGAACTTGGGAAACCAGACTTTCGAAGATGCCACATTTCGTTCGAAGATTGCATATTCGACCTATCACATCAGCACTTTCGGCACGCGCTTCATGGACTACGACAACGATGGCGCTCGCGACCTTTTTCTGGCGAATGGGCACGTCCTCGACAACATTGAACGCTACCACGCCGACACCCACTACGCGGAGCCGAAGCTGATGTTTCGCAACACTGGGCGTGGCACTTTTGAAAACGTCAGCGACAAGCTTGGCCCCGATTTTCAGATGCCCCGAGTGAGCCGAGGTGCTGCCATTGGCGATTTCGACAATGATGGTGATCTCGACATTCTCGTTAACAACTGCGGCCAGCGGCCGCAACTACTTCGCAACGACGGCGGCAATGCCAATCACTGGCTGCAGATATTACTGATTGGGACCAAGTCCAATCGCGACGGTGTCGGAGCACGTGTGAAAGTGTCGGCCGGTGATCTCGTCCTCTACGATCAGCGAAAAGGCGGCATGAGTTATCAATCCGCTCAGGATCCCCGACTTCATTTCGGACTCGGGCAACGCACGAAGGTCGATGCAGTTGAAATCACCTGGCCCAGCGGAATCATAACCAGACTCTCGAACCTCAAAAGTGATCAGATCATCGCTATCAAAGAAGGGGCCGGAGTTGTCGAGCGGCCGTTCCCACGCGTGCCTTGGAAATAAGCCGACCACGCTGCGCGCAGCAGGTCGTCAGCGATTCTTAGTCGCATCCGACTGCGCGGTTCCAGACGACAGATAGCCGGGTTTCTGCCCGTCGGGGGCTGACCTAAATTTCTCGGCCTGTGCTTGGTTCATGCTTGCCAGCACGGCCAGCACTTCCTGCGCTTTCCGAAGATCGCCGCGCTTCCGATACGCGGCAGCCAGATTTGAATAGACCGAAGGATCACCAGGATTAAGCTGCCTCGCGATCTCCAAGTGTACGATCGCGTCGTCGGTCCGATTGTCCAGCAAAACGAGTTTGCCCAAAGCCAGTTGCGAGCCGGCGTAGTTGGGACGCTCTGCGACTGATTTTTCGAGAGCGTCTTGCGCCTCTTTGAAGTCCGGTTCCCCGGGAGAAACACCGGAACGGAGCAGCGCCTCGCCCAGCAACGTCAGCAATCGGTAATCGTGATCTCCCTTTTGCGTTGCCTCCCGCGCAATGCGGACCGCCTCCGGCACGTTGCCCTCGAGCATCGCCTTTTGCGTACTCGCCAGGAAAGCAACGTCAGAGCCAGGCGCCAGTCGGCCGATTAGATCAAAATCCTTCTTGCCGATGTCCAATTCGTCCAGCAGCACCAGAAACATCCCACGCTGGTAGTGCAATTGTGCGGAATCAGGCAAGTGATCTAGTCCCAGGTTGACCACTTGCAGGCCAAACCTGTATTCCTGCTTCTCCATGCATGCGTCGGCTACGAACAGGTACAGCTTCTCGTTCTCAGGGGCCAGCTTCGACGCTCTTGCGAGTGCTTCAAACCCCTTCTGGTTCTGCCCGTCGCCAACGTACGCCTGAGCCAGCAGGTTATTGACGTCGACGTTGTCATATCCGTCCGCGCAGAGACTAGTCAGAATCGGAATAGCCAGCTTCGCCTGGCCCGTCGCAACCAGCGACAAGCTGAGATTGAACTTCGCGGCATACTCGTTCGAGACTCGACCCACTGCAGCGCGTAAATGCGGGATTGCCTCGGCGAACGAGCCGGCCCTTGTGAGCGCCGTTCCTTGCCGGAGTTCGTCTTCGGCTTGAAGATCCCGATCGGGGTCGGCACCGGCGATTTGGGAGTTAAGGGCTTTGGGCGTTTGGAGTTTCGGGTTCGCCCCTACCTGCGCCATTAAACCTGGACAGATCGGCATCAGCGCAACGCAGGCGAGCGCCATCCGTAACCGAGCCCCTACTTCCACTTCGGTTTTTCCTTCCACGTTTCGAGCGTAGCGTATCACGGGGCCATCCCCGGAACTTGGGTAAACGCAAACTCAAAATGCAAGGCGGTCCCGTTTAGCCCGCCAGATTTCCCCGGATTGCAGCCCAAATTTTGACACTGGACCTGCCAAAAACGAGTCTGTCAGGAAAAAGAGACAAAGTTTTCCTTGACAAAGTTCCCGAATAAAGTATACAAAACCCGACATCGTGAGCAGGCCTTATGCTCTCGAGTCCTGTAAACGTTTACTCGAATGCGGAGTTCGTCGGGTAGACCTCATGAACAGAAATGACCCTGGTATAGGCAGCCGTAAATAAACGTTGGGTTCGAACGAGAGGTGGAACTATGTCTCACAGTTTTTCTCTTCGTCTGCTTCCCCGTGCCTTGTGCAGCCTTTGTGTCCTCATAGGGCTTTGCGCCGTCTCAAGCACAGCACAGATCACAGAAGGAAGTATTTCCATCTCCGTCGCTGACTCCAGCGGCGCTGTGCTTTCCGACACCGACGTCGTGCTGCAGGATCTTGCCACGAACGCGACCAGGGTAGCCAAAACCGGGTCGGCAGGCTCATACACTTTCCCGGACCTGGCCACTGGAACCTACAAACTAACGATTTCCAAGGCAGGTTTCGTCACCCAGATCTTTGAATCGGTCGCCGTTTCGGCCACTCGCGTAACTGATATCAAAGCCGTGTTGAAAGTCGGAGCGGTCAACCAGCAGGTGGTGGTTAGCGCCGAAGAAGTTCCCGTCCTCGAGACCGACTCCAACGCCATCACCGGCACGATCGACATGCAGCAAGTGGAAGACCTGCCGCTACTCGGACGGGACATCTCTTCGTTGTCGCAACTGGTTCCTGGGTATGCCGGCGGAACGTGGAACGGGCTGCCCTATATGGCAACAGGAAACAACATCGATGGTGTCGTGGGCACTACGCAGCGCATGAAGTTCGACGGCGCGGCCACACCTCTCGTTCAGGCGCGCGTAGAGGACATTGAAGAAATGACCGTCCAGACCGACCAGCTGAATATGAACACTGGTTATGGCATCTCGGACATGCAGGTGAATTTCGTCACACGCCGAGGCAGCAATACTCTTCATGGACGCGTCTATGAAGATTTTCGCAATACCGTTTTAAACGCTAACACGTGGGTGAACGATGCTACGGGACTTCAGAAAGAGCCGTTCATCCGAAACGAATTCGGCGGCACCTTGGGCGGGGCGATTATTAAAGACAAATTGTTTTTCTTTGGGACCTTCGCCATGGCCAAACAGCCCAGTGGGGCCACGAACGCCAACACGGTCATGAGCCCGCTGGCTCAGACTGGCGTCTTCAACTTCACCGATACAAAGGGCGTAGCTCACACTGTCAATCTCCTCACCGACATCGCCGCAAGCGCCACCGGAGTTAATCCCTGCTGCACCCTTCCCACGGTAGTAAATCCGGCCATTAGCCCGATTTTCTCTAATATCTCCTCTGCCCTGTCCGCTGGTTCGGTTACGCAGAACTCCGACGCAAATTTGGTCGATGTCCACTGGGGTTATCCCACTCCTCTGACCCAGTATTTTCCGATGGTCCGCGTCGACTACAACGTGAGGGATAACCTGCGCCTGTTTCTGTCCTGGAAAGAGACGAAGGCCAAGCAAGCGAATGGCGACATACCTCCGTTGCCGGGTTCGTTCTATGCGAAATTTGGCGGTACGAACGATTACACAAACTTCACGCAGGCGCTCGGTGTCGACTGGACAATCTCGAAAACCATACTTAACTCCTTCCGCGCAGGCTATCTGTACAGCAGCTACACCTATGGATACGACTTGACTCCAGCGTGGCTGACCCAGCCATCGATTAATTTCGCCTACGGCGCCTCCGGCGTGGAACTGAATAACCTGCCGATCGGCACCTACTATCCGGTGTTCAACGCATCCGACAATGTCACTTGGCAACATGGTGCGCACACGGTCAGCTTTGGCTTCTCGTTCTTCCGCGAACAGGATCATTACTACAACGCACCGTCCGGGTTCCCGTTCATCCATATGGGCATAGACCCTAATGATCCTGCCGGAGGCGTGTTCCAAAGCTACTTTGCTAACAACTTCCCGAACGCCGCTACAAGTGACCTAACCCACGCAGAGAACATGTACGCAACTCTGGTCGGAAGAATCAGCGGTGTCGACCCGGGCGGAGCCGGATTTCCGCTTAATGTTAAAACCAGACAGTACTCCACCCAGGTCGGGGAATACGCCTTGGATGAACTCCAGCACAACTATGGACTGTTTATCCAGGATGCGTGGAAAGCCACGCCGCACCTGACGGTCAACGCTGGACTTCGCTGGGATTTTGTCAGTCCGTCGAAAGACCTAACGGTCGGCTATCACAGCGCGGACAACGTCGGTATCTGGGGCCCGTCGGGAGTCGGCAACATTTTCAACCCCGGCGTCCTGACCTCGGATCCGAACGGGATTAATCCCCAATACCGTGCAAGACCGAGCGCGTACAACGGTTGGTACAAAACACCACAACCTCAACTCGGCATCGCCTGGAACCCCAACAAGACCGATGGCGTGATGGGTAAGCTTTTCGGCGGAAATAGCACAGTCATTCGCGCCGGCTTTGGACTGCGGCGCATGACCGAGCCGTACCAGTTCTTCTGGAACTCGGCCTCCAACGAAGGCTATGCTTTCTATCAGGGCTTCCGGCTGTCGCCGCAGGTTCCTGGCTCCACGTTGCCAGCCACAGGCGGGTACTATGCGGGCAGCTACGCGCTTGGGGATGCTCAACCTGCACCTTTCTTCGTGAGCCCTCCGACCTACCAATCGGTGATTCCAGAGTCCCAGGAGACTTTCTTTGGATACTGGTCGGGAGTAAACGGCATCAATGAAAACGTCCATCAACCCTATGTGATGACATGGAATCTCGGCATACAGCGGGCGCTCGGCTCGCGCAACGTACTCGAGATCCGCTATATGGGCAATCGCAGTGTGCACCAGTGGATCGTTGAGAATCCCAACGAGGTCAATATTTTCGAAAACGGATTTCTGAACGAGTTCAAGGATGCGCAGACAAACTTGGCGCTCAGCGGCGGAACTAGCTTTGCGTATAACCCGGGCAACCCGGCCTCGAAACCATTACCCATCATGACGGCTGCTGCCGGCGGAGACGCAACCTTCTTTACCAATGGCACTTTCATCACAAATCTCAACACTGGGGCTGCCGGCACTCTCGCCAGCACCTTGGCGGGCAGTTCGACCTATCTTTGCAATCTGATCGGCAGCGCTAACTTCTCGCCCTGCGCCATAAACGGTGTCGCGAATCCCGGCTCAGGCTATCCCATCAACTTCTTCCAGGCGAATCCTTACAACGCAGGCAAGGCCACCGGCTACCAGAACGACCCCGGTTACGGGACCTATCACTCCCTGCAGGTGGACTTCCGCCAGAGAGCCTGGCATGGGATGCAGTTTGACGTGAACTATGCTTGGAGTCACTCCTTGGGCGTTCAACCGAATAACTCCTGGACCGGCGCCTTCAACTTGTTCACTATGCGTAACCTCCGCGACAGCTACGGACCAACAGGATTCGACTATCGCCACGTGATTCACGCCAACGGTACCTACGATCTTCCATTTGGAAAAGGTAAGTCCTTTGCCAGAGTCGGCGGAGTTGCCGATAAGATCGTGGGTGGCTGGTCTATCGGAACAATTGTGAACTGGCAGACGGGCGGCCCGTATCAGCTTCTCGGCGGCTTCAATACTGTCAACGGCCCAACCAATACTCCGGTGGGCGATGTCTACGGAGATGGAGGCATAGTCCTTAACGGGGTGAGCCTGTCTGATCTCGGTGCCTCACAGGTGCACCGCGTTGCAGGCCAGCCGTATGCCCTAACCATCAATCCGAAATACTTCAATTTCAACGGCGGAGTCCCCACTGGTGTGAACCCGGCATACATCGCGCCAAATACCACCGCGGGCGTATTCGGTG
>Ga0335076_10005488_pt1 | contig 12814 bp, 10 predicted proteins | sample Lox_Sample_25_FD_206717 | JGI IMG/M metagenome (GOLD analysis project Ga0335076, IMG submission 206717) | Soil microbial communities from Loxahatchee National Wildlife Refuge, Florida, United States - Lox_Sample_2.5 | ecosystem: Environmental > Terrestrial > Soil > Wetlands | place: USA...
GGGGTATCCAGCCACCATTACTGAGAGACCACGCGTAGTTCCAGGAGTACGCCGCCACAACCGCGACGATCGCGTACGGGATCAGCGCGATCGAGCGGAGCAAGCCGCGCGCGACGAGCGTACGGTGCATCGCGAGCGCGAGCAGCATCCCCAGCGCGAATTGGATGCTGACCGCGATCACGGTGATGATCGCGGTATGCCCGACGTCCTGCCACCACACGGGCGCGGTGAGCACCGCTTTGTAGTTGTCGAGCCCGACCCACTTGTTCGCGCCCGGGAAGCGCAGATCCGCGCGCTGAAGCGAAAGGATGATCGTGTCGACGATCGGGTACACGGTGACGGCGAGCATCACGATCGCGGCCGGGGCGATCAGAATCGCCGCGAGCCTGCGCTCGGCACGTGCACGATCGGTGAGGTGCCTGCGGCGAGGTGGCGCGGCCGCGGCGGGGGCGGCAACGGCGGTGGTGCTCATAGCAATGCCTCCGATCCGAGCGCGTCCTTGATCTCGCCACGCAGCGTGCTCACCACAGTGTTGGGGTCGATGCTCGAGGTCGGCGACAGCGCCTTCTGGATCGCCAGCGTGACGTCGGCGTAGACCGGGGTTTGCGGCCGGATGCCGTATGTCTTGAGCTGGTTTTCGATCAGCGCGTGGAAGGGATAGAGCTTCTCGAACGACGGGATGGTGTAGACGGCCCCGCGTACGGGCGCCAGCCCGCCCTTGACGGCATAGGTGATCTCGTAGTTCTCCTGGGTCAGGCACTGGACAGCGTCGAACGCGAGCTGCGGGTGCTGTGAGTGCGACGAGACGCCGAGGTTGTAGCCACCGATTGAGACATGCGGACGCACGCCGGGGATGACCTCGGGGAACGGCGCGTAGCCCATCTCCTTCCAGACGGAGGGGCCGGTCGACTGGGCCGAGGCCCACACGAACGGATAGTTGATCTCAAACGCGGCCAGCCCCTTGTCGAACTGAGTGTCCGATTGGCCCTCCTGTGTCACGTTGAGCGATGGATCCGCGGCCGGAGAGGTCGCGAGCTCATGCATGATCGAGGCGGCAATCTTGGTCGACGGCCCGACGATCACCTGGTTGGTGCCGGTGATGATGCCCCCGCCGGCGGAGTCGACGAGTGAGTTGAACCACACTGTCAGCCCTTCGTACTGGTCGCCCTGTTCCTCGATGTAATGCGGCTTGCCGAGCTTGGCGAGCGCCCTGGCGTCGCTAATCATCTGCGTCCATGTCGTCGGCACCGGCTGGTGGATGTCCGCGAGCAGGTCCTTGCGGTACCAGAGCAACTCGGTGTTCGAGTTAATTGGAACGGCCCAGAGCCTGCCTTGCCAGGTCGCGGTCTTGATGGGACCGGGAAGATCGACGCTCTGGATCTGTTGCGCGAACGCCGACGGCACCGGCCGGATCCACCTCGCCGTCGCGAACTCGGCCGTCCAGTCGACATCCATGGCCAGGATGTCGATCGACGGATCGTTGGCGGCCAGGCGGCGCACGAGCGAAACGCGCTGCTGGTCAGACGACGTCGAGAGGAAGTTGGTCTTGATGTCGTACTTGCCGCCGGAGTCCTTACTGCAAGCCGCGGCGGCGGCGGCGAACGAGCCCGACGGCTCGGGGAACACGTACCAGTTGAGTGCCACCGGACCCTTGCCGGAGGACCCGCAGCCCGCGACCACGAGCGCGGCCAGGATGGTGGCAAAGGCCAGATACAGCGTGCGAACTCGCTCTATGCGGGTGCCTTGCCTGAGCGTGCGCCGCGAGCGAGTTCGCACGAAGTTGGGCCGGTCCAGGCCCGGCGTCGGCCCGGTACCACTGTCACGTAGACAGCCTCTCCTCGGCAACCTCTCTCCATCCCTCTCCGGTGGTGAGATGACGTTAGGACTGGTACCCGGTAACCCGAATCACGTAAACGCGAAGTTAACGGTGGAGAAGGTGAAGTTAAGGTCGGAACGGAGCGGCGAGTTCGTCGAAATCGGGCCGGGCCGGTACCGGCTCGGCACAGAGGGAGCAGGTTGACCAATCGAACGGCTGCTCGATCCCGCGCAGGCGCCGGTCGTTCTGGTGCCACTCGCGGTTGAGATGCCGGCCGATCACGACCGCCCCGATGCGTCCGGCGCCGGCCGCCTTGAGCGCGGCGGCGGCGCTCTGCGCGCTGGCGCCGGTCGTCCAGGTGTCGTCGATCAGCAGGACCGCGTCGTTGTCAAGCGCTTGAGTGGCCTCGAACCTGTGCTCGTTGTAGGTGCGGATCGGGACCTCGGCGTCGGTGCGACGCAGCAGTCGCTCGTGTCGACTGCGGGTGGGGCCGACGAGCTCGCCGACGATCCAGCGCAGCGGGTGGCGTTCGTCACGGGTCCGGTCTCCGGACGGCACGGTGGTGACGAGATCGAAGTGCCTGGTTCTGGCGGCTTGCGCCACGCAGCTCTCGTGCTCGGCGAGGAAGCGCCACAGGATCGCGGCCAGGGTCGCGCCGAGGCGGCGAGCCACTTCGCCATCCAGGCGCTTGTAACTTGCAAGCGCGTGATGGAGCTGCTCGCGGGCCACGCTGTAGGAGATCGGGGCGACGGCATCGAGCACCGCTTGCCCGTGTGCACAGGCATAACAGCGGTCGTACCCGGCGGTGAAGTTAAAGCAGGTCGGGCACACGTCCGGGCCGCGGCGCGGGCCCAGCATCACGTTCTCGTACGGCGTGCTCAGCTCGCGGACGGTCGGCACAGAGCCCTACGCCAAGAGCGGATCCGACGCGGTTAGGGCGTGGAGGATGGTGGTGACCTCGGCGGGATCGTTGACCACGCGGGTGCCAGGCCGGGTCGCGTATTCCCGGGCCCAGGGCTGGCGCTCGATCAGCGAGCCTGCGAAGAAAACCGGCCGGCCCTGCGCTAGCGCGAGGCGGGCCTGCGTCCGGGCGCCGCTCGTCTCCGACGCCTCGACCACCACGGTGGCGAGGGCGACCCCGGACATCACCGCGTTGCGCATCGGGAAGCTGCGCCGGCTCGGCGGCGAGTCGGGCCAGAACTGCGAGATCACGGCGCACTCGTCCGCGATCCGCTGCTGAAGGGGCTCGTTCTCCGGGGGATAGGTTCGGGCCAGGCCGGTCCCGATGACCGCGACAGTGCGGCCTTTGTGGGCGAGCGCGCTGGTGTGCGCCGCGGTGTCGATCCCGGCTGCCAGTCCTGATATGACCGAATATCCGCTGTGGATCAGGTGCTCGGCCATGGCTCGGGCGCTCTCGACGCCGGCGGGGGTCGCCTTGCGGGCTCCGACGACGGCGACGCCGCGGGCGTCCGCCGGCGTGAGGCGGCCGGCGATGAACACCATCGGCGGGCGGTCGTGCACGGCGCGAAGGTTCGGGGGATAGCCGGGATCGAGCACCGTGACGAGCCGCATGCCCCGGGCGTCCCAGCGATCGAGATCAGCCCGGGCATGGTCTAGGAGCTCGTCCGTCGGTGGCTGCGCTTTCGGGCCGTTTGCGCTTTGCTCGTCCGGAAAGAGGCTCGTCTGCTGAGGCAGGGGGACGGCTTGGGCTTCGAGCTCTGCCTCGAGGACCGCGCGGGCGCCACCGTGCTCCTCGACGAGCTCGGCGTACTCGACCCACGGACGCCGGCCGGTCCTGAGCAGGACCACCATCGCGGCCCGATCGTCGGCAGCGGTCACCGCGCGAGCGTATCTCCCGCCAGAGACGTCCCGGCCGGGGCTGGTCAGGCGACCCGCTGGGCGGTTTCTGCGGGCTGACTGGTGGCGTCCGCGCCTGGCGCGGAAGCAGCAGGAGCTTCCGCGTCGTGGGCCGGCGTCGTGGGTTCTGTGGCCGGCGCCTCGGGTTCCGGCCCCGGTTCTGGCGCGGAAACCGCCTCCGGATCTGGCGCGGAAACCGCCTCCGGATCTGGCGCCGATACCGCCTCCGGTTCTGGCGCGGCCGCCGACGCCGCCTCCGGTTCTGGCGCTAGTCCGGATGCCGCCTCCGGATCCGGCGTCGGAGGTGTGAACACTGGGTCTGCGGGCGGGGCGGGCGCTGGGGCCGGCGGCGCGGCGGTCATCGTCGTCGTCGTCACCGCGCCGTGACCCTGCTCGTCGCCGCTCAATGCCATCCTGAAGTCGCGGATGACGGTGCCCACCGCCCGTCCGGCCTCCGGCAAGCGCTTGGGACCGAGCACCAGCAGAGCGACAACCAGAACGAACAGCAGGTGCGTCGGCTCGAGGATGTCGCCGATCATGGGCCAAGCTTAGCTGGTCCTTAGCCCTGACTGGATGCGGCTTAACCGTGTGCGCCATGGGCAACGTCGCTCGCGATTCGCCTGGCAGCTCTGAGGGTGCGACCGCCGTCGTCCAGATTCGGGTCGTAGGCCGTGATCGCGGCGGCGGCGATCTCGAATCGCTCGCAGACGTGGCGGACGCAGTCCGATAGCCGGTCGAGAGTCGGACCGCCCGGCGCCGCGTACTTGTTGGCGCGGGCGTGGTTCAGATCGATCGAGTCGAGGTCGACGTGTAGGTACACGCGCTCGACGCCGGCGGTGAGCCGGTCTACGGCCCGCTCGAATTCGCCTGGGTCGATCTCGCCCGGGACCGTCATCAGCCTCGCACCGTCGATGCGGCGGCGCTGATAGGGCTCGAGGTCGCGGACGGCCGCGAGGACCGGGGATCGTCTGGCGCAGCGCCCGCCAGCCGCGGCCGGTCAGCATTGCTAGGCCCATCACGTCGAAGAAACCCGACTCGTTCTCCTCGGGGTCGTCGAAGTCGGCGTGGGCGTCGAACCAGACCACGCCGAGGTTCTCGGCTCCCACGCCGGCGGTCGTGCCGAGGCAGCTGTTGCAGTTGCCCGCGAGGACCAGCGGAAACGCGCCGTCGGCCACGGCGGCGGCGACCCTGGTCGCGAGGCGGCGGATCAACTCGACCACCCGGACGATCTCCGGATCGGACTCGTCGACCGGCTCGATCTGGTCGTGCTCGAGGTGCCACCCCGCGGACCGGATGCCTGCGAGGAGGATCTCGTCAGAGGCCTGGTGGGGCCGGCGCCCATGCTGACGTCCCGCAGGCCATTGTGAAACGGCCAGGAGATGATTCGCAGCCGTTTTGTTGCCGCTCGGCGTAGTTTCCCATTTGACATCTAGTTGGACCCCTGGTCGTTTCGCCGGGGTATCGGCGCGAGAGCGCGCTTGAGGCTGGCGTTGGTGAAGCCTGCTTGTTGCCGGGTGGCTTGTGCGTGATCGAGGAGCTGCTGGTATCGCCGGTTGAAGTCGGGATTGGCGTGTCGGTGCTTGGCGATGGTCGCCCGGCAGTGGGCCGGCTGGGCGTCGTTGACTCGGTGGATGGCGGCGATGACGTCGCAGGTGAGGTCGGTGTGCTCGCGGCAGATGGTGATGCTGGCGCGGCGGGCGATGTCCGCGCCGTAAGAGGTGGCGAGGAGTTCGGTGGTGTGTGCCTGGATGGCATCGGCAACCTCGCACATGCGTTGTTGATGTGGGGTGCCGGGAGCGATCGGAGCCGGCGTGCGCGGGTTCTCGATGGCTCGCTGGAGCCGATCGAGCTCGTTTGCGAGCCGTGGCTGGCGCTGGCGCGCGGCTTGATAGGCGTGTTGTCGGTCGGCGAGTTGGTTGCCGTCCTGGTTGATCGCCTCGCCGATCGCGTTCCAGGACGTCGGCGCGATCCGTTGCATTAGCGTGGCGGCGAGCAGGCGGGCGTGGATGACCGCGGGTGGTGTCTGCATTCCCGGGAAGGAGGTGTTGGTGATGGTGGGGATGTCGACGCCCGTGTGCGCAGCGACATGCGCCAGCACGCGGTCGGCGACGGTCTGCGGGATGCGCGGGGGTTTGGGTCGTTCGCGGCGCTCGTTCGCCTCCCGATGTTGCCGACTTGTCGTGCTGGCTCGGAAGATGGTGAATCCGCTCTCGCGTAGCGCTGTCTCGAGCTGCGCCGTCAGCGTCTGGCGGGCGCCTGTCGGCGTGGCGAGTAGGAGCTGACCGAGGATCAGCAGCCGCTCGCGCAGGTCGGGCAGCGCGTCGCGGATGAACTCGCCCTGATGGGCGAGGTTGCTGGTTGGCAGCGCGATCGGGGCGGCGCGTTCGTGGCCGCTGGTGAGCTGGCACCACAGCCACACCCCGGCGCGGGCGCGGCGGGAGGGGGCGTCAGCCCGCCAGCGATGGTTCTCCGCCAGGCGGGGTTGCAGCAGCTGCCAGGTGTCGCGGTCGATGCCGCTCCATTCGGCGAGCTGGGCGCGGCGCTGCTTGAAGTCGATCAGGCCTGCGTGGACGTGCTGGTTGGCGATCCGTTTGATGCGGCGGAGGAGCTCGTCGAGGCGGTCGTGGGCGCGGAGTTTCACCGAGGTGGTGTTGTAGCCCTTATTGATGAAGGTCTCGGGGAAGCCGAGGTAGCGGATGGCGGCGTCCCAGTCCAGCGGTTTGAGCATGCGGACGAGCAGCACCGAGCAGAACCGGCGGCCGAGCCGGTGGGTGAAGTCGTCGAAGTCGAACAACGCGGCGATCTCGCGCTGGTAGTCGTGTGCCCAGAACAGCTGCGGCACGTGCCGGGCTTGGAGACGGTCGTCGAGGTCGTGCGGCCGGCGGTGCGCCCGGGGGTGCAGCCCGATCCGGCTCATCGGCGGCGCCCATCTGGTCTCGCTCCACGCCTGGCGCAGCGCTGCGCGCAGAATCGGTGACGCTTCGCGGATGCCGCTCACGACCAGCGTGTGGCCGTCGGCGCGGTGGCGCTCATCGGCGATCTGGCGCAGCGCGTCGGCCAGCGCGGCCGGGTCGGGGAGATCGGCGAGTCTGAGCGCTTCGGGCAGCACCGTCGATACCGCTGCCGGTTCGCTGAGCAACCGGTGTGCCGGGTCAGCCGGCCTTCGTTGGCCGGATGGCAGCACGTGCCGGTGCAGCAGGTTGCACAGTGTGCGCATGTCCTTCAGATACGTTTGCGGCGGCATTTTCTCCCCCCCGAGCGTCGGTTCTAGCTGGCCGTCGAGCACACTGTCGATCCGGCGCTGGGCGGCCAGCAACGGCGGATCGCCGGCAACGTTGGCGGTTGGCGGGGCGGCGAGCTCGCCGCGGCACAGTTCGCGCCGGCGACGGTGCCAGCACCGCGTCGGGTCAGTCAGCGTGCCTTGGCGATCTCGGGGCCATCTGGCGCGCGGGCCGATCTCCGGAACCGCTCCGCACTCGGGACAGAAGCGGGCGAGCAGCACGCGATGGCGCAGGCACACGACGCTCCAGCACAGCTGCCAGCGGAGCAGCCAAGCGCCGTTCTCGGCAAGGCAGCGCGGGCAGAACCGGGAGGACCAGATCAGCACCTGGTGACCTTCGGGGGCGCCCTGCAAGGGCACGGGCGCCGATAGCGCCGCTTGATCAAACGCGCGGCCGGCGTACCGAGCGAGCAGCATCCCGTCGAGCGTCTCACTGGCGATTCCGGTCACGAACGACGCGTGAGCGAGCCGGTCGGCCGGTAGCGTCACGCCGAAGCGTCCGGCCGCGGCGACGCTGCCGGTGCCACGATCGAGACCGAGCGCCCTGATGACGTCGCCCGGCGGAAGGCCGGAGGCGTGCGCGTAGCGGATGACGTAGCCGGGCAGGCACTCCCCGTCGAGCGGCGAGAGCCGCAGCGGCAGCGTCCTCACGCAGCCTGACGGCGTGGCGGCTGGCGCCCGGCGCCGACCTCCGCCGCGTAGCCGACGTCGATCCTGTCCAGCAGCCTGCGAGTGATCCGCTCTGTACCGGTGTCGATCGCCTCCGCCGTGGCCTCGGTCAAAAGCTGGGTGAGCGAACCGATCACGCCCTGGGTGCGCCGCCACAGATAGTCAGCCTCACGGGTGAGATCGCCCTCCTTGGCTCCGAGCAGCACCAGCTCGTGCTCGAACACCTGCAGCACCCCGAGCCACATCGCCCTCTCTGGCTGCGTGGAGCGACGGAGAGGCTCGACCGGCAGCCGCTTGAACCGCTGGCTGATCTGCGCCAGCGCCGCGTCCGCGCCGAACCGGCCTTCGTGCATGAATCCGCCGTGCGAGAGTCCGACACCGGCGTAGACGAACGTCGCCTGCAGATCGTTCGCGAGGCGCTTGAGGTGGTTGTTGGCGTCTCGGTCGGCCTCGCGGCGCAGCTCTAACAGGTGGATGTCGTCGATCACGATCAGCGACGTTCGGCAGCCCCGGGCGCACTCGAGCACCAGCTGAGTCAGCTGGCGGGCGTTGGCGTGCCTGGGCGGCCCCATCCCGTAGAAGGTGAGGATCGCGTGGTTGAGGCCCTTGATCGTGGGCAGCGCGTCGACGTTGACATAGACCACCGGCAGGTACTCATGCCCCTCCGGGGTCAGCTCGTGCGGGTAGCGCTTGCGGCAGCGTCGCTCGTAGTGGCGGCCGAAATGACTAACGATCGTGGTCTTCCCATTGCCGGGATTGCCGTCGAGCGCGGCGCCGTGCCTGGCCCCGGGCCCGCGGAGCTCGTTAGAGACGACGAGCCGCTCAAGCGCGCGATGTATGTCCGCATAGAGGGAGCGGATCGGTCCGAACCCGTGCGCATGCCGCAGCCGTTCGACGTCGTAGGCAGACTTTGAGCGGTCATCGAGGCGGCGGAAGGCCCCGAGGCGGATCGGCTCGGGGCGCTGGGTCGGCTCATCATCAACGAACCGGCGCCAGCCCTCCTTAACCGTCAGCCGCCGCCACCGCTCCGCGCCCGAATCGATCACCGCTCCAGCTCCAGCGTCGGGATCTCGATACCCGACCAGCCGTCGAATTCGGCCGGCGCGGGTGGCGCGGGCTTCTGCGCTGACGGACTCGCCGCGTGGCGTCGCTCGGCGATCACCGCCTGGCGCACCGCCTCCCGGCGGGCGCGACGGTCGCGGAAGAGATCCTCATCGGTGAGCTCGTGCAGAAGTCGCGCGAGCTGGGTGGCGATCTCTTCTTCGCTTGGCCGGTGCATGGCCGAGTCAATCAGCAACCGCTTCACGTAGGCGAGCGCGGAGGCGCCGAACGGCCGGGCGACCTGGCGCGCGTGCCGCCAGTGCAGCGCGTGGAATCGCTCATCGCGCGGGTCCTGAAACCAAACGCGCCCAAGCTCGCGGGGATCGACGCGGATCGGCCATTTCCCGTCGAACGCCGGCAGTGGGCAACGCTGCTGCCGGTAGGGGTCAAGGGCCGGCGAGTCGTAGGTCAACCCGGCGACCTCGACTCCCGCCCGGCCGATCACGCGCGCCTCGACCGGCAACAGCCTCAGGTGCAGCTCGGGATCGCGCGGCACATAGAGGAAGCCGGCACGGCCGATCGCCTCCTCGTAGGCCTCGTTCGGGCTCAACCGCAGGTGCGGCGCCTCTGGAAGGCGCAGCCCATCGTGCGGGCGACGCTGATAATCCAGCGCGATCCAGCGGCCGATGATCGCCTCCAGCTCGTGCGTGAAATACACCGCGTCGGCCTCGATGTCCTTGCCACGCGCGAGCACGTTCGGCCCGGTGTAGCCCGGCAGCGCTTCCAGCAGCCGCTCGCGCATCGTGCGAAACAGCCGCTCGATCCAACCCTTGTCAGAACCTCGATACGGCCTGGCTGACTGCACGTTGATCCGCAGGTGCTCGCACGCGGCCATGAACACGACTGACTGGTAGTTGCGCCCCCGGTCGATCACTACCGTCCCCGGCCTGACCGTCGGCCGCGGCGCCAACACCGTCCCGGGCGGCAGCTCGAACGCGCGCAGCACCAGGTTCTCCGGCACCCCGCAATACGGATAGCTCACATCCGACGGCCAGCGCCCGTCCACCGGGGTGGGCGACAGCAGATCCGACAAAAGCAGCGCCAGATCAACGCCCTGGGTCGAGAACGGCGTCAACCGAAACGCCAGGATCGACCGCGTGCACACATCCAGCGCCGCCGTGAAGTCAAGCCCAACCCACTGGAAGGTGAACGGGTCGACCGCGAACACGTCCAGGCTCGTGGTGTCGATCGCGACGTACTCGCCCGGTCGCTCCGCGACCAGCGACCCCAGATCCTCGCTCGGCGCGCCCTGCGCGCTGCGCCGGCTCTTCGCCGGCAAACGAAACAGCCCCGTCGGCGCCAGCACGTTATCCACGATCCGGTTGAACGTCTGCCGCGAGGACGGCAGCTCAAGCGGCTCGCCGCTGTCGCGCGCCAACCGGCTCGCGACCCGCGCGCGGAACTGCATCTTGCGCACATCCGACGCGTCAGCCAGCCCGTTCGCCTCCGCCGCGATCGCCGCCAGCAACCGCTCATCAATGCCGCGGCCCGTCGCCGACCGCGCGACGCGACCGTCAACCAACGCGGCAAGACCCTGGCGCTGAAGCGCCCGGCGCCGCTTGCGCAACCGCTCCGCCGAGCAGCCAAGCTCGCTTGCCTTCGCCGCAAGCCGCTGCCTGAGCGTCGTGCACGCCGGATCGAACTGTGGGCGCGGCTCGCCCGGCGACGGTCGGTCGGGATCGCCGGATCGATAGCCAAATGACGCTTCGTTCAGATGCGCCAGCAGCGCCGCCGCCTCCCGCAACTGCGCGTCGCTCAGTGCGCCCGCGTCCAACAAGACCGCGCCAAAGCGCCACTCCTCGTTGCAGACCACCACGGGCTCTGCTTCGACCCGGGTCAGCACGAACCGAACTGACTCTCCCGCCGCCGTGAATCCGTGCACGTCCGCGCCATCCACCGAGGTGACGATCACCGCATCGCCGCCGATCACGAGCCGGCCGCCCACGTGCAACGGCCAGCTCCGATCCATCAGGCCGCTTCCTCCGCTCGTCTCCAAACACGGCTCGTGTCGCTGATCGGCTCGGCCACGTCGACTATCGCCTCGCCGGTCCACAACAGATGCATCAGCACAGGCCGCGCCAGCGCCGGCTCGACCGCGCCCGCCAACAGCTCGGCGATCGTGCTCGCGCCGACCCACAGCAACGACAGGATCCGCGCGCGCTCACCGTCCGGATCGCGAGGCAGTTCGCGGAAGCCCGCCAGCCATCGCACGTTCACCAACAGCTGCTGATCCGGCTCCGACAGCACCCGGTAGACGAAGCCCGCCTCCGCGCACGCCCGTCCGGTCGCTTCGACCTGAGCCAGGAATCTCGGGTCTTCAAGACGCTCCTCGCTCTTGACATCACACAGCTCCGGCGTCCCCGCCCGCCACGCCAACAGATCAGGCACATGGCTCACCCGCTCGTCGTTCTTGACGTAGCTCAACCGGAGCGGCTGCTCGCACATCCACTCGACCCCGCGATCGAAGTCCATCAGCAGCATCCAGTCGCGCTCCAGCAAGCTCTCGTACTCCATGAAACGCCCGACCGTCGACGAGAACCACAGACCTGGCATGTGGCGCTGACGCTGATAGACACCGACGCGCCGCACCGGAGCGCAGCGCCTCAACAGATCCAACGACAGATCCGCCAAGCATCCCCCGACTTCCTCCCCGCCAACGCTGACGCACGCCTCGAAAGGCCCCGCCACGGCGAACTCCGAGCCCACGGCCGAAGTCACACCCAAAACGGTACGAGGGCGAGCGGACAGCTCCCGCGAATCCAGCCGCCGGCGAGCTCGATCACTGCGTTCGCGACCTGCCGCAATTCGATCAAGGGAACACTCAGGCAACGGATCGGCTCGGACGTCGCGCCGCGCAGAAAACCCGATGAATGTCGTCCCCCTAACTGGGGAAGAATGCCCGACATGGAGGGAGCGCTGGCTGAACTCTCTGGGCTTGAGAGACTTGCCGCTCAAACGGAGGAGCGTGCCGCGCGCGTACGGCAGCACGCCGCAGAGGCGCGCCACCAAGCTGGCCGTGAGACTGCGCGAGGCGACGATGACGCAGCGACGCTGCGTCGTCATGAGGCCGACGCCCACGACCGAGCGGCCACCGTCATCGAGAAGACGGCTGCGGTCTACCGTCGACGAATCGCACGGGTTAGCCATATGGCGAGCCGCCGAGGTTGAGAGCCAACCATCTGCTGCGCCTGTTGGTGCGCTGCGGCCCGACGGGCAACGGCGATGTCATGGCACCCGGACGGGAGAACGAAGTTCAGGAACTCTTCCGCCGAGCCGCCGTCGCCCATTCCCGAGCCCAAGGCCAATCTCCCGCAAGCTGAGCCAGAGCCGCCACCAACCACGGTAGCCCCGCCCGCGAGGCCGCCGGGACTCAACCGAAACGAACGATGACCGGGCTGAGCCCAGAGTGCCGCTTTGGGCTTAGAACCGACACTCCCCGGACGGGACCTCGCTTCCCACGAAAGCGCGACCAACCCCAGGGTCCAACAAACTGACACGGGGGAAACTACGGGGTCCAACTACCCTTCGAATGGGAAACTAGCCTGGGCGGCAACATTAAGCCAGGGTGGCCGCCGACGATCACGGGGACGCGCTGGCTGGCCGCCGGCGCGTACGGGTAGTTGCCCATCGGCAGCGAGGCGATCTGGAACCAGTAGGTCCGTTGGATGCCCGGGTCGCCGGGCCCGAAGGTCGCGACGGTGGAGAACCGGCCGTCGCCGGTGACGTGCTCCTGCACGCCGTAAGTGTTGTACGCCGAGCCGTAGCCGATGCGAAGGCGGACGAGTGCGCCACCGGGCGGCAGATAACCGCCGAGGAGCTGGCCGACCAGGTGGACGGTGCCACCCCACGGGACGTGGCGGGGCCAAACTCTTTGCAGCCGTATGTCGGCGGGAACGATCGTGGTGACCTGGCCGCTCGATGGCAGGATCGTCGACGTGCCGTCGGTGACGGCGCGGATGATCTGCGACGGCCCGGCCGGCAGCGTCGCACTCCAACTGCCATCAGCAGCGGTGGTCGCGGCCGTGACCTGGGTGAAAGCATCAGTGCCGTTGTTGGGCGAGGTCAAGATGTCGACCTTCTGCCCCGGTAAC
>Ga0335076_10005489_pt1 | contig 12813 bp, 14 predicted proteins | sample Lox_Sample_25_FD_206717 | JGI IMG/M metagenome (GOLD analysis project Ga0335076, IMG submission 206717) | Soil microbial communities from Loxahatchee National Wildlife Refuge, Florida, United States - Lox_Sample_2.5 | ecosystem: Environmental > Terrestrial > Soil > Wetlands | place: USA...
AAATCACCCCGCTCGAGCAGCAGGATCCGTTTCCCGGTCGGGGCCAGCGCGTGCGTCAGCGTCCCCCCGCCGGCGCCGGACCCGATGACGATGACGTCGTAGTGATCAGTCATGCGGTTATGTCCCGTTACCCCGCTGAACGTTTCACCAGGGGAGCCCAGGCTCGGCATCAGCCGGGACCCTGCTCATGATCGCTCTCCTGGCGAGGGAACGTATTCGAGGATCCGGCCGAGGTCGCGGAAGCCCACGGCGGCGTACACGCGTTCGGCCATCGGGGTCGACTGCAGGCTCGCGGTCCGGCAGCCGCGGCCGCGCGCGGCGTAGACCTGAGCGGTGGTGAGCGCGGTGCCGAGCCCGCCCCGCCGGGCCCTTTCCACCGTGCCGACGTTGTAGATCCCGCAGTCGCCGGCGAAGTCGTAGGCCAGTGCCGCCGCGACGAGTTCGCCGCCGGCCCGGGCCGCCAGCAGGTGGAAGGCAGCGTGATCGGCGGCGGCGAGGAAGTCCGGCGGCAAGCCTTCCATGCTCAGGTACTCGAGCCAGTCCGCCGGGCCCAGCTCGATCGCCGGGCGGGGAAGCAGGATGTCGTCCAGCGCCATGCCCATGGCCCGGGTCGTGGTGTCGAGGGCGTAGCCGCGCCGTTCGAGGTCATCGCGCATCGCCCGGTCGCTCTCGTGCACCCAGGCGGCGAAGCGGGTGAGGCCGGCCGTGGCGTACGCGCTCTCCATGGCATCCAGGGCCTCGGCGCGTTCGCCCCGCTCCAGGTCGCGCTGGAGAAGGGCGTTGTTGTAGACGGCGCGCTCGGGTCCGCCCGGGAAGACGGCGGCGGCCACGCCGGGGAAGCGCTTCACCGCCGCGCCGACTGCCCCGCAGGCATATGCCTCCCAGGAGGCGAGCAGCGTATCGCGGCCGCGAAGGTAGAGTTCGGCTTCGGTGAGCCTGCTCACGGTGGGTCTCCTGGGCTGGTCGGGCATCGGGCTGGGCGCTCTCACTTAGGGAGTCCGGCGTGGAGCGGTCGCGTTACCGTGTAACACCGTCGCTTACCCGGCGACCATCTAGCGTGAGGCTCACGACCACGGCAGGTCCGGAAGATCTGAGGGGGTATTCCTCGCTCAGCCCCGACGAGGGCGAACTGCTGGGACGCCTGCGGGCCGGTGACGAGAGGCCTTCGCGTCCCTGGTCGACCGCCATCACGCGGCGATGGTCCGGCTCGCCCGCGGCTACGTCCGTAGCCCGGCGGTGGCCGAAGAGGTCGCGCAGGACGCCTGGCTGGGGCTGCTCCGCGGCCTTGATCGCTTCGCAGGCCGGTCGTCGTTGCGCACCATCAGCGAAGGCGACCAGCGAGTGCTGCTGCACCGGGCCCGCGCCCGGATCCGGCGGCAGCTCGAGCAGGAGGCGGTGTGGCGACAACCCGACGCGGCCAGCCGGACGCGTACGACATCACCTGCCGGCGGGCCGTGGCCCTGATGACGGACTACCTTGACGGCGCCCTGGGCCCGGACGACCGCGACCTCGTCGAGGCTCATCTGGCCGAGTGCGAGGGCTGCGCCGAACACTTGCGGCAGATCCGCATCACCGTCACGGTCACCGGCCGGATCCGCGACGAGGACCTGGATCGGGCCGCACGCGAGGACCTCATGGACCTCTACCGCCGCTGGCGGCGCGACCGGGACATCAAGGAACCCTGATGCCCCGGCACGTCCGCTTTCCTCATGCCGGCCGGGTGGCGACGAAGACGCCGCCCATGGGATCGCCGGGGGCCGGCGTGACCGTGATGCCGGTGAAGCCGGCCTCGGTGAGCAGCTCGATCGCCTTCTGCTCGCCGAACGCCGTGCCGAGCCCGGCGCCCCCCTCGGCCAGCGAGACGGTCAGGCAGTGCAGCGTGCTCACCGCGTAGAGCAGCGGCGCCATCGGATTGCCGATGTTGTCCTCCAGGTTGCTGGATGCCTTCGGCTCGGTCATCAGGTAGTGGCCGCCCGGTGCCAGCGACCGGTGCACGGCGCGCAGGAACCCGGCGGGGTCCGGCAGGTCGTGCACGGTGTCGAAGGAGATCACGGCGTCGAGCTCGCCCGGGCCGAGGGCGGCGACGTCCCGTTGCTCGAACCGCACGTTGGTCAGCCCCGCGTCGGCGGCCTCCTTCCTGGCGCATTCGATGGCGTCCGCGGCCAGGTCGTAACCGGTGAACGTGGACGCGGGAAACTCCCGGGCCAGCACGGCCAGGGCGTGACCGGTGCCGCAGCCGACGTCGGCGACCCGGCCTCCCTGGCGCAACTGCTGGGTCAGTCCCGGTACGAGCGGCAGGAAGTCGGTGACCAGGTGCTCGTCGAACGTGTTCCGGTTCGCGGCGTCCATGACGCCGGTGAACTCAGGGCGGAACGCGTCGTAGGGAACCCCGCCGCCGGCCCGGAAGCACTCCGCGACCGCGCCCACGTGGGTTCCGACGTGCGTGCCCAGCTGGCTGAACCGGGCCAGGTTGCGGGAGCCGGGCCCGGTCAGGCAGGCGGCATGCTCGGCGGGCAGCGTGAACGTGGCCGTCGCCGGGTCGTAGCTTACGATTCCGCTCACCGCCATTGACCCGAGCCACTCGCGGACGTAGCGCTCGTGCAGCCCGGCACGTTCGGCGAGTTCCGCCGAGGTGCCCGGGCCCTGGGCTGCGGCCTCGAACAGCCCGGTGCGATGACCGATGTCGATCATGTAGGCGATCATGCCGCCGGTGTAGTAGCCGAAGACCTGTCCGGCGAAACGCTCGACCAGGCCCATGTCCAGTGATGTGGTCGTCATGGCCACGAGTGTCGCCGTGGACGTCTCATCCGGTCATGAGGTGAACGCCTCATCTTTTAGAGGTGTGGAGTGTCTTACATCGTGCGCCGCGATCTCACGCGTTCCTCACGCCGACGATGTCCACGCCGCCGCTGCCCGTCGGCACGATGGTCTCCACGCCGGAGGATCCGTGGCGGTCGCTGGAGGTCAGCGGGCAGTCCGTGCGCTACGCGGGGGTCGTCGCCAACCTCACCGGGAACCCGGCGATGTCCGTGCCGCTGTGGTGGAACGACGACGGGCTGCCGGTCGGCGTGCACTTCCTCGGCCGGTTCGGCGACGAGGTCACGCTCATCCGGCTGGCCGCGCAGCTTGAGGCGGCGCAACCGTGGTCGGGCCGGCGTCCTGCCGTGCACGCGGCGCGGCCTCGGGTACCGTAGCGCTGCCCAGGATGGCGGGGCGGGCGAACGCCGGGGCCTTGGGCAGGGTCGTGTCCTCGACCCGCGCGACGATAAGGCCGGCGTTGCGGATGGTATCGAGCGTGGGACGGTTGCAGTCGCAGCACACGACCAGCCGGTTCAGCCAGTTCATCCGGTCCTGCAGGCGGGCCGTGCCCGGGTCGGCGGACCGCACGTGCTCGATGAACAGAAGCCGGCCGCCCGGGCGCAGCACCCGGCGCAGCTCGCGCAGCGCCCGCGGCTGGTCGTCGACACCGCACAGGACCAGCGTGGACACGGCCACGTCGAAGCTGTCGTCGTCGAACGGCAGGTCCTCGGCCGGCGCGCGCAGGACCCTGGCGTCCGGCCCGTGCTGGCCGGCGCCGCGGGCCCGGACGGTGCGCTCCAGGCGCCGGAGCATCGGGGGCTGCGGCTCGGTGATCGTCAGCGACGTGATGGCCGGGCCGTACCACGGCAGGTTCAGTCCGGTCCCGCCGCCGATCTCGAGCACGTCGCCGCTCGCATCGGCGAGCAGGCGCTCCCGGAAGGCGCGCAACCCGGCCTTCTCGGTCTTGGCCATCTGGCGGTCGTAGGTCAGGGCGAAGAATCTGGTTCGTAGGCTCATGGCGGCACCGTAACGAGGCGGCGGCGGCCGGCGCATGAGGCGAACACCCCATCTTTCGGCACTGCCGCTACCGGGTCGCCGACGGTTAAGCTTGCCTGGTGGGAGGGGATGCCGACATACGACGCGCCCGGCTGGCCGAACTGGTCGCGGCGCTGTCGCTCGGCGTCGACCTGGGGTTCGGCCAGCCGATGGAGCACGTCCTGCGGCAATGCCTGATCGCGCTGCGGCTGGCCGACCACGCGGGCCTGGGCGAGCAGGACCGGATGGCGGTCTACTATACGGCCCTGCTGGTCAACGTGGGCTGTCACGCCGACGCGCACGAGCAGGCGAAGTGGTTCGGCGACGACATCGCCATGAAGTCCGGCAAGTACCGGTACGAGTTCGGCAGCGTGCGCGGAGCGCTGGCGGGCATGCGGCTGATCGGGGCGGGCAACCCGCCGCTGCACCGGTTCCGGGTCGGGCTCGAGTTCGCCTTCTCCGGACACCGCGAGGTGGGCGGGATGATCGCCCAGCACGCGAGGCTGGCGCGGAGCCTGGCCGAGCAGCTCGAGTTGCCCGGCGCGGTGCGCGACGGGGTCGGCGCGGCGTACGAGCAATGGGACGGCCGCGGCTGGCCGGGCCTGCTGAAGGCCGACGCGATCCCGGTCGCGGCCAGGATCGCCCAGCTCTCGGAGTTCATGGAGGTGGCGCACCGGGTCGGCGGGGTGGCCGGGGCCACCGCGGTGGCCCGCAAGCGGGCAGGCCGGCAGTTCGACCCGGACCTGGCCGCGCGGCTGTGCGCCCAGGCGGAGGAGATCTTCGGCGGCCTGGACGCGGCGCCGGCCTGGCGGACCGTGATCGCGGCCGAGCCCGCGCTGGCGGTCGAGCTGTCGCCGGATCAGCTCGACCGGGCGCTGACGGCCATCGCGAACTTCGTGGACCTGAAGTCGCCGTTCACCCTGGGCCATTCGGTCGCGGTCGCGGAACTGGCCGAAGAGGCGGGGCGCAGGCTGGGCCTGCCGCCGGAGCAGGTGATGATGCTGCGCCGGGCCGGGTTCGTGCACGGGTTCGGGCGGCTGGGCGTGTCGAATTCGATCTGGGACCGGCCCGGGCCGCTGAGCGCGGGCGAGTGGGAGCGGGTCCGGATGTACCCGTACCTGACCGACCGGATGCTGCACCAGTCGGCGGCGCTGGCGCCGCTGGGCGAGATCGCGGTACAGCACCGCGAGCGGCTGGACGGCAGCGGATACCCCCGCGGGCTGTCCGGCGGCGCGATCTCCCTCCCGGCCCGGGTGCTGGGGGCCGCCGACGCGTACGCCTCGATGCGCGAGCCCCGGCCGCACCGGCCGGCCCGGCCGGCCGAGGACGCGGCCGGGCAGATGCGGGCCGAGGTCCGGGCCGGCCGCCTGGACGGCGCGGCCGTGGACGCCGTGCTCGAGGCGGCCGGGCACCGGCTGCCGCGGCGCCGGGAGGCGCTGGCCGGCCTGACCGCCCGCGAGGTCGAGGTCCTCGTCCTGCTCGCCCGCGGCCTGTCCAACAAGCAGATAGCCGAACGACTGGTGATCACGCCCAAGACGGCCGGCAACCACGTCGAGCACATCTACGCCAAGATCGGCGCTTCCAGCCGGGCCGCCGCCGCGATGTTCGCGGTACAGCACGGCCTGCTCCCCGAGGAGAAGCTGGCCGAGACCGCGCGGCCCTAGGGCCTGGCGGATGGCCGGGCATCAGGCCGGCCGTCCGGCGGACTGTAGGCGCAGCGGGTTCCGGTCCTGACGGCCTGATCAAGGTGAGCGGCGGCGCCCGGGTCGCGGTCGCGGATCCTTGAGATCGCGCCCCTGATGGCCCGGGTGACGTTGAGCCGGGCTCGTTCGGATTCCGAGCCGAGCCGCCTCGGCCGGCCGCCGAGCCCGGTCGCGGCGGCCAGCTCGCGGACCAGGAAGTCCTGCTCGGCGCGGAGCCGGCTGGCCCGCTCGGTGTCGTGCCACTCCTGCGCCTCGGCGAGTTCCTCGTCGAGGTCGGCCAGGCGTTGCCGGTAGGCGGCCCGGGCCTGCCGGTCGAGGACGTCGGCGGCGGAGGCGCCGGACGCGTCGTGCAGGCCGTCGGCGTTCGGCGCGGGGCCCGCCGGGCCGGTGGCGGCCGCGAGCCGGACCAGGTCCACCGCGGCCAGCTCGCGGCCGGGGTTACGAACGAGCAGGTCCAGGTACCGCAGGCCCAGGCTGCCCGGCAACCGGGTGCGCGCGTCCGCAAAACCGACGACCCAGAAATCGTCCTCCCGGTCCAGGGTGAGCGCGCTCCCGGGCTGGTCCGGCTGGTCGTGCTGGCCGAGGGCGGCGAGCAGCCTGGTCATGCCGCAGTCGGCGGCGATGGCCCGGGCCTCGGCGAGCGCGGCCGCGGCGGCGGGAAGGTCCTCCGGGCCCGCGCGGTGCCGCAGCAGCAGCGCGTATTCGCGCAGGGTGTGCGCGAGCATGGGCCGGGCGCCGAGCCGCCGGTGGCAGCCGATGGCCGCGCGGTAGTGCCGCTCCGCCGCGACGTCATCGCCGAGAGCCGCCAGGCCGGCCAGGTAGAAGTCGGTGGAGCCGGAGCACATGACCGCCCCGGTGGCCACGGCGGCGCGGCCGGCGTACGGGGCCAGGGCCTGGTAGACGCGCGGCGCGTGGCGGGTCGCCCGCAGCACGACGCAGTCGCGGGCGAGCAGCGTCAGCGCCCACACGTAGAGCATGTCGGGGCGCAGGGTCCCGAGTCCGGTGCCGACCAGCTCGTCCAGCCGACCGCGCGCCTGCTCGGTGGCGCCGTGCGCGGCCTCGATCTGGACCAGGGCGGCGGCGTGCGCGACCGACATGTGGGACCGGGCCACCAGGTCACGCAGTTCCCGCTCCATCCACCGCTCGTCGGCCTGGTCGGCGGCGGCCCGGGCGGCGTCGGGATCGGCGGCGAGCGTGATCGCCAGCCGGGCCAGCGTGCGCGCGGGTTCTCGGTCCTGTACTGCATGACCACCTCACTGGCCGAGGGCGGCGAGGGCCCAGGCCCGCACCCCCGCGGGGGTGGCCACGATCGCCGCCAGCATGATGACCTCGGGCCAGTTCCTTGGCGTCCTGTTCGTGATGCTGCTGGGCATCCTGGTCGTGACGAGCGAGTTCGCCTACCAGACCGCCACCGCGACCTTCCTCGCCGTTCCGCGCCGGGCGGCGGTCATCATGGCCAAGCTCGCCGCCGCGGCCTGCTTCGGCGCCCTGTTCTGGCTGGTCGCCACCGTCCTCGACGGGGTGGTCACGCCGTTTTTCCTGCACAGCCAGCACGTCAGCACCCCGCTGACCGGCTGGACGGTGGTCCGCTCGGTGCTGCTGAACCTGCTGGCGTTCGTCCTGTGGGCGGTCTTCGGGCTGGGGCTTGGCACGCTGATACGCAGCCAGGTCGGCTCGATCATCGCCGGCTTCGCCGTCTACCTGGGCGGCTTCGCCGCCACGGAACTCCTCTTCCACGCCATCTACTACTTCTACCGCGCGGGCTGGGCGCTGGGCGGCCCGATCATCGCGCCGTCGGTCGCCGCCAACGTCATGATCACGCCGGGCCGGGCGTTCCCGCACGCTCCGCCCCAGTGGGCCGGACTGGCGATCATGGTCGGCTACGCGCTGGCGCTGACGTCCGGCGGCATCGTCCTGACCCTCCGCCGGGATGTGCCCTGACCGGCGGAAAACCGACGGCACCGCCACCGCCCCCAGGGTGGAATCTAACGACGTGGATGCCCCAACCATGTCGCTGGAGCGACATGAGCGCGGCATCCATGTCGTATAAGCCGGGACGGAGAACCGGCTGAGTATGTAACACCGGTCACGAAAGTGTGTCGGGAACACAAAAGCACCAGGAGTGACGGCTGGATGCGGCCGCCGCGGCGAGTCAAGACAGGCGGTAGGCGCGTCGCCGGGATTTGACACGCTCTGATATCCGTGTATATATACGGATATACGGAGGTACGGATGTCACCGCTCGATCATGAGCATCCGGTCAGCCCGGAGCGGGTGGCCGCGGCGCGGGCCGGGGTGCTGCCGACCGGGGAGGCCGGGCGGCTGGCCGGGCTGCTGGGGATGCTGGCCGACCCGGTCCGCTCGCGGATCCTGTTCGCGCTGTCGGCGGCCGGGGAACTGTGCGTGGGCGACCTGGCGCTGGCCCTGGAGGCCACCGAGGACCAGATCTCCTACGCGCTGAAGATGCTGCGGCTGGCCGGGCTGGTCAGCTTTCGCAAGGACGGCCGGATGGTGTTCTACCGGCTGTCCGACGGCTTCCCGCACACGCTGCTCGAGCACTGCCTGCGTCAGCTGCTCACCATCGCCTCCCCGGAGGGCCATGATGCGGGCGCTTGACGCGATCGGCCACGCCCTGGCCGTGGCCGGCTCGATGACGTGGCAGGTCACCTGGTCGCTGATCCTGGGGTTCACCTTGTCGGCGGTGGTGCAGGCGGTAGTCCGCCGGCAGACCATCGCCCGGCTGCTGGGCAGCGACAAGCCGAAGGCGCTGGCGCTGGCCACCGGCCTGGGCGCGGCCTCGTCGTCGTGCTCGTACGCGGCCGTGGCGCTGGCACGGGCGCTGTTCCGCCGGGGCGCGAGCTTCACCGCGGCGATGGTCTTCGAGATCGCCAGCACCAACCTGGTCATCGAGCTGGGCATCATCATGGCGCTGCTGCTGTCCTGGCAGTTCACCCTGGCCGAGTTCGTCGGCGGGCCGATCATGATCGTGCTGGTGGCCGTGGCGTTCCGGCTGTTCGTCCGGCGGCGGCTCATCGACGCGGCGCGCGCGCAGGCCGACCGGGGGCTGGCCGGGTCGATGGAGGGGCACGCCGCGATGGACATGAGCATCGCCTCCGGCGGCAGCTTCTGGCGGCGGCTGGGCAGCCGGGAGGGCTACACCTCGGTCAGCCACATCTTCGTGATGGAGTGGGCCGCCGTCATCCGCGACGTCGTAATCGGGCTGCTGATCGCCGGGGCCGTCGGCGCCTGGGTGCCCAACTCGTTCTGGCAGCACCTGTTCCTGACCGGCCACCCGCTGGCCGCGAAGATCTGGGGCCCGCTGATCGGCCCGGTCATCTCGGTGCTCAGCTTCGTCTGCTCGATCGGCAACGTGCCGCTGGCGGCGGTGCTGTGGAACGGCGGGATCAGCTTCGGCGGCGTCATCGCGTTCATCTTCGCCGACCTGATCATCATCCCGATCCTGGTCATCTACCGGAAGTACTACGGGACCAGGATGATGCTCACCATCCTGGGCATCTTCTACGCCACCATGGTGCTGGCCGGCTACGCCGTGGAGTTCCTGTTCGGCGGGCTGGGGCTGATCCCGTCCGAGCGGGCGGCCAAGGTGGGCGAGACCGGCATCCAGTGGAACTACACCACCGTCCTCAACATCGTCTTCCTGCTGCTGGCGGCCGCGCTGCTGGTCCGGTTCTTCCGCTCCGGTGGCCGCCAGATGCTCGCGATGATGGGCGGCAGCCCGGACGCTCACGAGCAGCACGCCGGTCACGCCCACGACCATGCCCGCTGACAGATCAGTCGATGAGCACGCGCAGCCGCTCGCTGGCGGCGGTGAGCGCGTGCTCGACCTCCGGCCCGCTGTCGCCCGCGGCGAAGATGAACCCCAGGTAGCGGTCTCCGTCCGGCAGCGGGCGGACCCGCTGGCCGAGCGGGACGGTGATGGTCAGCCCGGTGATCCCGGGCACGGCCAGGGCGGCGGCCCGGCCCTCGACCGCGCGCAGGACACCCGGCCGCGGCACCGGGAGCATGAACACGCCGCAGGGCTGGACCGGCCCGGTGGCGGCGGGGACGGGCCGGCCCAGGGCGTTGGCCAGCACGATCTCCTCCAGGCTCGCGCCGCCGGGGAAGCGGAGCGCGCGCGAGCACAGGCCCCCGATCGACCGGGGGGCCAGTTCGAGCAGGGCCGGGCCGCGGGCACCGAGGCGGAGTTCGGCGTGCACCGGGCCGGCCGCCAGGCCGAGCGCGCGGGCCGCGGCCGCGGCCGTGCGGACCGCGGCGCCGAGCACCCCGGCGGCCAGCCGGGAGGGGCAGACCAGCAGGGTTTCCTCGAACGTGGGCCGTCGGGGATGGCGGGCTTGTCGAAGACGGCGATGACGGTCAGGTCGTCGGCGGCCAGCACGCCGTCGATGCTCAGCTCGGGACCGGGCAGGTACTCCTCGATGAGCAAGGGCTCCTGGGCGGGCCGTTCGGCTTCATCCAGGATCCTGCGGATCCGGCGGGCCGCCTCGGCCGCGGCGGCCGGGTGGTCGGCGCGCAGCACGCCCTGGCTGGCACTGAGAGATACTGCCTTGACCACGCACGGGAACCCGACCGCCTCGGCGGCCCGCCGGACGCAGTCCTCGGCGGGCACGATCCGGAAGGACGGCTGGGGCAGGCCGGCCGCGGCCCAGCGGCGCCGCTGGGCCGCCTTGTCGGTGGCGGCGAGCACCGCGTCCACTGGGTTGTGCGGCAGGCCCATCCGGGCGGCCACGGTCGCGGCCAGGACGAGCATCGGGGTGTCCGCGGCGACGACCGCGGCGACCGGCCCGGCGCGGGCCAGGATCCGGCGGGTGCTGGCCTCGGGGTCGGCGGGGCTGACCCGGATGACGGGGCGGCCGCCGAGCGGCAGCGCGCCGTCGCTGGCGACGACGAGGTCCAGGTGCATCCGCCCGGCCGCCAGCAGGAAGTCGGCGGCCCGGTAGGTGCGCGCGGGGACCAGCAGCAGCACGCGCGGCGGTGCCGTCATCGTTTCTCCGGGGAGAAGAACGGCTCGGTACCCGCCTCGTGATCGGTAACGTCGATGAGCCCGGTCAGCTGAGGCAGGCGGGCCCGCAGCAGCGGCTCGATGCCCTGGCGGAGGGTGACCTCGGCCAGGCTGCAGCCCTGGCAGCCGCCGTCCAGGCGGACCCGGATCCAGCCGCCGGTGACCCCGGCCACGGTGACCCGGCCACGGTGCGCCGCGATCGCCGGGTTGATCTCGGCGTCCAGCACGGCGCGGGCGGCCTCGGCCAGGTCACCGGGCTCGGCTGGCGCCGGGCCGGCCGAGGCCAGCCTGACCGCGTTGACGCCGGGCACGGCCGCGCGGATCTGCGCCTCGATCCGGCCGAGGATCGGGAGCACCGCGCCGGGAGAGCCGTCCGCGGCCAGGGTGACGACGCCGTCTTCGGCGGCGACGACGCGCAGGCCCGCGGCGCCGCGGGCGATGACCGAGGGCAGGATGCTCCGGCCGAGCGCGGCCGTCACCTCGGCGGCGAGATCGCTCACTGGAGGCGCCCTTGATCCAGCGCGGCCTCCAGGTCGGCGATCAGGTCGCCGGGAGCCTCGATGCCGATGGACAGCCGAAGCAGGTCATCGGGCACCGGGGAGGACGGCCCCTCGGAGCCGCGGCGGTGCTCGATCAGGCTCTCCACCCCGCCCAGCGAGGTGGCCCGCTTGAACACCCGGACCGCGGCCAGCACGTCGCGGGCGGCCCCGGCGCCGCCGGCCACCCGGACGGACAGCATCCCGCCGAACCCGCCGCGCATCTGCCGCGCGGCGATCTCATGGCCCGGGTGGTCCGGCAGGCCCGGATAGAGCACCGCGGCCAGCGCGGGATGCCGCTGGAAGCGGGTGGCGATGTCCAGGGCGGTCTGCGACGCGCGGTGCACCCGCAGGAACAGCGTGCGTATGCCGCGCTGCAGCAGCCACGCCTCGAACGCCCCCGGCATCGCCCCGGCGTTGCGGCGCCAGGACCGGATCCGCTCCCAGAACGGGTCCCGGCGGGCAGCGAGCACCGCGCCGGCCAGCACGTCGCCGTGCCCGTTGAGGTACTTGCTGGCCGAGTGGATCACCAGGTCAGCGCCGAACTCGAACGGGCGGGTCAGCACCGGCGTGGCCACCGTGTTGTCCACCGCGACCCGGACCCCGGCCGCGTGCGCGAGACCGCAGACGGCGGCCAGGTCGGTGATCTCCCACATCGGGTTGGCGGGCGTCTCCACCCAGAGCAGCCGGGTCCGGCCGGGGCGGATGGCCGCGGCCACCGCGTCCAGGTCGGCGGTGTCGGTGAACTCGACGTCCAGGCCCCAGGTGAGGGCGAATTCGGCCAGCCATTTGCGGACGCCCCAGTACAGGACACGGGAGACCAGCACGTGGTCGCCGGGCAGCAGCGACTGGAACACTGCGGTGGCTGCCGCCATCCCGGAGCCGAACAGCGCGCAGGCGCAGGGCCCGTCCCCCAGGGCGCCGCCCTCCAGGGCGGCCAGCAACTGCTCGGCGTGCTCGGAGGTCGGGTTGTCGGCCCGGGTGTAGACCCGGCCCTGCCGGTACGAGCCGTCCGGCTGCTGCTCGTAGTTCGTCGACAGGTTGATCACCGGGGCCAGGCCGCCGGAGACCGGATCGGCCTCGCCCAGGCCCTGCGCCGCCAGCGTCTCCGGTGCTAGCCCCTGCTGATCCATAGGCCGATCCTGCCACTGCCGGTCAGCGATCTATCCGCTCCGTCCGCGGCCGGGTCCGCGCGGGAGCCTCCAGGACCGCCGTGCCCGTGCCGCCGGACCGGCCGAGCAGGGGAAGCAGGTCGTCGTGCTCTCCGCCGCGGTCCAGGCCGAGCGCCGGCTCGGGCTCTGGACGAGGCGACGCGCCGGGCAGGCCGCGGAACGGGGCGGCGAGGGCGGGCAGCATGTACCGGCGGTTGCGGACCAGCGCGACCACGGCGATGCCGCCGTAGATGGCGCACAGCAGGTAGCGGCCGGCCTGGCCGGGCACCGCGTACTGCGCGGCGAACAGGACGAGCAGGGTGACGGCCAGCCAGCGGGGGAAGCGCAGGGTCAGCAGCACCGCCACCCCGAGCAGCGCCTGGGTGGCGGTCAGCAGGAACTCCTCGACCTGCCGGCCGTCCAGCGGCAGCGCCGTCCCGCCGCCGCCGGCCAGGTAGGCCACCGGCAGGCTGCCGACCAGCATCGTCCACTGATTGACCTTGCTCGAGATCAGCGTGCCGATGGCGTCGGAGCCCTTGCCGTGCAGCGCGAACAGGATAGCCACGATG
>Ga0335076_10005490_pt1 | contig 12807 bp, 7 predicted proteins | sample Lox_Sample_25_FD_206717 | JGI IMG/M metagenome (GOLD analysis project Ga0335076, IMG submission 206717) | Soil microbial communities from Loxahatchee National Wildlife Refuge, Florida, United States - Lox_Sample_2.5 | ecosystem: Environmental > Terrestrial > Soil > Wetlands | place: USA: Florida...
GAGGTCATCTCGCTTGAAAACATGCGCACGGCCATGATCGCGAACTTCGAGCAGGCCGACTTGGATGTGCCGGCGTTCCTGCGAAAGAGAGGAGATGCGGTGTAGCCGCTCACCTACATCATCTGAAATGGGCTGAGACGAGCGTACTCCAGGGATCTGGCGCCGACCTAGCGCCAACCAGCCCGGTACCTTCCGTTCGAGCGACCGATTCATCCGGGAATTCGGGCCAGGTCGCGATGCTATTTCGGAGTGGGCGTGCAGCCCAAAGCTAGCGTCGACTGACTGCCGAGCTTCTTTGACGCTCCTCTTTTCCCGCTGGTAGACTGACCTTTCCGAACTCTTTTACCTACAAGGGGATTTCTTGCGCGCACAGGAACGTCATCAACTTAAGCAGGATAAATTCAGCAAAACCACAATGCAGGTCGCGGAGAAGACCGCCCACTGGACTGTGGAGCACAAAACTACCTTGACCGTCGCCGGCGTCGTGGTGGCAATCGTAGCCGCGGCGGCGATCGGCGCCTGGTATTACCTGCAGCAGCAGGACCAAAAGGCCAGCGTTGACTTCGGCAAAGCCTTGCAGACGATGGATGAACCCGTTCGTCCCGCAGGAATGCCGCCTCAGCCGGACACCCCGAGTTTCGCCTCCGCAAAAGAACGCGCGACGGAAGCGAACAAACAGTTTCAGGCGATCATTAGCAAATATCCGCATACTCACGTTGCTGATTTTTCACACTACTTCCTGGGTGTGACCTCCGCGCAGCTCGGCGACAACGCTGCTGCCGAACGCGAACTGAAAAACGTTGCCGGATACCACAACCACGATCTTTCGTCCTTAGCGCAGCTGGCGTTGGCCGGAGTTTATCGCGATACCAACCGCACCAAAGATGCCATCGAGCTCTACAAGCAACTGGTTCAGAACCCCTCGCAAACCGTCAGCAAGTCGACCGCGGAAATCAAGCTGGCGGAGACTTACGACGACGCGGGAATGAAGTCCGACGCGCAAAAGTTGTACGAACAGATCCAGAAAGAAGCTCCGCAAAGCGAAGCCGCGCAGCTGGCATCGGCGAAATTGCAACAACTCAAGTAGGTTCGTACACAATCGTAACGTTGACTGCCGGAGTACCGCGGCTATGATGCTGCTGTGTGGTCAAGAAGTTAAAGATTGGGTTGGGAATCGCGGTTGGCATTCTGCTGTTCAACACAGGGTGGCAGATCGCGGCCTGTGAGATTGAGAATACGGAGTTGCAGGACGATATGAGAGACTTCTCCTCTCAGCTCGGCGGCCGCATCGGCTTTTCAGATTTTCGAACCGACGAGCAGCTTCGCGACGATGTCCTGCGCAAGGCCGACAGATACGATCTTCCCGTGACCCGCGATCAAATCACCATATATCGCGACAGCGAAGGGAAAGACGCGCACATCTACATTGCAGCGGATTACACCGTCCCAATATATGTTCCCGGATTTTCTTTCGCGATGCACTTCACTCCACACAGCGGCGAAAAGCCGTTTTGATCTTCCACTTCGGATGTGTCTTACTGAATTCCAATCGTCTGCCGAGTTTCGTTCCAGCCTCTGATTTCTAATTTTGGCGCGCCACTTCCAGACGAAAGCGGATACTCGATTTCAATCTCCCGGCTTTCACCCGGCAAAAGCGAAACGTAGTTGTCGGAATAGTACGCCGGCAGAATCCGCGAGCCGTCCGCGTTCAATAAGGTAAGTTTGTCCTGCAACGAAACGGCGGATCCATTATTGCGGAGCTCAACCTGGACACGCGCATTTTCTCCGTCGTGCGATGCTTTCGCCGAGATTATGAGCGCGACTGTGGGAAGCCGATCCAGCGCGCGATAGGATTCACCTTCTGCTCCCAGCCAGTAAAGATTCTCAGAAACCGGAGCGCCTGAAGAGTCGCGCAATTCCAGGTTCACCAATACAACTTGATTAGCGGACAGCAGCGGAGCAAGGTCCAGTTTGAACCCGTCCGTCACCGCGTCGGCGGTTGCATCCCTCTTTTCTTCCTGATGGAGCAGAAGTTTGTTATCGAGCGAATACACATTCGCGCTTACAGTCAGTCCCGGCTTTGCTTCGGTCGTTGTATTGACGACCGCTATGTCGTAATCCGATAAATCGAGCTGAACGTGAAGCGGCTCACAGGCCTTCTTCACGGCGTAATAAGACGACTGCGTGTCGTAATCATGGGTGAGTATCTGCCAGGTGTTGCTCGGCCATGCCGGCTGAGTCATCCATAAAAGGCGACCGCTATTCGGCGTCCACAGGTGTGCGTTCATCCCCTCGAAGATCGCGCGATGATCTACGTAGTCGAGCATCTGCGCCTTGCGATCGAAATCCTCCAGGCTGGTCGGCGCTCCAAACTCGGTTTGGATCTGCGCCATGAACGGCGCCATGTCGCCATTTCCGCTCTGGTGCCAATCGTGGTAAGCCCAGTCGTCACTGATTGGCCATTGGTCCTGCTGCGGAATCCATGCGCGAAATGAGTCAAGCGTCGAAAACGATGGCGTGCCGGTCTCGACCGAAAAGCCGTGATTCAGCGTGGTGTAATAAAGCACCGGGTCAGTGTATTTGTAAGGTCCGCTGTTCTGCAGTTCGATCTGGTTCGAACTCGGCGAGTAATAACGCGTGCCATCGAGCGAGCGAATTAACTGATCGAGACCTTCACTAATGATGGGCTGCGGAACGCCTTCATTGCGCCCGCACCAGACCACAATCGACGGATGATTGCGAAAGCGCAGGATCGTGTCGCGCGCGTTGCGAAGAAACAAATCCGGGTCTTGCGCCTCGATGTTGTAATTCTGCGTGGATTCCCAGAAGTCGTTCCAAATCATCAGCCCGTATTCATCAGCCAGTTCGTAGAAAACTTCCTCGGTGTTCTGCCCAACCCAGTTGCGGATGATGTTCACATTGGCATCGTGATGCAGGCGGAAATACGGCTCCAAGCGTTCGCGCGAGACCCGCTTGCGCGAATCGTCCATGCCCCAGTTGCCGCCACGAGCTGCGATTCTCACCCCGTTCACTTTGATCACCAGATATGGCGCGGTCTTTAGATCGTCACTGGCGCGCACCGCGGGAGAAGATTCGGCATTTGGCGCGAAGGAATAAACCCAGGATTTCCACCACTCCTTCCATTCGGGAGGAAACATCGCGGGAAACGGATCCGGTTCCGGAATGTTGCGGATGCCCTCGTGGCTAATATCAACGACCTTTTCGCCGTGCGCTGCGGTCGGCGAATATTCCACGCGCCGCAAGTGGCCGGAGCTATCGAGCAAGCTCAATTCATAAGTGACTTCGCGAATGCCGAATCGCAACTGCTTGCTTGCAGACTCATTATTTCCTTGCGAAAAACTCAGCTTCAATGTGTACAGCTCCTGCTTGCCGTATCCGTTCGGCCACCACAATCGCGGATGCTGCACCGTGAGCTGCGGAAATTCTGCCGGCGATAATTTGATTGAACTCTCGCCCGGAGCGAGCGTGACCTGCTTCGTCACAGTCGTATCGCCGAAAGAAGCCTTCAGTGTTCCGCTCGCCGAAGCATTCGAGAGATTCTTAAGCGGAACCGTGATTGCAACATCGGCGCGGCTCGTATCCGGCAATGGCAGTGTCGTGACCACCTGGGGATCGCCAATCTTTACTATTCCCGTCGCTCTCAACGTGACCGGCTGCCAAATGCCCGTATCGCGATCACGAATGGCCGGAATCCAATCCCAGCCTTCGGTTGCCACGAATGTCGGCCCATCCAGGCACATCATTCCGCCGTTCTCACCGGGACCACCTTTGATCGATTGCTCCTGCGGAATGCCGGGATGCGGCGGCGGCGAAACGCGAACCGCAAGAATATTCGTTCCGTCCGTTTTTACGGCATCCGTCACGTCGAACGTTCCGCGAATGAATGCCCCTTTAATTGAGCCGAGAGATTTCCCGTTCAGCCAAACCTCTGCTGCGTAATTGATTCCCTGGAAAGTGAGCGTGAGCCGCCGCCCGCGTGCTGGTTTCGGCACGCGAAACTCCACGCGGTACCAGTAATCCTGTTTGTTCAAGGTTTCGGGGATTACGAGATTGTTCAATCCATAATCGGGATCAGGATAGATTCCGCGATCAATCATCGTGGTCAGCGCAGTACCCGGAACTGTCGCCGCCATCCAATCGCGAGCGTTGAAATGCTCCTGAGAAATTTCAGGACCGTCGCCGCTTACCTGCGGAGCCGGAAGCATTTTCCAGTTCGCAGCAAACGTCCATTGATTCTCGCCATTTGCCTGCAGCGTTTCTCGGGTCGGTGGTACCGGTTTCGCGACTGGTTTCGAAAATGGCGCATTGGTGTGCGGCATGGTCGCAGGATCCTGCGGCGCGCGATAGCCGGCCTGCCCTCGCGTTTGCACCGGCCACGGCTTTGAGCCTTCCTCATACTCCACCAGCACAAAATCATGCGGATGCTCGAAAAGCTGCTTGATTTCATCTGCGCTCAATGCCCGGCGAACGATGGTCAAACCTGCGATTTTGCCGCCGAAATGTTGCCAACTTGGCGCAGGAAAAAATGGTGGCGCGATTTGCAAGTTCGGGCTCACGCTGCCTAGCACGAGCTTGCCGCTCGTGACCTGCGCGCCATCGGCGTAAAGATGAACTTCCTGTCCATCGAACGTCGCAGCTAAAAAATGCGGTTTGTCCGCGGACAGCTGCGCCGCGCCGGAGATGTTGTTGTCCTTGCCCATCCAGACAATCGCGTGGCTATCGTCGATCGCAAGATAACGCGAATATTCATCTTCGGGATTGCCAATTCCAGCGAGCAATGTCGGCGCGTTCAACGGCTCCTTCCATCGGGCCCAGAGGTAGATCGACCACGGCGAATCTGCGCGCAGCACAGAGTCATTCTTATCCAGTGGTCTCTGTAAGCCGTCGCCGTCGGGAAGGAAGATCGCGTTATAGGGTCCGTAATATGGTGGATCATTCGAGACCGGCATTTGTGAAAAGCCGGGCGCAGCAAAGGAAATTACGAGTAGCGCAACTATTCCTGAAAAAAACGCTCGGCGCAGTGAAAACAACTTTCGCTTCATGGGGTCTCCGCGAATGAGATTGCCGCGATCCATCAGGCGAACCGCGGCCAACAAATCGTCCTTGCAATTTCGCGACAAGAATAATAGGGACTGGCGGAAGCTACAATCCAATTTTCGAAGCGACCCCGGCATGTGCTCCCAAATTGGATCAGGCGGAAGCGCTTTTCCCGTTGGTCCTTGCGCCCGCCTGCAGCGCCATCTCGCGCGCGCTTCGCAACTGTGAAACCGGGTCTCCGCTGGGAAGAAATTCCATGGCAGCTATCTTTCTGTAGTTCAGTTCCGCGAGCTTGCGAAAAATATTGCCGTAGTTAATCTCACCAGTGCCGGGCTCGTGCCGCCCCGGAACATCGGCGATATGGACCAGGCCAAGGTAATCGATATTTTTTTCGAGCTTCTCGATCAGATTTCCCTCAGCGATTTGCTCGTGGAAGAAATCGTAAAGAAACTGCACCTGCGGATGCCCAACTGCCCTTACGATCTCGAACCCTCGCGCGGCTGACGTCAGGAAGTACTTCGGGTTTTCTTCCTGATCGATGTTCTCGAGCAAAATCCGTATCGGTTTGCCATTGATCTCTCTCCCGTTCACCACTGCAGCTGCTGCGCGAAGACCATCGACGCAGCTCTGCTGCTCGGCTTCCACTGACATTCCGGGGACGACATTTCCAGAGAGGAGAATAATTGTGGGGCAGTCCAATCTCTCCATTATCGGAATTGTGCCGCGCAATTCCACGATCAGACCATCACGTTGGCGTGGATCACACAATCCATTCTTCAGACCGGCCGTGCAATCGAAATTTATGCCGAGCTCTTTGCGCTTTGCGTTGGCGCGGTTGAAGTCGGAATCTGACCAGTTCGCATATTCGCCGACGAGTTCAACATTGCGGTATCCGGCTTCCGCGACTTTCTCCAGACGTGTTTCGAACGGCAAGTTTCGAAACACCGTCCAGAGCATGACGGAAATATCGAACGGAGCTGTTGCAGATTTATCTACGTTTGCCGACTCCGACGCCTCTAGCCTGGACGCAGCGCCGACCGGCAACGACGAGACTAGTGTCCCCGCGACAGTGCGACCAAATGTGCGGCGATTCATATTGCGCCGCATAATTCTACTAGGATTCTTAGCCGCCGATTCGCACGCTACCTAGAACTCAAACCGCAGGCCGAACTGGATCAGCCGCGGCGTATATCCGGCCGCGGTCGAACTGATGATGCCAAATGTCGGATCACCTGGTGAATAGGCTGTATTCGGAGGCGCAAAGCGCGGCGTGTTCATGGTATTGAACACGTCCGCCCGCAATTGCAAACTCATGCCTTCGTGCGGCGTGAACTCTTTGTAGAGACTGCTATCAAAATTATGAATGCCATCGGTTCGCAGGCCGGAGAAGTATCGTGGAGCATCTCCCGGAACCTCATCGCCGGGGTCGGCGAAGCAGTTAGCGTTCAGTACGGGAATCTGCTGAACGGCTGCCCGGTTCGAGCCGACTCCCGTGCCTCCGCCGCAGAGCACATCCGGACGCTGATTGCCATCCTGTAGCCGGTTGTCTGCCATATAGATCGCCAGCGGCTGGCCCGACTGCTCAGTTATGAACGTCGAGACTGCCCACCCGCCGATGATCCAGTCAAGAGGGCCGGATAAATTTCCTGCCAGCGCCCGCCCGTGCCCGACTGGCAAATCAACGATCACCGCCGCCGCGAGCCGTTGCGGAGTGTCATTCGCGCTGATGCTATGTTCCGCAGCGAGGTTATCGAGCTGCTGCGGATTCGCGTTGTTGAGCGTGCCAACAAATGCGTTCGCGCCGACGGAGGAATCATCCGTCAGCTTCGAGACGGTATAACTTCCTTCGAAGCTGATGCCATGCGTCGTGCGCTTCTGAAACCGAATCTGCATGGAGTTGTACCAGGAACTCGCTTCGAGCAGCGGCAAGCCTTCGAAGTCGCCATCAAACTGCGGATAAGGCCGAAGCAGATTCACCAGCGGGATGGTCGAGTTGCCATACTGCGAGTCCGGCTCGTTGAAAATCGGGGCGCCGGCGTTGTATGAGCAATTCGTGCCGCTGAATAATGAGCAGAACGGATTGGTGACCGGGTTCTGCAGGTAGTTGCTCACGCAGCTGTCAGCATCGCAGGTTGAATCGAGCGCATGCTGCTGGGCTGAAATCTGCGCCAGAAGCTTTGAAGAAATGAAATCGCGGTTGCGCGTGCTGGAGTATCCGCCCCAGGGCAGATGAATGCTGCGGTTCGCGGAATAGTCAATCGCCAGAACGATTTCGCTTGGCAGTGAGCGCTCAATTCCCAAGTTCCACTGATAAATATCGGCGTTCTGCGCTTCCGTTGTTCCCAGGTCATTGGCGTTGGCGTATCCCCATTCGGCCAACTTTCCATACTGCTGGTCTTGCGGCCCCGTCAAACCATTCGGGAATGGATTGGCCAGCGTTGTCGCGCGGGTCGCGAAATTATCTGTTGTGAAAAACATAGTCGCGCTTTTGCGGAACGCAGTGCCGGGATATTGAAAATTCGTCGCCACGCTCATTCCGTAATACACACCTGCGCCACCGCGAACCACAGTTTTGGAATCCAGTTGATAGGCGAAGCCCAGCCGCGGGCCCCAGTTGTTGCGGTCAACCGGGACGCTCTTCATTCCGAAGGTGTTCGGAAATAACGTAATGCCGTTTAATTCTTCAGTAGGTAGCCCCGGGTTCTGTCCGCCTGCGCTTAGATCAATACTGATGCCGCTTGGCCCACCAAAGTCGCTGAACTCGATTCGGTTGTATCGCTCGGTATAAGGCGTGCTCCACTCGTAACGCAAGCCCAGATTCAGTGTGAGCCTGGGAGTGACTTTCCAGTCATCCTGAAAGTAAAGCCCGGTCTCTTTTGATTTGTTGGCTACGGCTGGGTAGATGTTGATCACGCTGCTGTTGTCGGGATATCCGAAGAGCAATGTCGCAAAACCATTACCCGTCGGGTTGCCGGAGAGGTCGGTATCGCTGCCGGGAAATGGCGATGTGACTGTATCGCTGAAATCGAAGAGGCCTGTCGGATTCGGAGGTTGGAAGAAGTTATTGTAGAAGAGCCGCTGCTCGCCACCAATCTTGAACAGATGCGCGCCGTGCGAGATCACCAATTGCGAGGAGTAGCTGTAAAGTGTGTGCGCGAACCTCGTGTTGACGCAACACTGATCGTACAGGTTGGTCAATGGCTCTGCGCCAGACATTTGAATGGTCGGCATGCGGTCAACCCCTGCGTTCGCGGCCAGGTACGACGGCAATCCAACGCTCGTCAGGCTGGGATAATTTTCCGTCTCGTTTTCACTTACCCGGTCCAGGGCAAAATGGTTGGTCCACACAATGCGCGGATTCACCGTCCACGAGTATTCGAGAGAGGCGTTCTGCGCGTTAACCGGATCGCCCGCAATCCCGTCGTTCCAGGTATCGCCATCACCAAAAATCGTAGGCGCAGAAAAATTGCTATCTTTGCGGCTGTATCGCGCGCTCAGCCGCTGCTGGTCGGTGAACTGATTGTCCAGTTTGATGTCGAACTGATAGTCCGGCCCATGAGTGAGCGTGTTCAATCGATAATTGTTGAACTCTCCCGGAAGGTTCGGCTTGGGATAAAGATTGATAATTTGTTGCCCGATCGGATCGATCTCGCCTTGAGGGATTACATTCAAAGTTCCGCCGGGTTGCGATCCCACCTGCGGACGGGTCGAGCAATTCGGCTGGCAGATGATCGGGTCGTAAATGGGATTTTGCGTCGCTGAAAAATCCCCGGTGCGCTCGGCAAGTGTAGGCACGGTGCCAACGATATTTAATGGTTCGTCATCGCGAACTTTTTCGATATCGCCGAAAAAGAATGTTTTGTTATGACGCAACGGCCCGCCCACCGAAAACCCGTACTGGTCCCGCTTGTGGTCGGGTTTCGGCCCCAGCGAAGCAGGATTGAAGAAGTCGCGTGCGTCCGTTCCTGCGCGCTGGAAAAACCACCAGCCGCTGCCGTGGAAGTTGTTGGTGCCGCTCTTCAGCGCCATGTTGACGACAGTCCCACCGTTGTTGCCAAACTCGGCTGAAAAACTGTTGTTCTGGATTTTGAATTCCTGAATCACCTCGACCGACGGCTCGTAATACACATTGCTGGTAGCACCTTCACCCTGCTCCGGAGCGCTGATCAAGGAGCCGTCGATTCGGACTTCAGCCGTCGCGTTCCGCTGCCCGTTCGAAACAAAATTTGTTCCGGAGGGGTAGTTGTCTTGTGTGCCGGAGCCGGCAACTTCTGTAACTCCACCGGAAAGAAAAGTCAGGCCAAAAAAATCGCGTCCGGGCAAAGGAATGTCTTTGATGTACTGCTGCGTAACTTCTGTTCCAAGGGTTGGGCTCTCGGTATCGAGCAATGGCGCCGAGGAATTAACTTCTACTTGCGTCGTAACCGCGCCGGGCGACAAGGTGAAGTTCAGCGTGGTTTGTTGATCAACGGCCAGAACCACTCCAGTCCTGTCTTCCGCCCTGAAACCTTGCGCATCCGCCTTCAGTGAATATGTCGCGGGCTCCAATCCAGTGAAGAAGTACTCGCCCTTGTCATTGGTAACCACGGTGCTAGAAATTCCTGTGCCTGTGTTGGTGATCGTGACTCGCGCTCCGCGAACCACTGCGCCGCTTGGGTCGGTGACAACTCCTCGAACCTGTGCCCGATACGCGCCTTGCGCCATCAGCAAGACGGCCGAACCCACAAGCAGAAACGTGGCGATGATTAAACGGGAGAATGCTGTTTCTCGCATGGCGAGCTTCCATTCTGCAGGCGCGGCCAGAGTTGTGCCCGCGAGTGATTTATCGAATTATGCGGACTATTTCTTCACAAACTGGGTCCCAAACTGGCTGGCAGCGATTGGCGCCGGGCCGTGCGAAGCGTCCCAATGCTTATTGACGAACCAAGCCAAACCCTGGTGGTCGCGAAACGCCTCCGTACCACCCTCGCGCGTCACCGAATACGCCGCCGCGATGCTGGCGAAATCCAGGCAGTCCTCGAGCGAGGCTTTCCGCAGCCAGAGATGAATGAATCCGGCATCGAACGTATCTCCCGCGCCGATGTCGTCAACCTCCAGCACCCGCGGCGGAGCTACTTCCCACTCCGAGTCTCCGCTCCGGCAAACCGCCGGGTCTGAGCCGCGCTTCACCGCGACCACTGACGCCAAATCTGCAAGCTTCTTCAGCGCTTGCGACAGATCTGCGGTTTCCGCGATCTTCTTGGCCTCGCGCTCGTTGGGCAGGAAGACATCAACGTGTTTCAAAACCTGCAACAGGTCCGTTCCCCACCGGTCCTCGGGGTCGTCGTTCGTGTCGAGCGAAGTCGAGAGTCCCGCACCTTTGGCTTCGCGAAATAAATCCAGCATTCGCGGCCGCAGTGCTTTATGCAGAAAAAAAGACGACACGTGTAGATGACGCGCGCTGCACGCGTAATCGAGATCAATGTCTCCGTATTCCAGTTCGGACATTGTTCCGGGATAGGTCAGGATGTAACGGTGTTGCCCGTGCGGCAATACAACCGTCAGACCCGTGGGAGTGTCGTTGATGGCATCGACCATGTGGTCGAGTTCCACTCCCGCACTCCCGAGCCGCTCTTCCGCCATTTTGCCAAGCGGGTCTTTGCCGACCTTAGCCACGAAGCCGACTTTGGTCCCGAGTATCGATAAGTTATGCGCGAAAATCGCTGACGAACTGCCCAGTGTCAATTTCATTCCGCTGGCCAAATGCTCGTGGTCCGGCGCGAACTGCGGAGGCAATCCGTAGAGGATCAAGTCGAGGTTCAGCTCGCCAACCACGCAAACGTCAATCATTTTTCGTTCCTTTTCTCGATAGACACGCGGTCACTAGTGAATGCTCACGTTCTGCACCACGCGGCTTATCACGCCATCCGGGCTTGGGCTGTCTGGCTGCAAGTTCCAGCGGATCGAGCAGAACAGTCCCAGCAGTTGGCCGAACATCACATCGACGGGTGCACGGTATTCATCCGCGATACCGGCGACGTTCGCGGGCGCGAGGTAATTTTCGGCAAAGGAGTCGGGCGTGAATTCGGTGCCGCTCACTACGACTCTGCTGCGCGCGATTTTTTTGGCTCCGATTTCACGCAGCAGGTCGCGTTCGTATTGCTGTACACGCGGCTCGCCGGAGAGAAAGCACACGAACAACGATTGCGCGTCGAGCGCTGCCATCGGGCCGTGACGCAGCCCTAATGCAGATTCGGACATGGTCAGAGTCTTGCCCGCCGTCAACTCCAAAACCTTTAGGGCCGATTCTTTCGCGACCGCCCGCAAGGGCCCCGATCCGACGAAGAACGCTTTCTTGAACTCCATTTTCGCCAGCGCGGCAGCGCAATCCGCTGCACGGGGCAAAAAGTCTCTGCCTGCCGCGCTCAGCTTCGCCACGATGTTTTCGTAGCGGGCGAGATCGTAAGCGTGGGCCATGCATTGGCCGAAAATAACCATGTTCGAAAACGAACTGGTCATTGCCAGCCCACGGTCATTGACGGCGTCGCTTAATAGCATCGGTAAAACTTGCCCATGGTCGCGGTTGTCACGAATCATGCGCCCGTCCGCGTTACAGGAGACCGCGATGTGACGAATGCCCGGATGCCGCTCGATCGCTTGCGCCAGCACCGCCACGCCTTCCGGACTGTCGCCGGACCGTGAAAACGAAATCCATAAATATTTCCGTCGCGGCAGCATCAACTCGTCCATGTGAGTCAGCAGGTCCGTGCTCGGCACCGCCATAACTTCGCATTGCCACATTCTTCGCAAGAGGAAGACCAGCGCATGACCGGTGTAGTCCGAAGTCCCGGCGCCGACCAGGAAAACTGTCGTATCGGACGCACGCTTGCCTGAGATCCCTGAAGCCGCAAGGAATTCCCGAATTTCGTTCTGCTTTTTTCCGAATAATTCAAAAGTGGAAATCCAGGTGTGCGGCTGCTGCGCAATTTCCGCAGGCGTGTGAACCAGGCCGCGCTTCAACTTTTCGGTCTCCGGTAATGCGAGCAATTGTGAAAGCTCGTTCAACGTCGCAGAATCCTTTCCTCTCGGTTTTTCGGAGTTCTTCGTGTACCTTTGTGTCCTTCGTGGTTATAAAGTTACCGTCGCTCCCACCAGAACACCCCGCCCTTTTCAATCGGCGGCAGATCAAACGTGACCCCGCCGTTACCCGCGACCCCATTTACCTTCGAAACCTCGCCAAGAAATGGCAGAAAAAATCCGCACGCTCTGCTGAGTCCGTCAACCTGGACCTGCACGCCCTTCTGCGGCGTCTGCACCATATTTTTTCCGCCTACCAGCCCCGCGAAGTTCGCGAAGAACACGTGCGGAGCGCCTTCCACCCGCGAAATAGATGTCGCGACCATCGGTGAAGCGATAACGCGAATTGAGCTCGCAGATTTGAGCTTGTCGAGAAACGCTTGTTCCTTGTCGGGAGATGCTCCCTCGAAATTTTCTTTCAACAACGAGAAATATTCCCGTCCCGGATCATCGTTGATCTCAACAACGTTTGCCGATGCCGCGAGCCCGGTCGCATCACTGCCAGTGATTACCAACGTGTGGTCGCCGCTCACATACTTCTGCAGCGAAGCTTTTTCATCATCATCGAGAACGCGCACATCGGGCAGTACAAGCGTGCTGCCCTGAAATTCCGCTAGCGTCCGCGGCGTCACCACTTGATACTCGAGATGCTTCTGCATCAGCAGAATCAAAATGCCGCGATAGGAAGTGATG
>Ga0335076_10005492_pt1 | contig 12803 bp, 11 predicted proteins | sample Lox_Sample_25_FD_206717 | JGI IMG/M metagenome (GOLD analysis project Ga0335076, IMG submission 206717) | Soil microbial communities from Loxahatchee National Wildlife Refuge, Florida, United States - Lox_Sample_2.5 | ecosystem: Environmental > Terrestrial > Soil > Wetlands | place: USA...
CGAGACCGTCAGTGATCTGCGCACCCTGGCCGCCACCGGCGCGAGCAGCTGGACCCGGCGCACGATCACTGCGGCCACGGCCGGGGCGCTGGGGCTGGCCGGGGCGGTGCTCGGCACGGTGGCGGCGTACGCCGCCGTCATCGGGTACGCGTGGGACAACTCGCTCGACGGCCTGTCCGAGCTGTCCAGCGTGCCCACCACCAACCTGGTGCTGATCCTGGTCGGCATGCCGCTGGCCGCTGGCGTCGTGGGCTGGCTGCTCGCGGGGCGGGAGCCGGCCGCGATCGCTCACCAGCCGCTCGAGTGAGTGCCCGCGCGAAGCCCGCCTTCGAGCAGTCCCCCAGCGCCTCTGGGCCCGGCGCGTAAGGTGGCGCTGTGGACGGCAAGGTAATCACCGATCTGCTGGAGCCGGTGGTCGGCAAGCCGGGACAGGTCAGGCTGGTGTTCCGGGGGCTGAGCGCGCGGTGGGCGCTCAACAACGACAAACACCCGCTGATCAGTGTGCAGCTACGGCCGGACGGGCTCGTTGAGACCAGGCATGACGACGGGTGGGACGTGTTCGACCCGGCCGACGTGCTGGCCGTCGAGTGGATGGCCGGGGAGGACGAGGGCGGCGGGCTGTACCTCTGACCACGCCCTAGCCCTGCTCCGTCCCGGGCAGCCCGGCCAGGGCTTCGCGGGCCTCGTCGGCGACCGGCGGGGGCACGGTGGTGGACAGCACGTGCTCGAGTGCCGTGCGGTAGGCCACGTCGTAGGCCTGGCCGGCCGGCACGGCGATGTCGGGTACCACGCCGGTGCCCTGCCAGTTGGTTCCGGTGATGGGGCTGATCGAGCGCGCGAACGGCACCCCGATCGCCATCGTCAGTGAGATCGGCACCATCATGGTCGGGTGGGCGCCGCCGCCGGTCGTCTCCCCGATCACCTGGGCGCGGCCGTGCGCCTGCAGGGTGTAGCAGAGGTCCTCACCGCCGGAGAACGTCTCATGGCTGGTCAGCACGTAGACCGGGCGGTCGAGATAGCGGGATCCGGGCACGTAGGCCAGGCTCCAGAACTGCCTGGTTTCCCCGGTGTCGCCGTGGAAGATGTCGCTGAGATGGATGCCGCCGCCGGGGAACAGGTAGCTGCACCAGAAGACCACCCCTTCCGGCGAGCCGCCGTGGTTGCGCCGCAGGTCCATGATCAGCGCGTACGTCCCGCTGACCAGTTCCATCGCCGCCGCGATGGCCGGGCCGGCATCATCGGGCGGAGCCACGCCGCGCAGGTCCAGATAGCCGACGTTGCCCGCCAGCCGCTCGACCCGGTGAATCCCGTAGTTGAGCGGGTGCCCCGGGTCCCGGCGGCCGCGCCCCGGCCCGGGCCGGTCCCCCGGGCGTGGCGTGCTCCCCGTCTGCGGCCTGTCCCCGGGCCCGGCCGGCTCATGCCTGACTGGCAGCGGCGGCATGACCCGCACCCGCAGGTGCTTGTCCTCACAGACCTCATACAGCTGGCTGGTGAGCCGCTCCGCGAGCGTGTTCTCATCCAGGCCGTCGTATTCGCCAGCGGCCAGCCGCGCCTCGATCGCCGTGGCGGCCTGCTCGGCGCGGTCGGGGAAGATGTAGTTGGTGCGCAGCAGCACCAGCGCGGCCTGCACGATCTCGCGCGGGGACAGCGGCTCGTTCGTCAGCTCGGGATCATCGGGCATGGTGATCCGGGGCGCCGGATGAGAGCTGTCGGCGTCGTCGGCTGTGAACTCCAGCAGCCGGGCCGGCGGCAGCCTCAGCGACAGTTCGCGCCGCATCCGCCTCATCCCCGTCCCGTGCGCCTGGGCCCACTCATCCAGGGACCGCTGACCGTCCTCCGTCCCGCCCGGCGGCTCGATGAACACCCGGACCAGCAGCTCGTCCGGCTCGATCGCCGGGTCGTCCTCGTGTTCCAGCAGCACGACCCGGCGCACCGCGCCAGCCGCGAAGCGCGCCTTCACCTCGCGGTCGATCATGTGCTCCAGGCGGTCCCTCATCGACCGATCCACCGTCAGGCTCCCGGCTCCAGCGTCAGCAGGGACGGGTCTTCGGCAGCAGCGCGCACGGCACCTCTATCGCGATCATGGTCGGCCCGCCCGGCGGGCTGTTCACGGCCAGGATGCCGTCGAAGGTGCCCAGCCGCCGCTCCACGCCCTGCAGTCCGGTTCCCCGGGCCGGGTCCGCGCCGCCGGCGCCGTCGTCGGCCACCTCGATCCGCAGGACGCCGGCCTTATGCTGCATGCGGATGTGAACATGCCGCGCTCCAGAGTGCTTGACAGCGTTTGCGAGGGCCTCGGCGACGGCGAAGTAGCAGGCTGACTCGACCGGGGCGGACAGCCGGCCCGGCAGGTCGATGTCGAGCTCGGTCGGCAGCGGCGTGTCCAGGGCGAGCGCCTGGACCGCGTGGCCGAGGCCGCGATCGGCCAGGACCGGCGGGTAGATGCCACGGATCAGGTCCCGCAGCTCGTTCAGGGCCCGCAGCGAGGTCTCGCGCGCCTCGGCGACCAGCCCCAGCGCAGCCTCGGGGCTCGCCGGGAGCAGCCGCTCCACCGCCCGCAGGTTCATGCCGAGCGCGACCAGGCGGGCCTGGGCCCCGTCGTGCAGGTCCCGCTCAATCCGGCGCAGTTCGGAGGTGGCGGCGTCGACCGCGTGGTCGCGGGTCTCGGTCAGCCGCTGGACTCGGCCGACGAGGTCGGGATCGGGTTCCCGGGCCAGCAGCGTGCGCGCGTGCGCGCCGATCGTCCGGGGGACCAGCCACGCGCCGAAGGCCAGGAGCGCGCTTGCCTCCGCCCCCGCCAGCATCGCCGCGGACCGGCCGTCGACCAGGACGGCACCGAACATCACCGCTGGCCCGCCGGCCTGCCCTGGCCCGGCCGCGGTCAGTGCCTGCCAGTTCGCCGCGATCATGAACCCGCGGACCGCGAAGGCCGCCAGCGCCAGCGGCACCAGGTCCGCGGCTACCTTCGGCCACTTGACCACGACGATGAGCGCGGCAACCACCGCCGCCACCGTCCACGGGCGCACCCCGAACACCGTGAGGCCGACCACCGTCGCGGGGACCAGGAGGAGGCCCCACCGGTTTTCCCGCATCCAGGTCCGCAGGTCCGAGTCCTGGGCGGCCAGGCGGGCACGCAAGCGGGCCAGTGTACGCGGCAGGAGCCACAGCCCGAGCGTCAGCAGCAGCAGGGCCACCGGGACCAGCAGTCGGCTCCGCCACAAGCCAGGGCCGGAGGGCGGGGGCGGCCCCGCGAAAACGCGCCCTATCGGTGGGCCGGGAGCCGCCTTGGCCGGATACCACTGGACCACTCGGCTGGCCCGCGCGGGAAGCAGGGTCTGCTGCCCGGGCGCGGCCACCTGCACCAGGGTCCGCCGCCCGGGCGCGGCCACCTGCACCAAGGCCGACTGCCCCGCCACCACGAATTTGCCCGGCCCGGCGAAGTAAACCCGCGGCACCAGGGCGGCCGGCAGGACCGTGTAGCCGTGAATGGCGCCGGCGGACGGCCCGGAGACGTTGCCGTTGATGACCTCGCGCGCGACCACTGCCTTGCCCGGCGGCGGCTTGCGCTTCGCGCCTGCCTTGAGGTCGACCGTCCACTTCTGCGGGAAGCCGGACAGGCGCAGCTCGACATTCATCGGACGGGCGGCGACCGCGCCGAAATATACCCGTGACCAGGAGCCGGACAGGCCCGGCGTCGCGGCGGCCACCACCAGACCCGCTATCCCCAGGCACACCATGGCGGCCGGCACCAGCGCGGCCGCGACCGGCGGCCGCCGGAACGCCACCGCGCCCGCCAGCATCACCAGCGCAACCGTCCACAGCCCCACGCCGAACACGGCCATGCTCAGGAAGCCGCCCCAGCCCAGGAACCGCAGCAGCCTGGTCAGCATCCTCCACATGAGCTTCATCCACACGAGCTTGATGAGGAACCCCATACCGGCAATCGTGGCCCCGGGCCGCCCGTGGCGCCATGGGGCGGCACCTAATTCCTGGGTAGGTCTGGGCCTACCCCGGAGGCGGGGGCTGAGCGGCCGGGCCTCCATGCCTGCAGGCTCCCGCTCGGCTACCTGGGTCAGGTGAGGTTGGCGTCGTGGGCGAGCAGGGCGATCTGGGTCCGGTTCCCCAGCTGCAGCTTGGTCAGGATGTGGGTGATGTGGGCCTTGACGGTGGGCACGCTCATGTACAGCTTGGCGGCGATCTCGGCGTTGGTGTCACCGTGGGCGATGGCGAGGACGACGTCGTGCTCGCGGGGGCTCAGCGCTTGCAGTGCCCGCCGGGCGCGTTCCTCGGTGCCGGCCTCGGCGGCCGCCCGGTCCATCAGCCGACGGGTGATCTTCGGGGACAGGATGGGATCGCCGGCGGCGACCCGGCGGATCGCCTCGGCGATCTCGCCCGGCGGTGAATCCTTGAGCAGGAAGCCGCTGGCGCCGGCGCGCAGCGCCCGGAGCACGTTCTCGTCGGCGTCGAAGGTGGTGAGCACGATCACTTCGGGAGGCCGCGGCCGGGCCCGAAGGCGGCGGGTGGCGGTGATTCCGTCAACGTGGGGCATCCGCAGGTCCATCAGCACGACGTCGGGTGTATGCGCGTCGACCGCCGCCGGGACCTGGTCGCCGTCGGCGGCCTCGCCGACGACAGCGATGCCGTCCGCGCCGTGGAGCATCATCGACAGCCCGGCACGCACGAGCGCGTCGTCGTCTACGAGCAGGACGCGTGCCGGGCCGGCGGTCATGCCGGCCACGGCAGGCGGGCGCACAGCCGGAACTCGCCGGCCGGGGTGATCTGCTGGTCGAGCTCGCCACCAGCAAGCCGGACCCGTTCGGTCAGCCCGATCAGGCCGGTCCCGCTGCCGGCCATGGCCGCCGGGGCGGGACTGCCGTCGCGCAGCGGGTTCCTGATGTCGATCAGCAGCCGGTCCCCGGGCCGCCCGTCGAGCACCACCTGGACCGGCTGGCCGGGAGCGTGCTTGCGGGCGTTGGTCAGCCCTTCCTGGACGACCCGGTAGGCGGTGCGCCCAGCCGCGCCCGGCACGGCGGCCGGCTCCGATACGCGGTCGTCCAGTTGCACGTTCTCCCCGGCGTCACGGGACTCTGCGACCAGCCGTGGCAGGTCCGCCAGTCCCGGCTGCGGCCGCTGGCCTTGATCGCCGCCGTCCGGGCCCACGTCGTCGCGCAGCACCGTGATCACCTCGCGGAGCTCGTCGAGCGCCTGGTGTGCGCCGGCCCGGACCACACCCGCCGCCTCGGCGAGCTGCTCGGGCGGCGCGTCGGGGCGGTACTCGATGGCGCCGGCGTAGGTGGCCAGCAGAGACAGCCGGTGGGCGAGCACGTCATGCATCTCACGGGCGATCCTGGTGCGCTCAAAGGCCCGGGCTTCGGCGACCCGCCGGCCCTGCTCGGCCTCGGCGCGGCGGGCCCGGTCCTGCAGTGAAGCGATGAGCGCGCGGCGGGCCTGGGTGAGCTGCCCCCAGCCGACCAGCGCGGCCTCCGCGACGACCACCAGGATCAGCCACCAGACAAAGGGCAGGCCGCTGATGGGCCGCCACAGACCCCGCACCGCGTGGGTCACGGCCCCCACCGCGCCCACCGCCGCCGCCACCGCGAAGCGGCGCCGCTGGGCAACGTACAAGGTGCCAAAGGTGGCCGCCGGGGTGGCCGCCGGTGACACCACAGCCAGCACGGCCAGGGCCAGCGCGCCGGGAACGGGCCAGCGCAGCAGGACCGGCAGCAGCGCGCACGCCGCCACCCCGGCCACGACGTCGAGGGCCAGCAGCCGGGTCGCGGTGTGGGTGTCGAACTCTCCCCAGATCGTCAGCGCGGTCAGTGACCCGATCGCGGCGATGACCACGGCCGTGACCGCGAGCCCAGGACCGCCGCGGGCGGCGGAACCGGCCGCCGGATCCCGGGAGAGGCCGCAGGACAGCGCGTCGTTCACCCCATCAGGCTAGGGTCACCCGGCCCGCGGCGACACCGACCAAAGTCGGTGGCGCACCGGCCATGGTCGAAGCGGCGGCCGGCCACCGGCCGATGCGCTGGCCCGGCCCGGCCGGCGACGCTCGCTGGCATGACGACTTCCAGGAAGGACGACCAGGTCATGAACAGCACCGCCACCCAGCCAGCGACCATCACAGCGCCGCCGCCCGGCGCCTACCGCATCGACCCCTCGGGCTCTGCGATCACGTTCACGACCAGGCACCTGTTCGGCCTCGGCGCCGTCCGCGGCACCTTCACGCTGCAGGCCGGAGAGATCCACATCGCCGACCCGCTGGACGAGTCCACGGCCTGGGCGAAGATCCCCGCCGCAAGCTTCCTGACCGGCAACGCGAGCCGGGACAGCGCGGTCCGGTCGGCCCGGCTGCTCGATGCCGGGGCCTATCCCGACATCACCTTCACCTCCGGGCCGCTGGAGCGTGCCGACGGATGCTGGATCCTGCATGGCCTGCTATCGGTGCGCGGGGCGGCGCGCCCGGTGGACGTGCTCGTCGAGGCGGCCCAGTCAAGCGGGCCGGCTCTGCGCCTGCAGGCCAGCGCCCACCTCGACCGTTACAACTTCGGGGTCACCAGGGTCAAGGGCCTGGCCGCCCGGCATCTCCGCTGCCGGCTCGACGTCGTCGCCCACCGGCTCTGAGCTGGCCGCCACCGACCGCAGGGAGGAAGCAGATGACGGTGATCGACGTGGAACACGTCCACAAGCGGTACGGCGAGAAAGTCGCCGTCGACGACGTGAGCTTCACCGTGGAGGAAGGTGAGATCTTCGGCATCCTCGGCCGCAACGGCGCCGGGAAGACCACCACCGTGGAGTGCATCGTGGGCCTGCGCAGGCCCGACCGCGGGCAGGTCCGCGTGCTCGAGCTGGACCCCAGGCGGGACTCACGCGAGCTGCGGCAGCTGGTCGGTGTCCAGCTGCAGGAAAGCGAACTGCCCGACAAGCTCACCGTCGCCGAGGCGGTCGGCCTCTATGGCTCCTTCTACCGCACCCCCGCCGACGGCGATGCCCTGCTGGACATCCTCGGCCTAGCCGAGCAGCGGAACACCAGGTACCGGAAGCTCTCCGGCGGCCAGAAGCAGCGGCTGTCGATCGCCCTGGCCCTGATCGGCCGGCCCCGGATCGCCGTCCTCGACGAGCTGACGACCGGGCTCGACCCGAGCGCCCGCCGCAGTACCTGGGCACTGATCGAGGACATCCGCCGGCAGGGGGTCACCATCGTGCTGGTCACTCACTTCATGGACGAGGCCGAGCGGCTGTGTGACCGGGTGGCGGTGATCGAGGCTGGCCGGGTCGCCGCGATCGGCAGCCCGGCCGGGCTGGCCAGCCGGCTCGGCGGCGAGCAGCGGATCCGCTTCCGCCCCTCCCGGCCGCTGGCCGACCGGCTGCTAACCGGCCTGCCCGAAGTGACCAGCGTCGCCCGCAGCGGCGACACGGTCGTGGTGACCGGCGCCGCCGACGCACTGGCCGCGGTGACCTCCGCCCTGGCCCGTGACGGCATCGTCGCGCACGGGCTCCGGGTCGATCAGCCGAGCCTCGAGGACGCCTTCGTCGCCATGACCGGCGGCGTCCCTGCACCCGACTGGAACTAGGCGGCGTCCCTGCACCCGACTGGAACTAGGAGAGATCCCGATGACCGCTTACCTGATGGCGCCGGCCCGGCCGCGGCGGGCGCTGGCGAAACTCACGCTCACCGAGGCGAAGCTGCTGCTGCGCGAGCCGGTGACCCTGCTGTGGGGCCTGGCGTTCCCGGCGGCCCTGCTGACCGTCATGGGCCTGGCCTCCTCCGGCGCGCAATCCGACGTCGGCGGCCAGCGGCTGGTCGCCGTGTACGAGCCGATCGTGATCGCGTTCGTGACCGTCGCGCTCGCCGTCCAGGTCCTGCCCACGCTCCTGGCCGGTTACCGGGAGAGACGGGTCCTGCGCCGGCTGGCGACCACCCCGGTCGGCCCGGCTCGGGTCATCGCGGCCCAGCTGGCCGTCAACATGGCCCTTGCCCTCGCGGCGACCGCCGGCGTCCTCGCCGTCGGCCGGCTCGCCTTCGGCGTGGCGCTGCCCGGGCAGTTCGCCGCTTTCCTCATCACCGACGTGCTGGCCGTCACCGCCATGCTCGCCCTGGGCGTGCTGATCGCGGCGCTGGCACCCACCGCCCGGGCCGCCGGCGGGATCGGGACCCTGCTGTTCTTCCCGCTGATGTTCTTCGCCGGGCTGTGGATACCGAGGGCCATGATGCCCGCCACCTTGCGGCACATCGGCGACTGCACCCCGCTGGGCGCCGCCGTCCAGTCGCTGCAGGACAGCATGCGCGGTTACTGGCCGCATCCGGCCGCGCTGGCCGTCCTGGCCGCCTACACCATAGTGCTTACGGTGGCGGCTGTCCGGTTCTTCCGCTGGGACTAGCCCGGCGTAGCCGGCCCGCTCAGCACGTCACCGACGGTGGTGATGGTGGGCTGGGTGGCCTGTCCAAACCGGACCACTCAATCGCCATCGAATTGGACCTTATTGGTGTTCCACTTCGGCCGTACGGTCGCAGGTATGAGCACCGTGACGTACACCGAGCCCAGCCGGGACAGCAGCGGCCCGCCCGCGGCGGAGATCATCTGCGGTCCGGCCGCGGCACGGATCATCAGCCGCCCGCTGGCGCTGGTGTTCCTGGCGGAATTTTGCGCGCTGACGGGCTTCTACCTGCTGCTGTCCGTGACGCCGATGTATGCGGCGGCGGCCGGGGTCGGCAGCGCGGGGGCCGGCCTGGTGACCGGCGTCCTGCTGCTGGGCACGGTGACGGCCGAGCTCACCGCGCCCATCCTGATGAAGCGGCATGAGCACCGGACGCTGCTGGCAGCCGGGGCGGTACTGCTGGGGGCGCCGGCCCTGGCGCTGCTCGCCAGCGGTCCGCTGGCCGTCATCATGGCCGTCAGCGTCGTCCGCGGTTTCGGCTTCGGCCTGGTCACCGTCGTCACGGGTACCCTGACCGCCGTGCTGCTGCCGCCCGGACGGCGCGGCGAAGGGCTCGGCCTGTTCGGGGTGGTGGCCTGTGTGCCGGGGGTCGTCGCGCTGCCGTCGGGGGTCTGGCTCGCCGGGCACTACGGCTACCCGGTCGTCGTGGGTCTGGCCGCCGCCGCCGCGCTCGTCCCGCTGGCGGCGTTCCCGTGGCTGACCGGCGGAACCGGCCGCCAGGCGGCGGGAGCAGGTGCCGCCGGGCAGCCGGCCGGGCTGCTGGGCGGCCTCCGGCAGGACGGGCAGCTGCGGCTGTCGCTCATCTTCGCGGCCAGCACGGTGGCGGCCGGCGTGGTGGTCTCATTCCTGCCGCTGGCCGCAGGGGTATCCGGAACCGTGGCCGCCATAGGCCTGCTCGCCCAGGCCCTGACCGCCACGATCGGCCGCTGGTGGGCGGGACGGCACGGCGACCGGCACGGCCACTCGGGCCTTTTGGTCCCGGGTCTGGTGATCGCGTTCCTCGGCATGGCCGCCATGATCTGGCTGGCATCCCCGGCCGCCGTGATCGCGGGCATGTGCCTGTTCGGCGCCGGCTTTGGGATCATCCAGAACGCCACCTTCGTGCTGATGATCGACCGCATGCCAGTGTCCGGTCCCGGCACGGCCAGCGCCCTGTGGAACCTGGCCTATGACGCCGGGTACGGGGCGGGTCCCGCCGCCTTCGGCCTGTTCGCCGGGCACACCGGGTACCCGGCTGCCTTCGCCCTGACCGGCGCGCTGATGCTGGTCGCCCTGCCCGCCGCCCGGCGGGAGCGCACCGCGGATGCGGCCGCGGCCGACATAGCCTGAGGCCATGTTCTTCGAACCCCTGCCGGCCGCGGGAGAGGCGGCACCCCCCCAGCTGCCAGAGCCCCCTCCGTGGTCGGGCCCGCCCCCGCTGGAAACCGGTGCGGTGCTCGCTACGGAGCGGACGGTGGCCCGCAGCGTCAACGCGGTGGTGAGGCTGCCTACGATCCGGGCTTTCCACCCGGGCTGCATGCTGGACATCGAGGTCGTGACCAGGCAGGGCGAGCTGTCGGAGGACGACTGGTGGGACCTGCACACGTCTGTGTATGGCGGCTACCACCGGCTGCATGGCGGCGCCCGGCTGCCGGACAGGCTGCTGCGGCTGGGCGTGCGCTACAACGACGGCGCGAAGGCCACGACCATCGACCAGCACCGGCGCATGACCCGGGCATCCGGCGATCCGCCGCCCGGGCCGCTGCTGTCGTACAGGCCCGGCAGCAGCGGCATGCACGGCCGCGAGCTGGGTTTCAGCGGCTTCGGGCTGTGGCTGTGGCCGCTGCCCCCGGCCGGGCCCTTCGAGTTCGCGGTGGAGTGGCCGTTCGGCGGCATTGCGCTCACCATCACCGAGCTCGACGGTGCCGCCATCGTGGCCGCGGCCGGGCGGTCAATGTACTACTGGCCAGAAACCGGCCGCGCCAGGTAGCGGCAGACCAGGACATGTCCCGTAGATCTTCAGCCTGCTGCGCGTCCGCCGGACGGGCGTCTCGCGGCGTGGGGCTTGCGATCCCCCACCCACCTCCCCGTCCCCCTTCATGCGACCGCTCGCGACGGCCAAGATCCACGGGACACGCCCTAACTGCTGGCCGGCCGCGGACGCCGCTGAGCGCCGCCTCAGCGGCTCCTGAAGATCGTGAAGAGCACGCGCAGAACGAGGATGGCGGACACGATGAGCAGGTTGTACCCGATCAGCTGGGCCAGGCTGATGTCGGAAGTGATCTCAGGGCCGCCGGATACGCCGAGCAGCAGCGCGGCGACGATTCCGGAGGCGGCTCCGAGGAGCGCCAGGACGAACTGATTGGCCAGCCCGGTGACCACCCGGCGGTCGCGTTCGTCGGCGAACAGCCGCACGTTGAGGCTGAGCCTGCCCTGTTCGATCGCGCCGGTGACGCGGTCAAACCGGCGCGGCAGCCGGCGCAGCACCGGGGCCAGCGCCACCAGCTCCTCAGCGGCCGACTTCGGCACGGCTCCGGGCGACAGCTGCGCGGCCACGTGATCGGCCGCGTACTCCCGTGCCTCCGCGGCGATGTCGATCCCGGGCGTGAGCAGGGAAAGCGTGCCTTCCATGGTGGCGAGGGCGCGCAGGACGGTGGCGATCTCGGGCGGGATCGTCAGCTCAAAGCGGGCGGCCAGGCGGAACAGGTCGGTAAACATCTCCGCGGTCGGCGGGGTGGTGCCGAGCAGGTGACGGGCCACGAACTGGCCGAGGGCCCGTTCCAGCTGCCATTCGTCGATCTCGTCGGTGCGGGTGACCAACTCGAGCAGGGCGTCGCGGAGCGCCGCGGGGTCGGCCCGCCCGACGGCGAGCAGCAGGTTCTGCAGTGCGGACCGCTGCTGGGCATCGAGGCGGCCGACCGAGCCGAAATCGAGCAGGGCGAGGCGGCCGTCGGAGAGCAGCAGGACGTTGCCCGGATGCGGGTCGGCGTGGAACACGCCGCCCTCGGTGATCTGGTACACCATGCTGCGCAGGAGCGCGCGGGTCAGCTTGGCCCGGTCAAGCCCGCGGTCATCGATCAGCTGCCCGGCCGCGCGCAGGCTGACCCCGTCCAGCCATTCGATGACCAGCACGTGCTCGGTGCACAGCTGCTCATACACGGCGGGGAGCACCACCTGGACGCTGCCCCCCACCGCCCGCTGCTGACCCGCCCAGGTGGCGGAGACGGCGGCCATGTTGCGTGCCTCCACCCGGAAGTCGAGCTCTTCGCGCATGGCGGCGGCGAATCCACGGGCCACGCCAGCCGTGCCGACCGCGCGTGCCCAGCGGGCGCGGTCCTCGAGCGTGACCGCCAGGCGCAGCAGGATGTCCAGGTCCTGTTCGACGGTGGCCCGGATCCCCGGGCGCTGAACCTTCACGGCCACCTCGGCGTCCGGGCCGTCGCCGCAGCGCACCCGGGCCCTGTGAACCTGGGCGATCGATGCGGCCGCGGCCGGTTCACGCTGCAGCTCCACGAACACCTGGTCGGCCGGCGACCCGAGCGACTGGGTTATCACCTCCTCCACCTGATCCCACGGCGCTGGCTCGGCCCGGTCCTGAAGCTGGGCGAGTTCGGAGGTGAACTCCTCCGGGAGGAGATCACGGCGGGTCGACATCAGCTGGCCCAGCTTGGTGAAGGTGACCCCGCCCTCTTCCAGGGCCTGTCTCAGGGACGACGCGAGCGCCGCCCGGCCGCCCTCCGGGCCCTCGCCGCGCAGACGCCGCCCGCGCAGGTAGGGGCCCAGCCCGTGCCGCACCGCTATCCGGCTGATCTGCGAATAGCGCCGCGATCGCGCGATCGCCCGCCGCGTGCCGGTGATCACCTCCAGCGGCTGCGGCACCGTCCCGCTCGGCACCAGCACCTCGGCCACGACGAGGAAGATCATCGCGACGATGAGCGGGACGCCCAGCGCCACGGTGAGGAACGCGGCCGTATGACCGGGCTGGGCCGCCCGCAGTGCCCGGCCGAGAAAGTAGGCGGCGACGAACCCGAGCAGGCCAGCGGTCAGCGCGCGCAGCGCCCCGACCGGCAGCCCAAGCAGCTGCGGCGATGCCCACGCCAGGACCGCCACCACCGCCATGCTGGTGGCCAGCACGGCCACCGCAAAGACAATCCCGCTCACCGGCGACGATTGCGCAGCTAGCATCGCTTCCTTTCCCCGGCAGCCGCATTAGACCGAAGCTGACACCTGCCGCAGTCAAAGCTATTCCGGTACAGCAGCGATCAAAAGGTGCGCCATCACCCTTCCCCGGCGGCCTGGTGCCCCGCCGGGCGTGGCCGGTGCGGTCGCCCGGCCACCGTCGGCGGTGTCGATTCGGTGTGACGCCGTTCGTGTAGAGGGCGGGCAGC
>Ga0335076_10005493_pt1 | contig 12802 bp, 10 predicted proteins | sample Lox_Sample_25_FD_206717 | JGI IMG/M metagenome (GOLD analysis project Ga0335076, IMG submission 206717) | Soil microbial communities from Loxahatchee National Wildlife Refuge, Florida, United States - Lox_Sample_2.5 | ecosystem: Environmental > Terrestrial > Soil > Wetlands | place: USA...
TGTGGACGAGAATCTGACGGACAACGAACGCGTCGAGCAGCTCAAGCTCTGGTGGCGCGAGAACGGCTGGTTCCTGATCGGCGGCGTCGCGCTCGGAGCGCTCGCGCTGTTCGGCTGGAACCAATATACCGCCTATCGAGACCACCGGTACGAAGAGGCCGGCGCGCTCTACCAGACCGTGAAGGACGCGAAGGATCCCGTGGCAGCCAACGCCGTGCTGCAGAAGATGCGCTCGGACTTTCCGCGCAGCGCGTACACGTCCCAGGCGGGGCTGCTCGTCGCGGGCATGCTCGTCGTGAGCGCACCCGAGCACGCCTCGGAGGAGCTCACGTACGTGATGGAGCACACGAAGGATCCGGAGCTCGCGATGATCGCGCGGCTGCGGCTTGCGCGCGTGCTCGCGTATCGCGAGAAGTACGACGACGCGCTGAAGACGTTGAAGGTCGACAAGCCGGGCAAGTTCGCGGGCCGCCTCAACGAGGTGCGCGGCGACGTCGAGGCCGCGAGGGGTAACGTCGAGGAGGCGCGCAAGGCCTATCTCGAGGCGATGGTCGCCGACGGATCGGAGCTGCTCGATCGCAATTTCCTGCAGATGAAGCTCAACGATTTGCCCGGCGGCGGCGCGTCCGCCGTGCCTTCCTCAGCGCCGCCGGAAGCGACGTCCGAGCCGCCGGCCGCGGCTGCGCCCCCGGCCGCCGCCCCCGCGGCCAAGAACGGAGAGGGCGCGTGAGGTTGCGTTACTCGTCGAAGTGGCTGCTCGCGACGCTGTCGATCGTCGCGTTCGTGCTCGGGTGCTCGGGCGGGAAGGAGAAGGCGGAGCCACCCGCCAAGCTCGTCGCGTTCAAGCCGACGCTCGACGTCCGCCGCGCGTGGAGAGACAAAGTCGGCGGCGGCACCGAGCGGCTGCGACTCGGGTTGCATCCGGCGAGCGACGGCGCGCGCGTCTATGCGGGCTCCGCCGACGGTCACGTGAAGGCGTTCGACGCGGTCACGGGCAAGGTTGTCTGGCAGATCAAGACGGGCCTGCCGCTCGCCGCCGGCCCAGGCTACGGCGACGGCGTGCTCGCGTTCGGCTCGTCCGACGGCGACCTGATCCTGCTCGACGCCTCGAACGGCGCGGAGAAATGGCGCGATGCCGTCGGCAGCGAGGTGCTCGCGTCGCCGGCGATCGGCTCGGGCGTCGTCGTCTTGCGCAGCGTCGACGGCCGGCTGCGCGGCTTCGCCGTCCGCGACGGCAGCACGGTGTGGACGGTCGATCAGGAGCTGCCGTCGCTCACGGTGCGCGGCAACACCGTGCCGCGGCTCGCGGGGAACGTCGTCGTCGCCGGCTTCAACAACGGACGGGTCGGCGCCTTCGAGATCACGAACGGCGACGCGGCGTGGGAAGTCGCGGTCGCGAACCCGAGCGGCCGCACGGAGCTCGATCGCCTCGTCGACGTGAGCCTCAACATTCAAGTCGTCGCGACGGAGGCCTACGTCGTCGGCTATCACGGACGGGTCGTCGGCATCGACATCGCGACCGGCGTCGTGCTCTGGCAGCAGGACATGTCGTCGTTCGCCGGCTTGAGCGCGGACTTCACCACCGTATACGTCACGACCGACTTCGACTCGGTGATCGCGCTCGATCGGCGCGCCGGCGCGCAGGTTTGGCGACAGGACGGCCTGCGCCTGCGTGACGTTACGGCGCCCACGCGCTTCGGCAACGCGGTTGCCGTCGGCGACTTCGAGGGCTACGTGCACTTCCTCGATACCGGCGATGGGCATTTCGTCGCGCGCGAAAAAGCGAGCAAGGGCAGGATCGTCGGCGGCCCCCTCGTGGTCGGCGAGAACGTCGTCGTGCAGAGCGAAGACGGCACGATCGCGGCGTACACCGTGCGCGCCGCGAAGAAGTAGCCGCTCGCGCGGCCCGCCGATGCTGCCCGCCGTGGCCCTCGTCGGCCGTCCGAACGTCGGCAAGTCCACGCTGTTCAATCGGCTCACGGGAACACGCGACGCGCTCGTCGCCGACTTCCCGGGTCTCACGCGCGACCGGCGTTACGGCATCGGCGAGCGCGACGGGCGGCGGTTCATCGTGATCGACACCGGCGGGCTCGCGGTCGGCGCGGAGGGCGAGATGCCGTCGCTTGTCGCAGAGCAAGTCGATCTCGCGATCGAAGAGGCGAACGCGGTGGTGCTCGTGGTCGACCACAAGAGCGGCCTCACGCAAGAGGACATTCGGATCGTCGAGCGGCTGCGCCGCGAGACCGACAAGGTGGCCGCGATCGCGGTCAACAAGGCGGAGGGCGTGCTCGGCGAGATCGCATCGGCCGAGTTCCACGCTCTCGGCCTCGGCCCGGTCGTCGGCGTGAGCGCGCTGCACGGCTCCGGCGTCGACGAGCTGCTCGAGACCGTGCTCGCGCCGCTCGCCGAAAGCGACGCCGCTTCGGCGGCCGAGGAGGCCGCGCTCACCGAGGAGCACGGACCGAAGGTCGCGGTGATCGGCCGGCCGAACGTCGGCAAGTCGACGCTGATCAATCGCTTGCTTGGCGCGAATCGGCTGATCACGTCCGAGGAGCCCGGCACGACGCGCGACAGCATCCTCGTGCCGTGCGAGCGCGACGGCCGCAAGTTCGTGCTCGTAGACACGGCCGGCATTCGCCGCCGCGCGCGCGTGAGCGAGGCGGTCGAGAAGTACAGCATCGTGCAGAGCCTCCAGGCGATCGAGGACGCGGGCGCCGTGATCGCGGTGCTCGACGCGCGCGAGGGCGTGACCGAGCAGGACCTGCACCTGATCGGCATCGCGGTCGAGCGCGGCCGCGCGCTCGTGATCGCGATCAACAAGTGGGACGGGCTCACGAGCGGTCAACGCCGCGACGTGGAGCGGCAGGTCGACCGGCGCTTCGATTTCGTGCCGTTCGCGACGGTGCACTACACGTCGGCGCTGCACGGTAGCGGGATCTCCGAGGTGATCGACGCGGCCCTCAAGGGTTATCGATCCGCGGGCGCCGAATTCACGACGCCGCGCCTGAACCGCGTGCTCGAGGACGCGATGGCCGCGAATCCGCCGCCGCTCGTGCGCGGCCGGCAGGTGCGGCTCCGCTACGCGCATCAGGGCGGCCGTTATCCGCCGGTGATCGTCGTGCACGGCGGCCAGGCCGAGCGGCTGCCCGATCACTACAAGCGCTATCTCGAGAACTCGTTCCGGGCCGCGCTCAAGCTCACCGGTACGCCGGTCCGCGTCGAGCTGCGTACCGGCGAGAATCCGTTCGCGGGCCGGCGCAACACGCTCACGCCGCGGCAGAAGAAGACGAAGCGTCGGCAGTTGCGGCAACGGAAGAAGAGCTCTTGAGCACGCTTCCCGCTCCGAAGTTCGTGCTGTTCGATCTGTTCCACACGTTGGCGAACGTGCCGCCGCCGGCGACGGTCGGCGAGCCGACGCTGCCCGAGATCCTCGGAGTCTCGACGGCGGAGTTCCAGCGCCACTATTACGACGAGGACACGCTCGGCAGGTGTCTCGGACGCGTCCAAGACGACGTGCAAGCGATGAGGTTGATCGCGCGCTCGCTCGACCCTGCCGTGACGGAGGAACGAATCCTCGCCGCGGTCGAGAGCCGGCGGCGGCGTTTCGAGCACGCGCTCGTGAGCGTCGAGAGCCCGATCCTCGCGGCGCTCGATCGGCTCGCGGCCGCGGGCGTCCGCACGGCGCTCGTGTCGGACGCGGGCGCCGACGACGTCGCGAGTTGGCCGTGGTCGCCGCTGCGCGAGCGGCTCGACGCCGTCGTGTTCTCCTATCAGCTCGGCGTGCGCAAGCCCGACGCGCGCATCTACAGGCAGGCGCTCGACGCGCTCGGTGCCCGTCCGGAGGAAACGCATTTCGTCGGCGACGGCGGCAGCGACGAGCATCGCGGCGCGCGCGCCGTCGGCATGCAGACCGTCTTCGTCACGCGATTCTTGCGGCAGTGGTACCCCGAGAAAATCGAGGAGCGCCGGCCGCATGCCGATTGGGAGTTTGAGGACGTCGTCGAGTTCGTGGACGCCCTGAATATCTGATCGGCGCCGATCCTGCTAGCTAGACTCGCACGAGCTCCACATGTCGGCCGAGCCGCGCCGCGAGTGGCTCGAGATCGTCGAGGTCCGAAGTAACGACGTCGTCCCCGTCATAGGCGAGCAGCACGAGAGCTGCGTCGATGACGTCGCTCGCGTGGGCCCTCGCGAGCAACTCGCCGGCCGCGCGGCCAAGACTCTCGTCAAGGGCGCACACGTCGATGCCCGCGAGGGCTTTCACGAGCAGTGCCTGGCGTGGGCCGCCGCCGCGCCAAGCCTGACCGACTATTCCGCCGTGCGAGACGGGTGCTTCACCCGCGACGAGGCTCGACTTGAGCCGCCGCCACATCGCCCGATCGTTCCTCTCGAGCGCGATCAGAGCCCCGCTGTCGAGGACGAGCGTCATCGAGCTCCTCCGCGACGGGATTTACGCTTCGCAGAGCGCGTCTTGTTGCCGCGCACAACGACGGCGGCCTCGCGGTCCGCCCGTCTCTGCTCGTCGAGCTCCTGCGTCGAGATTGCGCCGAAACGTGCTTCGTAAGTCGCGACTGCATCGGCGAGCGCCGCAAGGCGGCGCTCCCGTGCGCGTTTCTCGGCCAGGGCGGAGTTGACCCATGCGCTCAAGGATTCGGCGCGGCCCTCTGATACCGCGTCGTTGCCCGCCGCGACGAGGTCAGGATCGACCGTGACCGTCAGGCGCTCCTTTCGTGTGCTCATACCGCAATTCTAATGGCAGTATGATATCTATACAACTCACTCGTAGCGCAGTACGTCGGCCGGCCTTGCGCGCGCGGCGTGCAGGGTCTGCGTGCCGACCGCGAGCCACGCGATCGCGAGCGTGATCGCGAGCGACAGCAAAAACGGCAGCGGCGTGACCGAGATCGGCGCCTGGAACGCGTCGAGATATTTGCGCGCCGCGATGTACGCGAGCGGCCAGACGACGATGTTCGCGATGAGCACCGGCATCGAGAAGCTTGCGAGCAGCATCGCAACCATTCGCCCCCCGCTCGCGCCATGCACTTTGCGCACGCCGACTTCGCGCATGCGTCGGCCCGCGATCAACGTCGCCATGCCGAATAAGCCCGTCAGCGAGATGCCGAACGCGAGCAGCGCGAGCCCGGTGAGCACGCGGCTGAGCAGCAGATAGAACTCGTAGACGTCGTTGAAGTAGTCGTCGACGAAACGGCGGCTGATCGCGACACTGGGCGCGAGCTGCTTCCATACCCGATCGATCGCGGCGAGCCCGCCGGCGACGTCGTCGCGACTCACGCGGACGACCTGATAGTCGAGCCCCGTTCTCAAGGGATACATCGTCGCGGTCGTCTTCATCATGCCGAAGAACGTGAAACGGTGGGTCTCGACGACGCCGATTATTTGCAAGGCGTCAGACTTATCATTGCCCGGCGAGTATACGAGTCGATCGACTGCCGCCGCGGGCGACTCGAACCCGAATTCCTCGACGAACCCACGATCGACGACGATCGGCTGCGGCGTCGCGGTGGGCGGTTCGTCCGCGCCGTTCCGCGGCCGCCCGCGCGGCTCGTCGCCGTGGTCGCGGCTGTAGACGCGACCCGCGAGCAGCGGGATGTCGAATACGGAGAAGAAGTCGAAGCCGACGGGCGGATTCATGACGAGCTTGGTTGGTGCACCCTTATCCGGTGTGGCGGCCATCAAGGTCCCCGACAAGCTTATCCATGGCGCCTGGCCGATATCGGAGACGCCTTTCACCTGCGGCAGGCGCTCGAGCTCGGCGCGCAGAGTCGCGGAGTCGACGTTCGTGCTCGGCGGGTTCTCGATCATCACGATCGGATCCGAGCCGGGCGAGAGGCCCGTGCGCAGCAGGTGCCGGTTCTGGAGTGTTGCGATCGTCACGACGATCAGCAGGAAGCTCGCGACTGCGAACTGCGACCCGATCATCAGCGTCGAAAGCCACTTCGAGCCGAGCTGCGCACGCGAAGCACGCAGCGCGCTGACCGGGCGCACGCTCGAAAGCACGAGCGCGGGATACGCGCCCGCGGCGAACGTCACGACGACGATCACCGCCGCGAGGAACAGCCAGAAGCGCGAGCCCGTGAACAAAATCGGCGCCAAGTCGGCGCCGATCAGCGTGCGCAGCGGTGGCATCAACGCTTCCACCATCGCGAGCGCGACTACGACCGAGATCAGAGTCAGCAGCCCGGCCTCGACCAGACTCTGGATCGCGACCTGCGCGCGCTGCGCGCCGAGCGCCTTGCGTAGCCCTACCTCGCGCGTCCGCCGCGCGGCCCGTGCAGTCGCGAGGTTCGCGTAGTTCACGCACGCGACGCCGAGCACGAGCGCTCCGAGCGCAAGCAGTATCCCCGACATGGTTACGCCGGCGGCGTCGATGAACGTCTTGTCGTTCGCCGAGTGGCTGAAGACCTCGCGCACGTTGATCGCGTCGTGCTTGATCTGCGCGAATTGGCCGATGTCCTTGGGCAGGTGGCGGCGCGTGAACTCCGGCATCTGCGCCTTCAGCTCGGCGAGCGTGAAGCTGCCGTCGGCGGGCAGCAGCGCGTACGTCGTCGCCTTCGAATCCATCCAGTTCTCGCTCGGCGGGGGAGCGTTCGCCGGGCGCCGGCTGTCGTCGAGCGCCTCGAGCACGTCATACGAGGTCAGAAAGTCGAACTGCAGCGTCGCGATCTTCGACCTTCCCAAGTGCGACGGCTCGGGGATCGCGTCGATCACGCCGGTGACGGTCGCGTCCACGACGTTGCCGATTCGCACGCTTTGGCCGAGCGCCGGAGCGACGCCGAAGAGCTTGGCCGCGAAGTCCTTCTTGAGCACGACGCTGCGCGGGCTGCGCAGCGCGTTGCGCGCGTCGCCCGCGACGAACGGTAGCTCGAACAGCTCGAGGAACTCGGGGTCGGCCGCGGCGGCCGGCGCTCGCAGCGCGCGCTCGCCGCTCGTGATCATCACGTTTGGCCCAATGCCCGCGGCGCGTGCGATCGTTTCGATCGCCGGGAAGTCCTCTTTGAGGTACTTGGCCGCGACCGCCGGCAGGCGCGGATCGCCTTCGTACGAGAACTGGTCGCCCTTGAGCGCGAGGCTCATCGTGAATACGGCGATCCGGTCGGACTTGGAGAACTGCCGCTCTGCGGTGCCCCAGAACAGGACGAACGTGTAGGCGATCACGAAGCACGCGATGCCGAGCGCGAGCGTCACGACGTTCATCGCGGACGCGAGCGGCGATGCAAGGAGATTACGGACCGCGACGGCGAGGTAGTGCTTCAGCATCCCTCGTATATTGTCATAACGATTAGTTCCGAGACCGGCCGAGACTCGGTCTTACACTCGGCGCTCCTCCGGCCGGCCCTTGGGGGCTGCGTGGCGTCGAAAGCGCGAAAAACGGTCGTCGTCGCAGGCGATTTCCCGATGCACCGGGGCGGCTCCCTCGTGAGCCCGACGATCGCCTACGAGACCTGGGGCAAGCTCAATCAGAACCGCGACAACGCGGTCTTGATCTTCACGGGCATGTCGCCGCCGGCGCACGCCGCGTCGAGCGTCGAGGACCCGACCCCGGGCTGGTGGGAAGAGATGATCGGCCCCGGCCGGCCGCTCGACACGCGCCGCTACTTCATCATCTGCGTGAACTCGCTCGGCAGCTGCTTCGGCTCGACTGGGCCCGCGTCGATCGACCCGCGCACGGGCGAGCTCTACCGGCTCACGTTCCCGGTGCTCTCGCTCGAGGACGTCGCGCGCGGTGGCTATGAGGTGATCAAGCATCTCGGCGTGAATCGGCTCAAAGCTACGGTCGGCCCGTCGATGGGCGGCATGAGCGCGCTCGCGTTCGAGATCCTGTTCCCCGGGATGTCGGAAGGCTTCGTGAGCATGTCGTCCGGCCCGCGTGCGCTGCCGTTCTCGATCGCGCTGCGCTCGCTGCAGCGCGAGATGATTCGTAAGGATCCGGGTTGGATGGGCGGCGACTATCCGCGCGACGCGGTGCCGCTCACCGGCATGCGGCTCGCGCGCAAGCTCGGCATGATCACGTATCGCTCCGCGGAGGAGTGGCGGTTGCGCTTCGGACGCGAGCGCACGACGTCGCCCGATGCGAACGGCTACGGCTTCGGTATGACGTTCGAGATCGAGGCGTATCTCGAGCACCACGCGAACAAATTCACCGGGCAGTTCGATCCGAACTGCTATCTGTACCTCTCGCGCGCGAGCGATCTATTCGATGTCGCCGAGCATGGCGGCTCGGTCGAGATCGGACTCGGCAAGGTCCGCGTGAAACGTGCGTTGATCGTCGGCGTCACGACCGACTTCTTGTTCCCGATCTATCAGCAGCGCGAGCTCGCCGAGGGGCTCGGGGCGCCGGGGCGTGAGGTGGAATTCGTCGAGCTGAACTCGCTGCAGGGTCACGACTCGTTCCTCGTCGACATGGACAGCTACCGGCCGCTGATCGCGCGGTTCTTCGCGTAGGGGCTCACTACTGCTCGAGCAATCTCTGGTAGTCCGCGAGCGGGCGCTGCTTCAGGGCGCGAGCCGCAATAACACGCGCGCTTTCTGCGGATTCAGGTCATCGGACACGACCAGCCCGAGCTTGTCGTCGTCGACCCCGACGTTTCTGCCGACCCGTCCCGTCGCGACGCGCGTCGAGCGCACGCAGACGATGCCCTTCTTCGCTTGCGCCGCGAGCGCGGCGAGCGCCGCCGCCGTCATGTTCCCGTTGCCGACGCCCGCGATGACGATCCCCTTCGCGCCGGCTGCGACAGCCGCGTCGATGAGCTTTCCGTCCATGTTCTCGTAGGCCATCACGATGTCGACGCGCGGCAGTGCCGTGACGCCGTCGAGCGAGAACTCGGACTCCGTCGCGTGCCGTCCCACGGCCCCGCGGTAGAAAGTCGCGACGCCGTACTGGACGGCTCCGACGAGCCCCCGCAATGGCACTCCCACTTGGCCCGACGTGTATTTCGCCTGCACGTCGCTCTGCGCAGCCCCGGCGATCGTGCCGCCCGTCGCAAGCACGACGATTCGGGGTTTGTCTTGCGCCGCGGCCATCTGTGAGAGCAACGCAGCGGCAACGGCGCCGGCCCACGGCCGAAGCGATGCGAGTCTCATGGCACTTCTCCTCGGCGCTCCCCCGTGGGTGGGCGCTACAGGTATCTCAGGAACGACGTCGGATGGGCGGCCCTCAGCGAGCGGTACCAACGGCATGCGGGATACAGCCACACGAGCATCACGGCCGCGACGACGTAGGTCGTCGTCAAGTTCCCGGTATCCCGCAGGCCGAAGTACGTCGCGGGCACCTCGAGCACGAGGCGATGCGCGAGATAGAAAAACATCGCGGTCTGGCCGAACACGAGCAACGGCCCGTTCTGTCTGACGCCGATGATGGGCTCGAGCTTCATCATGACCCAAAGCCCGAGCGCGAGCAGTCCGAGCTCCAACGAGTAATAGGTCAGCGACGGCGGGTACTTGCTCACGTGCAGCCACTGTTGCCAGATGCTGCTCGTTCGCGGCAGGAACATGTCGCCGTAGCCGGCGGGCGAGAGTCGCAGACCGACGAACACGGCCAGCAACAAAACTCCTGCGACCAGCAGCACGGTCGCCGGCGCTACGCGCGCCCTGCCGAGATCGAACTGCACCATGTGCCGGCCGAACACCCAGCCGAGCACCATGATCGCAAGCCAAGGGATGATCGGATATTTGATCGCGAGACCCGGTAGCGAGCCGTTCGCGACGAGGAACGCGGCCAGCGGCTGCGCGGAACCGGGCGGCTGCCAGACCCAGCCCGTGACGATCTCGCCGAGCGCCATCCAGCCGACGGCCAGCGCGAGCAGCAGCCCGGTCGGGAGGCGGCGCAGCATCGACAGCAGGATCATCGACGTGCCGATCGCGAGCAGCACGCCGAGGTTGAGCTTACCGGAGCCGAGCGATACCACGGTGAGGTCGAGGAGGCCGATGATCGCGCCGCGCGCGATCAAGCTGTCGTCGATCTGCGCGGGGCTCACGCCTTTCGCGACGCGCCGCTCGATGCTGAGCGCGAGCGCGACGCCCGCGAGGAAGACGAACGTCGGCGCGCAGATGTGGGTCATCCAGCGCGTGAAGAATTCCGCGGCCGGCAGCACGCTCGAGGCGGATCCCGGGTACATCGCGGAGTCCTCGTCGAGGTGGCTCGCGTCGAACGCCATCGACGCGTGGTCCACGATCATGAGCACCATGACGAACCCGCGCATCCAGTCGATCGCGGCGATGCGGGTCGAGCGCGGAAGAGCTTCGACTTGCGGCGGAGCCGCTGGCGTCATGGGAGCCGCCGCGACGGTTTGCATGTTCTTCTACCTCGAACGCGTCGTCGGTGGCGGAAGGCTACCACGGACTCGCTTGAACCTTGACCGGCCAAGCTCGGCCAGCCATTCGGACGAATATTTCCTGTCTCAGCGCGGCCATGATGCTCGATGTAGGTACAAGTACCTACGGTACGCGCTATGCTCGACGCCTATCGTCCGAAATGCCGCGCGAGGGAGACCGCGCGCGGCACTTCGCTCCGCAGGGACGTCCGAAAAACGCAACCGAGGACATGACCATGCCCACCCCAACCGAGCACGATCTGAAATCGCTCGTTGCATCCGAGATCGAACGAACGAAGGTGCCGCGCGGAGTAGACCGCCGCACGTTCCTGATGCGCAGCGGCGTGATCGGCGCGACCGCAGTGCTCACGGGCCGCTCGATAAGCGCGCAGCAGCAAACCGCCGCCGCGACCGCACCACCGCCGCTGTCGAAGGACCTCGACGTCGTGAAGCGCGAGTCGAAGCCCGTGATGACGACCATCGACGAGTTCTACAAGGTCGGGCCCGGTCCCTCGAGCTCGCACACGATCGGCCCGATGCGGATCACCTACGACTTCTATCAGCGCTGCGAGAAGCTGCCCGCCGCGACGCTCGCGAAAGCGACCGCGCTCAAGGTTCATCTCTACGGCAGCCTGAGTGCGACCGGGAAAGGCCACGGCACGGAGCGCGCGGCGCTCGCGGGTATCGTCGGCAAGGAGCCCGCCACCGTCGACCCGGCGTTCCTCGACAGCCTCGCGGCGAACCCGAACCAGAGCTTCCCCGTGAAGCTCGGCTCGAAGACGTTCAACGCGTCGCTCAAGGACATCATCTACGACTCGCCGAAGGGCGACTTCCCGCATCCGAACACGATGACCTGCAAGCTCATGGGCGGCGACCAGGTGCTGAACGAGCTCGAGTACTACTCGGTCGGCGGCGGCTTCATCGAGTGGAAGGGCTACACGCCGCCGAAGAAGGGCGCGCCGAAGTACCCGTACTCGACGATGGCCGAGCTCCAGGGCCACGCGGACAAGAACAAGCTGTCGATCGCGCAGGTGATCATGGCGAACGAGGTCGCGGTGTCGGGCAAGAGCGAGGCCGACATCAACGCGTTCATCGACAAGATCACGACCGCGATGACCAACATCGTGAAGACCGGTCTCGCGGCGCCGACGGCGACGCTGCCTGGGCCGATCAAGCTCAAGACCAAGGCCGGCGAGGTCTACAAACGCGCGATGGACGACGAGTACGAGAAGCAGCGCGGCGTCGGCATCGTCGCCGCGTACGCGCTCGCGGGCTCGGAGGAGAACGCGCGCGGCCACTTGGTCGTCACGGCGCCCACCGGCGGCTCGGCCGGTGTGATGCCGGCGCTCGTCTACTCGATCGGCGAGGGCGGCCGCAAGCTGTCGCAGGAGAAGATTCGCAGCGGCATGCTCGCGGCGGCCGGCGTCGGCTATCTCTGCAAGCACAACGCAACACTCTCGGGCGCGGAGGGCGGCTGCCAGGCCGAGATCGGCGTCGCGTCTGCGATGGGCGCCGCGTTCCTCTCGCAGGTGCACGACTTCCCGCCGCAGGTGGTCGCGAACGCGGCCGAGTCGTCGCTCGAGCATCACCTCGGCATGACCTGCGACCCCGTCGCAGGCTTCGTGCAGGTGCCGTGCATCGAGCGCTGCGCGTTCGGCGCCGTGAAGTCGTGGACCGGCTTCATGATCGCGAGCAACGAGATCCCGGCGAACCGCCGCGTCGACTTCGACACCACCGTGAGCGCGATGGCACTCACCGCGAAGGAGATGAACTCGAAGTACAAGGAGACGTCGGAAGGCGGGCTCGCGGTGTCGGTGGTGCTCTGCTAGCCGAGGCGCACGCGCTAACGGACGGCCGGCGACACCTTCCATGAGCGCGACCAGGACCGCCGCGATCGCGTGGTTGATCGCGGCGGTTTATTACTTCTACCAGTACATGCTGCGCTCGGCGCCGGCCGTGATGATGCCGCAGCTCCAGGACGCGTTCGGATTGGGCGCGCTCGGCGTCACCTCGCTCGTCGGGCTCTTCTATTACGGCTACTCGCCGTTCAGCCTCGTCGCCGGCGTCGCGATGGACAGCCTCGGCCCGCGCAAAGTCGTGCCGATCGGCGCGGCGGCGGTCGGCGTCGGCGCGCTCTTGTTCGCGACCGGCGGCACCGAGGCCGCGAGCATCGGCCGCTTCATCCAGGGCGCGGGCGGAGTCTTCGCGCTGATCGGCGCAGCCTACATCGCGACGCAGAACTTCCCCGCGTCGCGTGCCGCGACGCTGATCGGCGCGACGCAGATGTTCGGGATGGCGGGCGGCTCGGCCGGCCAGTTCGTCGTCGGGCCGCTGATGGGCCGCGGCACGCCGTGGCAGTCCTTCTGGATCGGCATGGGTGTGATCGGCCTCGTGATCAGCGTGCTCCTGTTCGTGCTGCTGCCGAAGCGGTCGAAGACCGCGGGCGGCGCGGCTGCGGCGCAAGGCGACGT
>Ga0335076_10005494_pt1 | contig 12798 bp, 12 predicted proteins | sample Lox_Sample_25_FD_206717 | JGI IMG/M metagenome (GOLD analysis project Ga0335076, IMG submission 206717) | Soil microbial communities from Loxahatchee National Wildlife Refuge, Florida, United States - Lox_Sample_2.5 | ecosystem: Environmental > Terrestrial > Soil > Wetlands | place: USA...
CAACTCGGCGAGCAGCGGGGTGACGATGCGGGCATCGATGTCCGCAACGGGGGCCCACCCGGCATCGCCCAGGCCGTTGCCGGTGCCGTGAGAGGGCAGCCACCACAGGCGCCCGAATCGTTCTGGCTGGTGCGGTGATCTTGACGCCGATGCCGACATTCTCCTGTCCTCGTGTCGCTAGCGCGCTCACGAACAGGAGCCATCGGCCCCGCTGGCAATCGGGCGCAGCACCATGCAACGCCCCGGCGGGCTCCACCGCCGCGCGGCCGTAAGCCGCACCTACCAGTGTACGGCGGCACGTGGCGGATGCCGGAGGCTCCGCGCACTCCGCGGAATCGAGCGCTCGCAGGCACGGGCCAGGACAAGCCGCCGAATGCGATGCCATCGGGGAATCGCCGGTCGCCGCCAGGCTGTGGACTCCCAGCGCGGGCGCCGTGGCTGTGCACCCGGGTCGCCCGGTCGAGCGCGCCGGCAAGCCAGGCTGCGAACTGGCCGGCCCGCTGAACACGGCGATGGCCTGTGCGGCCTGGACGCGAGCTGCAACGGGGGAGCCGCTGTACCTGGCTGGTGGCACCGCGATGCCGGCGCCGGCCGCCGCCGATGCAGCTGAGCAGGGCCTCTGCTCGCGGGTGGAGTCAGTTCCTGAGTCGACCGCGGCGCGCGGTGCTGCGATGCTCTCCGGTGCCTTGAACCGGACGAGCGCCCGCGGGGCCAGGGTGGCCGGCTCCGAATCCAGCCGGCCGAGCGTCCAGCATCAGGTCGTCCATCGCAGACAGCCTGCCGCTTAACTGGCTGGCCGCAGGCAGCGCAGGAGCGGCGCGAATGATCGTGAGCGGCCTGGCAGTGGAAGCAGCAAACACGGCCGCTATCGCATCGGGTTTACCGCGCCGCCGGGCAGAGCGGGCTCAGGAAGCGTCATGGCGTAGCGATCAGGTGGGCATGCCCGTCCGGGCGCGCTCAGGAGCAGGACAGGCACCGGGCACGCCCGCGCGGCCTTTCTCGCCCGTCCGCGGCATCCGCGTTGAACCGGGCCTGCGGGTATGATCTTTGCAGGCGATGAAGCCCGCCTGGAAACCGCCGCAATGGCTGACGGCTTCTACCGTGGATGAAACCGGTGGAGGCGGATGGTGGGCTGTGATGAGCGTGTTGCTGACTCCTGTGCCCTGGCGGTTGGTGGCGCGCCGGCCGGCGCGACGCTCGTGGCGGCTGGCGTAACCGGCTTTGAGAGCATCCTGTTCGAGCGACCTGGGGCCGGCTCGGGCGCTGGCGGGCTGGCGGAGCCGGATTTCTTCGCGGATCTGAACCTCGACCAGGTTGTGGATGCGATGACCGCCGGCCGGGAGCAGTACGAGCTGGCGCCGATTTTCGGCGAGCCGCTGCGCGATGTCGACGCCGTTGCCTACCGGCACGAGGTGCTGCGCGATCTGGAGAAGCACGAGGTGCTCGAGCCGGTCCGCAGGTTCGCGGCGGCGATGCGGGAGATGCGCGAGCACCTCGCGCAGGTTCGCCGGCTCCACTACCAGCTGCAGAGGCAGGCCTGGTTCCTGGACGCGGCGGGCGTCTACTGCGACGCGGTCCGCGCCCTGGCGCAGGAGCTGGCAGCGTGCCAGCTGACCTCGCGCGGATTCCGCCGGCTCGGCGAATTCCTAGCTCAGTACGCCGGCTCAGACCGGTTCAGCTCGCTGGCGTCCGAGACAGTGGCCCTCAAGGACGCGATTGCGAGCATCCGGTACGCAGTCCGGATCTACGGGCCGCGGGTCACGGTCACCCGCTACGAAGGCGAGCCGGACTACAGCGCGCAGGTGCAGGAGACGTTCGCGAAGTTCCAGCAGGGCCCGGTGAACAGCTACCTGGTCGGGCTGCCCGAGCTCGCCGACATGGACCACGTCGAAGCGCAGATCGCCGGCCTGGTCGCCAGGCTGCACCCGGACGTGTTCGGGACGCTGGCCGCCTACTGCGCCCGGCACCGTGACTTCCTCGACCCGGTGATCGGGCGGTTCGACCGCGAGGTGCAGTTTTACCTCGCTTACCTCGAGCTGACCGGCCGGCTGAAAGCGGCAGGCCTGCCATTCTGTTACCCGCGCGTCTCCGCCCGGTCGAAGCAGGTCGCCGCCGACGACACCTTCGATATCGCGCTGGCCTGCAAGCTGGTGCCAGGCGGAGGCACCGTGGTCACCAACGACTTCTGTCTGGAGGGACCGGAGCGGGTGCTCGTGGTCAGCGGCCCGAACAACGGCGGCAAGACAACCTTCGCGCGCACCTTCGGCCAGCTGCACTACCTGGCCACCCTGGGCCTGCCCGTCCCAGGGCGCAGCGCGCGGCTGTTCCTGCCCGAGCGCATCTACACCCATTTCGAGCGGGAGGAGGACATCGAAACGCTGCGCGGCAAGTTCGACGACGAGCTGATCCGGGTGCATCAGATCCTTGAGCAGGCCACCGGGGACAGCGTGATCGTGATGAACGAGAGCTTCGGCTCGACCTCGCTGACCGACGCGCTGTTCACCGGCACCGAGGTCATGCGGCAGATCCTCGCCCTCGGATGCCTGGGCGTCTATGTCACCTTCGTCGACGAGATCGCCTCGCTCAGCGAGGCGACGGTGAGCATGGTCAGCCAGATCGCACCCGGGAACCCGGCCGAGCGGACCTTCAAGGTTCTGCGCAAGCCAGCCGAAGGACTCGCCTACGCCTGGGCGCTCGCCGAGAAATACGGGCTGACCTACGAGCAGCTGCTGGAACGGATCGGCTGATGAAGGTTTACCTTCTCCATCGGGACCGGGACTTCGCGGTCCGGCCGGAGCTGCGGGATGTCGTTTTCGAGGCGATGCTGAGCGGCGACCTGTTCGCGATCCGCAGGATCAGGATGGACCTCGAGCGGAGGAAGGAGCCCGCCCCGGTGCTGGCACCAGCCGGCAACGACGCGGTGCTCACGCAGGATCTCGAGCTGGAGACACTGTGGAACGCCATGGCTGACGGGGATGAGTTCCTGTTCGAGACGGCCAAACGGGCCGTCCTGTCGGGCCTGACCGACCCGGACGAGATCGTCTACCGCCAGCACGTGCTCAGGGACTGCCTGGAACATCCCGAGATCGTCCGCCAGCTCTATGACCTCGCGGTCCAGGCGCTTGACAACGAGCGCCAGGTCGGCGGCCTGTGGTTCCGCGCCAGCCCGGACACGATTCTCCGCCGGTCGGTGCAGGTGCTCAAACTCCAGGTCGAGGTGCTCAGGCAGGTGCGGCAGATCGCCGGCGAGCAGGCGGCGAGCTTCCGCTCAGAGGGGTTCACGCGCTTGTTCGCGATGCTCGGAGCAGAGCTTTCCGACGACTACCTGCAGGCGGTCGAGCGTCATCTGCGCGAACTCGAGTTCAAGCGCGGCGTCTTCCAGAGCGCCAAGCTCGGCAAAGGCCTCAAGGGCCGGCGTTACGTGGTCCGGACGCCGCGCGAGCAGCGCTGGACCGAACGACTCCCGTTCGCAAACCACTCCGACAGCTACAGCTTTACCATCCCGCCCCGGGACCTGAACGGATTCAAGTCGCTGGAGGAAATCCGCGGGCAAGGGATCAACCTGGTCGCCAACGCCGTCACGCAGTCAGCTGACCATGTCAAGAGCTTCTTCAGCATGCTGCGGCTCGAGCTGGCCTTCTACCTCGGCTGCCTGAACCTTCACCGGAGGCTGGCCGGGAAAGGCGAGCCGGTCTGCTTTCCCGAACCGCTCTCCGCTGACCAGCTGACCCTCACCGCGATTGGGCTCTATGACGTCTGCCTGACGCTCCACGTCGGCGACCGAGTGGTCGGCAACGACGTGAATGCCGACGGCAAGTCCCTGGTCATGATCACCGGCGCCAACCAGGGCGGCAAGTCAACGCTGCTGCGCGGCCTCGGCCTGGCTCACCTGATGATGCAAGCGGGCATGTTCACCGGTGCCGGGTCGTTCCGCGCCGGCGTCTGCAACGGGGTCTTCACGCATTACAAGCGCGAAGAAGACGCCACGATGGAAAGCGGCAAGCTGGATGAGGAACTGAGCAGGATGAGCCAGATCGCCAGCCAGATCACCCGGCACTCGATCCTGCTCTGCAACGAGTCGTTCGCCTCCACCAACGAACGCGAGGGCTCGGAGATCGCCCGCCAGATCGTCCGGGCAATGCTGGACAGGCAGATCAAGGTCTTTTTCGTCACGCACATGTACGACCTCGCGCACGGCTTCCATGCCCAGCAACCCGGCAACGCGCTCTTCCTGCGCGCCGGCCGGGAGCCGGACGGCCGCCGGACCTTCAAGCTGGCCGAGGGCGAGCCGCTGCCGACCAGCTACGGCAAAGACTCCTACCAGCGGATCTTCGGCACTGCAGAGCCGGCGCCAGCGACCGCAGCGAGAACTGGGGGCTAAAAGTCCGTGCGGCAGTCCGGCGAGCGTGCGGCCGCCCGCGGCCGCACGCTCCCGGCGGATGAGCCGACTTACCGGCCGGCCGCTGTCGAGCAATTTCTGTGGAATGCGCTTCCCGTGAGCCTCCGGCGTACCCGGGGTGTACCTGGCAGGGACGCTGGCTTGACCGGAGTCGAGACTGGGCGGAAAGTTCGGGGGGTGCGGTCGCATGCGCCCAGGCCCTGCGGCCGGACGGCCATGCCTGACGGATCCACGGTTAGCTGGGCTCTGCCGCAATGCGGTTACGGCGCCGGCGCAGCAAGCCGCGCACGGACTGGCCCGGCCGGAACTGGCCCAGCAGCGCTGCAGCTTGCAATAGCGCGGTTACCTGGCAGGCCTCGTTGTCACTGATGCTGCGGGCCAGCCGGCGGTGGCGGGCACCGGCCGCCGAACACGCCGCCGTCGAGGAAGGCCGCGGCGTGCTGCCAGGCCGTGGACTCGGGGGCGCGAGTGCCGGTGCTGTGCGCCCGCGAGATGCGGTCGAACGCGCCGGCGAGCTCGGCGGCGAGCTGGTCCGCCCGCCGGACCGCGCTGGGCGCTAGCAGCTGAGCGCTGCGCGGTTCGGCCGCGCGCAGGGCGAGGTGGTGCCGGACGCACAGCGCCGCATCGGTGACCCGCAGTTGCGAGGTGTCGCGAAGGACGGCCAGCCTGCGCTGCGCCGCGGCCCGGCGTGCCCGGCAGACGGCACAGTCGGAGATATACCGCCGCCGGGAACCCGTGCGCAGCCACTGAGCCCGCCCTGTAGGCAGCCGTGACGCCAGGCACTGCATCTGCCAGGCAAGCAGCGGGCGGATGCCGCGGGCACCGGCCGCCATGGCCGCGTCGGCGAGATGGCTGGCGCACAGTGTCAGAGCCGGGTCCGGGCCGTCGCTGGCCATGGCAGGCAGCGTGATCAGGGCGTCGTGCTCTGCCTGCGCACCGGCGAGACACGGCCCGCAGGCGACCGCACCGGGTGACCCGGTCGCGCCCACGGCCCTGCGCAGCACGGCGCGGGCTTGTGCGTCGTGATCGGTTCCGGCTAGCCAGTCGCAGCGGTTGTCGCCACAGGCGACCGTGTCCTGCGCTGTCCTCGCTAGCGGCGCCACCCGGCGAGACCGTGCGGCCGCCGCGGCCAGGTGCGGCAGGCACAGGCCGCCCAGTTCCCGGAAGCGGTCCAGCACCGCCGGATCGGCGAGGTCTTCCAGCAGGGTGTCCAGGGCGCGCCCGACTGCCGCCTCGTCATGCTCACACGCCGGGCACGCCGCTGGTGGTCCATGGCGCCCGCCTAGGCGGTCCCCCGCGGCGGTCATCACGTAGCGGTACACGGCCGTCAGCCGAATGGCGGCGCCGGGCTGGCTCATGAGCCGGCGCGTGTGCCCGGCGCACATGCCAAGGGAGGAGCACAGCCGGGTAATCGTCGCCGACTGAGCATGCCCCTCCAGCGCGAACCACCCGAGATAACGGTCGCTCGCCTCGGTTGCGTACCGGCACACCGGGCAGCCTGGCGCGGTCAGCAGGTCCGCCGCGCTGTACAGGGTGAGGACCGACGGCCCTCGTGGCATCGGCGTCGCGGCAGGCACCCTAGCCGCCGATCCAGCCCGTTGTCACGGGCCGATCCTCGTCAGCTCCGGTGACAACAGCTCCAGCAGCCTGCTGCACGGCCACGAGGCACGCCGGAACTCGGTCTCGCCGGAGGTCTCGTCCAGGCTGGCGCTCCAGTCGTCCGGCTGACCGTGCCAGCGCGGACAGCGATCGGCCAGCGGGCAGTCGCTCCGCGCCGGACGGCCCCGAGGCCGGCACGGCGGCTGCCGACCCGAGCGGAACGCGCGCAGCGCACGCCACAGCAGCAGGACCTCGTCGTCGCTCACCCTGGCCATGGACCGCCCTCACCGCTCGTTCGCAGGTGCAGGGACTGTCAGCGGCAGCTGCCGCGATTGGGGGCGAGCCCCTTCGCCGGGCAGCCAGTCTGGCAACGGCGGCACCTTGCAGTCAAGGAGCCGTCGAGGCCATCGGGCACCGACCGCGCCGCCCCCCTACCTCGCTACCCTCCCGGCCCTTGTGAAGGTGCCGCGCGGCCATGAAAATGGCCAGTGGCGATGAGGCTCGCCATAACCGCGAGGTGACTCGATGATGGCCTCTACACAGCTCCTTCCGATTGCCGGGAGTTTGGAGGCCAAGGTGTGGGGCCAGCTGATGATTAGCGCGGCCACCGGGCGGATCGGCTGATGGCCGCCGCGTTCCGCCGGGTGCTTGTCGGCTTCGACGGCTCGCCTGATTCTTGCGAGGCGCTCAGGGCTGCTGCTGCGATAGCCGGGCGCGATGGCGGTCATGTGGTTGCCCTGGCGGTGCTCAGGCACGCGCCGACCTATGAGGGCGATGGGGACCCAGACAGTGAGAGCCGCGAACTGCGCAGGCTGGCAGAGGCCTGCTTCGACCAGCTCCGGCGCGGATCGCAGCCGGCCGGCGGAGTCCGGATGAGCGTCCAGGTCGCGTTCTCGGACCGGGAAAACGCAGGTCAGGTCGTGAGCGGATACGCGGCGGAGCACGGCTTCGACATGCTGGTGGTGGGCCGGCATGGCGACGGAGTGCGCCGGAGATCGCGCCTTGGCCGGGTTGCTGATGTGGCCGTGCATGCTTGCTCGGTGCCCGTGCTCCTTCTTAGCGCGCCGTGAACCGGCCCGGCCGGCCAGTGGGTCGGTCAGTTGAGCGAGCCGAGCTGCGGGCGTCCGTCTTCGTGCGGGCCGGTGACATGGTCAACGGCCGCCCGGTCTACCGGGAGATTATCGACCGGGCGCGGAGCGCCGGGCTGACTGGCGCCACCGCCATCCACGGCCTGCAGGGTTTCGGCGGCTCTGCCATGTTGCGATCTCCCGGGCTGATCCGGCAGAACGGGTTCGGGCCGGTGCTGATCGAGATCTGCGACGAGGCGGCTTCCGTGCGCGCGTTCCTGCCCGTGCTTGATCAGTTGCTCGGCAGCGGGCTGGTGGTGCTGAAGACGGTCACTGTGATGCGCCGGGTTGCGGGCCTGCCGGACATAGCGGCTACCGCAGCGCCGTAGTGCTGTGTATGCTCAGGGAAGATCACGCGATGAGGCTCGCGTAATGCCAGGGTGATCCTGGCTGATGGCCTCTACCTGCACGGACGTTGGTTGTGTCGCCCGACAGGTGGAGGTCTTTTGCTGACCCCGTGGCTTGCGCAGATCCTGCAGAGCGTTGTCGTGCTGCTGGGGGCACCGCTGTATGCGGGGGTGCTGGCCAGGGCCGAGGCGGTCGTCGAGTCCAAGCGCGGGCCGAGCGTCTTTCAGCCCTACCGCGACTTGCTGAAGCTGCTGCGCAAGGGCAGCACGGTCAGCGACCAGGCGTCATGGGTCTTCGCCGTCACGCCGTTTGTCACGTTCGCGTGCTACCTGACGGTCTCGGTCATCGTCCCGGTCATCACGAACACGCCGCTGCCGCTGGCGTTCCTCGCGGACCTGATTGGCGGCGCGTTCGTGCTGGCGCTCGCCAGCTTCATGACCTCGCTGGCCGGGCTGGACACCGCCAGTCCGTACGGCGGGCTGGGCGCGAGCCGGGCGAGCTGGATCGGCAGCATGGCCGAGCCGGCGCTGATCCTGGTGTTCTTCACCGTGGGCGCGGTGTCGGCCTCCGACAACCCGTATCTGATGAATCACGCGATCTCAGCATCGCCCTATGCGCTGGTGCTGCCCACTCACGTGCTCGGGCTGATCGCCTTCTTCATGATCGTGCTGGTGGAGAACGGCCGGATCCCGATCGACAGCCACGGCGGCTCGACGGAGATCTCGATGATCGAGGAGAGCCGGGTGCTGGAGTATTCGGGCCGGGCGTACGCGCTGATGAAGTGGGGCAGCTGGATGAAGTTCTTCCTGCTGTCGTCGGTCTTCATGAACGTTTTCGTGCTGCCGTGGGGTCTGGGCAACGGCGCGGACATCGGCAGCGCGGTGCTGGCGATCCCGGCGCTGGCCGGAAAGCTGGCGCTGTGCGGCCTGGCCGTGGTCGTCATCGACACCTCGTTTGCCAAGCTGCGGTTCTTCCGGATCGCCGAGTTCCTGGGTGCGGCGTTCCTGCTGGCGCTTGTCGGGGTCGCGACCTCCTATGTGATCGGGGCGTGAGACAGATGCAGAGCCTGTCGTCGGCCAGCGTGGCCGGGGTGCTGCTCGACCTGTCCGGCGTGCTGATCCTGCTGCTGGCTTTCGCCTGCCTGGGCTCCAAGCTGTTCAACCGGTACGTCGCCTACTATGGCGCGCAGTCGGTGGTGCTGTCGTTCGCGGCCGGCGTGGCGGCGTACGCGTTTCACAGTCCGGAGCTGTGGATCCTGGCCGTGGCCACGCTGGCGATCAAGGGCATCGCGATCCCGGTGGCAGCGCGCCGGCTGCTGATCCGGCGGCTTCAGCTCAAACGGGACGCGGCGATGTCAACCGGCCTGTCGACCTCGCTGATCGCCGGGGGCGGGCTCACGGCCTTCGCCTACCTGGTCACCAGGCCGCAGCTGCTGCCCCACGGCGTGGTCGCCGCGGCCGTCGTGCCGCTGTCCACGGCGGTGATCCTGCTCGGCGCCTTGGCGATGGTCGTCCGGCGGCACACGGTTGCCCAGCTGATCGGCTGGCTGATCGTCGAGAACGGAGTGTTCCTCGGCGCGATTACCCTGGTCGCCACGTTCCCGTTCATCGTCGAGGCCGGCATCTTCCTCGACGTGGTGGCCGGCGTCCTGATCATGCTCGTGTTTGTCTCCGGCCTGACCCGCCAGCTCGCCAGCGCGAGCGCCACCGAGCTGAGGGAGCTGCAGGGATGACGGTGCTCGCGTTCGTCATCATCGCCGGCCCGCTGGCCGGCACCATCGCAGCTGCCAGCGGCGCGCGGGCGCGGCCAGCCGGGTGGGCGGGCACAGCGGGAGCCTGCGTCGCGTTTGCAGCCGCATGCTGGCTCCTGATCGGCCAGCTGCACCGGGCTCCGCTTCAAGGCTTCGGCGGCTTCCTGTACGTAGACTCGCTGAGCTGTTTCTTCGTGTTCACGGTGGCCGCGGTCACGCTGCTGGCGGCCGTGGGATCGGTGGGCTACCTGTCGGCTGAGGAGGCGGCCGGCCGGCTGACCAGGTTCCAGGTCCGCCTGTACTTCATCTTCTTCGGCCTGTTCGCGTCGCTGATGCTGGCGTCCCTGGAGACCGGGAATCTCGGCCTGCTGTTCGTGCTGATCGAGGCAAGCACCCTGGCGAGCGCGGCGCTGGTCGGGCTCGAGGGCAAGGCCAGCTCGCTGGAGGCTGCCTGGAAGTACGTGATCATCAGCTCTCTGGGAGTGACGATCGCGCTGGCCGGGACGCTGTTCCTGTTCTACTCGGCCAGCGCGCTGCACCTGGCGCCTGACCTCCGGCTGACCTGGCCCTACCTGTTCGCGCACGCGCACGCGCTGGCACCCGACAGCCTCCGGCTGGCGTTCCTGCTCGCCGTCGTGGGCTACGGCACGAAGGTCGGACTGGCGCCGATGCACACCTGGCTGCCGGACGCTCACGCCGAGGCGCCGAGCCCGGCCAGCGCGATGCTGTCGGCCGCGTTGCTCAACACCGGCATGTACGCGATCATCCGGTTCCTCGCCATCGCCAGGGTCGGCCTCGGCGATGAGTTCCCGCGCGTGGTGCTGCTGGTCTTCGGGTTCCTGTCGGTCACCATCGGTGTGCTGTTCATGGTCAGGCGCGGCAACTTCAAGCGGCTGTTCGCCTACTCCTCGGTCGAGCACATGGGCATCATCGCGGTCGCGCTCGGCTTCGGCGGTGTGCTGGGACTCTACGGCGCCTTGCTGCACACGCTCAACCACGCGATCGCCAAAGCAGTGCTGTTCCTGTCCAGCGGAGACATCGCGCTGCGCTACCGGACACGCGAGGCAGCTGGCGTCCGTGGCCTGCTGACCGTGGTCCCGCTGACAGGCGGCGCATTGCTGCTCGGCTCGTTCGCAGTACTCGGCTCGCCTCCGTTCGGGCTATTCCTCTCCGAGTTCACCATCGTCAGGGCCGGCTTCGCCGGAGCCAGCCCCGCGCTCCCGCTGCTGCTCCTTGGCCTCCTAGCGGTCGCCTTCATCGCGTTCGCCCGAACCACCACCGGCATGTCGACCGGAGAGCTGGCAACATCCGGCGCGGATGGCAGGACAAGTCCGTACCGAAGCCGGGCAGCCGGGCTGACGGCTGCTGCCCCTGTAGTCGTCGGCCTGGTTGCTCTTCTGGTCCTCGGGCTGTGGATTCCCGCGGGCCTGAACACGGTCATCCTGCACTCGATGGCGGTGTTGTGATGACCGCGGTCAAGCCCGATGCGGCACGATCGCTGCCGTCCGCTCTTGCCGGCTCGGACGGCCCGGTTGCTGTTGCCCAGGTCGGGCCCGGCGATCTGAGCGGCGTAGTCAGCGAGCTGGTGCGGACACCGGGTGCGAGGCTTGCCGACCTGTTCGCGGCCGGATCGGACCCGGTCATCCTGCGCCTGGTGTGGGCACTGGATCAGGACCGGCAGTACCTGATCACGGAGTCCGAGATCGAGGGCACGCAATACCCTCAGCTGTCGGACATCGCCCCGGCGGCCTTCGCCGAGGAATGCGAGATATACGAGCAGTTCGGAATCAGGCCCGCGGGCGGCAAGCCGCTCAACCGGGTCGCAATGCCGCCGCAACCCGATATTGACCTGCCGCGGCTCGGCCGCGCCCCGGCTGAACCACCGCAGGATGTGCACGCGCCGCACGCGGTAGGCGGCCACGCGTTCGAGTTCCCGTTCGGCCCGGTCCGCCAGGTCGGGGTTGAGTCGCTCTACTACGGGCTGGTGACGAGCGGCGAGGAACTCGTCGACCTGTACCTGTTCACCTGGCACAAGCACCGGGGGATTGAATGGCGCGCTCAGGGCCAGACCCCGCAGCGAGCCCTGTTTCACATCGAGCGGGCCGAGGGCCTCGGCGCGATCGGGAACGGCTGGGCGTTCGCGGCAGCTGCCGAGGCCGCGCTGGCGGTCGAGCCTGAGCCGAGCGCACTGCGAAGCAGGGCGATCGCGCTCGAGCTCGAGCGCCTCTATAACCACGCCGCCGCCGTGGCCGCCTTGTGCCAGGCCTGCGGCCTGGCCGTCGGCCGGGCCGCCGCGGAGATAGCGCTTGAGCAGCTGCTGCGGCTGAATGCAGCGGTGTTCGGGCACCGGTACCTGTTCGGCGTCCTGCAGATCGGCGGTGTCGGCCGGATGCCCGATGCGGCGGCCCTGCGGACTGGGCTGCCGGGCGCCTTCGCGGAACTGCGCCGGGCCGGGGAAGCGCTGCTGCGAACGAACTCGTTCGTCGACCGCCTTGAGGCCACCGGCACCGTCACGCAGGAGGAGGCGCTCCGCCTGGGCCTGGTCGGTCCGGTCGCACGCGCGAGCGGCGTGGGCACCGACACCCGCCTTGATCACCCGTTCGGCCCGTACGCCGGGCTCCTGCCCGATGCGGCAACGCAGACGTCCGGGGACGCCCTGGCCAGGCTCAACGTCATGCTGGCCGAGGCTGCGGAGTCGGTCCGGCTCATCCATACCCTGCTCGAATCCGCCGGACCTGAGCAAGCCGGCGAGGCAGGCGTGCCCGGTCCGGCCGGCGCTCGCAGCGTGTCCTCCGGCTGCGGGGCGGGATACGAGCCCGATCCGGCCGGGCCGGGCGCACCAGCACACAGGTCCGGGCTTGGCTGGGCCGAATCATCGCGGGGCGAGGCTCTGGCGTGGATTGAGCTCGATGGCAACGGCCGGATCAGCCGTGCCCGGCTACGCCCTGCGGCCGTGCGGAACTGGCGCGGCTTCGACGACGCATGCCGGGCGCAGAACGTCTTCACCGACATTCCGATCATCGAGGCCAGTTTCTGGCTGACGGTGGCGGGCACCGCGCGCTAAGCGATTAGCTCAAGGAGGTGGGCGGCCTTGCCGCAGTGGTTCGTCAAAGGCCTGCGCCGAGGGGTGGTCACCACCCGCTACCCCGAGCACGGCGACGCCTCGGCGAGCGTCCTGCCAAGCCCACCAGCGTTCCGGCCAGAAGAGCTCACTGGCCAGATCGCCGACAGCCTGGTACAGATCTGCCCGAGCTGGGCGCTCACCCGTGCTAGTGACGTGCTGGTCTTCGACGCCGGGGCATGCACGTCCTGCGGGCGGTGCCGCGAGTTGCAGCCCCGGGCAGTTACGAACAGCGGCGAGTTCGAGCTGGCCGCGACCGACAGGTCCGCCCTGGTGAAGCGGATCCCGCTGCTCGGCGAGGCCGGCCAGTGACGCCGAACGCCCCGCTCGCGGCAAACCCGACCGCCGCCGCAGACGCTGAGAGGGCCGCTGCCGAGGCGCTGCGGCGCAGCGTCAGCAGCCAGTTCGGCCGCAGCCTGCACATCAGGACGCTAGACACGGGCTCATGCGCGGC
>Ga0335076_10005497_pt1 | contig 12797 bp, 14 predicted proteins | sample Lox_Sample_25_FD_206717 | JGI IMG/M metagenome (GOLD analysis project Ga0335076, IMG submission 206717) | Soil microbial communities from Loxahatchee National Wildlife Refuge, Florida, United States - Lox_Sample_2.5 | ecosystem: Environmental > Terrestrial > Soil > Wetlands | place: USA...
ACAACCCGACGCCCAACGAGGCCGCGACATACGCTGAGTGGCTCCGTGACGTGCATATCCCGGAGGGTGTCGATCTGATCAAAGGGGTCGCCGCCGGGGCGCTGTTCGCGCTGCACGACGAGCAGCGCACGATGAACGATCCGCTCGCCTTTCCCCTGTTTTCGTTGTACGAGTTTACCGACGATCCCGAGCGTGTCTTCGACCGGGCCATGTCGATCGAGCGACAGGCCTACGAAGGCAGTCCGGTCCCGACCCGTACGACGGTTCAAGCCCCGCTGGGCGACCGGCACGGAAGTCATGCGACGGGCGAGCTGGTGGTGGTCGAATTCGCTCAGTACCCGATCGACTTGCGGGCGACGATCCTCGAGCATCAGCGTGCTCAGTGGCTCGATGAGGTGTCGGCGCTCGGCAGTGTGGTCGCGGTCCAACAATATGAGAAATCCGACTTCGAGCATCCCCCAGTCCCCTTCTCCGCACCGTTCTCGTACCGCGATCTCACAATCTGGGAGCTTCAGGACGGCGTCGGCAGCTGGCTTGACGCGCGGAGCGACGCGGGGCTCGACGCGGGTCTACCCACCGACGAGCTCAGCGAGCAGGATCTTGTCCGGGCATCCATGTCGACGCGGCGAAGCGGTGCGTTCGCCCGGCTCGGCTAGCGCCATGTACGACTCGCTGAGAGTCCCGCCTGGGCGTCGTGAGGGTTGGCGAGCTCGCCACGGTCGACTACCGTCACCACCAAAGCTCGGGCTGGCAGGCCGAGATTCAAACAACACCCCATTCCGATTGGCTAATTCCCGAAATGGAGAAACCGGGCGAGCACAATGACTAGCGTTTCTGAGTTGGCCGACCTCGAGGCCATAAAGGTTTTGAAGGCGCGATATATCCGGTTCCTTGACACTAAGGATTGGGACGGACTGGCCTCCCTGTTCACAGATGATGCAGTGTTCGACGTAGGCATCGAGCTCGATGACGGGAAACCATCGTGGACCAAAACTGAATATGTCAGGCTAACGCGCGAGACCCTGAGCAAAGCCACTTCGGTGCATCAGGCCTATATGCCGGAGCTGAGAATCACAGGTCCGACGACAGCAACGGGAATTTGGGGAATGTGTGACTACCTCGACTTTCACGGCGCGCCTGGTCCGCTCCCGGGTGGAGGAACCGTCGTTCGCGGCTACGGCCATTACCACGAGGAATATGTTAAGGAGGACGGTGAGTGGCGCATTGCGTCCTATCGGGTGGATCGAATTCGGACCGACGAGTTCCCGAGCCCGGATCTACCAGGTTGATTTATGATGACTTCGGCGCCAGAACCGGATAGGCCGGCTCGAACGCCGTGGGCGGGTATAACACCTGGCCGTGTCGCGGCCCACGCGTCCTGATCTGGACCGTCGTCGGACGTCTGGCGGCAAGCGCGCCCGCGGTGCCGATCGGCATCGCCGAGCAGCATCGGCCTCGTCTCCTACTGTCGACCGATTCGGACATTGCGGCCGCGCTCACTCATCGACCCCGTGGCGCGTGGCCACGCGACGGCGGCGTCGCGACGCTCGTCACGTTCGGGTGAAGGGGCGAGCACCAGAGCTTCCGGCAACGCTGTCCATCGCGGATCAGGCGACAGAGATGGAGCACCCCGAATGAATGCGCAGGCCGCGAACCCAGCACTTTCAGGGGTGCGTATCGTCGAGGCCGGAGGCATGGGGCCACTTCCGCTCGCGGCTATGTTCCTCGCCGATCTCGGAGCAGAGATCACGCGGATTGACCGGCCGGGCACGACCACCGGAATCGGAGCCGATAATCCGATGTTCCGCGGACGCCGCTCGGTGGAGTTAGACCTCCGCGACCCTGCAGATTTCGCCTACGCCCGCAGCTTGATCGATGATGCGGATGTCTTGCTCGAAGGATTTCGGCCCGGCGTCATGGAGCGGTTGAGCCTGGGGCCAGAGGACTGTCGGCAGCGCAATACTCGTCTGATCTACGGGCGGATGACTGGTTGGGGAAGCGATGGGCCGCTGGCCGACAAGGGTGGGCACGACATCAACTACATCTCGCTGATCGGAGCGTTGCACGCGATCGGGCAACGGGACGGTCCGCCGACTCCACCTCTCAACCTCCTCGGAGACTACGGCGGCGGCAGCATGATGCTGGTCACCGGCATATTGGCCGCCCTCTACGAGCGCGAGCGGACTGGCCTCGGCAAGCTCGTCGAGGCCGCCATGATCGACGGCGCAGCGACGTTGATGAGCCAGATGTACTACATGCTGGTCCACGGTAGTTGGACGGACGCGCGCGAAGCGAACATCGTCGACGGCGGCACGCCTTTCTACGCGACGTATCGCACGCGAGATGACCGATACGTGGCGGTCGGTCCCCTCGAGTCCAAGTTCTTCGCCGAACTGCTCAAGGGCCTGAGGCTGCCGGAATCCTACCTCGACCGGCAATGGGATCAATCGTTCTGGCCTACTCTGCGTAGCGATATCGCGCGAATCTTCTTGGAGCGGGATCGCGACGAATGGGTCAGGCATTTTGAACAATTCGACGCGTGCGTCACGCCGGTGCTGACGATCCGCGAAGCCTTGTCGCATCCCTACAACGTCGATCGCGGATTGTTCATCGAAATCAATGGATACCCGACGGCGGTCCCTCCGTTGAAATTCAACGGCGAACGGCCAGCGATGCCGACATCCGTCCCGCGGCGTGGCGAGCACACGCCGCCGAGGGCCAACTCGTCGAACTGAAGAGCGCTCCATCAGCCTGGTCGAGCCCTGAAGGTCCCCGCTCGGTCGGGACGCCTTCTGCACCCTCGACAACGATCCGCCTTACCCATCGACCTTTCATCGTCGTCTGGCGGCGCTGTCTCTTCGCCTTCGCTGGCTGATGGAGGCAGCGTGCCGATCGCGGGCCTCGGGCGTCGATCCTGGGACGCCGGAAGACCTTGTGATGATTCGGAGCCGCCGTCGAGCTCCTCTCCCGACCGTGGACCGCTTCAGCCGTCCACGGTCGGCTCGGCCTGAGCGACGTGCTGATCGGCGTGATAGGAGCTGCGGACAAGCGGGCCGGCGGCCACCTGCTCAAACCCCATCGCGGAGGCCTCCCGCTCCAGACGCTCGAACTCCTCCCGGGTGCCAATGGCGAACGATCGGTAGATGCCGCTCGGTCGGCCGCAGGTACTGGCCCACAATGAGGACCTGGACGTGGTTCTCACGCAGCGTGCCGAGCGCGTCGAGCATCTCCTCGAAGGACTCCCCGAGCCCCACCATCAACCCGGACTTGGCGACCACCTCACCCCCCCCCATCTCATCGCGGACCCCAGCACGCGGTTGGACTGGGCCCAAGTCGATCCACGCCGAGCGACCGGGTACATCCGCGGGACGACCTCGGCGTTTCGATGGAACACCTCCGGACGTCGGCGATCACCTTCGCCAGCGGCATCTTGGCCACGGAAATCCGGAGTGAGAACCTCAACCTTCGTCGAGCTTGGGGGAGTTCGGGTGTGGGGGCGGCGGCCGGCGCCGAGAGTATTGTGCTCAGCGAGCAGGCGGCTCGGCGGTCGGCGTCGACGGTGAACCGGATGCTGGCGGCGGCGGTGTCGTCCTATGAATCGCCTGCTCGGCTTTCGCGAGCGGCCGGGCCCGCAAATCAACGCGGGAGCTACCGCTTCCGGCACGCGTTGGGGCGCGAACACGTCGCGGCCCGGCTGCCTGAGGAGGCTTTGCGGCGTGCCCAGCCGAGGCCGCTGCGGTCCTCGCCGAGAAGTACGTGCCGCCGGAGCAAGTGGACCATCACGTTCTCGGCGCCGGACGGGCGCCGGAGGCTGTTCGCCTCCTGATCAACGCGGCCGGAGGGCTTTGGATCTCAACTGCTGATCCTTGCGAAGCAGGCCGCAGCAGCCGCCGGGTGTAACGGGTTTGGCGGCGGCATCTCAGGGAGAGCTTTCCGACTCCAACCTCGTGAGGGTCGCTTCCCAGGCGAGCTGGCCCGCTACCCACCGGGGTCCTTCCGCCCAGAGCCGGTCCAGATATGGTCCGAGATATCGCGCTGCAAGCTTCGCATCGACCGGCCAGGTGGGGCCATCGCTTGTCCGAGAATCGAGCGCACGGCCGTCGACAATCCGGGCTGTGAAGTACAAGCGACGATCCGTTCCGCCTGCGAGCAGAATGCCGTGGACAACGCCGCTGACCTCCACCGGCTCGACGTCGGCGCCGGCGAGCGCAGCGATCGCGGCCGCGGCGACGTCCGCCTGCTGGGCTGCGATCGAGCCGAACTTAACCGGGAATTGGGTCGCGTCCCCCGCTGCGTAGACGGGCCCCGCACTCACGACCTCGCAACGCGGGGTGATCGGCAGGAATCCATCAGCATCGGCCGGCAGGCCCGGAAGCGCCGGGCCCGAGATCCTCGGGAGCGCGACGACGCGGTCGAAGCGCACCTCCCGCGAGCCCGGCTCCAGGCGCAATCCTCCAGGCGAGCTCTGGGCTTGAGTACCGGCGATCACGTCGATCCCGGCGCTGGCGAGAAACTCCAGCGCGGCGGCACTGACGCTGTCGCCGAAGATCGCCAGCGGTTGCGGCTCGGTGGTGATGATCGTGATCTCGAGGTCAACGTCTCGGTCCCTAGCGCGCTCAGCGACAAGGAGCGCAAGCTCGTACGCGGGCAATGGCCACGTCGGTCTCGGAGCGGCAAATGCGAGCGTGCTGATCGATCCGCTGTCGACCTCTTCGATCAGGGTTCGCAGGCTCTCCTGCATCCGTGACCGATCGACCGTGATTGCGTCGGGCAGGGCGTCGCTGATCCTGCCCCCGGTGGCAATCACCAGCGCGTCATACGACAGCTCACGCTGCCCGATCGAAACCACCCGGCGATCGCAATCAACTGACTCGAGCTTGCCCTGCTCGAGCGCCGCACCGACCTCCGCTGCGACCTTCGCCAGCGCGAGTTGCCTCGCTGTTGTTTGTTGGAACGGCGACAAAACGCCCGTCGGCCAGTACGTGAAGTCGGACCCCGGCGATACAAGCGTCAAGGCGACCAGATCACTTGCAAGGTCCCGGAGCGCCAGCGCCGTCTCCAGCGCAGCGACACCGCCGCCGGCGATTACCACCTTCAGCGGCGTCGTTCGCGCGCTCGGAGATGTTCGATTGGGCATTAGGGGAATAACCTCCGGTTCGTCGGCAATGGGATGAGTCACTCTGAACCTCCTGGACGATGGCGTATCTCCGCGACCCGGCTGGCTAATCGCTCGTTCAATCGTGATACCGACCCCGCGGACATGCCGACCCTGATCTGAACCTCAACGCAGAATCCACTGAGCCCTTGACTACCGAGCGTGCTGGACAACCCCACACAGGCAAAGGAGGTACCAGCCGCGTCCATTCTCCTCCCGCTCTCGTGAGCAGGCCCGACCGCGCCTCCACGTCCTCGACGCCGGACGGGAGGCCGGTGAGCTCCCTGCTTACGCCCCGCTTGCGTCCTCCTCGCCGAGATCGCGACCGTCGAGATTCGAGCAAGCGACGGCGACGCGCTTTTGACCGGAGCGCCGCAACGATGCAATCGAGTGCGGAAGCGTGACTCACGCTAACGACTTCAACGCGACCGACCGTCAACAGGACCTCTCTGTGGCGACGCTCCGAGAAGGTATTAGCGTGGATAGGATCTCTACACTAGGGCCGCTGGGCGCGGGCACCTTGAACCACGGCGGCTTGCGGCCGCGGAAAGGCTGCACCTCGTCGGCGCTCGCACCCACAAGCGTCAACACGTGCTGGGTACCACCGGGGTTCGATTTCGATCTGTCGCGCTCAACCGGCTGTGCTCCTCTACACTGCTTAACAAGCGACGATAACCGCCGGACAGCTTCGGACGACTATCACGCACTCTGGGGTGGCTTAGGTTTGCTACCTGGTCTCGAGAATTGGCGCACGACGCCGTCGGCCAGGAGTGCCGATCGCTCGTCGGCGCTGTAGCCGATCTCGCTCAGGATGTCCTCGGTGTGTTGCCCCAGCCGCGGGCTTAGGCTGGTTGCGGCCGGAGTCCGCGAGAACCGCGCGGCCGGTGTCGGCACGCGGACCTGCCCGAACGCCTCGCTGTCGATCAAAGTGATCATGTCGTTGGCGCAGATCTGCTCATCGGTGAGCACATCGCGTGCTGTGTTGACAACGGTGAAAGTCGCCCCAGCATTGGCCAGTCGCCGGCCCCAGGTCGCGGTGGATGCCTTGCCGAACTCCTTGGCAAAGATCTCGCCGAATTCAACCGCATTCTCGATGCGGCCTTGGATCGCCGAAAAGCGACTGTCGTCGACCAAGTCGAGACGCTCGACCGCTGTGCACAACGCACGCCAGTCCGGGTCGGTGCCCGCCACCACCACGATGTGCCCATCCGTCGTCGCATAGATCAGGGGCGGACCGTAGAAGGGCGGTCGCTCGTCCGTGTCGTCGTCTGCCGTGTAGGTGTGAGTCACCATCATGTCGGGCCACATCCACCACAGCATGGCGTGCAGCATCGACTGCTCGATATACTGACCACGTCCCGAGACGGAGCGTTCGTACAGCGCCGCCGTGATCGCCTGAGAGATTAGCGTCGGAGCAAGCTTGTCCACAATCAAGGTGTTGACTAATTGTGGTCCGCGCGCCTCGTCTTGGAGATGGCACAGCCCGACCTTGGCCTGGATAACCGGGTCATAGACCCGATGCCCGGCGCCCGGCCCGCGCGGTCCCAACCCCGACGAGCGGACGTACACAAGCCGAGGATTGCCCGCGGACAGCTTCTCGTAACCCAGGCCGATCCGCTCGACAACCCCGGCTCGGAAGTTCTCGACGAAGACGTCGGCGCGCGCGACGAGGCGCTCCGCGATCTGCAGACCGCGCGGATCCTTGAGATTGACCGCAATTGAACGCTTGGCCCGATTTGAGTTGAATGACAGCGCGTTTATCTCGTGACCATGGGTATGGTCGCTACGGAGAGCATCACCCTGCAGGGGCTCGATCTTAATCACGTCGGCGCCCTGCTCGGCAAGAATCATCGTCGAAAACGGGCCCGCCACCATGGCGGATACATCGACGACCCGTACGCCGGTCAGTGGCCCTGACATGAGCACCTCCCCGGCACCCGTATTCGCTGATCGGCTTGCATTGGCTCAGACGCGAGCCGTGCGCGAATGGTCACGACATGTGAGGCAGTGACTTTCCACGCGGCCCGGCGCGGTGAGCCCGTCCTGTCCGTGCCCGGGGACGTTGGCGCGGTAACGGCCGCTCTGCTCGGTCGCCAGCCAGCTCGTCGACGCCTGGGCGGGCAAAGGGTGACGCGCGGCGGCTGCGGCGACATCGACATGAAGGATCCGACGTCGAGGGCCTTAGGCGCGTCCGGATCGCCGCCGGTGACGATGACCACACCCAGTCGGGGGCCGGCCGAGGACCCGACGGAAGTTCTCCTAATGCGGAAAGGTGGCGTTGACATCGCCGTCAGGCTGACCATCGGCAGGTGTCCCGCTGCCGCCAGCGCGGAAGGGCCCGGACGTTTGCCAGCGCGGGCGAGCCCGAGGGGGCGCTCGCCGCAGAGGTCCTGCTGCTCGAACAGCGTGTCTTCGCCGACGTAAGACGAGAGCGGCTTCCTGGTCTGATGGTTCGCAAGCAGTACGGTGAGGCGAGAGCCGTCCACACAGTGTTCGCTCACGGCGACTCTCCGCGACCTTACTTGCATAGGACCACGGTGCCATCTTCGTCGAGGCGCGCCTGCCAGCCCGGGGGAACCAACACGGTGGTATCGGGGTCCTCGATGATGAAGGGGCCAGCGGTGAACTCACCGCTGAGGCCCCAACGATCAATCACCGCGACGGTTCGAGGCGCCGACTCGCCAAAGTGGGCTTGGCGCTCTGAGGGCTCGGAGGCGCTGCGTTGCCGCAGGAACTGTCCTGCCACATCGGCAAAGCTCGGGCTCTGACGGCGCCCCGTGGCACGCAATCGCGCCGCTATGACTTCGACCGGCGAGGTGGACGCGTGGCCGTATTCTTCGGCGTGAGCATCGTCAAGGCGCCGAAGTAGCTCATCAATCAGCTCGACTCCGACGTCGTGGTGATCTGGCACGGCCACACTCAGCTCCCCCAGCTGGCCCTCATGGCGCAGGTCGCAATAGCGCTCGAACACCATGTCCTCGGGAGAAACGCCCTGACGCGCCATCTCGTCGGCGGCCTGCTCCTCCATCTCTTTCAACATGCGACTCAGCTCGCGAACGCTGTCTTCCGTCAAGGGCGACGCGATCGTCCGCACATGATCGCTGCGAAAGTCGGCAAAGAGCAGACCGACGGCGCTGAAGATCCCGGCCATGACCGGGACTCGCACCTCCGCAATCCCGAGAACATCCGCGAGCGAGGCCGCGTGAAGCGGACCCGAGCCGCCAAACGCGATCATCGACATGTCACGCGGATCGCGACCTCGCTCGGACGTCACCGCCCGGAGCGCCCGCATCATCGTCGCGTTGGCCACTCTGACGATGCCCAATGCTGCCTCGTGCAGCTCAAGGCCCAGAGGCCGAGCGACATGCTCGTCGATTGCCTGGCGCGCAGCGGCAGCATCGATCGTCAAGCGCGAGCCGGCGATCGCGGTGGGGCTGATGTAGCCCAAGGCAACGTTGGCGTCCGTGACGGTCGGAAGCCGACCGCCGCGCCCATAGCACGCCGGGCCGGGGTCCGCCCCGGCACTCTGCGGTCCGACATGCAGCGCGTCGTCAACCCAAGCGATGCTGCCACCGCCAGCCCCCACCTCGACGATGTCCAGCGACGGCACGCGCACTGCGTAGCCACCGCCGCCCCACAGCCGCGTCGTCGACGTGACGGCACGACCGATCTCGCCCCCGGGCTTCTCCCCCGGCACTCCGTTGTCCACGACACACGCCTTGGCAGTCGTGCCGCCCATATCAAACGCGATGGCATGCGCGACTTTGGTCTGCCGGGCGAGGGCGGCGGCGGCCAGAGCCCCGGCCGCGGGTCCGGATTCGATCATGTAGATCGGGTTCTCGCGTGCGACATCGGCGGTCATCAGCCCGCCGTTGGACCGCATGATCACGAGCTTGCCCTTCAGGCCCGGGATGCCCCGCTCGAGCGCATCGAGGTAATGCCGGATGCCTGGGATGAGGGAGGCGTTGATCGCGGCGGTGCTCGCACGCTCGTACTCGTTGATCTCGGCGTTGAGTTCCGCCGACACGCTGACGGGAATCTCAGGAATCACCGCCCTCGCGATCTCGGCGATCGCGCGCTCATGTGAGTCGTTGACGTACGAGTTCACGAGGCCCACAGCCACCGCTTCGACGCCCTGATCGGCCAACTCGAGCAACGCCGACTTTACCCCCTCGACGTCCAACTCAGTGTCAACTTCTCCGCTGCTGAGGATTCTGCCGTCGACTTCTCGACATAGCGCGCGGGGTATGTAGCTCGGCATGCGTTCCCACGTCGGGTCATACAGCGACGGACGGCGGTGACCTCGCATCTCAAGGACGTCACGGAAACCGCTCGTGGTAACGAACCCGGTGCGAGCGCTGGTTCCCTCGATTACCATGTTCGAGGCGGTCGTGGTGGCATGGTAGAACTGCTCAGGGACGCCGTCACCGCTCTCACCGACGAACTCGGAGAGCTGCCGTCCCAGAGACGTCAGGATCGACGGGATCTTTGCCGTGACGACGTACTGATCTTTAGTCAGGAGGACGACGTCCGTGAACGTCCCGCCCACGTCAAATGCGACTCGCACGTGATGCTCCCTTCGATATAAGCCCCCACATCAGCTTGACCCAAGGTCGCTGGCATGGGTATCCCCGGATCCCGCCGCACCGGACGAGGCGACGACACGTCGCGTCCGGGCCAGCTCGGTCGCGCTCTCGTCCACGCGCGCAGGTCCGTCATCGGTGATCGCGACGCCATAGTCCCGCAGTGCAGCTTCAACGCTGACCTTGCCGTTCTCGACGTCAGCGAGAACGAGTGCAGGGTCACGCTCAAACGCGTCCCCGTGTCCACCTGACCCTCCCATGACGTGACAGAGTCGATCGCCGGCGTTCATCTCAAGGTGCCAGAACATGACCGTGGAGCAATCCTCGACCGAACCATCGGCGCGGATGACGCGGCTGCTCGACTGGCCGCCGGAACCGCCGCCATCGAATCCACGCTGGGGGGAAAGCCTGTTCGTGCGCATCATCGCAGTCGCTGGTGCGAGGAATCGCCACACGCGTTCGGTCGAGAGTGAGCCCCGGAAACGAGACGCTCCACTGCTGTCCGGTATGTACGCGTAGCGCTCAACAACGACCGGAAACGTCTTCTCTACGAGTTCGGCGGGGTTGACGCCGAAGCCAGCGACATCGATCGGGGCGACACCGTCAATGCCGTCCTTGTCCGGCCGGGCTCCCCAGCCGTTGAACAGCGGTTCCATCAGTACCAGGTCCGAGCGCCCGCCGTTGTCGATGATCGCGTGCAATACGTCCACGCCACCGCTGGGCACCGGGATCTGGTCGGGCAGCGCCTGGTCGAGCACCTCGAAGACCATCCCTCGCAGCCGTGCACTGAGTGGAGATCGGCCGCCGACGGCCCCAGGGTATTCGGCACTGACCAGCGTTCCGCTCGGCGCCACCACCTCGATCGGTCGCAGCAGCCCGGTACCCATCGGCACGTCGGCATCGACGAGCAGACGAAGCGTCCCCGAGACCTGCGCCCGAGTCACCGACATCGGACAGTTGACGGCCCGAGGGACTTGCGCTCCGGTGCCGGCGAAATCGATCCGCAGGCTATCGCCGTCGACGGTCATGGCCATCCTCACCAGAACGCCAGACTCAGCGTCTGACTCACTCCATTCAAACGACTCCTCAACCACGTACGTGCCGTCTGGGATCGCGCTGATCGAGCTACGCATCGCCGCTTCGGCACGATCATTGCTGTAATCGCGGAATGCTTGGAACGCCTCCAGCCCGTGCCGCTTGAGCAACTCGTGCAACTCGGCAGCACCTCGGCGACAGCCAGCAATCTTCGCCTCAAGGTCCGAGAGCCAGACATCGCCCGACCGGACGTTCGCCGCGATCACCTCAAGCAATTCGGCATTGCGCTTCCCTCCGGCCTCCAAGCGGACGATCGGGAGGCGCAAGCCTTCCTCATACGATGTCGTCGGCTCCGAACTCGTGCCACCGGGGAAACGCCCGCCAATATCGGTGTGGTGGGAATACGCGATGCTGAATCCAACGTGCTCATCCATCCAGAAAATCGGGCACAGCACGGCGATGTCGGGGAGATGCGACCACCCCTGAAACGGGTCGTTGGCGATCAAGAGATCACCCGCAGCAAAGTCGTCACCGAGCTTGGCTCGAACGCCGGCCGTCAAGTTGGCGAACTGGCACATGGTGATCGGGCTCGCATAACCCTGGCCCCCAACCGGAACTCCGCCCTCATCCAGAACCGCAGCAGCGAAATCTCCGATACGGATCATCGGGGACTGAGCACTACGAGAGATCGTGATCGCCATCTCCTCGCTGATCGCCGCGAGCTCATTCTTGAGCACTTCGACTGATACCGGATCGAATCTAGTCACGTTAACCTGCCTCGCCGAATCCATCTTCTCTCCCGCCGTTTGGTCGCGGAGCTACGCCGCGGAGGGGAACAATTGCAGGGCCGCCAGTGCGTCGCCAAACGCTCCGAGAACCACATCGGGCACGCAAACGAAGCCACCACCCCGCCGTAATCGGGAGCGGGAAGCGCCGTCGTCAACGACTCTGCCTGATGCACGATCTACAGGGTTCCCTTGAGCAACGCGCCACCGTCCATCACGAGCGTCTGGCCGGTAATCCAGCCCGCGGCATCGCTCGCTAGGAAGGCGACCGCCTCCGCGACGTCCTCCGTCTCGCCCAGCCGGCCGAGAGGGGTGGCCGCGATCATCGTGTCTGCGACGTCACGTAGGTGTCGTTCCGACAGTTCGGTCTTCACGATCCCGGGCGCGACGGCGTTGACGCGGACCTTTGGTGCGAACTCGAGCGCCTGGTAGCGCGTGATGTGAACAAGTCCGGCCTTGGAAGCGCTGTAAACCGCGATGTTCGCCGCGGTATCAAACGCAGCTTGCGAAGCGATATTGACGATTGCGCCGCCGTGCTCGCGCATCCACGCACGCCACACGAGCCCAGACCAGAAGATCGAGCCCCACAGATTGATGTCGAACGTCCTGGTGAACGCGTCATGATGGACGTCAACCAGCGATCCGAACGTCCCGCCGTCCCGGCCACCGATCCCTACATTGTTGACGAGGATGTCGATCGAACCGAACTGCTCGACGGCGGTCTGGACAGCTACGCGAGCGGCGCCCTGATCCATCACATCCGCCGCGATCCCGATCACGCGACCATCCGGCATGTCCGCGGCGGCACGTTCGGCCGCGGCTTGGTCCCTCGAGGTGAGGACGACACGCGCGCCGCGCTGAGCGAGCAACCATGCACAGCCCCGACCGATCCCGCGCGAACCGCCAGTGACGACTGCTACACGACCCTGCAAGTCGCGGTTTCTCATCGGCGCGTCGCGGCACGTCCTGGCCCGCCCCCTGCCGCTCGAATCGCTGCCCCGACCAGCTCACGTTCGCGTCGGGCCCGAGCGCCGTTATGTCCCACCGCAACGGACAGGACGGCGATCGCGCCGTCGCACGCCCACTGCCCATGCGCTCCAACAATCCGAGACGCTCCAACAATCCGCGACGCGTCGGTGTGGGGGAGTGCGGTGGGTGTGGTGTTGGTGGGTTCTGTCATTGGGCTCGTCGGGGTATCGCTGGATCGGTGTGGATCGTTTCGGCATCGATCACCGGATG
>Ga0335076_10005498_pt1 | contig 12796 bp, 14 predicted proteins | sample Lox_Sample_25_FD_206717 | JGI IMG/M metagenome (GOLD analysis project Ga0335076, IMG submission 206717) | Soil microbial communities from Loxahatchee National Wildlife Refuge, Florida, United States - Lox_Sample_2.5 | ecosystem: Environmental > Terrestrial > Soil > Wetlands | place: USA...
ATGAGCCGGGTCGACGACAGGTTCAGGGTCAGGCGGATCATCGTGGCGACCAGCAGGACCGTCGGGAACGAGCTGAAGTCGAGGGCCCGCCGCGTCATGATGGCGACGAGCAGGATCAGGGTCGACAGCGTGATCGAGATGGCGAGCCCGACATCGAGCAGGAAGCTCGGCATGGGCACGACCAGCACGCCGATGACGATGATGATGAAGACGGCGAACAGCAGATCGCGCTGGCGGAGCATGTCCGCCAGCCATTGCAGCGCCGGGCCCGTGGGCCGCAGTCCAGTAGCCGCCGTCGCCATGGCTTGTCTTGCCGCCGGGCGTGGTTGGTCCAATCGTTAACGGCGGTTCTAGACCAGTCGGCTTTCGTCAGGGTTACCGGGCGGGCCGGCGGTCGCGCCCGTCAGTCGCCCCAGCCCTGCTGCAGGGCGATCCGCACCGCTTGCGTCCGGCTCGAGACGCCCAGCTTGCGATAGACGGAGCGTAGGTGGAGGGCGACCGTCACCACCTCGATTTTCAGGCGCTGCCCGATCTCCTTGTTCGAGAGGCCCTGGACCAGGAGGTGAACGACCTCGCGCTCGCGCTGGGTGAGCGGCGGTCCGCCGGTGTTCTCCGGTCCGCGCGCTTCCGGCCGCTCGCTCACCAGGATGTCCGGCACATAGCGCTCGCCGGCCAGGATCATGCGCATGGCGTTGAGCATGGCGGTGCCGCGCATCGTCTTCGGCAAGAAGCCGGCGGCCCCGGCCTGGAGGGCACCGCGCACGGTCTCGGCATTCGTCTCCCCGGAGACGATCACGACGGGAACGCCGGCGCAAGCCGCCTGCATCGATTTCAGCCCGGCGAAGCCGTTCATGCCGGGCATCCGCAGGTCGAGCAGGACGGCATCGAGGCCGGGGTTCTGTCGCGCGATCTCCAGCGCCTGCGGCAGGGTGGCCGCATGCAGCACCTGTACCTGGTCATCGAGCCGCTTCAGGAACTCTTCGATCGAATCCCGGACCAGGTCATGATCGTCGGCCATGAGAATGCGCATCGCCGAGATATGACGGAAAAGTGGCTCCCCTGGCAATCCTCTCGCCAAATTAAAGTAATATCCATGTACTGTTGGAAAAATCACTCAATATTAGAACAGAAATGCTCTTATACTGGCATCACAACTATATAAAAATATGACCCACCTACTTCTTCGTATAGCTGACCTATACGAAGTATGTCCAGGTCTTTAAGCCGCATTTAAACCTCTTCGCTGCTAACATTCATGATCATTACTCGCCGATCCGGCGACCGTTAGCCCGCAAGAAGGCGGGGCCGGCGATCGGCACAAGGACCGACCTCGGAAAATCCGGAGGTGATGAATGGTTGCAGATTGTGATCGCGCAGGCCTGAAGCGCCGCCCGACTCCCGCTGGTGGCCGGCTGTTCGCCGCCCTCCAGGGGTTTCTGCGCGTGGTCCATGTCGCCCCGGTCGCCGCGCCCGGCCCCACACCCGAATTCGAGACATCGTTGAGCCAAGCCGCCGGTGCGCAGGATCGCGACTCCGGGTCGCCCTACGCGATTCGACGGCTTGGCTGAGCGATCGAGGCCGCAACGGGGAACGCCGCAGAACCGGCGCCCCTGAGGCGGAGGACTACCGAAGGCAAGTACCGCAAGTAACGGAGAACCCGATGAAGCAAGCCTGTGACTCTCGAGAGGTCCGATCCATGGTGGCCAGCGCCCCGCTGGCGGCCTGGAGCGACGACGAGGCGGCCAGCCCCTGCGACATCCTGCTCCGCCTGGCGCAGACCATCCAATTGATGCGGCTCGACCCGACGGACGCCCACATCTATCACGACGGCTGCGACGCCCTCGTGGAGCGTGCGATCGCGGCGTCGAGGTGGTCGCAGCTGCCACAGGCCTTGGGGCAGATCATGAACCTCGTCACCCAGCGCGATTATCACTGGGCCCTGAGGGAACTCCGCACCATCACGCAGCCCGAGTGGCACACATGCTGAGGGCCCTGGCGGGACTGAAGGTCCTCCGCGCTCGCCGGTTGCTAGCGGCGGCCGCGGCTGGCCTGATGCTGGCGCTCACCTGCGCGTCCGCGGGGGCAGGCGATGCGATTGTTGCCAGCGCGCCGTCTCCGGCGGGGAGCGCCAACCTTCTCTACGGGGTCGGCCTGGTGATCGGCTTGCCCGGTACCGGCGACAGCGCCATCGACGAGGGTGTCGTCGATCACTCCATCGTTGGCGTCCTGAAGCGCGCCGGCATGGAGCCCTGGCAGGGCGCCATCGCCCCCGGGAAGGTGGCAGCCGTGACCCTCAGCGCCGAACTGCCCCCCGGCGCCCCGGACGGCGCGAAACTGGAGGTCCGCATCACGCCTCTCGGCAACGCCCGCAGCCTGGCCGGCGGGACGCTGCTCGTCGCGCCCCTGCACGGGGCCGACGGCGTCGTGTACGCGCTGGGGCAGGGTGCCATCGCCTCCGGCAACGCAGAAGGCAATCTCGTCACGGCCGCTGCGACGGATCGGCAGGAAGCGCGGCTCGCGGCCGGTGCAGTTATCCAGCGTCGCCTGATTTCCGCTTCGGCGAAGTCGTCGGCCGGCCAGGTGGCACAGAACTGATTTCGCCTCAATCCCTGTCTTTTATGAGTTGTTAAACACGCCGACCGCACACTTTACGCATGGCCAAAACCGGTGTGTCGCCCCTGGGTGGCACACCGGTCGCAGTACGCGAGGTGAGGCCCATGGAACTGCTGCACTCGGCACGTCTGGAAGTACTGGCGAATTTCACGCCGCTGTCGCCCGGGGCGGGGGCCGTCGAGCCTGTCGACATCTGGGGCGACCCGATCGCCGCCGACGAGAGCGAGGACGACGAGGCCTATCGCCTGCTCATGCCTCTCAACGCGGTTTGCAGCCTGATCGAGCGCATGCGTCAGGACCCCGCCGCCGTTTCGCTGCATCGGCCCACCTGCGACACGTTCCTGGCACGCATGGCCGACAGCTGCCGTTCGCCGCTGTTGCGGTCGGCGCTGCTCGATGCCGTCCACGATGTCGACGCCGGCAATCTCGCCGGGGCCCTGACCACCCTGCGCGCCGTCGCCGCGTAAGCTGCTGGTGAAGCCGCCGTTTTGAATCTCTCCGCCCGCGCGAGCGGCTTTCCTGTTTGTTAATCGGTTCCGGCTTCCACTCGCTCCCGGTATCAGACTCGGCTTGGGCGTGACGAGGCTATGCAGGCGACCGATCCACCGCGGACGCATCATCGCGACGCGCACGCGGCGCGGACGGCGGACATACCTGCCGAGCTGTCGCCGCTCCGCCTCCTGGAAAGCATCCCCGAGGCCATCCTGGTGCAGCAGCAGGACAAAGTGCTGTTCGCCAATGCCGCCTGCCTGCGCATGCTCGGCGCCAACGACGACAAGCGCATCGTCGGCCGTCGCTTCATCGACGTCGCCCAGGCCGAGGAACGGCCGTTCGTACAGCAGCAGTTCTCGGAAGCACTGAAATCGCGACGACCCTGTCCCCGGCTCGAGACTCGCCTGGTCCGCTTCAACGGCTCGATCGTCGACGTCGAGGCCTCGCTTACGCCCATCGAGGATCAACTCGCGGATGGATTGCTCATCGTGTTGCGCGACGTCACGGAGCGCAAGACGATGGAGCTCGAATTTCGCCAGGCGCAGAAGATGGAAGCGCTGGGCCAGTTGACCGGCGGCGTCGCACACGACTTCAACAACCTGCTGATGGTGATCACCGGCAATCTGGAAATCGCCAGCGAGCTCGCCGGAAAGGTTCCCGGCCTGGAACGCGCGCTATCCAGGGCCAGTGTGGCCGCCGAAATCGGCGCCGACCTGACGCAGCGCCTGCTGACTTTCGCCCGGCGTCAGCCCCTGCAGCCGCAGCCTCTCGACCTCAACCGCCTTGCCCTGGAGATGCGCGATCTGCTGCGCCGCTCCCTGGGCGAGGACATCGAGATCGAGATCGTCTCCTGTGCCGATCTGTGGCCGACGAGTGCCGATCGCGGCCAGCTCGAGAACGCGATCATCAATCTGGCCGTGAACGCCCGCGATGCCATGCCGGACGGCGGCAGGCTGACGATCGAGACGGCCAACATCCACCTCGACGGCGACTATGCGCGGCGTAACCCGGGCATTGTCCCGGGCGAATACGTCCTTCTCGAGGTGACCGACACCGGCTTGGGCATGGAGCCGCATGTGGTCGAGCGTGCCTTCGAGCCGTTCTTTACGACGAAGGAGGTTGGACGCGGCAGCGGGCTGGGCCTCAGCATGATCTATGGCTTCGCCAAGCAATCCGGCGGAAACGTGAAGATCTTCAGCGCGCCCGGCCATGGCACCAGCGTCTGGCTCTGCCTGCCGAAGGCCGAGCTGCCGGTGGCCTCCGCCGAGACCGAGGCCGGGCCGCTGCGGCTGGCCCGGAACCAGGAGACGATCCTGGTCGTCGAGGACAATGCCGCCGTACGCGATGTCGTCGTCGAGCAGCTCACCGACCTCGGCTACAAGGTCGTCGCGGCGCAGGACGGGCCGTCGGCGCTGCGGTTGCTGGGGGAGCACCAGACCATCGATCTCCTCTTCACCGACCTCGTCATGCCCAACGGGATGAGCGGGCGCCAGCTCGCCGACGAGGTTCGGCGCCGGCGACCGGCCCTGCCGGTGCTCTTCACGTCAGGCTATCCAAGCTTCGGGGGCAAGACGGCGCTGGACGTAGGGTCGGAGACGCCGCTGTTGCGGAAGCCGTACAAGAAGCGGGAGCTGGCGGAGCGCATACGGGCCTCCCTCGATACGTCGGGCGGCGCCAACGTGATCGAGGTCGGGGCGCGCGTGCATCAGCTGCGTCCCCCGGCGCGCGTCACCGACGGGGACTGAGGTCGTCCGCCGGTCGGTTGCCTGGTTTCTGCCGGCCCGTCCTGGGGCCGTGCCTTAGGATCCAAGGTTCGTGATGACGACGCGCCGGTTGAGCGGGCTGTCCGGGTCGTTCGGGTCGGCGAGGTCCGATTTGCCCACGCCATCGGACTGCAGGCGGTCGCCGTTGATGTTGAACTTGCTCGTCAGGTACTGCTTGACGGCATCGGCGCGAGCCTTCGATAGGTCGAGGTTGAAGGTTTCCGAGCCCACCGCATCGGTGTGTCCCACGAGGCTGAACTCGAACGCCGACAGCTGATCCGATTGCAGCGCCGCGCCTAGCTCGTTGAGAACCGACTTGGCGCTCTCGGTCAGTTCGGCCGAGCCGAATTCGAACTGGATCCGCATGTCCTTGTGCGGCGTTCCGCTGCCCACGCTGAGGCCCCGCGTTTTTGGCGTGAGGGCTTCGATGAAGTCTTGCCGCGTCTGTCCCTGAAGATCGTCGGCGAAGGCTCCCGCCGCGTCCACCGCAATGCCTAGAGCGAGGGTGGTCAACAACATGATGGCCGGCTTGCATCGCATGGCTGCTTGTCCCGCGATTAGCGATCGAATGTCGATCGACGATTTCTAAAATTTACCGCCGACGCCGAACGCGAACAAGCCGGACGGACCCGCGGAGGTGTGGCCTCCGTCACAAATCTGCCGAATGTCATTGAGGTCCGGCCGCCGGCAATGCGATTGTCTTGGGCGCAAATCAATGTATTCTATGCGCCCCATCGGGTGCCTCCTTCACCAGACCGATCCATCCGCAGGCAATGGCTTCCCAGAACGTTCTTGAGCTGGAAAAGCTGCTGGCGCCAATTCCCGGCGATAAGCCGGTTGGCATCGACGTGCGGACCGACTCCAATCCCGCTTCCGACTACTACAAGGTGAAGGACGCGCGCTTCGCCGCACGCGCCAAGGAACGCGATGTCGACGCGGAGGCGCAGCCGGGGGAACTGCTGCCCGAATGGCGCGTGATCCTCGATCTGGCGCCCAAGATCCTGACCGAGCAGGCCAAGGACCTGGAGGTGGCCGTCTGGCTGACCGAGGGACTCCTGCGGCGGCATAACTTTGCCGGACTGCGCGACGGCTTCAAGCTGACACGCGGCCTGGTCGAGAAGTACTGGAACGATCTCTATCCGCTTCCCGACGAAGAGGGTATCGCCACCAAGGTCGCGCCGATCACCTCTCTGAACGGCGAGGGCGCCGATGGCACGCTGATCCTGCCGATCCGCAAGGTGCCCCTCACTAACGGCAAGGATCCTGGCCCGTTCGCCGCTTGGCATTACGAGCAGGCCGCCAATATCGCCAAGGTCACCGACGAGAAGGCCAAGGCTTGGCACCTCAAGGCCGGGTCTGTCACGCAGGAGCAGATCGAGGCGAGTCGCCGGGCAACGCCGCCGAAGTTCTTCGTCGACCTCGTCGACGATCTCAAGCTCTGTCAGCAGGAGTTCGCGGCGCTGACGGCGGCGCTCGACAAGGCCAGCGGCGCCGACGCGCCGCCGACCTCGACGATCCGCAATACCCTGGAGACGGTGACGTCCATCGCCAGCGAGCTCGGGCGCGATGCCTTGGCCGCTGCCGCGCAAGCCGCTGCGGCGACGGCTGCCGCCGATGGTGCCGCGGCCCCCTCCGGCGATGGCGCCGCCCCGGCGGCGAAGGGGACGGCGGCGCCGGGGCTGGCGCTGGCACCGATCCGCACGCGCGAGGATGCCTTCGGGGCGCTCTTGAAGGTTGCGCAGTTCTTCAAGAACACCGAGCCGCACTCGCCTTTGTCGTATTCGCTCGAGGAGCTCGTTCGCCGGGGCCGCATGCCGTTGCCGGATCTGCTCAGCGAGCTGATCAAGGACGTGGCGCAGCGCAAGACGTTCTACATGGTCGCCGGCATGAAGCCGCCCGAGGACGAAAAGGGTCAGAAGGAGAAGTGACGCGCGTCACAGCGCGGCGCGGCGCGGCCCCGTAGGATGCTTGCCGACACGCGCTCCGACGGCAGGGGCCGGAGTGGTGACGCCAGGGCGCCTTGCGGCGCGTTGATCAGAAGCGCGACGCGGGAGGCAATTGATCGTGAATTTCGTCGGGCGTTGGGCCATAATTCGGCGTCCGTCAGGCATCCGGGGCTCAAGCGCCGCCCCATCACTCGGCGCTACGCCGCTATTGGGAGATCGACATGGCAGCAAGCATCCATGACAAACTGGAACGGGTCCGCAAGCCGCGGGTGCACATCACCTATCAGGTCGAGACGGAAGGAGCGATGGTCGAGCGCGAACTGCCGTTCGTGGTCGGCGTCATGGGCGATTTCTCGGGCGACCCGACAGAGCCGCTGAAGCCGCTGAAAGATCGCAAATACATCCAGATCGACCGCGACAACTTCAACGATGTCATGGCGCGCATGACGCCGGGCCTTAATCTCAAGGTCGAGAACACGCTGCAAGGCGATGGCAGCCAGATGGCCGTGAACCTGAAGTTCCGCTCGATCGACGATTTCGAGCCGGCGGCCGTGGTGAACCAGGTGCCGGCGCTGAAGAAGCTGATGGAAACGCGCAACCAGCTGCGCGACCTCATGACGAAGATCGATCGCTCCGAGGACCTCGAGAAGGTGCTCGAGCGGGTCCTGCAGAACACCAACGACCTGAAACAGCTCGGCGGCGCGCTCGGCGTCGAAGCGCCGGCCGGTGACAGCGGCAAGAAGGAGGGTTGATTCCATGGCCACTGCGGAAAAGACGGTACCGGCTGCAGAGACCGCCACCAAGACCGGCGAACTCAGCCTCCTGGACCAGGCCATCAGCTCCACGAAGCAGACCGAGCCGGATCGGGCGAAGGAGCTGCTGAAGACGCTGACCGAAGAGGCCATGAAGGGCACGGTCACCTACAGCAAGAATTTGACCGTCACCTTCAACAAGGCGATTGCGCTGCTCGACGACAAGCTGTCGAAGCAGCTCAATGCGGTCATGCACGATCCCAGGTTCCTGAAGCTGGAGGGTTCCTGGCGCGGGCTGCACTATCTCGTCATGAACAGCGAGACCAGCTCGCAGCTGCGCATCCGCGTTACCAACGCCTCGAAGCGCGAGCTCTATAAGGACTTGTCGAAGGCCGTCGAGTTCGACCAGAGCCAGACCTTCAAGAAGATCTACGAGAACGAGTTCGGCACGCCCGGCGGCGAGCCGTACGGCGCGCTGATCGGCGACTACGAATTCACCAACCACCCAGAGGACATCGAGCTGCTCGGCTATATGTCGAACGTGGCGGCGGCCTCGTTCGCGCCCTTCATCTCGGCGGCCAGCCCGAAGCTCTTCGGCTTTGAAAGCTACAGCGAGCTGTCGAAGCCGCGCGACCTGGAGAAGATCTTCGATTCGCTCGAATATGCCAAATGGCGCAGCTTCCGCGACAGCGAGGACGCGCGGTTCGTCACCCTGGCGATGCCGCGCACGTTGGCTCGCCTCCCCTACGGCGAGAACACCAAGCCGATCGACGAGTTCAAGTACGAAGAAGCGCCGGCCGGCGCCCGTGGCGAGGCGAAGCCGATGGGCCATGACGACTATTGCTGGATGAATGCCGCCTACGTCATGGGCACGAAGATGACCGATGCCTTCGCCAAGTACGGCTTCTGCACGATGATCCGCGGCGCCGAAGGCGGCGGCAAGGTCGAGGGCCTACCGTTCCACACCTTCATCAGCGATGACGGCGATCCCGACAACAAGTGTCCGACCGAGATCGCCATCACCGACCGCCGCGAGGCCGAATTGAGCAAGCTCGGCTTCCTGCCGCTCTGCCACTACAAGAACACCGACTACGCCGTGTTCTTCGGCGGGCAGACGACGCAGAAGCCGAAGAAGTATGACCGGCCCGAGGCGACCGCCAATGCCGCGATCTCCGCGCGCCTGCCCTATATGATGGCGACCTCGCGCTTTGCGCACTACCTGAAGATACTCGGCCGCGACAAGATCGGCTCCTTCATGGAGGCGTCGGACTGCGAGGCTTGGCTCAATCGCTGGATCAACAACTACGTCAATGCCAACGACAAGGCCGGCCCGGAATCGAAGGCCAAGTTTCCGCTGCGAGAGGCGAAGGTCACGGTACGCGAGATTCCCGGAAAACCAGGCTCCTACAACGCGATCGCCCATCTCCGCCCGTGGCTGCAGATGGAGGAATTGACCACCTCGCTTCGCATGGTGGCACGCATTCCGCAGATGGCGAAGTAGCTCGGAATCCGGCTCGATGACGAACTCCGCGGCGGAGGATACCGACCGAGCCGAGGAGGCAGCTAGTGCGGTAGGCGAGGCAGCACTTGGTCCTGCCCTCGCCGCCGAACGTCCGGCGCTCCGAGACGTTGTGGTTGATCTCGCGTTCAAGCCGGCCGGGGTGACGCGGATCCTGCTCGACGACTTTCTTTCGGAACCGGCGTGGGGTGCGAGCCTGGGGCTGTGGTTCGGCGGCGATGCCGACCTCGGCCCGCCGTTCGAGCGGCGTCGCATCCTACAGGCCATCGACCGCGACATCGCTTGGCTCGATGCGCTCTTGACGGAGCAGGTCAACGCGATATTGCATCACGCGCGATTCCAGAAACTCGAGGCGTCGTGGCGCGGCGTCCACTACCTCGTCGCCCAGTTCGAGATCGGCGAGGAGATCAAGGTCAAGGTCCTGAACATAACGTGGCCCGAAGTCTGTCGGGACATCGACCGCGCCATCGAATTTGATCAGAGCCAGCTCTTCGGGAAGGTCTACAGCGAAGAGTTCGGCATGCCCGGCGGCGAGCCATTCGGAGTGATGATCGGTGACTACGAGGTCCAGCACCGTCGAACCGCCGATCATCCGACCGACGACCTGGCGGCACTGAAGGGTATCTCGGGGGTGGCGGCAGCAGCGTTCTGCCCGTTCATCGTAGGCTGTGCCCCGGCGCTTCTCGGTCTCGACAGCTTCACGGACCTTGGCATCCCGGTCGATCTGCGGGCGGTATTCGGCCAGCCGGAACACGCGCGTTGGCGATCGTTCCGGGAGACCGACGATTCTCGCTTTGTCGGCATCACCCTGCCGCGCGTGTTGATGCGCTTCGCCTACCGGGACGATGGCTCGCGGATCGACGGCTTTCGCTTCCGCGAGACAGTCGAGGACCGGCGCCGGGCGGACTATCTATGGGGCAACGCGGCATATGCTTTCGCCGCGATGTTGATGCGAGCATTCAATCAGAGCGCCTGGTTCACCGAAATCCGCGGCACGCCACAAGACCTGCTGTCGGGCGGCATAGTCGACAGCCTGCCCGTTGAATGGTTCGACACCGATCAACGCGGCATCGCCACCCGTTATTCGACCGATGTTTCGATTTCCGAGTTTCAGGAGCGCGATCTGGCGGAGCTGGGAGTCATTCCACTGTGCAAGGTCAAAAACACCGACTACTCGGCATTCTACAGCAATCAATCTGTACAGGCCGCCAAGGGCTACACGACGGTCGTCGCCAGCGTGAATGCGCGATTGTCGGCGATGCTCCAGTATATTTTGAGCGTCTCGCGGTTCGCGCATTTCATCAAGGTCATCGGGCGTGACCGGGTAGGCTCTTTCGCCACTCCTGAGGAGTGCGAAAGGTTCATGCAGGCCTGGCTGCGCAACTATTGCGTGGGTAGCGACTCGCCGTCGCCCGAGACCCGGGCCCGTTATCCGTTGCGCGATGGCAGAGTCAAAGTGCACGAGCTGCCAGGGCGCCCTGGGCATTATGCGTGTACAGTCCACCTGCAGCCGCACTTCCAGTCCGATGAAATCGTCTCGGCATTTAAGCTTGTGACAGAGCTCGCGCCGCGATCGGCCGCGTGACAACCGAAAAGGACGACCTCAATGTTGAGCGCGAAGGAACTGTTGGAGGCGGGTCAACTCCGCGATGCGATCAAAGCGATGACTGACGAGGTCAAGCGGAACCCGACGGATGTTCAGCGCCGCGGCCTCCTCGCCGAGCTAGCCTTGAGCGTGCCGATGCACAGCTGGAGGTCATCGTGCAGCAGGATCCGAAGGCGGCCGTGAGCGTCGCACTGTTGCGCCAGTTGATCCGCGCCGACACGGCCCGGCACGACTTCTACGCCTCCGGCCGTCTGCCCGAGTTCCTCGACCAGCCGCCGGCGCACGTACAGCGCTGTCTTGAGGCGTCGATCGCTCTGCGGGAGAAGCGCCCGGCGGACGCCATGCGCCTTGTCGCTGAAGCGGAGGAGCAGAGGCCCCGCTTGGCCGGCACCTGCAACGGCAAGCCGTTCGACGATCTGCGGGATCTCGACGACATGACGGCTCCTGTCTTCGAGGTCTTCACCAGCACCGGAAAGTTCTATTGGATCCCAGTCGATCGCGTACATTCCATCGAATTTCGCGCACCCGAGCGGCCGCGCGACCTGATCTGGCGAAGGGCGTCCATGTCGGTCGCCGAGGGGCCGGATGGCGAGGTCTTCCTTCCAGGCACCTATTGTCAGGACGGCGCCGACGCCGACGAGCGGGCACTGCTGGGGCGCGTAACCGAGTGGCGCGGCGGCGATGGACTGCCGATGCGCGGGGTCGGTCAGGTCTGCTTCCTGGTCGGCGAGGAAAGCGTGCCGATCATGCAGATGGAAAACGTGACGTTCGCCGAGTCGGCCTGACGCTTCGGCACTCCGGTCAGGACAAGCATCGATGGCGCGCGTCGATCTCGACCAGCCCCTGCTGCCTTCCATCTTGGACCGCCTGCTCGACGCGAATCCCGACCTGTCGCGCGATCCTCCGAAGTCCCGAGGACAGCACCTCGCCGAAATGCGGCACGCCGTGCGCCGAGACCTTGAAGCGTTGCTGAACGCGCGCAAGCGGTGCATTTCCTGGCCCGGCGATCTGCAGGAACTCGACCGCTCGCTGCTCAGCTACGGCATCCGCGATTTCGCTTCGATCAATCTCGGAACCAAGGGAGAGCGGGAGGCTTTCTGCCGTGAGCTGGAGGAGGTCATCCGCCAAAACGAGCCGCGTTTCGTTTCCGTCGCCGTCATCTTGCTGGAGAATCAGGAAGCCGTCGATCGCACGCTGCGCTTCCGCATCGAGGCGCTCATGTACGCCGATCCCGCTCCCGAGCCGATCGTTTTCGATTCCTTCGTCCATCCGGCGGCGCGCGAAATCATGATTGCGGATGCCGGCAATGGTTGATGAGCTCCTGCCGTACTACAACCGCGAGCTCAGCTACATCCGGCGGCTGTCGGCGGAATTCGCCGAAGCGCATCCCAAGATCGCCGGTCGCTTGCGCCTCAGCCAGGATGCCATCGAGGATCCGCATGTCGCCCGGCTGATCGAGGCTTTCTCGTATCTGACGGCGCGAATCCGGCGCAAGCTCGACGACGATTTTCCGGAGCTGACGGAGGCGCTCCTCAACGTTCTTTATCCGCACTATCTGGCACCGGTCCCCTCGATGGCGATCGTGCAGCTGACATGCGCTGCCGATGCCACGGCGTCGCGACTTGTCCCGGCGGGGGTGGAGATCGACTCCGAGCCCGTGGGCGGCGAGAGTTGCCGGTTCCGCACCTGCTATCCCGCGACCCTCTGGCCGATCACGGTAGAGGCGGCCAGTCTCCGGGGTCGCCCGATCGTAGCGCCCGCGAATCCGCAAGCACCGAGCGCCGTTGCCGTGCTTCGGATCACGCTGCGCTGCCTGTCGCCCGACATGACCTTCACCAAGCTGGGGCCCGATAGCCTGCGGTTCTTTCTGCGCGGCCAGCCGCAGCAGGTGCTGCCGCTCTACGAGCTCATCTTCAACAATGCCGTTTCGGTGGCGCTCGCTGATTCCGCGGCCGATCCGGCTCCCGTCATTCTGCGTGCTGATTGCATCCGGCCGGTGGGCTTCGACAGGTCGGAAGGCCTGCTGCCCTATCCCGCGCGCTCTTTCGTCGGGTATCGGCTGCTCACCGAGTACTTCACGTTTCCCGAGAAGTTCCTGTTCTTCG
>Ga0335076_10005499_pt1 | contig 12795 bp, 9 predicted proteins | sample Lox_Sample_25_FD_206717 | JGI IMG/M metagenome (GOLD analysis project Ga0335076, IMG submission 206717) | Soil microbial communities from Loxahatchee National Wildlife Refuge, Florida, United States - Lox_Sample_2.5 | ecosystem: Environmental > Terrestrial > Soil > Wetlands | place: USA: Florida...
CGGGGACTGCGGCGATTCCGCGGCGGCATCGAGCAGGATGCGCCCCACGGTCGTTTCGCGAACGAGTTCGTCGTGCTGCGCCGGAAAATACGCCTCGCGCAGTTGCACCGGGTACATGCCGCTTTCCCCCTTTGCCGGCAGACAATGCGCCGAAGCTGCGCGACAGGCAAGCGCTGTGGGGCTGCGTTGTGCTTTCGGGCACAAAAAAAGCCGCGACTCAGCGCGGCTTTTTTCGTCCAGGGCGGCCGTGCTCAGGCCAGCCCGGCCTGCTTCATGACTTCGCCGGCGAAATCCTCGGTCTTCTTCTCGATGCCTTCGCCGACCGCGATGCGGTGGAACGCGCGGACTTCTGCACCCTCGCGCTTCAGCACGGCTTCGACGGTCGCGTTCGTGTCGAGGACGTACGGCTGGCCGGTGAGCGACATCTCGGCGAGTGTCTTGCGGATCTTGCCGCCAATCATCTTCTCCTGGATCTCGGCGGGCTTCGCCTTGTCCTTGTCGGTCATCTGTGCGAGCGCGATTTCCTTTTCCTTCGCCACGATCTCGGCCGGCACGTGATCCGGCGAGACATACGGCGGATTCATCGCGGCGATGTGCATGGCCACGCCGCGGGCGAGGTCGTCCGAGCCGCCCTTCATGTCGACGAGCACGCCGATGCGCCCGCCGTGCACGTAGGCGCCGACGCGGCTTGCGCCGTCGACCCGCACGAGGCGGCGGATCTGCACGTTCTCGCCGACCTTGGCGACGAGCCACTGGCGGCCTTCCTCGACGCTCGGGCCGTGCGAGGTCTTCGTCGCCTTCAGGGCCTCGACGTCCTGCGCGCCGTTCGCGAGCGCGGTCCTGGCGACCTCGTCGGCGAACTTGACGAAGTTCTCGTCCTTGGCGACGAAATCGGTCTCGGAATTGACTTCGACGAGCACGGCGCTGCCGCCGTCCTGGGCGAGGGCGATGCGGCCTTCCGCGGCGACGCGGCTGGCCTTCTTGTCGGCCTTGGCCAGACCCTGCTTGCGCAGCCATTCGATCGACGTTTCGAGATTACCCTGATTTTCGCTGAGTGCCTTCTTGCACTCCATCATGCCGGCGCCGGAACGCTCGCGCAGTTCCTTGACCATGCTTGCCGTGATTTCCATCGTGAAACCTCTCGCTTTCAGGACGCGCCTATATGGATGCGCGTCGTTCGAATTTCAAATGATCGCGCTGCCGGACGACAGCGCGGTGACGCTTGCGGGCAGCTCTACTCCGGCGCAGGCGTGCCCGCGCCGGCATCGGCGATCACTCCGCCGCTTCGGTTTCGCCGCCCTTGGCTTCGGGTTTCTTCGCCGCGCTCTTGCGTGGCGCGGCCTTGCGCGCCGCAGGTTTGCGCGGCGCCGGCCGGCGGCGGTCGTCGCGCTCGCGCGCGGCTTCCTTCGCGACCGGGTTGCCCTCGGCGTCGAGTTCGACGAACTCGTCCTTGGCGGCAGCGGCCGTGATCGGAGCCGCGGCCTTGCCTTCGAGCACGGCGTCAGCGGCAGCACGGGTGTAGAGCTGCACCGCGCGGATCGCGTCGTCGTTGCCCGGAATCGCGTAGTCGACCAGGCTCGGGTCGTAGTTCGTGTCGACCACGGCGACGACCGGAATGCCGAGCTTCTTCGCTTCCTTGACCGCGATGTCCTCGTGACCGATGTCGATGACGAACAGCGCGTCGGGCAGACGGCCCATTTCCTTGATGCCGCCGAGCGAGTTTTCGAGCTTGTCCTTCTCGCGCACCAGCGACAGCACTTCGTGCTTGACGAGCTTCTCGAAGCTGCCGTCGGTCGCCATCGTTTCCAGTTCCTTGAGCCGGGCGACCGACTGCTTGACCGTGCGGAAGTTGGTCAGCGTGCCGCCGAGCCAGCGCTGGCTCACATAGGGCATGCCGCAGCGCATGGCTTCTTCCTTGATCGCGTCGCGCGCCGAGCGCTTGGTGCCGACGAACAGGACCGAGCCGCGCTTCTGGGCGAGGCCGGAGACGAAGTTCATCGCGTCGCTGAACAGCGGCAGGGTCTTCTCGAGGTTGATGATGTGGATCTTGCCGCGCGCACCGAAGATGAACGGCGCCATGCGCGGATTCCAGTAGCGGGTCTGGTGACCGAAATGCACGCCAGCTTCGAGCATCTGGCGCATCGTGACTTGAGGCATTGCGAAACTCCAAAAAGGGACAGTCATCGCCAGCAGCGATGATGTCCGGGGTTGAACCTCCACGTCCCCAGCGTTGGCGATCCCACCACTCAAGGCCACGAAGGACCGGCTTCGAGCGAGCGCGCTCGTGGCCTTGAGTGGTGGGACACCCCGACAACGGTATCGGGACGTGTGCGGATTTGCTCCCCCGCAGGGGAACTGCGAAATTGTAACCTTTTCCATTCCTTAGGCGCAAATCCGTGGCGCCCGGGGGCTTGCGCGGAGGGCAGGCCGGCTACACCTTCGTTACACTATTCACCGGGAATTTCCGCTTCCTTCTTCGAGTCATGGCCGTCAGCATCAAGACACCCGCACAGATCGAGAAGATGCGTGTCGCCGGGCGCCTCGCCGCCGAGGTGCTGGAGGTGCTCGTGCCGCACGTCCGGCCAGGGGTCACGACCGAGGAACTCGACACTCTCGCGCACGACCACATCGTCAACAGGCAGAAGGCGGTGCCCGCGAATGTCGGCTACAAGGGTTTTCCGAAGACGGTGTGCACGTCGGTGAACAACGTGATCTGCCACGGCATCCCGAGCCCGGGCAAGGTGCTCAAGAATGGCGACATCGTCAACATCGACGTCACCGTGATCAAGGACGGCTGGCACGGCGACACCAGCCGCATGTATTACGTCGGCGAACCCTCGGTGCTGGCCAGGCGCCTGTGCACGGTTGCCTACGACGCGATGATGAAGGGCATCGAGGAAGTGCGTCCTGGCGCCACGCTCGGTGACATCGGCCATCGCATCCAGGCACATGTCGAGGCCCACCGCTTCTCGGTCGTGCGTGAATACTGCGGCCACGGCATCGGCACCGTCTACCACGAGGATCCGCAAGTGCTGCACTACGGGCAGCGCGGTACCGGCCTGCGCCTGGAACCTGGAATGACCTTCACCGTCGAGCCGATGATCAACGCCGGCAAGCCGCACACGCGCCTGCTGCCCGACGGCTGGACCGTGGTCACGCGCGACCACTCGCTGTCGGCACAGTGGGAGCACACGATCGCGGTCACCGAGAGCGGATTCGAGATCCTGACGCCCTGGCCGACTGCCCGCGCCGCATGAACCCTCGATGAGCGCCGTCGCCGCTGCATCCGTCTTCGAGTTGCCGCGGCTGCCGCCGTCGATTCCGCGAGCCGGTGTTTCGGAAGCCGCGCGCTCGTCCCTGCGTCAACTGCTTGGCGATGCCGACCGCCAGATCGGCGATGCGTTTCGTTCCGGCGCCGACGTCGCGGTCCTGTTGAGGGCGCGCGCCGCGGCGGTGGAATCGATCGTCGCCCATGTGTATTCCGCGACGGTCGGCGACCGGCCAGACCTGGCGCTATACGCCGTCGGCGGCTTCGGCCGCGGCGAGCTGTTTCCGCACTCCGATGTGGATCTGCTCGCGCTGGCCGGGCAGCCACCGCCGGCGCCGACGCAGCGCGCGCTCGAGTCTTTCTTCACGTGCCTGTGGGACGTCGGTCTCAAGCCGGGTCATGCGCTGCGCACACTCGACGAATGTGCCGAACTTGCCGCGCGCGACGCGACGATCTACACGAGCCTGCTCGACGCGCGGCGCATCGCCGGCGGGGAAGCGCTCGACAGCGGATTCGCCGCGCTGCTTGCGCAACCGGACCTGTGGCCGCCGGCGCGCTATCTCGAGGCGAAGGCGGCCGAGCGGCACGCCCGTTACGCGCGCTTCGACGACACCGCGTACAACCTGGAGCCAAATCTCAAGGATGGTCCCGGCGGACTGCGCGCGCTGCACCTGATCCTCTGGCTGGGCCGACGTCTGTTCAATGCGCCGACGCTCGCCGCGCTTGTGCAGCGCGGACGGATCACCGCGGCCGAGGCGGCAGCCGCGCAACGCGCCAACGCGACGGAGTCGCGCATCCGTTTCGCCCTGCATCTGGCGGCCGGACGCGCCGAGGAGCGCCTGCTGTTCGACTACCAGCGCGCACTGGCAGCGCAATTCGGCTTCATCGACGAGCACGGCCAGAACCTCGCGGTCGAACAGTTCATGCAGGGCTACTACCGCGCGGCGATGACGCTCGAGCGCCTGTGCGAGCAGTTCCTGCAGCGCAGCGAGGAAGCGCTCGATGCCGATCCGCATCCGCGCATCGTGCGCCTGAGCCTGGATTTCGTCGCGGTCGGCGGTCGCCTGGACTGCGAACCGCCGGACCTGCTCGATCACCGTCTCGCGGCGATCATCGATCTGTTCCGCGTGTGGAGCGAGCATCCGGAGCTGAAGGGCCTGCGCGCGGATCTGGCGCGGCGTCTCGAGGAAGCGCTCGCCCGTCAGGGTGACGCTCTCGCCCGCGACGCCGACGTCAACATGGCATTCCTGCGACTGCTGCGCCGCGGCGCGCCGGCGGTCGAGGCACTGGCGCGGATGAACCGCCACGGCGTGCTCGCGCGCTACCTGCCGGCGTTCGGGCGCGTGGTCGGGCGCATGCAGTACGACCTGTTCCACGTCTACACGGTCGACGAGCACACGATCCGCGTGTTGCGCAACGTGGCGCGCTGTGCGGACGCGGAGACCAGTCGCGAGTTCACCCACGCACACGAACTGTGGGCGCGCTTGCCGAAGCCGGAATTGCTGCTGCTCGCCGCGCTGTTCCACGACATCGCCAAGGGCCGTGGCGGCGATCATTCCGAACTGGGAGAAGCCGAGGCGCGCGAGTTCTGCACGCGTCTTGGCCTGCCCGAGGTGGATGTCGATCTGGTCTGCTGGCTGGTGCGCCGGCACCTGCTGATGAGCGTGACCGCGCAGCGCCAGGACATCACCGATCCCGGCGTGGTGCACCGCTTCGCGGCGGAGGTCGCCGACTGGGAACGCCTCGACTATCTGTATCTGCTCACCGTGGCGGACATCTCCGGCACCAGTGCCAAATTGTGGAATTCGTGGAAGGACCAACTCCTGTCCGATCTCTATGTCAGTGCACGCTACATGCTGCGCGCGGGCCTCGAGCAGCCGCCGCATGCCGCCGAGCGCATCCGCGACTGTCAGCAGCAGGCGCGGCAGCTCCTGGCCGCGCAGGGAATCGCCGATGCCTCCGTGCTGGCTGTGTGGGAGGATTTTCCCGAGGAAAGCTTCCTGCGCTTCACGCCGGCGCAGATCGCCTGGCAGACCGCGGGCATCGCGCGCGCAGCGGATCCCGACGCGCCACTCGTGCTGGTGGAGACGCACGGTCCGCGTGGCAGCAGCGAAGTCTTCGTGCATGCGCCGGACCGCGACGGCCTGTTCGCCGTGACCACCGCCGTGCTCGATCGCATGCGCCTGTCCGTGCACGACGCGCGCATCGTCACGTCGCGCAAGGGCATGAGTCTCGACAGCTTCCTCGTCCTCGATGCCGAGGGCGGTGCGCTGCTCGACCCGGCGCGTGGCGAACGCCTGCGGCGGACGATGGTCGAGGTGCTGTCGCGGACGCCCTACCATGCCGAGACCGTAACGCGCGCACCGGCGCGCACGCTGCGTCACTTCCACATTCCGCCGCGCATCGAGTTCGGCACGGGCACCAGCGGCCGTACCCAGCTCGCCCTCGTGTGCGCGGATCGTCCGGGCCTGCTCGCCGGCGTCGCGCAGGCCTTCCGCGAACACCGCCTGCGCGTGCATGATGCGCGCATTGCGACGTTCGGAGAGCGCGTGGAGGACTTCTTCCTGATCAGCGACGAGCAGAATCGTCCGCTGACGCAGGATATGTGCGAGGCGCTGCGTTCGTCGCTGCTGCAGCGCTTCGACGTGGCCGAACCCAGGGAGCAGCATGCATCCGCTTGAAGAACTGATCGATTCGGCATGGGAACGCCGCGGCGAGCTCGCCGCGGAAGAGATCGCGCGCCTGCGTCCGCGTCTCGAGCAGGTTCTCGATCTGCTGGAGAGCGGCGAGGCGCGTGTCGCCGAGCCAGCCAGCGACGGCAACTGGCGCGTGAACGCCTGGCTGAAGAAAGCCGTCCTGCTGTATTTCCGCGTCAACCCGAGCGTCGTGCAGGCGTCGGCACCGGCTCCCTATTTCGACAAGGTGCCACTGCGCTTCGCGGGGTTCGATGACGGCGCCTTCCGCACGCTCGGCGCGCGCGTCGTCCCGGGCGCCGTCGTGCGGCGAGGGGCGCACATTGCCAAGGACGTGGTCCTGATGCCGAGCTTCGTCAACATCGGCGCCCACGTCGGCGCGGGCACGATGGTCGACACCTGGGCCACGGTGGGCTCGTGCGCGCAGATCGGAAGAAACGTGCATCTGTCCGGCGGCGCCGGTATCGGTGGCGTGCTCGAGCCGCTGCAGGCCGCGCCGACGATCATCGAGGACGACTGCTTCATCGGCGCGCGCTCCGAAGTCGTCGAAGGGGTCATCGTCGAGCGCGGCAGCGTGATCGGCATGGGCGTGTTTCTCGGCCAGTCGACGCGCATCTACGACCGCGCGACGAGCCAGGTGCATTACGGGCGCGTGCCGGCCGGCAGCGTCGTCGTGTCGGGCAGCCTGCCCGCGCCGGATGGTAGCCACAGCCTGTATGCCGCGGTGATCGTCAAGCGCGTCGACGACAAGACGCGCGCAAAAACCTCGCTCAATGAACTGTTGCGGGAATGAACACGCTTTTTTTCGTTCGCGCTGAGCGTAGCTTGCGCGGCCAGCGACGTCGAAGCGCAGGGTAGTCGAGCCCTGCGCTCAGGGCGAACGCAATCTGAGGAACGAACATGCTCAGGCTTTATGGTTTGGAGAAGTGCAGCACGTGCCAGAAGGCGCTGAAGTGGCTGACGCGTCACCGGATCGCGCATGAGTTCAGCGACTATCGCGCGCACTGCATCGACGCGGCGACGCTGAAATCGTGGCAGGCAAAGGTCGGCGGCTGGGAAGCGCTCGTCAACCGCGGCGGCATGACCTGGCGCAACCTGCCGCCCGCACGCAAGAGTCCCGGGTCGGATCCCGAGTGGCTGCTGCTGCTGAAGGAGTATCCCGCACTCGTGCGCCGTCCCGTGGTCGTGCTGGAAAATGGCAGTGTGAGTCTCGGCTTCACCGAGAAGAAGTTCCGCGAGATGTTCGGCCCGTGAGTGCGATCGTCGAACTCCTCAGCGAGTTGATCCGTCGCCGTTCGGTCACACCGGACGATGCCGGATGTCAGCGCGTCGTCGCCGACCGGCTGCAGCGCGCCGGTTTCCAGGTCGAGCAGCTGCACTACGGTGATGTCGACAACCTCTGGGCGACGCACGGCAGCGGCAATCCGGTGTTCGTTTTTCTCGGTCACACCGACGTCGTGCCGAGCGGGCCGGAGACGGAGTGGACGACGCCGCCGTTCGACCCGGCGATCCGCGACGGCCTTCTCTATGGCCGCGGCGCTGCGGACATGAAGGCGGGCGTCGCTGCGATGACACTGGCACTCGAATCGTTCGCGACGGAGCATCCACGGCATCCTGGCACGGTCGCGCTGCTGCTCACGAGCGACGAGGAAGGCCCGAGCAATCTGCACGGCGTGCGCCGCGTCGTCGAGGAATTCCGCCGGCGCGGCCAGCGCATCGACTGGTGCGTCGTCGGCGAGCCGTCGTCGGCGCAGCGCCTGGGCGACGTCGTGCGCGTCGGCCGTCGCGGGTCGCTGTCGGGTGCGCTCGTGGTGAAGGGCGTGCAGGGCCACGTCGCCTATCCCGACAAGGTGCGCAATCCGATTCACCTCGCCGCGCCCGCGCTCGCGGAACTCGCATCCACGCGCTGGGACGAAGGCAACGCCGAATTTCCGCCGACGTCGTTCCAGATCTCCAACATCCGTGCCGGCACCGGCGCGCTCAATGTGGTGCCCGGTGCGCTCGAGGTGCAGTTCAATTTCCGCTTCTGCACGGCGAGTTCCGCGCAGAGTCTGCGCGAGCGCACCGAGGCGATCTTGCGCCGGCACGGTCTTGATGTTGATCTGCGCTGGGACCTGTCCGGCGAGCCGTTTCTCACGCGTGCGGGGCCGCTGCGCGATGCGGTCACCGCGACCGTCGAAAACGTGTGCGGGATCACGCCGAAGGCGGATACCGGCGGCGGCACGTCCGACGCGCGCTTCATCGCGCCGATGGGTGCGGAAGTCGTCGAGGTCGGAGCAGTCAACGCGACGATACACAAGGTGAATGAGTGCGTCGCCTTGAGCGACCTCGAAAAGCTGCCCTTGCTGTACCGACGCATCGTCGAGCGCCTGATGGCGTCGCGCTGAGGCGCGCTTCGCGCGCCGGCGCCCGGATTGTGCGATGCTGGAGCCGGCGCAGCGGATGAAGCCATGCAGCGGATCGGGGACAGGGCCAGGGGAGCGATTGCAGCGCTGATGATCGCACTGGCGCCTGCGCCTGCGTGGTCGGAACCTGCGCTGGCGCAAATCCGCCACAGTCATGGCGGCACGACAACGTGGCACCTAGACCAGCCGCTGCTCGACGCCATCGGGTTGCACGTCGGCGGCGTGACGCAGGCCTTGCCGCGGCACGAGGCGCCCAAGCGCAGCAGCTACCGCAACCTGGAATTCGCCGCTCTCGATCTGAGCGAATGGCGCTTCCGCGAAGCGAAGGGGCTGGCACGCGGGTTCACCGGGGGAGCCTTGCGCCACGCCGGTGGCTTTGTCCTGGAGTTTGGCAGTGGCCGGGCCGACCTGCGCAATTTCGAGTTGAGGCCGAATGCGCGCGCGGCGTTCGCGCTCGACGTCGCGGACGCGGACGGCAATGTCTGGTTCACGCTCGACCGCGGCCACTATCAGCTGGAGGATGGGAATCGCACGTTCGCGCTGCGCTACATGAACCTGCGCCTGTCCGCGCAGCTCGCGCGGGCGATGCAGCGGCCGCAGTTCGCCGGCCTTGCCGTCGGCGGAGTCGATACGCTCTCACCGCTGTCGGCGGACGATGTGGCGAGCGTCGGTGCGAAATCCTGCACGGCGCCGTGGCCCGGACAGGGTGGCGCGCCGGCTGACATCCGGATGGTGTACCAGAGCGCGGATGCTGAGAGCGGTGAGCCGGACGACATTCACTTCATGCGCTGCGGAATGCCCGACGGGCAGGGCGGATACACCGACGTGCAATGCACGGCGACGAGCACCGATCGCGGCGTTGTCTTCGCGCCGGACACCAGTCTCCTGAACGCCGGTACCACGACGGTCTCGTGGCATCGCATGTTCAGTGGCGCGTTTCCGCCGTACGGCAACGACCAGCATCCGTTCCTGGTCTGGAACCTGTATCGCGTCAACGCGGATGGCTCCCTGCAGCAGCTCGCGGCGTCCGGCGCCAAGCACGCGTTCAACACGATCAACGTCAACTGCGGCTGCAGCGATCACGCGAACAGCTATCCGAGTTGCGAGGACAGCTATTCGCTGTACAGCAACGACGTCGCGGCCACGATGGTTCCGAACTACCTCGGTCCGCGCAGCGAGATCATTCCCGCCATCGGGCAGTGGGGACGCTGCTTTTCGGTGTTCGACAAGGATTGCGACGGCGCACAGGATGCCGACGCGGGTGCGCAGAACGATTTCCAGTACCGCCTGATCGTTGCCGAGGGCGACATCTCCCCGACCGCGCAGCCCGGCGCGGCGTTCTACTTCGAGTACTGGTACGTCGTGCGCGACCAGACGAACATCTACGATGCGATGGGTCACCGGCCGGTGAGTTTCAGCAAGGTCGCCGGCGACAGCGGCAACTATCTGTGGAATCCCGTTGCCGGACCCTTTGCCAACGGCCCGGTTGTCAACCTCTGGGTGGATCCGGCGCAGTCGCCGGCCGGCGCGCTGAACTCCGAACTGGCGACACCGGAAGGACGCGCGCGCATCGCGGTCAGGACGACGGCGCTGGGCGGCGGACTCTACCGTTACGACTACGTGGTGATGAACTTCGACTTCGCGCGTGGCGTCATCGATCCTGCGCACGCGAGCGAGCCGAACGTGCACGTGCTTTCCGCCGACGGTTTTTCCGCGTTCGCCGTGCCGATTAGTGCCGACGTGATCGCGAGCGACTTCGCCTTCAGCGATGCCGACACCGATGGCGGCAACGACTGGAGCGTCACACAGGCTTCCGGCATGCTGCGCTGGCAGGCGCCGCCCGGACATCCTCTCAACTGGGGCACGCTGTACCGGTTCTCGTTCACGGCGAACGCGGCGCCGCTGCCAGCGAGCGCGCAGCTCGACGTCGCCACGGCGGGCACGCCGGCGGGCTATGCCGGCGCCACGCTTGCGCCGCTCGACGACAGCCTATTCCACGATGGCTTCAGCGAACCGTGAGCAGCTGATACGGCGTGTGTGCGCGCTTGTCGCGATCGCCGCATCGTGTGTGTCCGCGCCGGCATTCGCCGCGCCGTCCTGGTGGCGGGTGAGCGCGGCGCTCGACTTCACGCCGAACGGAACCCAACCGGGTCTCGGTTTCCCGCTCATCAGCAGCGACAACTGCAAGGCCTGTCACGGCAACGGCAACAAGGGCACCGATGATGCGGCGTTCGTGCCCTGGGATACCTGGGCCGGCACGATGATGGCGAACGCCACGCGCGACCCCGTTTTCTGGGCGGCGCTCGATGTGGCCAACCACGATCAGCCCGGCGTCGGCGACTACTGCCTGCGCTGCCATGCGCCGCAGGGCTGGTTCGGCGGCCACGTGGTCAAGACCGGCACGGGCACGACGATCGATGGCAGCGACGGTTGCCAGCTCGCAGGCACGTATGCCGAGCATGACAGCGGGGATGCCGGCGGCCCCAGCGACTACAGCGGTGAGACCTGTCACTACTGCCATCGCCTCGTCGCACACGGGCCGCTGGATCAGGCCGCCTATCACGAGAATGCCGATGCATGGCTGGACGACGGCGATTGCGGCGGCGAAGGCCAGCCGTGCCGTCACGGCCCCTACGACTACGTTGCCGGCGCCGCGCCCGATCCGCCGCCGCACCCCTGGGCATACTCGGCGTATCACCGGCAGGGCGACGTCTGCGGGCTCTGCCACAACGTCACCACGCCCGACACGAGCGCAGGGCCGCTGGTCACTCTGCGCGATGCGGACGGCAATGACACCGGAATTCCGTTTCCGATCGAGCGCACGTTCCGCGAATGGCAACAGAGCGACTTTGCCGACCTGATCTTCCGCGACGGCATCGGCGAAGTCGCCTACACGCCGCCGCTGGCGCACGGCGAGTCGTGCCAGAGCTGCCACATGCCCGACAGTGCGGATTCCGCGGCCTACGCCTGCACGCTGGAAAACTACGGTTCGCGCGTCGGCGACCTGGCCACGCATGACTTTGCTGGCGGCAATACCTGGGTGCCGTCGATCCTGGGCGGAGAATACGGTTCCGCACTCAGCCGCACCGCGGCCTTCGGGCAGACAATCGCTGCAGCACAACAGATGCTGCTCGGTGCGGCGTCCGTCGCAATCACCCCAGGCGCCTACACCGCGCCGACGGCGGGTTCGGCGGGTTCGATCGCGCTGACGGTTCGCGTCACGAACCTTGCCGGCCACAAGCTGCCGACGGGATACTCCGAAGGCCGGCGCATGTGGCTCGACGTGCAGGTGCGCGATCCGACAAATGCCGTCATCGCCGAAAGCGGCGCATACGATGTGGCGAGCGGCGTACTCACGCAGGACCCGCAACTGCGCGTGTACGAGACTCTGCAGGGCATTTGGAACGGATCATCGTGCCAGGTCACGGACGGCAGCGGCCATGCGCAGTTCCACTTCGTGCTGAACAACTGCATCGCCAAGGACAACCGCATTCCCCCTTTGGGCTTCGCGGGTGGCAATGATCCGGAAACCCAGCCTGTCAGTCAGATCTATCCGACTGTCGGCGGCAATGCTGCGCGAACGGCCAACGACGACGACGTGCCCTACAGCTTCAGTCTGCCGGCGGGTACCGCGGTTCCGCTCATGGTGACGGCGACCCTCAACTACCAGACGGCGAGCAGGGAATACATCGCGTTCCTGCTGGACGAGGCGACGGCCAATGCGTTTCCTGACGAGAACGCGTTGTGCAACGGCGGGCCGAACCGCCCGTTCACGGTCGGGCCGCAGGCGCGCACGCGCGCCGAGTATCTGCACGAACTGTGGAACAACGCGCCGGGCGATGCGCAGCCGGGCTACGGCAAGTCCCCGCCGCAGCAGGCGGGCAATGTCGCTGCGGCGATGGTCGGCGGCTGAACCGGCGCCGTCAGTCCGGCGTCAGGGTAAAAGTATACTTCGTGACGCCGGGCAGGAACGGGCTCGCCTTGCCCTGCGCCCAGTCCGCGTCGCCGGCGCCGTGGAACGGCGAAAGCGGGTTGTCACTCTGGCCGCCGGGCATGTGGAAGTAGCCGTACTCCTCGTGCCCGGGTTCCACCGCGAAGCGCTCGGACGCACCGAAATCCGGCGCCTGCACGCGCGGCAGGTTCGAATCGCCGGGCAATTCGCGCCGCGGCATGTCGAGCAGCCAGCCCAGGCCCGGCAGCGAGCTGCTGAGCGGGTGACGGATGCGCGTCGCGTTGGCTTCTCCCCACGTGCGCGCCGCGAGACCGCCGGGCTGCGCGTCCAGGCGCTTGCCGACGCGCTCGGCGCACTTGCGCAGCAGGTCGTGCCAGTCGGCATAGCCCGGCGGGAGCAGGTGCGGCGGCTGGCGCGTCAGGATCGCGTCGACGATCGTCTCGGCCTGGCCCAGATGCGGCAGGGTGAAATCCTTGT
>Ga0335076_10005502_pt1 | contig 12789 bp, 12 predicted proteins | sample Lox_Sample_25_FD_206717 | JGI IMG/M metagenome (GOLD analysis project Ga0335076, IMG submission 206717) | Soil microbial communities from Loxahatchee National Wildlife Refuge, Florida, United States - Lox_Sample_2.5 | ecosystem: Environmental > Terrestrial > Soil > Wetlands | place: USA...
GCCAGCGGATTCCGGGATCGGGCGCCTTCGTATTTGATTTTCGCAATATTCTTAAACGCGGTTTGCATGGTTCGATAAGTTCAGGCTCAAAAATTTAAGCTAAGGAATTTAGGAAACTATCGTGGACAGTTCCAGTGCAATTGCCTTCAAAATCCTACGATGCCGATGCGCAAACAAAGCCGAGCAAGAACCCCCTAACCCGCCCTTCGGGCACCCTCTCCCCCACGGGAGAGAGGGCCGGGGCGAGGGGACGCGTTGCCAGTGTGTCACGTCCCCTTGTAGAGTCGTATGCAGATTGACAACAGGTCGGTCTCATTCCACCTCGTAGCCCAGTTCCCGGAACCGTTGCAGTTTGTAGAGCAGCGCGCGGCGGCTGATGCCGAGGGCCCTGGCCGTTTCCGTGCGATTGAAATCGTGCTGGCGCAACGCCAGCAAAATCGCTTGCCGTTCGATTTCTTCCAGCCGCTCCGGGTCGGCACCTTCCGGCGCCGGCGGTTTATCCCCGGCGTCGCGGACGCGGGTGGGCAGATGTTCGGGCAGAATCAATTCACTGCGCGACAGCAGCACCGCGCGCTCCATGGCGTTGCGCAACTCGCGCACGTTGCCCGGCCACGGGTAGCGTTCCAGGCAGGTGGAAACCGTCTCGGAAAATCGCGCGTGGCCCTTGGCCAGTTTTTCGATGAACCGGCCTGCCAGCGGTAATATATCCTCGCGCCGTTCGCGCAACGGCGGGATGTTCAACTCCACCACGTTCAACCGGTAAAATAAATCCTCGCGAAACCGGCCGCTTTTGACTTCGTCCTCCAGATTGCGATTGCTCGCGGCGAGGATGCGCGCGTTGGTGTGGATTTCCCGGTTCGAGCCGACACGCTGGAACCGCCCGTCCTGGGTCACGCGCAACAGCTTGGCCTGCAGCGCCGGCGACATCTCGGCCACCTCGTCGAGAAAAATCGAGCCATCGTTGGCCTGCTCGAACCGGCCGATACGCTGCGCGTGCGCGCCGGTGAACGCTCCTTTTTCGTGCCCGAACAGTTCGGCTTCGAGCAACGTTTCGGGAATGGCAGCACAGTTGACCTTGACCAGCGGCCCCGCCGCGCGCGCGCTCCAGCCGTGGATGACGTCCGCCACCACCTCCTTGCCCACGCCGCTCTCGCCGGTGATGAGCACGCGCGTTTCGGACGGCGCAATCAGCGAGGCATCGCGGAACACTGCTTGCATGAGCGGGCTGCGGGCGACGACAAAATCCGGCAGCATTTGTTCCTCGTTGTAGCGCAGGGGGGCAGCTTTCGAAATGCCGATGGCCTGGCGGACCGAATTGAGCAATTCATCCAGGTCAATCGGTTTGGCCAGATAATTGACCGCGCCGTCGCGCATGGCAGCCACGGCATCGCGGATGTCGGTGAAGGCGGTAACGAGCAGAACCGGGAGGGTGGCGTGTTCTTGGCGCGCGCGCCGCAACGTTTCCAGGCCGCTCAAGCCCGGCATCCGCACGTCGGAAATCATCATGGCAAATTTGCCGGACCGGAGCATTTCCAGGGCGCGTTCGCCGGAATCGGCCAGCGACGTTTCAAAACCCTGGCTGCGGAGAAACGAATTCAGCAGGCTGCGCTGGCCGGGATCATCGTCCACAATCAGGATCCGGGCCGTTTCAGCGGTTTTATTGCGGAATTCGGTTGCCACGCTGCCAATTTAGCGGAACGCAAGAGTCGCCAAAAGAGATTTCATTTGACCCGCAGAGCGCGGGAAGTCGCGGTCGAAATCCCGTCAGGCAGCGAGTTTCAAGTGGCTGATGCGGAAGATGGCGCCTTTGGGCTCGTTCCCGAGGCATTCGATTTCCCAGCCGTGCGCAAGGACAATTTGTCGCACGACGGCCAGGCCGAGCCCGGTCCCCTTCTGGTTGGTGGTGAAATACGGTTTGAAGATTTCCTGGCGGCGCTCCGGCGGCACGCCCGGACCGTCATCGCGGATTTCGAGCGCTGCCTCGGCGGCGCTGGCGCGCCGGGTCTGAATCTGGATCTGGCCGCCCGCCGGTACCGCCTGGATGGCGTTGAGCAACAGGTTGAACAACACCTGGCGCAACAGTTGTTCGTCGGCCTCGATGGCCACGGGCTCGCCGGCGACCGCCACGTGCAGTTTCTTTTCCTCGATGTCGTGGGTCAGCGTACGCACGACTTCATTGACGGCAGAGTTGAGCGCAATTTTCGAGCGGCGGACCTCGCGCGGGCGCGAGTAATTGATGAATTCGTTCAGTTGCGCAGTCACCTTGTCGGTTTCATCCACGATGGCCCGCGATTTCTCGCGGGTTTCCGAAGGCACCTCGGCCTGTTTGGAAATCATCTGGGCCAGGCCGCGGATGATGTTGAGCGGATTGCGGGTCTCATGCGCCAGGCCGGCGGCGGTGAAGTTCATTTCCCGGAGGTGCGAGTTCAATTCGCTGGCGCGGACCAGCCGGATCTGGAGATCGGACGATTTGGACATGGTGCGCCAGGCCAGCCCCGAGCCGACCACCGAAATGGTGGCGAGCACCGCAATGACGCAACGCACCCAGAAGTCCTGATCGCAGATTTCATAAATGGGCTTGGTGGACATGACGACGACGAAACTGTGCACGCCCTGTTTTTGGAGCAGCGCCTGGTAATCGGCCTCGCTCATCCAGCGAGGCCGGCCGAACCGGGGCCGGAAGCCCCCCTCGCGCGGGCGCTCGCGGTTGGTGGCGACATCCGGCGGGGGCGGAGGCGGGCCGCCGACGGCGTCAAAATGGTTGGTCGGGTTTTCGTCCGGTCCGGGCTCAGGCTGTGGCTCATTGGGCGGTCCGGGCGGCGGACGCGGCGGCAGCATGGCGATGCGGTTGGTGCCCAAGCGATTTGTAAAATCCTGCCGTGACATGATTATCGGCGGGTTGGTGCCTTCAATGTCGTAGGTGAGGTTGGTGCCCAAATCCACTGGATTTACCAACGTGACCGTCTGGGCATCCCAGCGTTCGGTGGTGCCGGTGATGCCATTGCTCTGGAAATCGGCCGCGGTCCCGGCCGAAGCCACCATCTCGCCGGCGGCATTCAAGAGCGCAATGCCTTTCAATTCCACTGATTCCTGTCTGGCCAGTTCCGCAAGCGACGCTTCCATGCGTTCCTTGGAAACGACGCCGCCAAAGCGCCGTTGCGAGCGCAGCACGATGCCGAGCGTCGTGGAGATGTCCTTCGCCCGATTGACGAGCGCGCTGCGGGCCACGTTCCGGACCCGGACATGCTCCTCGACCTGCCAGGCCATGACCAGCGCCCAAACCCCCAGCAGCAGGCCGTAAATCAAGGTGCGGTTGCGTCCGGGTTGCATCTGAGCGTTCAGTTAGACACGGATCAGCGGATAATTCAACTTCATCATGTCAATTCTTCTTCACCGGCACGCGTTCCAGAAAACGATCCAGTTCCTGTTCCGGAATCGAGTTGGTGATCAGCTGGGCCTGGCCGGTTTCCTTCGCGGACATTGCGGCCAGCTGCGATGGCATCTGGACGATGTGCGGCGTGAGGAAAATCAACAACTCGCTCTTCTGGTTCGACTTGGCGCTGAACTTGAACAGTTGGCCGAGTATTGGAATGTCCCCCAGAACCGGAATCTTGCTGTCGTTGACGGACTTTTCGTTGGCAATGAGGCCGCCAATCACAACGGGCTGGCCGTCGGGAGTCACGACCACGGTGTTGGCGGAGCGTTTGTTGAGGTTGGGCGCATAGACAGCGGAGGTAAACAGGCTGGCGCCCTGGATGACCTGGCCGGGCGTCGAGGTGTCAATGGCCGTGATTTGCGGCTCGAGAATCATTTGCACCAGATTGTTCGCCCCGATGAACGGCGTGACGTCCAACTGGATGCCGACGTTTTGATAGGTTCCGTTGATGGTCGGAACAGTGGCGGTAGTGCCGCCGACGGTGGTTAAACTGACACTGCTGGGCAGATAAACGCTTTGGCCGACGACGATCTCGGCCATCTGGCCGTCGCGCGCGAGAATGGACGGGCGCGACAACACCTGCGCCTTGCCGGCGGCGGCGATGGCCTGGAGCGTCGCCGTGAAATCGCTGCCCATGAGTTGATAGACCCCGCCACTCCCGGTCGCTCCCGTGAGGGACTGCGGCAAACCAAAGTTGTGACTCAGGTTCGCGCTCTGGTTGATCGGACTAATGCTGGTGGGAACGATGACGGGCGTACTGCCACTGGGGTTCAGCGGCGTGCCGGGATAGGCCACCGTGTAATTGGTGACAAAACCGGTGATTTGTGAAAAGTTCTTGTTGAGGCCGGTGTATTGACCTTGAACCCCGATGGCGGACGATGTGTTGTCCTGCACTTCGAGGAAGACGACTTTGATGAGCACCTGCGGTTCGGGCGCGTCCAGGCTGGCGATAATCCGCCGGATTTGCTCGGTGGTTTCCGTATCGGCGGCGAGGATGATGTTATGTGTCACGGGGTCATACTGAATGTTCGCGGTGCCTACCGTGCCGTTGTTGTTGTATTGGCCGCTGTTGGCGGTGGTGGCGGTGCGGTTGAAGCCGCCAGCGCCCCCAAACCCGCCAAAGCCGCCAAAGCCGCCAAAGCCGCCGAACCCGCCGACGCCGGGGCGCGGCTGCGCCTGAAGTTCAAACGCAGCGTACAATAGAAAAATCAGAACGCCGCCGAGATGTTTTTTGAAGGAACTTGTTTTCATAGTTTGCCTTTTTGTTGAAAATATTTTTATGCCTTAGAATCCCGTCCGCCCGCCACCAATTCCGCCGCCGTAACTGGTGCTGCCGACTCCGGTGCCCGCTGTGGTGGTAGTCGAACCCATCGTGGTGGTGGTGGTCTGTGCGCGTTGGGTGAGCGGGCTGGTTGTCGTCGAACTGGTGCCGCCGCGCGAAGTGGTGCTGCTCCCGAACATGTTTTGCAGCACCTGCGCCACCTGATACGGATCAGCGTTGTTCAGCGAAATAACGGAAACGTTCTGGTCTCGATCCGATGGCACGTCCAGATCCGTCATCATGCCCGCGATCTGGTCCATCAAATCCTTCGGCGCGGTCACGATGACCGCCTGGATACGGGAGTCGGGCACCGCCGTGACCTGGGTCGCCTTTTTGATACGGTCGTTCTGGCCGCTGTTATTAGCGGCGTTCGCCGCCATCATCCGTGCAAAAAATCCGCCCGGACCGCCGCCACCGCCGCGAAACTGGATGGGCGTCTGCGTATTGTTGCCCGAACTGCTGCCCGGGAAAACGCTGGTCAACTCGCTGGCCACATCCGACGGGTTGGCATATCTCAGGCGGAACACGCGGATTTCCGTCTCCGCCTCGGCGCTGTTGTCAACCGACTGAATAATTTCGGCCAGATGCCGGATATTAGATTGCGTGTCGGTGACCACAATCGAATTGCCCGCCTCGTTGGCGACAATCGTCGCCTGCGACGAAACGAAAGCCGACAAATCCGAGACCAGTTGCCGCGCCTCCACAAACCGGATGGGAATGATCCACGTCGCAATCTCGTCGTTGTCGGGAATGGAGTTGGGATTGTTGCCGGTCTTGACCGGAATGTTGCGCGTCTTGGCGTCGCTTTTGTCCACAATGGTCAGCGTCCGCCCGTTGCGGATGGCAGCGTAATTATTGCGATTCAACTCGGCGTTGAGCAGGTTCACCGCCTCATCCCGGCTGACGGGCTGCGTGCTGACGATGGTGACATTACCGTTGACGTGGGTGTCCAGGACGATGATGAAACCCGCTGCGTCGCTCAAATAATTGAGGACCATCTCCAGCGGCGCGTTGCGGAAATTCAATCGCAGCTCATTTGAACTATTCGTGCCGACGGCCTGCGCGGGCGGCGCGAAAGCTGAAGGCACGGATTCCGGCACATTCTGCTTCGGCAAAATGACCGTTGACTCAACGGGTTGGTTTCCCGCCGGTGCGGCTTCCCGCCCGTTCATGGCGCCCTGGTCCTGCGTGGTCTGACCCTCGGTCGTCCCCGTTGGTGGCATGTTGGTGCTGTTCATCTCCGCTCCACCTCCCGGCGACACGGATTGATCGGGGGTCGCGGCGGTGCCATTCTGGTCTTCCGCCCCACCGGTCGTCGGTTGCGCGGCTGCCGAGAGCAGTAGTGCCGAAATGGAAACCGTCGTGACGACGATTGGGATTGAGGTTTTCATTTTAATTCCTTTTCTCTTAGTTGCATGAGTTTTTTCAAAACGTCGTTCGGTTCACTGGCGGAGCCTGACGCCGTGCTGACGTCGGAACTCGAACTTCCGGTCGCCGGCGCGGCACTTTCCACCGTGTTTACGGCCAATTCACCCCGCCCGGCCGGCTGCCACTCGTTTCCCTCCTGCCGCATCATCTCACCGATCCTCATCCACACCATTTGCTTTTTGTCGGCGGTTTGCAGTTTGACCCCGGTGAGTGTGATTTCAGACACGGTGAAGCCGGCGATGCCGTTGGTATCCGATTGATAAAGCACCTTCCGCAAATCGGAATTGTTCCCGTCGAAAAACGCGAACATGCCCTTTTCGTAGCTCATCGTGCCGACCAGAGTGAATGTCGGCGTTGAGCGAATCGTCCGCGTCGGTTGATAGGGTCGCATGGAACTGTGCGCATAGCGGTTCGGATCAAAAATGTTCCGCTCCGTGATGAACCGGCTGAAGGCCGCATAAGCCGTCGGGCCGGGCACACCGTTCGATTGCGCGCCGGCGAAAAGGCCGTTCACCAGCGCGAGCGCCAGCACCAGCCATTTTTTATGTTGTGTCGGTTTCATCATTTGGCTTGCGGGATCAGCACCAGCCCGCTGATTTGGAGACCCAGTGTCAGTTGCTGGCCGGTGCCGTCGCGTGCGCTTAACTCGACAGCATCGAGTTTCAGCGCCGCCGGGCCCTTCTCAATGTTGTAAAGGAACTGGCTCAACGTGCCGAGGTTGCCGGACGCCTCGATGCGGCAGTTGAGCGTCATATAATTGGTCGAGTCGTTTTTCCACTGCGGCATGATGCTGCTGATTTCGGCCCCGGTGTCGCGCGACCAACTATCGAACGCCTTGAGCACCTGCTGCTCGGCCAGCGACGGGTTGTTTGGCAGCGCATTCGTGCTCATCCCGCTCCAGCGGCTGCGGATGTCAACCCCGCGCTTGATCAACAGATTTCCTTCGCTCACCTTTGTGCGTAATTGCTTGATCTGCGCCGAACGCGCCGACCACAAACCAACCATTGGTTCGCCGATGAAATTGACGCCGATGTACAGCGCGGCGACCCCGATGGTCAACGTCACCAAAAACTGCTGGCGATTTTCAATTTTCATTGGCGCCCCCGTTTCCGTATTGGAAGTCAAAGGTGAATTGCAGCGGTGTTCTGCCGTGGATCACATCCACCTTCAAATTACTCACGCCGTCCGCCTTGCGCAGATTTGCGAGTGTCGCCAGCAGCGCCGCGTTGTCCCGCGCATTGCCCGAGCAGCTCACCGCGTTGTCGTTTTGAATTGCGATGGTTTTGGCCGTCACGGCGCCGTCTTCGGGAAACGCCAATGTCAACTTCCGCAAAATGGCCAAGTCGCGGAACGTGTCGTCATACCAGGGCTGGTATTGCTGGATTTGACGCTGCACCGCCTGAAGCTCCCCGACCTTCGCCGACATGGCCGACCAGCGCGAGCGCAGCAGGATGAGCTCAATCTCCTGAAACAGAAATAATCCGCCGACCAGCGCCACCACGCCGGCGGCAATCGCGCCGACCGTCCGCAGACGGCTTGAAGAATATTTCGCGGCAAACTGCTCGATCAGCATCGGCTTCGGCGGCAGAAATTCAAACACCGGTGTTTGTCCCACGAGCAACCGCGCCGCCAGGCCGAACGCCGGTGAAACGGAGGCTTCCGGCGGGAGCTGGACGCCAAATTCGTTTGGCGCGTAGGCTGAGACAATTTCAACTTTCAAGCCCATCGGCTCAAAACGCAGTTCCATTTCATCAGCCAGTGGTTGCGCCAGCTCGCGCGGCCCGAAAATGCGGATGCGCTTTACGGCGTCGCGCAGTTCGACGGGCAATTGGCCGAGCGTGATGCGGGCCTCGCGCGTCACCAGGCCGGCATGGAGTCTCCGCCGCCCGCCTTCGTCTTCGATGGCGCCTTCCAGCGCACGCAAGGCGGCCACGCCGCCGCCGCAGGTGATTTGCAGCGATACCTGGCTTTCGCCGATGGCGAGCGCGAGCACGCCGTTGGAATTTTCCAGCGCCGGGGGCTGCAAAGCGGCGAGTCCAAGGGCAAAGCTGGCCGGCTTCAATCTGGCTGCCGCCAGAACCTGCTCCAGCGTCGCCAGGTGAGCGTTGGGAATGCCTGCCAGCGTCACGAACTGTTTGCCGGCGGACAGCGGACAGCGTGAATTTGCCAGCAACAGCGTGGCAAGGTCACAGGGAAAACCGCGCTCCGCTTCCAGTTGCAGCAGGCTCGCCGCGTCCGCTTCCGGCAAGGGCGGCAATTCCGTGTGCGCCGTGAGCGTCCACTTGAGCGGCACGCCGAGGACACAGTGGCGCTCGTGGACGCCGGCGGCATCGAGATGATTGCGGATTTCGCGCCCCACCAGCTCCGGCGCCGCCGTCAGCGGATCCAGCGAGAGCGTCACCGAAAAGACCTGGTGGAGTTGCAGCGCGCCGTTGGTGCGGCGGAGCGCCACGCCTTCCAGCCGGCTGCCGTCCAGGGCCAATCCCAGCACACTGGTCAGGCGTCGGCGTTTTCCAAAATTTATTTTTAGAGCGTTGTCCATGTTGATGCGTTGGCGGCCCAGGTTTGACGGACCTTTTCGCCGAGCGCCCAACCGAGCCGGCTGAGGTCCTGGCGGTAAAGAATAATCGGCGAGCCGTTGCTGATGTCGAAAATGAATTTCACCCGCCGGTAGCCGCGCCCGAACGGTCCCACCGCCGCGATGTCGGCGGTGAATTGAAAACTGCGGGTGGTCACGTAATCGCCGCGCCGCAACGCCGCGATCACCGGGTGGTTGTTCCCCAGCGCATCAATCATCCACCCGATGGAGCCGAGGCTGGCCGGGTTTTGCTGGCGGTACGTGATGAGCGTTTGTGCCGCGCCCGATGCGGTTTCTTCGTCCACGTTCAGGCCCATGAACAGCGCCGTCAATACGTCGGCGCCGGCAGTATTGACGTTCAGGCGGCCGCGGATATAAGTGTTGGAGCTGGTGGTAACATCGTTGTAAATCTTCGTGAAATCCGCCTCGCTCATGCCCAGGTTGCGGCAGCGGACCGCCAGATCCAAGATGCCGTTGCAGGTATTCACACCCCCGGCGGCGGGATGAATGCTGCGAAAAACCGACGTGGCGAGCGTGCTGGCGCTGCCGACGCCTTCATTTTCAAAGAATGTCTGAATCGTTTGTTGGGAAGCCGTGTTTATATTCGTCAGCGACGACCCGTCGGAGTGGAAGTTCGGTTCGCGGGTATAGACCGTCGTGTATCCAAACAGGCCGCAGTTCATTTCACCGGTACCGCTTGAACTCTTTTCATTCGCATCGAGCACGCCATTGCGGTTGAGATCGTCACCGGCGAGCAAATCCACCGTCGCGCCATAGACGAGCCGCAATTCGTCCTCGGTTTCAAACGGGGCGTATTTGGGCAGATAGCCGAGCGGCGCGTAATCCAGCGACACGATGCCATTGGTGCCGCGCCAGTCCATGATGGCGTTGGCAAAATCGATCGTCATGTTCGGCAGATACGAAAGCACGTTGGTGTTGACCGTGTTCAAGTTCAGTTTCGAGCCCTCGTCCACCAGTCCGAAATACGGCTCGGACGAGGGGGTGCCGGACGGGTCCCGGCCGATGAGCCAGAAATGCGCGTCACCCACCGGCACGGCGGCACAGGCCAACTGGTTGGTGGTCGGCACCGCGCCATTGGTTGCGAAATACTGAAGCGCATAACTAACGTAGCGCGCCGCACCTTCGATGGCCTGGTCGGACGCGAGGCCGCTGACGCGATTGTCCGACGCGCGCAATTCATAGGTCATCGAGTTGGCGAAATACAGGGCGATACTGACCAGGCCAATGGCCACCCAAAGCACGATGATGAGGACTGAGCCGCCGCAGCGCCGGCTTCCCGCCGGCGGGTTGCGCCTCGGCAAAGCAATCCCGTCGCCGGCAAGAAGCCGGCGCTCCCACCGCAGGGTTGGATGGTGTAATGTCATTTCAGCCTCCACTCCCCGTGCTTAGGACCACGTTTGTGCGCGATTGCGAGTCAATCGGCACGACCATTTCAATCGGCTCTGCGGTCGCGCTGCCACTGCCCGAAAGTTGAATGTCCACACGGACGGCGACCGGCAGGTTCGTGTTGACCGAAGTCAGGCTGGTGGTGTCCCATGTGTCCTGCCACTGCGAACCATCGAAGCAGGAAAACTTGATGCTCGCCACACCGCTCATCATGAGCTGATCGTCCACTTCCGGCGTCGTCAAAGTCAGCAGATTTCGCGTGACACTGCGAACCAGATCTTTGCCGGTGGCGGAGCGGTCGGTCGGTTGCTTCAACTCGTAGGTAACGCGCTGGATATCCGCCCACGGCGCGTTGGCACTCAACGCGCCGGTCGCAGTGAACATCTCAATCGCTACCGGTTCGGGCAGGCCGGGACTGTTCACATTTCCGACCCTGAAATCGCCGGAGAGAATCTTGCTCGTCCCGTTGGTCGGCGTCACCACACACTCCAGATCGCGGCGCAAAAATGTCACCGTCTGGTCCACCGGCGCGGCTGCGTCCACGACGGCGCTGGTCGCGTCGCGGAGTCGCAGCGCGGCGAACAGCACGGCGTTGATGGCCACCAGTACGATGGCGGCAACGCCGATGGCGAGAACCATCTCAATCAGCGTGAACGCGTGCAGGTTGTTCGATTTAATCTTCATTATCGCAATGCCGTCGTGCTCGTCGCGGGCTGGTTCTGCAAATTCGCCAGCGTACTCAATCTCACCGAGTAATCCTTGCCCTGCGCCTGGAACGTCACTTGCGCCGTCACCAGTTGCATCGCATCCTGCGGCCAGGCCTGACTGGACAACGTCCAGCGGAAATCCAGCGCGCCTTCCGACACCGTTCCGCTTTGCACACCGTTGTTCCAGTTGGTCATGACGAGACTCTCATTCAGAATCCGGTCGGCGATGCGCGCCGCCGCGCCCTTGCGCGCGGCAACTTCGCCCGCGAGGCTGGAGACATGCAGCGCCTCCACCGCCGTCGGGATGACGATGGCGAGGAACAGCATCGCCGCCAGCACCTCGGCCAGTGTGAAAGCAGAGTGACGCGTGACGCGTGACGCGTGACGTGAAAAGCCCGCTGGCGCGGGGTTCCTTTTCCCGTCACCAGCCACCCGCCACCTGTCACTGCTGTTGCGTATCGCGAATTTCATAACCCGTGTGGCTGCGCGTTTCGACGAGCCAGCGCGAAACGCCGGCCGAATCCGTCAATTGCAGCGTCTGCGGACTGTTTTCGTCCACCGTGCCGTCCGCCAGAAACCGGATGGCCGGCAAATTGTTGAACGATGTCGGGGTGGGCAAACCCGTGGTCAATACCGTGAGTTGGAGCGTGGAATCCACCGCCAATGTTTCCGCCTTCGGATCGCCGTTCCGTCCGGTGGTTTCCGCCTGGAGCCCGTAGGTACCTTGCTTTTCGTCCACCCAGAGCACCATCGGCAAGCCTTCGGAAACCGCACGGCTCTGGCCGGCGTGGATCAGCGCGAACAGCCGCCGCGCTTCGGAATCCAGCGCGCGGCCGCGGACGAAATTCGACATGGCGGGCGCGGCGAGTGACGTGATGACAACCAGCAGCGCCAGGACCAGGATCAACTCGATCAGCGTGAAGGCAGACACGTGACGAGTGACGCGTGACAAGTGACAAGAAATGACCGATCGAGCGTGACGCGTTTTCGTGTCACCTGGCACTTGCCACTTGTCACTTTGAAGTCGCAATTTCATTTAATTTGTCCAACTGACAACGTCATCGTCGGTGCCTTCTTTGCCATCAGGGCCGACCGACAACAGGTCGTAGCCGCTTGCGTTGTGTTTGCCGGGATAATAATAGACGTACGGATTGCCCCACGGATCTTTTGGCAGCACCGGCGGGTCAAGATACGGCCCATGCCAGTTTCGGGCGTTGCTCGGCTGCTGGATCAAATCCTGGAGGCTCTTGGGATAAAAACCGTTGTCCACTTCATAGGAATCCAGCGCGGATTTGATGCCGCCGTGGATATCGGCGTAGGCCGCTTTGACACGCGCCTCTTCGCCCTTTCCTGCAATTTTCGGGATGACCAGCGCCGCGAGGATGCCGATGATGGTGACCACCAGCATCAATTCGACCAGCGTAAACGCGCGCCGGTGAATTCGGGGTTCGGAGTTCAAAGTTCGGAGTTGAATCTTCATAGTCTGGATGATGTTCAATTTCATTTGATGTATTCACTCATGCTGAGCACCGGCAACAACATGCCGATGAAAATGGTGCCAATAAAGGCGGCGATCAGAAACAGCATCACCGGCTCGGCAAATGCGACGGCGGTCTTCAGGTTGCGGTCGAGGTCCGCTTCGGTGACGACGGCAATGCGCACCAGTTCGCCATCGAGCTTGCCGCTTTCTTCCGCCACGGAGATCATTTCCACCGTCGAGCCGCTGAAGAGCGCCTTGCAATCCGCCAGACTCTGCCCGAGCCGCCCGCCCTGTTGCACGCGATCGATGGACTGACCGACCGCATCCACGAGAATCTGGTTGCCGATGGAGCGGCGCGAAACATTCAGGCCGTGCACGAGCGGCACGCCGGCGCCAATCAAGGTGCCCAGCATCCGGCAGAAACGCGCCATG
>Ga0335076_10005504_pt1 | contig 12787 bp, 11 predicted proteins | sample Lox_Sample_25_FD_206717 | JGI IMG/M metagenome (GOLD analysis project Ga0335076, IMG submission 206717) | Soil microbial communities from Loxahatchee National Wildlife Refuge, Florida, United States - Lox_Sample_2.5 | ecosystem: Environmental > Terrestrial > Soil > Wetlands | place: USA...
GTAGAGCCGGCCGAGGCGTCGCCCAGCTAGTTCCCGGCTGGCCTGGCCCACGGGCAGCCGGGCTGCCGCCACTCTCAGCCCGGCCCGGGATGAGTAGGCCTAGGCCTACTCCGGATGGGGGTGCTGCCCCATGGCTCGCCGCCTGGCGCGTGACGACAATTGCCCGCATGGGGTTCTTTGACGACATGCCTGCGCCCGAAGCGGCGCCTCCGCGAAGGCACCACCCATGGGAGCCGCCGGACGCGGAACTTCCCGGGATTGTCCCGATCGACACCCTGGTGCTCGCGCGGACCGACGAGGTCGCCGTGGCCGTCACCGGGCTGTCAGCCTTCTCCACCGGGATCGAGATCTTCCTCACCGCGCGGATCCGGCCCAGTACCGAGCACCCCGAGGCGCACCTGCCCGGCGGGCCGCGTGACCTGGCCGCGTCCCGGCGCTCGTTCAGGTTCGGCCTGCAGTACTCCGACGGCGGCAAGGCGGTCGGGAGCCCAGGCGGCGGCAGGCCGGACCGCGATTCCGAGCCAGCGGGGCCGGTCCTGTACCCGTTCGCCGGTGGCGGCGGCCCGCACTCGTTCATCTCCCGGTGGTGGACCTGGCCGCTGCCGCCCGGCGGGCCGCTGGAGTTCGTCTGCGAATGGCCGGCCTTCGGGATCGCCGAATCCCGGGCCGGTATCGATGCGCAGGTTATCCTCGGCGCGGCCGGGCGCAGCATCCGGCTATGGCCGGAGGCCGACGGCTGACGGCCAGGTCCAACCCGTCTATCGGGCACCCTGCCGACGAGATCGTCGCCAAGCTGGCGGCGGACTGGCCGGACTGGCAGATCTGGGTGGTATGGCGCGTCTACGGCGGCCTGCTGGTGCGCCCGGCGCCGGGACGACGAGCAGCGGGTGCTGAACGCCGATGCCCCGGGCGAGCTGGCCCGGTACCTGGAAGGGGAGGCCTCCCCAGACGACTTCAGCTAAGCCCGCCCACAGCGATTCGTACACATGTTCTAATCGATCGATGGGGGTGAATCGTCCCGATTGGTGGTGTTATCCGGAGCGCTGCGCGAACGGGCACGAGTGGGGACCGGGCCTGATCACGGTGTCATGGTCGATGTGCGACTGCGCGCCGGCGCTGGCCGCTGGCACGCCGGGGCCGCCGGGGCATCTGGCGGTGTACTGCGCGGCATCACCCGGTTGCCGGTCGGTGTGGTACCGGCCCCCGTGTGAGCGGCGGCGGTGACCGCCAGCGGGCCCATCGACCGGCGTCAGCAGGTCAGGAGCTTGCTGTGCCGGTGGCGCCGATCCCAGATGAGCGGCCCGCGGCCAGCCTGCGCGCGCGGTAGGCGGCGACGTGCAGCCGGTTGCCGCAGGTGCGGCTGTTGCAGTAACGGCGCGAGCGGTTGCGGGACAGGTCGATGAACAACGTCTGGCAGGTGGGCGAGGCGCAGGACCGGATCCGCCTGCTCTCGCCGGCCACGACAAGCTCGGCCAGGCTCATGGCGAAGTGGGCGGCCATCCGGTCGGCCAGCGGGGCGGTGGGCCGCGACACGTGAATGTGCGGGCCGCGGCCGTCGTGCGCCACGATCTGCGGGACCGCTCCGGTCTCGGTGAGCAGGGCGTTTAGCATGGCGCTGGCGGCATCGTCGTCGCCGGCCTCGCACGCGACAGCGACGGCGTCCAGCCGGGCGCGATGTGAGCGCAGCCGCTCCACGTCCGCCGGCCCGGCCGGACGGCCGGCGAAGGCATAACGGCGGCCGAACGACGCCACGTCCGCCACGCCGCGCAGGCCATCCCCGGCCGATGCCCGGCCGGTGTTGATCAGCTCGGTGCACGCGGTCAGCGCCTCGATCAGGTCAGCACCAAAAGCGTTTTGACTCCTGTCAGCCGTCTCTCGTATGGTGGGTGACATGTCAGCACCGTATGCGAGAACGGTCATGACAGGCAAAGGATCTTCGCGGGCTGGCACCGCCGATGCCCCTAGCGCTGGGACCAATGGCGGGCCCGCCACCAGTCGCCGGCCCGGCACTGACGGCCAGCTCGGCACCGACGGCCGGCCCGGCACCAGGGGCCGGGCCCTCGCGGCCGCCGGTCTCGGCGCGGCCTGCATCTCCGCTTCGGCGGTTCTGATCAAGCTGGCCAACACGGGGCCCGCAACCGCGGCGTTCTACCGCTGCTTCCTCGCGCTGCCGGTACTGTTCGCCCTGGCCATCGTGGAGCGCCGCCGCCGCGGCCCGCGCCGCCTCGCCGCCCACCTCGGCGCGGTCGCGGCCGGAGCGTTCCTGGCCATCGATCTCGTGCTCTGGAATCACACGATCGCCGACGTCGGGGCCGGGGTCGCCACGCTGCTGGGGAACCTGCAGGTGCTGTTCGTGGCGCTGGCCGCCTGGGGGCTGCTGCATGAGCGCCCGGGACGGCGGTTCCTCCTGGCGCTGCCGGTGGTGATGGTCGGCGTGGTATTGGTGTCCGGGCTGGCCGGCGCGGGCGCCGGCGACAGCCGCCCACTCGCCGGGATCGTCTTCGGGCTCGGGACGTCGCTGTCCTACGCGGCCTTCCTGCTCATCTTGCGCCAGACCTCGGCCGGTACCCCGCATATCGCCGGGCCGCTCGCGGAGGTCACCACGACCGCCGCGCTCGGGTCGCTGCTGCTCGGTCTCGCGTTCGGCGGCCTGCAGCTGGACGTGCCGTGGGCATCGCTGAGGTGGCTGCTGCTGGTGTCGATCAGCAGCCAGACCGTGGGGTGGCTGCTCATCACCTCGTCGCTGCCCAGGCTGCCCGCCGCCGTGTCCTCGCTGCTGCTGCTGCTCCAGCCGGTGGCCGCCATGGCGCTCGCCGCTGCCGTGCTGGCCGAGCGGCCGAGCCTGGCCCAGCTGGCGGGCGCCGTCCTGGTCTGCGGTGGCGTGCTGGCGGCGAGCAGGGCCGGCCCGTCGCCACGTAAGCGTGATCGTCCCGGGGCGGAGCCGGTCAGATAGCCGCGCCGGCGGTCAGCCAGCCGCGTCGAGCGCGCCGGCGAACGCCTCGGCGATCTTGCCGATCTCCGACTCGGTGATCACGAACGGCGGCGAGATCTGCAGTGACGTCCCGCGCAGCAGGCGGGTGATCACACCGCGCTCCCGGATGGCGGTGACCAGCCGGGGCGCGAGTCCGGGGTCCGCGGCGCGGGCGTCCTCGGCGATCTCGACCGCGGCGAGCAGGCCGGTCCCGGCGCGCACATCTGCCACCAGCGGGTGCCCCGCGAGCGGGGCCACCGCACTGGCCAGCACCGGCTCGAGCTCGGCCACCCGCGCGACGAGCCGTTCCCGCTCGACCAGGTCGAGGTTGGCCAGGGCGACCGCGCACGAGGTGGGGTGGCCGGAGTAGGTGTAGCCGTGCCGGAACACCTCGCCCGATCCGGCCCGCCAGAACGGCTCGGCGACCCTCTCCCCCACGATCACCGCGCCGATCGGGGCGTAGCCGGAGCTGAGCCCCTTGGCCGTGGTCATCATGTCGGGATCCAGCGAGAACCGCCCGCTGGCGAACCATGCGCCGGTCCGGCCGAAGCCGGTAATCACCTCGTCGGCGATGAACAGGACGTCACGGCGGCGGCAGATCTCGCGCACGCTCGCCAGGTATCCCTCCGGCGGCGGGTACACCCCGCCGGCCCCGATCACCGGCTCGCAGAAGAAGGCGGCGACCCGGTCGGCGCCCAGCTGCTCGATGGTCTTGTCCAGCGCCTCCGGGTTGTCCCACGCCACGTGCTCGACCAGGGACACCAGCGGGAGGTAGGTGTCGGTGTTGGCCGGGATGCCGCCGAGCGAGGTCCCGTAGGCGTTCATCCCGTGGTAGGCGTGCGACCGGGCGATGGTGATCTGCTTGCCGGGCCGGCCGACCGCGCGCCAGTAGGCGCGAGCGAGCTTGGCCGCGGTGTCCACCGCGTCCGATCCCCCGCCCGGGGTGAAGAACACCTTGGCCCCCGGCACCGGGGACAGGTCCGCGACCCGGCGGGCCAGTTCCTCGGCGGGCGGGTTGGAGAAGGGCTCGAACACCTGGTAGGCGGCGAGCTGGCGCATCTGCTCCGCCGCGGCGTCGGCGAGCTCCCGGCGGCCGTGCCCGACGTTGCAGTACCAGAGGCTGGCGAGGGCGTCCAGGTAGGGGCGCCCGGCGGTGTCGTAGACCCAGGCGCCTTCGCCCCGGATGATCGTGACGGCATGGCCGGCCAGGCTGGCCATGTTGGCAAACCCGTTCCACAGCACTGACTGGCGCGCGCTATCACCGGGTCCGGGCCCCATCGGCCTTCCCTTCCACGAGAACGGCGGTCAAGCCAACCTACCGGCCCCGGCCGGCGGGCTGCGCGCGAACCGTGGCGAGCGACGTGAGAAGGGCGGCCCCCGGGCTGGCCCCGGTCAGCCCATGGTTTTGGCGCCATCCAGGGATTCCCGGATGATGTCGGCGTGGCCGGAGTGCTGAGCGGTCTCCGCGACCACGTGCAGCAGCACCTGCCGCGCCGACCAGCGCGCTCCCGGCTCGAACCAGGGCGCCTCCGGCAGAGGCTGAGTGGCGTCCAGGTCGGGCAGGGCCGCGACGAGCTCATCGGTCCGCAGCGCTACCTGCTCGTACGCCGCCAGCAGCCCGGCCAGCGTCTCCCCCTCCAGCATCCGGAATCCCCCGGCCCACTCGTCCGCGTTCGCCCCCATCGCCGCGGGACCGTCGAGGATGAAGCTGACCCACTGGCGCTCGGTGAGGGCGACGTGCTTGATCAGGCCGCCGAGGCTCAGCTCGCTCACCGTGGTGCGCTGCCGGGCCTGGTCGTCGGTCAGATCACGGACGGTGTAGCGCAGGAAGTAGCGGGCCTTGGCCAGCGACGCGAGCAGGTCCGCGCGCTCGCCGGTCGCGCTGGCCTGGGTACTGTTCATGGGTGCCCGCCCTCCGTCCGGTGCCGTCAGCTCCTACGGTATGGGCTGGGTCCGACGTTCATGCTGGATCAGCGGAAGGCGGCGCCGGTGAGCACGCGAGCCATCGATTTCCACGTCCACCTGCCCACGCCCGACTGGCTGGATGGGAGCATGGCAGGCTACGTCGAGGCGGCGGAGGCCTATTTCCGCTCACCGGTGCAGCGGCTGTCCCTGGCCGAGCTGGCGCAGATGTACGGCGACCTAGACAGCATGGCGGTGCTGCTGGCGTGGGACGCCGAAACGGCGACCGGGCGGCCGCGGGTGCCGAACGAGACCGTGGCGGCCGCCTGCCGTGACCACCCCGATGTGTTCACCGGGCTCGGCAGCGTCGACCCGCACAAGGGCGAGGCCGCCGTGGCCGAGGTGGCCAGGATCGCCGAGCTCGGGCTGCGCGGCGTCAAGTTCCACCCGTCGCTGCAGGCGTTCGCCCCGGACGATGAGTCCTACTGGCCGGTGTTCGCCGCCTGCGAGCGGCACGGGCTGCTGGCCCTGTTTCACACCGGGACCAGCGGGATCGGGGCCCGCCAGCCGGGCGGGCAGGGTATCCAGCTCGACTACGCCCGCCCGATCAGGCTCGACGCGGTCGCCGCGGCCCATCCGGCCCTGACCGTGGTGGCCGCGCATTTCGGCTGGCCATGGCATATGGAACTGATCGCCATGGCCCTGCACAAGACCAACGTGTACATCGACATCTCCGGCTGGGCGCCGCGCCGGATCCCGGCCGAGCTGATCAGTGAGCTCCGCGGGCGGCTGGCCGGCCAGTTCGTGTGGGGCAGCGACTTCCCGTTCCTGGCCCCGCAGCGGTGCCTGGCCGAGCTGGACGGGCTCGGCCTGCCGGACGAGGTGCTTCACCGGGTGCTGTACGAGAACTCGGCCCGCATCCTGCGCCTGGACTGACCGGCCGGCGCGCTCGTCAGTTCTTGCGCGCCACGCCGCCCCACAGGGCCGCTGGGTTGGTGACGTCGGTGTCTCGGTCCGGCCGCCATTCCGGCACCCGGACCAGGCCCGGCTCGACCAGCTCCAGCCCGTCGAAGAACACCGCGACCTCGTCGCGGGAGCGGAACCTCAGCTTCATCGGCATGAGTTCGTTCAGCCGGGAAGCGAGCCTGCGGACGCCCGGGTCGTTGAGGTCGTTGGCGGGGTGGGAGATGGCCAGGTAGCTGCCGCCCGGGACCGAGGCCATCAGCCGCCCGACGATGCCGGCCGGATCGTCCTCGTCGGGGATGCAGTGCAGGATCCCGATCAGTATCACCGCCACCGGCTGGCTGAAGTCCAGCGTGGCGCCCGCGGCCCGAACGATGTCGGTGACGTTCCGCAGGTCCTGGTCGAGGTAGGCGGTGGCGCCCTCGGCCCCGCTGGTCAGCAGGGCACGGGCGTGCGCAAGGACGATCGGGTCGTTGTCCACGTAGACGACCCGGGTTTGGGGTGCCGCGTCCTGCGCCACTTCGTGGGTGTTGTCGGCGGCGGGGATCCCGGTGCCGATGTCGAGGAACTGCCGAATGCCGGCCTGGGCGACCAGGTAGCGGACGGCGCGGGCCAGGAACGCCCGGTTCCCGCGCACGCCCTCCACCACGTTCGGGTCTTCCCGCATGGCGGCCTCGGCCGCGGCCCGGTCGGGAGCGAAGTTGTCCTTCCCGCCGAGCCAGTAGTCGTAGACCCGGGCGACGTGGGCGACGCTGGTATCGATCTCCGACAGCGCGCCCCGCTCCTCGGGGAGGGGAGCCGACAGCCAATCCCCGCTCACTGGCACCTCTTCCGTCACGGGCCGCCGGGCGCGGCCTGCACGCGTGCGGACAGCCTACCTACTGCCGTCACTGACGGTGGCCGCTCCGCAGCGGACGGCACCTGAACACGGGTATCGCGGCCGGCGCGGGCGGGACAACGCGGGCCGGGCGGGGACGGGACAACGCGGGCCGGCCAGGCGGGCGGCCTCAGCGCGGGCCGACCGGGGCGGGGACGGGACAGTGCGGGCCGGCTGACGGGCGGGCTCAGCGCGGGCCGGCGCCGGCTGGCGGCAGCACGGGGACGTCCTGCCGCCCGGCGCGGGGGTACTTGAGGCCGGTGCCGGTGTTGAGGACGACGATCTCCTCGTGCCCGGACAGCCAGCCAGACTCCCGCAGCAGGCGGACCGCGGTGATGCACGCCGCCCCCTCCGGGCAGATGAAGACGCCTTCCAGCCGGGCGGCCTGGCGCTGGTCGGCCAGCAGCGCCTCGTCCTCGACTGCGACCGCGGTGCCGCCGGTGGCGTAGATGGCGTCGAGCACGAGGAAGTCACCGAGCGGGTGCGGGACGGTGATGCCGAAGGCAACGGTGCGGGGGTCCGGCCACGGCTCACTGTGCCGGGCGCGGCTCGTGAACGCCTTCACGATCGGGGCGCAGCCGCTGGACTGGACCGCCACCAGGCGCGGCAGGTCGTGGCCGACCCAGCCAAGCTCCCGCACTTCCTGCAGCGCCTTGTAGATGCCGATGATCCCGACGCCGCCGCCGGTGGGGTACACGATCACGCTGGGCAGCCGCCAGCCGAGCTGCTCGGCGATCTCCAAGCCCATGGTCTTCTTGCCCTCGACCCGGTAGGGCTCCCTGAGCGTGGATACGTCCTGGTATCCGGCCCGGCCCGGCACCATCCCGGCGACGAGCCGGCCCGCGTCGCCGATGACCCCCTCGACCAGGTACAGCTCGGCCCCGGCGGCCAGGCATTCGGTGCGGGTGATGCCCGGCGCGCCGGTGGGCATGACGATGAGGCTGCGCAGGCCCGCCCGTGCCGCGTAGGCCGCCCAGGCGGCGCCCGCGTTGCCGTTGGTCGCCATGGCCACGCCGGTGACGCCGAGCTCGGCGGCGCGGGACACTCCTACGGCGGCGCCGCGCGCCTTGAACGTCCCGGTCGGGACGAGGCCCTCGTCCTTCATCATCAGCCCGGGTACCCCCAGGGTGCGGCCGAGCCTGGGCATGGCCAGCAGCGGTGTCATCCCCTCGCCCAGGCTCACCACCCGCCGGGCGGCCGAGACCGGGAGCAGCTCGTGATACCGCCACAGGTCCGGCGGCCGGGCTGCGATCGCGGCCCGGCCGCCCAGCCCGCCGACGCGCCCGAGGTCGTAGCGCGCCAGCAGCGGTGAGCCGCACGGGCACAGGCCGTGCACCTGGGCCGCCGGATGGCGGGCGCCGCACCGGGCGCACTCCAGGTGGGAAAGGGCTGAGTACGGCCCGCTCACAGCCGCGGGTCCACCGGCTCGGACTCGAGCGCGAGGACGGCGAACACGCACTGGTGCACCCGCCACAGCGGCTCGCCGCGCGCGGCCCGGTCGAGCGCCTCGAGCCCGAGCGCGTACTCTCGCTGGGCCAGCGAGCGCTTGTGCCCGAGGCCGCGCGAGCGCAGCTGGGCCAGGTTGGCCGGCTCGGTGTAGTCCGGGCCGTAGATGATCCGCAGGTATTCGCGGCCGCGGACCTTGAGGCCGGGCTGGACAAGCCCCTGGCGGCCGCGGGTCAGGTTGGCGGCGGGCTTGACCACCATCCCTTCCCCGCCCGCGGCCGTCAGCTCGGTCCACCAGCCGGCCGCGGCTGCGGTGGAGCCCGGGTCGGTGGTGTCCGCGAACACCCGGCGGGTGGGCGTCACGAGTTCTGCGTCGGCGGCGGCAAGCCGGTCGGCCAGGCCGAGATGCCAGGCGTGCGGCCGGTCGTGATAGACGCTCCCCTCCGCGGCCAGCAGCTGGAACGGCGCGACCCGCACCCCGGCCAGCCCGTTGGTCGGCCAGCAGTAGCGCCGGTAGGCGTCGGTGAAGGCGGCGGCGTTCCGCTCGCGGGCGCGGGTGCGCTCGAGCAGGTCACCGACGTCGAGACCGGCCGCGGCGGCCTGGCCGAGGACGCTGACCGCGGCGGGCAACGATGCGCGCGCGGCCGCCCCGACGGCCGCGTACTGGTCCTGGAGCAGCTGGCCGGCTTTGGCGCTCCAGGGCAGCAGTTCGGCGTCGAGCAGCAGCCAGGGCGTCCCGAGCTCGTCGAACAGCCCGGCGGTCTCGGCGGCGGCGCGCAGCCGGTCCACCAGCTGCGCGGTGAGCGCGGCGGGGAAGAACGGGCGCCCCGTCCGCGTCCAGACCGCGCCCAGCTCGTCACCGGGCGCGCCGAATCTGGCCCGTGCCGCCCCGGGCGAGCGGCACACCAGCGCCACCGCGCGCGAGCCCATGTGCTTCTCCTCGCACACCACGTGGCCGACGCCGTCGGCGCGGAAGGAGTCGAACGCCTGCTCGGGATGCTCGAGCAGATCCGGCCGCGCCGAGGTGGCCACCGGGCTCATGGTGGGGGGCAGGTAGAGCAGCCAGCGCGGGTCGATCGCGAACCGGCTCATCACCTCCAGCGCGGCGGCCGCGTTCTCCTCCCGCACCCCGATCCGCTTGTGGTACTGGGTCTCGATGACCCGCGTGCCCAGCACGTCGGTGATGTCGAGGACCTCCGGGTCGCGGCGGCCGGCGGCGGCTGGCACCCCGGCGTCCGGGTTGACCGGGAACGGCCTGGCCGGGGCGTAGTACACCTCGGCCGCCGGGACCGAGACGAGCTCCCGCTCGGGGTAGCGCAGCGCGGTGAGGCGGCCGCCGAACACGCACCCGGTGTCGAGGCAGAGCGTGTTATTGATCCACTCCGGCACGGGCACCGGGGTATGGCCGTAGAGCACCATCGCCTTCCCCCGGTAGTCCCGCGCCCACGGGTAGCGCACCGGCAGGCCGTACTCGTCGGTCTCCCCCGTGGTCTGCCCGTACAGGCAGAACTCGCGCACCCGCCCGGACGCGCGGCCCTGGTAACGCTCGGTCAGCCCGGCGTGGGAGACGACCAGCCGGCCGCCGTCCAGAACGTAGTGGCTGATCAGGCCGTCTATGAACCGCTCGGCGCCGGCGCGGAACTCGTCGGTCTCGGCGGCCAGCTGGGCCAGCGACTCGGCCAGGCCGTGGGTGACCTGCACGTTGCGGCCGCGCAGCGCCCGCAGCAGCTTGTTCTCGTGGTTGCCCGGGACGCAGAACGCGTCCCCGGCGGCGACCATGCCCATCACCAGCCGCAGGACGCCGGGGGTGTCCGGCCCACGGTCGACGAGGTCGCCGACGAAGACCGCGCGGCGGCCGTCGCGGTGCGCGCCAGCGGCCCGTCCCCCGCCGTCCCGGCCGATCGTGTAGCCGAGCTCGGTCAGCAGCGCCTCGAGCTCGGCCCGGCAGCCGTGGACGTCGCCGATGACGTCGAACGGCCCGCTTTCGTGCCGTAGGTCGCTGAACAGCTTGGTGCGGGTGATGCTCACGTCCGCGACCTCGTCCTCGCCGCGCAGCGTGTGGACTATGCGGAAGCCCTCCCGCGGCAGCCCGCTGCGCCCGCGGCGGAGCTGATCGCGCTGGCGGCGGATCACGTGCGCGCCGAAGTCACGGTCGGGGCGGGCCGCGTTGCGCGCGGCGCACACCTTCTCCGGGACGTCGAGGACGATCGCCACCGGCAGCACGTCGTGCTCCCGGGCCAGCGCGACCAGCTGCCTGCGCGCGTCCGGCTGCACGTTGGTGGCGTCCACCACGGTCAGCCGGCCGGCCCGGAGGCGCTGGCCGGCGATGTAGTGCAGCAGCTCGAACGCCTGCGGCGTGGCGGACTGGTCGTTCTCGTCGTCGGCGACCAGGCCGCGGCAGAAGTCCGACGATATGACCTCGGTGGGGCGGAAGTGCGCGCGCCCGAAGGTGGACTTGCCCGAGCCGCTCACGCCGATCAGCACCACCAGGCTCAGCTCCGGGACGGTGAGCTCGCGGGTCATGCCGGCACCCTGCTGAAGATGGCCATCTGCGTCGGCGGCCCGGCCTCCGGGTCGTCCGTCCCAACCGGCAGGTAGCGGACGGTGTAGCCGTGACCGGCGGCGACCGCCTCCGCCCAGGACCGGAACTCGGCCCGGGTCCACTCGAAGCGGTGGTCGCGGTGGCGCATCATCCCGGCCGGCAGGGATTCGAAACGCACGTTGTGCTCGGCGTTCGGGGTGGTCACGATCACCGTGCCGGGGGCGGCATGACCGAAAACGGTCCGTTCGAGCGCGCCCAGCCGGGGCGGGTCGACGTGCTCGATCACCTCCATCAGCACCGCGGCGTCCAGGCCCGTCAGCCGGTCGTCGCGGTAGGTCAGCGCGGACTGGAAGACCCGGATCCGGGCGCGCTGCTGCTCGGTCATGCTCTCCAGGCGCAGCCTGCGCCCGGTGAGCAGCAGCGCACGCGCCGAGACGTCGGTGGCGACGACGAGCTCGATGCCGCGTTCGGCGAGCAGGTCCCGGGTCAGCACGCCCTCGCCGCAGCCGAGGTCGGCCACGGTCCGGGCGCCCGCCGCGCGCAGCGCGGCGAGGACCGCGCCGCGCCGCTGCCCGGCCAGCGGCTCGGGCCGGTCCGGGCCGTCCAGGGCTTGGCCGCCATCGACCGCGTTGTCGAACTGCCCGGCCTCGGTGTCGTCGACCTCGGCCAGCCGGGCCAGCGCGGAGGCGGCCAGCTCCCGCCGGTGGGACAGGTACCGGCGGGTGATGAGCTCCTTTTCGGGATGGGCCGACAGCCAGCCGCCGCCCGCGCGGATCAGCTTGTCGACCTCGTCGTTGCTGACCCAGTAGTGCTTGGCGTCGTCCAGCACCGGCAGCAGCACGTACAGGTGGTTGAGGGCGTCGGCGAGCCGGAGGTCACCGGCCAGCCGGACGTCGAGATAGCGCGACTCGCCCCACTCGGGCACGGCCGGATCGAGCTGGCCGGCCGACGCCTCGGCCTGCCAGCCGAGCGGCTCGAACAGGCGGCGCAGCAGGCGGGCCCCGCCACGGCAGGGAAGCGACGGCACGTGGACCGTGAGCGGGATGGCCGCCTGGGCCAGCTCCGGGCGCGCCTGGCAGCGGCCGGTCAGCGCGGTCCGGAACACGTCGTTCAGCGCCATGGCCAGCATGCTCGACGCCGCGTACGGGCGGTCGTTGACGTACTGCCCCAGCGCGAACCCGTCACCGGCCGGGCCCTTCCGTCCCCGGACCAGGGCGACCGGATCGACCTCAAGCAGCAGCGCGGCGGTACACCGCTGGTGGGTGCTCTCGGGGTAGAAGACGTGCGCGGTGCCGACCGACTCGGGGAACGACTGGACCCGGCCGGGATGCTTGTGCAGCAGGTACCCCAGGTCGGTCGCGGGCTGGTGGGTGGTGGAGATCGTCAGCAGCACAGTTACCTAGTCTTCCCGAACTGATCGTTTACGTCGCGGCTATTAACGGGCGTATGAGGCGGCTGGCGGCGGGGAAGGCCAGAAGTGTCGTCACCGAGGAGCCGGTCATGGGAGTCGTCATGGGCATCTTTTCCTGGCTCGCCACCATCAGGTTTCCTGAGGAGCCGCGCTGGGTGCGCCGCTGGGTCTTCCCCACCCGGGAGAGGGAGGACAACCTGACCCCCCGCGAGGTCGAGAAGGACGAGGAACTCGAGGAGCTGAAAGAGGCCGCGGCCGAGGACACCGCCGCGATGCAGGAGGAGGACCACCGGTACTTCCGCCAGGACGCGCCGGGGCGCGACCCGGACGCTCTGTGAATCAGGCGCTCCGGGCGCTCACCGGCCCCATCGGCGCTGGATGCCGGGCGGTCAGCGCCAGATCTCGACCAGCAGGATATAGGCGTTGAACACCGCGCCGGCGAACCCGCCGATGAGCTCGGGAACCAGCCAGTAGAGCCCGCCGCCCCCGCCCACCAGCAGGCTGATCCCGGCCGCGATCATCGGCAGGGTACCGGCCAGGATCACCCCGGTCGGGGTCAGGGTCCAGGTCAGGGGGTCGGCCGCCGCCCGCGGCAGGCGGAGCCTCTTCATGAGCAGACCCGCGGCGATGACGGCGCCGAGGACGAGCATCTCCAGGCCCAGCAGCCACTGGCTC
>Ga0335076_10005505_pt1 | contig 12786 bp, 9 predicted proteins | sample Lox_Sample_25_FD_206717 | JGI IMG/M metagenome (GOLD analysis project Ga0335076, IMG submission 206717) | Soil microbial communities from Loxahatchee National Wildlife Refuge, Florida, United States - Lox_Sample_2.5 | ecosystem: Environmental > Terrestrial > Soil > Wetlands | place: USA: Florida...
AACGACTGCAGACGGATCACGTACCGTGAACGACGAAGGCCGCGATCCGTCGGTTTCCCGAGTCGAATCGCGGCCTTCTAAGTCGGGGAGACAGGATTTGAACCTGCGACCCCTTGGTCCCGAACCAAGTGCTCTACCAGGCTGAGCCACTCCCCGGTGCTTCTTCCGCCGGGACTGCCACGCGACCCCGGGAGGACCGCGTCCGACGTAAGGCCGCGTATCTACTGGACGGGCTGGCGGGTGTCAAGCGTGGAGTCGGCGCCAGCGGGGATCGCCACGGGGAGAGGCGAATACCACGCGGAGAGCGCGCCGCGACCGCCAGACGACCCGGCGCCGCGGGCTACCGGACGCAGACCGCCTCGATCTCCGTCACCTCCTTGGGCACCGCCTCGGTGAGGTTCACCGGCCCGTCCTCGCCGACGAGGATGTCGTCCTCGATCCGGATCCCGACGCCGCGCATCCCCTTCGGCGCGGACTCGTCGTCCTCGGGGACGTAGATCCCCGGCTCGACGGTGAGCACCATCCCGGGCACGAGGGTGCGCGACCTTCCCTCCACGAAGTAGTCGCCCACGTCGTGCACGTCCATGCCGAGCCAGTGGCTGGTCCGGTGCATGTAGTACTTCCGGTAGGCCTTGTCGGCGATCCGCTCGTCCACGTTCCCGGCGAGGAGCCCGAGGGCGACGAAGCCCTCGGTGAGCCGCCGGATCACCTGCTCGTGGATCCCGTCCACGGTGGCGCCCGGCCGGACGGCCGCGATCGCCTCCTTCTGCACCGCCAGGCAGAGGTCGTAGAGCTCGCGCTGGGGCTTGGTGAACTCGCCCGAGACCGGGAAGGTCCGGCTCACGTCGGCGGTGTACCACTGGTACTCGGCGCCGGCGTCCACCAGGCAGACGTCCCCGTCCTTCAGCACCGCGTCGCCCGCCCGGTAGTGCAGGATGGTGGAGTTCGCCCCGCCGGCGACGATCGTCCCGTACCCGGGGCCGGAGCCGCCCCGCCGGCGGAACGCGTACTCGATCTCCGACTGGACCTGGTACTCGCGCCGCCCCGACCAGCCGTCGCGCATCGCCGCCATGTGCGCCTCGGCGGTGATCTCGGCGGCCCGCCGGAGCCGGGCGATCTCGTCCGGCCCCTTCACCAGCCGGAGCTCGTGCAGGATCCGCCCCGGGTCGGCGATCGCCTCGGGGGGACGCTTCCCGGTCCGCGCCCCGTTCCGCAGCTCCCCCAGGATCCGGGCGAGCCGCGCGTCCCAGGCCGGCTCGGCGCCGATCCGGAACCAGAGGGTGGGCGCCCCCTCGACCAGCTCCGGCAGCCGCCCCTCCATCTCGGCGAGCACGAACGCCTCGTCGGCCCGGTAGCGCTCCTTCGCCCCCTCCACTCCGGCCCGCCGCCCGGTCCAGATCTCCTTCTCCCGGTCGCGGGGCCGGACGAAGAGCACCAGCTTGCGCTCCCCCCGCCGCGCCGAGAGCACCGCGCAGCCGGAGGGCTCGTCCAGGCCGATCGCCCAGGCGTAGTCGGAGTCCTGGCGGAACAGGTACTCGGCGTCGGCGTTCCGGAGCCGCTCCTCGGCGGCCGGGAGCACCATCACGCCGCCGCCCCGCTTCTCCATCTCCTCGAAGAGGCGGGCGCGGCGGGAGGCCTGGATGGCGGGGTCGAGGTCCATGGCGCAGGTATATAGACCGTCACCGGGGAGCGGGCCAGCGCGCTCCGCACCAGCCCTCGAACGCGGCCCGCGCCTCGGGCGGCGACTCCGGATCGGGCTCGAGCCACACCGTGTCCTCGGGCGCGGGCGCGAGCGGCACCTCCACCTGCACCAGCTCGTCGCGGCGGAAGACGGTGAGCGCCAGCCGGCCGCCGGGCCCCTCCTGGCAGAGCCGGTCCCACAGCCCGGCCCGGTCCACCCGGAACCCATCCTCGGCCACGAGCTCGTCCTCGGCGTACAGCCCGGCCCGCCAGGCGGGGCTCCCCTCCCGCACCGCCTGCACCACGAGCCGCGCCCCCGGGGCGAGCTCCGCCCCGAGCCAGCCCGAGGCCGGCCGGCCCTCGTCCGACTTGGGCGGCGTCCCGCCCTTGTCCTCGAGCCCGGCCGCGGCCCGCCGCCCGAGCCGCACCCCGACCGTCGCGAGGTCGAGCGCCAGTGGCTCCACCCCGCGCACGTACCGGTCGAAGAAGCCCCGGGCCGCCTCCTCCCCGAGCAGCTCACCGGCGGCCCGCTCCACGCCGTCCTCCGGCAGGCCCCCCACGGCGTGGCGGGCGACGAGCGTCCGGAGGAGCGCGTCGAGCGAGTGGCCGGCGCGCCGGAGCCGGAGGTCGAGGGCGAGCGCCACCAGCTCGCCCTTCAGGTAGTAGGAGACGGCGCTGTTGGGGGAGTTCTCGTCCGGGCGGTAGTGCTTCACCCAGGCGAGGAAGCTCGCCTCCTCGAGGCTCAGCTTGCGCGCGCCCGGCGTCCGCTCGAGCGCGGTGAGCGCCTGGCCGAGGGCGCGCAGGTAGCGGGAGGGCTCGACCAGCCCGGCCCGCACGAGGAGGAGCCGTTCGTAGTAGCTCGTCACGCCCTCGAACCACCAGAGGAGCCGGGTGTACTGCTCGCGCCCGTAGTCGTAGGGGACCAGGGCGGCCGGCCGGAGCTTCTTCACGTTCCAGACGTGGAAGTGCTCGTGCGCCAGGAGGCCGAGCGTCTCCTCGTAGGCGTCCCGGGGAAAGAACGCGGTCCGGGCGACGTTCAGGGTGGTCGAGCGCGCGTGCTCGAGCCCGCCGCGCCGCTTCTCGGTGAGATGGACGATGAACAGGTAGCGGTCGTAGGGGAGCCCGCCCATCAGGGCGCCGGAGGTCTCCACGATCCGCCGCGCGTCCTCCACCAGGCGCCCCTCGTCGAGGTGCCCGCGCCCCCAGATCGCCACCTGGTGCGGCTTCCCCAGGGCGGTGAACGCGTGGACCCGGTGGCGCCCGAGCTCCACGGGCGAGTCGGCCAGCTCGTCGTAGTCGCGCGCCGTGAAGCGGACCGGCCCGCCCTCCAGGGCGGTCGCCACCTTCCAGCCCTCGGGCGGCTCGATCTCGAGCTCGTGCCGCTCCCCCTCCCTGCCGGGCACGTAGGGGAAGACCGCCGCGCCGTTCAGGTAGCCGTGGGTCCCGTCCAGGTGGCAGGTGCGGACGGTCAGCTCGTTGGAGTAGACCCGGAAGCGGACCACCGCCCGCGCCGCCCCCCCGGCGGCGACCCGGAGCCGGTGCTTGTCGAGGCGCGTCGTGGGGAGGGGCCGCCCCTCGCCGTCGGCGGCGCCGAGCCCCTCGACGTGCCGGGCGAATTCCCGGACCAGGTAGCTGCCCGGGGTCCAGACCGGGAAGCGCAGCTCGAGCTCGGCGCCCGGCCGCTCGACGATCGCCTCCACCTCGAAGAGGTGCGAGTGGGGCTCGGGGAGGCGGAGGCGATAGCGCACGCGCGCTGAAGTGTAGGCGTGGGACGGGCCGGGGGCAGCACTTCTCTGCTATCCTGCCCTCCGATCGAACGAGGGGGAGGGCGTTCACTGGGGTCCCAGTTCCACAGAACTGGTGCGGAGGGATTCCCCGCGCCTCCTCGGCTCCGGCTCCACCTCCTGGGCCGGTTCGAGGTGGTCCGGGAGGACGTCCCCATCCCCGAGGCGGCCTGGCGCCGCCGCCGGCCGGCCGACCTCCTCAAGCTCGTGGCCCTCTCGCCCGGGCGCGCCGTCGTCCGCGAGCGGGTGCTCGAGTCCCTCTGGCCGGACAAGGACGCCGCCAGCGCCGCCAACAACCTCCACCGCGCCCTGTACGACCTGAGGCAGGTCCTGGGCGGCCGCTGGGTGGACATCTCGCGCGGCGAGCTCCGGCTCCGGCCCGACGTCTGGGTGGACGTGGAGGCCTTCGAGCGGGCGGTGGCGGAGGGCGGGCCGGCGCGCTGGAGCGAGGCGGTGGCGCTCTACCGCGGCGACCTCTCCCCGGAGGACCCCGCCTCCCCCTGGCTCGCTCCCCACCGAGCCCGGCTGCGCGCCCAGCTCGCGGAGGCGGCCTACCCGCTCGCCCGCGCTGCGGCCGAGGAGGGCGACGCGGCCGGAGCGATCCCGCTCCTCCGCCGGACCCTCGACGTCGACCCGGGCCGGGAGGAGGCCCACCAGCTCCTGATGCGCGTCCTGGCGGAGAGCGGACGCCGCGCCGAGGCGCTCCGGCAGTCCGACGCCTGCGAGCAGGCCCTGCGCGCGGCCGGGGCGGGGCCGCCGGGCCCGGAGACGCTCGCCCTCCGCCTCGCCATCCAGCGGGGGGAGCTGGGGCCGGTCCGGGCGCGGCCGGCGCTCGACGCTGCCCGCCGGGCGGCCCGCCGCCTGCTCGGCTCGCCCGAGCCCGCGCCGGTCCGCGGCCGCGGCCCGCTGCTCCTGCTCCTCGAGGCGCTGGTGGAGCGCGGCTCGGGGGCGGTGATCCTCCTCGGCGAGCCGGGCGTGGGCAAGACGCGCCTGGCGGTGGCCGGGGCGGCCCTCGCCCAGCAGCGCGGGGCGGTGGTCCTCTCGGGCGCGGCCGGCGCCCAGGACGTGAGCGCGCCCTTCGCCCTCTTCGCCGACCTCTTTCGCGAGGAGGCCCGCGCCAACCCGGAGGCGCCCGATCCCTTCGGCGCCGGCGCGCTCCCGGGCGGACCCGCCGAGGCGGTCCGGCTCGCCCTCTTCGACGGGGTGTCGAGGGCCCTCGCCCAGCTCGCCGGGGGGCGTCCCCTCTTCCTCCTCCTCGACGACGTGCACGAGGCAGACGAGTCCTCGCTCAACCTCCTCCACCACCTGATCCGCCGCGCCTCCGCCCTGCGGCTCATGGTGGTCGCCACCTGCCGGGACGAGGGAATCCAGGCCGGCACGCCCATCCACCTGGCCCTGGCCCACCTCGACGGGAGCCAGCTCGCCCGCGGCGTCCGGATCCCGAGGCTGGGGCTGGACGGCACCCGCGAGCAGATCGCCGACCTGCTCGGCGCCGTTCCCCCGGAGCCGCTCGTCGCCCAGGTCTACCGGGCCACCGACGGCTGCCCGTTCCTGGTGGAGGAGGCGGTCCGGGAGCACCGGGAGTCGGGCAGGCCGATCCCCTCCGCTCCCGCCAGCTCGATCCGGGCCCGGATCGCCCGGCTCGGCCCGCAGGTCGAGGCGCTCCTCGGGGCCGCCGCCGTGGCCGGTCGCCGCTTCGACTTCGAGCTCCTTCGCACCGTCAGCCCGCTCACCGCCCAGGAGGCGGGGGCCGCGCTCGAGGCCTGCCTGGCGGCGGGGGTGCTGGGGGAGGAGGGGCCCGGCTACCGCTTCCTCCAGGCGCTGGTGCGGGACGCGATCTACCAGGGGCTCCCGGCGGGGCGGCGCGCGGCGCTGCACGCCGCGGTGGCCGACGCGCTCGAGGCGAGCGCCGCCTTCGAGATCCCCGCCGAGGCGCTCGCCCGGCACCGGCTCCTCGCCGGCCAGGAGGACCGCGCCTGGCGCCCGCTGGTGGCGGCCGGCCACCGCGCCGCCTCCCGGGCCGGGCTCCGCGAGGCCCTCGACTTCTACGCCCAGGCCCTGGCGCTGGCCGGTCACCCCGGGGTGCCGGGCGGGCCGGAGCGGCTGGAGCTGCTCGAGGCCATCGGGCGGATCCAGCTGGAGCTGGGCGAGCTCGGGGAGGCCGCCCACCACCTCCGCCAGGTCGCCCGGCTGCCCGCGACGCCGGGGATCGCCCCCACCCCGCGCCAGCGTGCCCGCGCCCACCGGCTCGCCGCCCTCGCCTGCGCGGTGAGCGGCCAGGTGGCCGACGCGGACGCGGAGATCGAGGAGGGGCTGGGCGCCGGCCGCGCCTACGCGGGCGTGGGCGACGAGGCCCCCGCCCTGATCCTCCTCCGCGCCCAGCTGCGCTTCCACGCCGGCCGCTTCGCCGAGGCCCGCGCCGCCGCCCAGGCCGCCGTGGAGCTCGCCACCCAGGTGGGCGACGGCGAGAGCCTGGCGCGGGCCCGCGACCTCGCGGACGTCTCCCGGGCGATGCTGGGCGAGCCGCTGTCGCCCCTCGATCCCGCCGGCGGCCGGCTCGAGGGGAGCCACCGCGAGCCCACCCCCGAGCACCGCATCGAGCTCCTGGCCGTCCTCTGGGACGCCGCGGTCCTCGGCGACGTGCCCTGCCCGGACCTGGCCCGCGCCGCCGGGCTGCTCCTCGCCCGCGGCCAGGAGCGCGGCTCGGGCGAGGTGGCCGCGGTGGGGCGGCTCGGGGAGGGGGTGGCCGTCCTGGCCGCCGGGCTCCTGGACGCGGCCGAGCTCGACCTGCGCGCCGCGCTGAACGGCTTCCAGGAGGCGGGGGCCACCCTGGGCGCGGCGCTCGCCGGCGAGCGGCTCGGCACCACCCTGATCCTCTTCGGACGGTTCAGCGAGGCGAACGACCTCCTCGGCGAGGCGCTGGTGCTCGCCGAGCGGGCCCCGCTGCGCCGGCACCTCCTCACCCGGATCCATGCCGCCCAGGCCCGGCTCCGGCTGGCCGCCGGCCTCCCCGGCCCGGCCGAGGACGCCCTCCACCAGGCGAGCGAGGCCGCCGCCCGCCACGTCGGCTGCCTGGCCTGCGACGGCGCCCTGCGGCCGGAGGCGGTCCGCGTGGCGCTGGCGCGGGGCCGGGTGGCCGGCGCCCGCACCGAGGCCGAGGCCCTGCAGGCGATCGCCGGCCAGCACGGGGGCCGGGGCCTCTCCGCCCTGGCGACGCTCGCCGCCGCCCGCGTCCTCTCCGCCGAGGGGCAGGCCGAGGCCGCCCTGGGCGCCCTCGCCCGGGCGCGCGGCGACTTCCTCGCCGGCGGCCAGCGCTACGAGGCGGCGCGCACCGTCCGGCTGGAGCGCCGGCTCCGGGGGGATCGGTCGCCGCCGGGCGGGCTCGCGGAGCTGGACGCGCTCCTCCTGGTGGACGCCGACGCCTGACCCTCGCCGGGGCGGTCGACGCCCCCGGCCGCGCCCCGTAAGCTCGCGCGCATGGATCCCTACGGCCTGCGTCGCGTGGTCTCCCCGCCCGGCGTCCTCCCGCAGCGCGCCGACGTGCTCGACCCGGGGCTCCCGCTCGGCGAGGACGAGCTGGCCGTCCGCGTGGAGGCCCTCAACGTGGACGCCGCCAGCTTCCGCCAGCTCGAGGGGGCGGCAGGGGGCGATCCGGCCCGCATCGGCGAGGCGGTCCTCGCGATCGTCCGGGCCCGCGGCAAGCTCCACAACCCGGTCACCGGCTCGGGGGGGATGCTGATCGGGCGGGTGGGCGCCGTCGGGCCCCGCCACCCGGCGGCCGCCACCCTCCGGCCCGGGGCGCGGATCGTCACCCTGGTCTCGCTCACCCTCACCCCGCTGCGGCTCGAGCGGATCCGGGCCGTCCACCCGGCGGCCGAGCGGATCGAGTGCGACGGCGAGGCGATCCTGTTCGCCACCGGGCTCTGGGCGGCGCTCCCTGCCGACCTGCCCGAGTCGGTCGCCCTGGCCGCCCTCGACGTCTGCGGCGCCCCCGCCCTGGCCGCCCGGCACCTCCGGCCCGGCGCCCGGGTGCTGGTGCTCGGGGCGGGGAAGTCCGGGGCGCTGGTGGCCGTCCAGGCCCGCGCCGCCCTCGGGCCGGGCGGCTTCCTGGCGGTGGCCGACCGGTCCGCGGCCGCGCTCGACGCCTTCCACCGGCTCGGCGTGGCCGACGCCCGGCTCCGGGTGGACGCGGCCGAGCCGCTGGCGGTCCTCGCGGAGGTCGAGGCGGCGGGCGGCCGGTTCGACCTGGTGGTGAGCTGCACCACGGTCCCGGGCACCGAGCTCTCGGCGATCCTGGCGGTCCGCGAGGGCGGGACGGTGCTCTTCTTCTCCACCGCCACCAGCTTCACCGCCGCCGCCCTGGGGGCGGAGGGGGTGGGGAAGGACGCCACCCTGGTGATCGGGAACGGCTACGTCCCCGGCCACGCCCAGCTCGCCCTCGACCTCGTCCGGCGCCACCCGCCGCTCCGGGCGTTCTTCGAGGAGCGCACCCGCTGAGACCGGCGGATCGCCCTCCCCCGGCCCGGGCCGCGCGGCCGGAGGTGGAGCGTGCCCGGGGATGTGCGATGCTGCCGGCGGGGCCGTGGCGGAACTGGTAGACGCAGGGGACTTAAAATCCTCCGCCGGTCAAACGGCATCCCGGTTCGAGCCCGGGCGGCCCTACTTCCAGCCCTAGTGCTGCACTGCCCCGGCGGCCTCCGCCTCCCCCTCGGCGAGCGGCAGCTCCACCACGAACTCGGCCCCCGCCCCGCTCCGGCTGCGGACCCGGATCCTTCCGCCGTGCGCCTCGACCGTCCGGCGGGCCACCCAGAGCCCCACCCCGAAGCCGCCGAAGTGGCGCTCGGAGACCGCCCGCTCGAAGCGCTCGAAGATGCGCTCCTGGTCCTCCTCGGGGATGCCGATCCCGTGATCGCGCACCCGGAGGATCGCCCGGCCGGCGCTCGCCTCGAAGGCGAGCTCGATGGGCTTCCCCGCGCCGAACTTGATCGCGTTCGCGAGGAGGTTCGCCACCACGGTCGCCAGGCGGCGGCGGTCCCAGCTCCCCACCACGCGGGCATCGGCCCGGAGCGAGATCGCCGAGCCGGAGCGTCGGATCGCCTCCCGCGCCCGGGACAGGACCTCGCCCACCAGCTCGCCCAGCTCGACCGGGGTGCGGGAGAGCGCGAGCCCGCCGGCGGCGAGCCGGCCGACGTCGATGAGGTCCTCCACCAGCGCCGACAGCCGCTCCACCTGCCGCACGATGGCGGCGCACTTGGAGACCACCCTGGGATCGGACAGGCTCGTCCCGGGCTGCGCCGCGCCGAGCCGCTGGAGGCTCGTCGCCTGGAGCTCGAGGCTGGTGAGGGGGGTCCGCAGCTCGTGCGAGGCGATGACGAGGAACTGGTCGCGCGCCCGGACCGCCTCCCGGAGCTGCTGCTCGCGCGCCACCGCCTCCCGCGCCCGCTGCTGCGCCTCCTCGGCCCGCTTGCGCTCGGTGATCTCGGTCGCCACGCAGCAGAGGCCGTAGGGCGCGCCGGTCGGCTCGCGGAGGGGGAACTTGAGCGAGAGGTAGGTGTGGGGCCCGTCCCCGCCGGGCACGGTCTCCTCCAGCTCCTGCGGCTCGCGCGCCTGCATCGCCTCCCGGTCGTCGCGCCCCAGGATCCGGCCGGCGACGGAGCCGCGCACCTCCTCGTCGCCCCGCCCGATGACGTCCTCGCGGCGGAGGCCGAAGACCTCCTGGAAGCGGCGGTTCACGAACTGGTACCGGCCGGCGGCGTCCTTCAGGTAGATGACCGCGGTGGTGGCGTCGAGGATGGTGCGGAGCTGCTCACGGGCCCGGTCGATCTCGGCGTTCCGCTGGGCCAGGTTCTCGCTCAGGCCGAGCAGCCTCGCGTTCGCCTGGTACGACCGGAGCGTCATCTCGAAGGGCGAGAGGCTCTCGGCGAGGAACTGCGCGGCCATCTCCACGGGGGAGCGCCCCTCCTCGGCCGCCGCCGGGAGCGCGGCCATCGCCTGGTGGTGCAGGAGGGCGAGGTCGAGGATCCCGAGCCCCGCCCCGGCCGCCCGGCGGCCGAGCTCGTAGGCCCGGGTGAGGGCCGCCTCGCCGCCGCCCGAGACGTACTCCCGCAGCGCCTCGGCGTACCGCTCCTGCAGCGCCTCCGCGCTCAGCTCCTCAGCCATCGTCGCCCACCCACTTCTCCATGGTCACCGTGGTCCCCTCCCCCCGGGCGGAGACGACCGAGAACCCGTCCATGAGGCGCCTCGCCCCCGGGAGCCCGAGGCCGAGCCCCTTGCCGGTCGAGCCGCCGTCGGAGAGGGCCAGCTCGAGGTCCCGGATCCCCTCCGCCTGGTCGACGGCCACCACCCGGATCCCGCGCCGGACCCCCTCCCGCACCGGCTCGAGGCGGACCTCCCCCGACCCGGCGTGCTCGACGATGTTCCAGGCCACCTCGGAGACGGCGGTGGCGATCGCCCCGATCCCTCCCGCCCGGAAGCCCTCCCGCTCCGCCAGCTCCCGCGCCCGCGCCCGGGCCTCTGCCACGTCCCACTCCGCCCGGATGGGAATGCGGATCGCCTCCCGCTCGGGAGCCGCGCCCGTCACGCCCAGCCCCCCCTGCCCCTCGCCGGCGCCGCGGTAGCGGGCCACCACCACCTGCGCGTCGTCCGTGCCCCGGGCGTGGCGGGCCAGGATCGCGTCGGCCAGCGCCTGGGGACCGAGGTGGACGGGGATCGCGTCGATGAACGATCCGTGGATCCCGTCGCTCGCCAGGACCAGCGTGTCGCCCGGCGCGACCGGGAGCGTGCTCGGGCGCAGGGCGGGGAGCTGGTAGCCGACCACCCCGCCCCGGGCGACGATCACCTCGCGGGGAGAGGGCGCCGCCGGGCCGGCGCGGACCAGGACCCCCTCCACGTTCCCCACGCCGACCCAGGTCATCGCGCCCGGCCCGGCTTCGAACGAGGCCACCGTCATCACCGCCCCGCGCGTGCCGCGGAGGGCCCGGTGGCAGCGCTCGACGAGCTCGGCCACCGGCCCGCCCGCGCCCGCCGCCAGGGTCCGGACCGCCGCGCGCGCCGCCTCGGCCGCCTCGATCCCGTGGCCGAGCCCGTCCACCAGGGCGACCAGCACCCCGCCGGGGAACGGCGCCACCAGCGGGACGTCGCCCGACTCCCGCCCCAGCGCCGCTCCGGCCGCGCCCCAGTCGAGGAGCGCCTCGCCGCCCTGCCCGGCCGCGATCATCGCACCCACTTCCTCATCGTGACGGTGGTGCCCTTCCCCACCGCCGTGGAGAGCTCGAAGTCGTCCACCAGCCGCCGGGCGCCGGGGAGCCCCATCCCCAGGCTGTTCGAGCTGGAGTAGCCGTCGCGCATCGCCAGCTCGGGATCGGGGATCCCCGGGCCGGCGTCCCGGGCCACCACCTGCACCCCCCGGCGGCCGCCCTCCTCGATGGCGGCGAGCACCACCTCGCCGCGGCGGGCGTAGACCACGATGTTCCGGGCCACCTCCGAGATCGCGGTCGCGATCAGGGTCTGCTCGGTGGTCGAGAGGCCGCTCGCCGCAGCCAGCTCCCGCCCGCGCTGCCGAGCGGTCACGATGTCGCCCTCGTGCTCGATGGGGACGTGGGTCTCAGGGGGCATGGCGCTCGCTCCCCCGCACGCCCCGCCCCACGAGCGAGAGCCCCTCCTCCAGGTCCAGGGCGGTGTCCACCCCGTCGAGGGTGAGCCCGAGCTGCACCATGGCGAACGCCACCTCGGGCTGGATCCCCACCACCACCGTCCGGGCGCCGCGCAGCCGGGAGATTTGAGCCATGGCGCGGAGGGTCCGGGTGGCGAACGAGTCGAGGACGTCGAGGGCGGTGACGTCGATCACCACCGCGTGGGCGCGGTAGAGCCCCACCCGGCGGGCGAGCTCGTCCCGCAGCTCCACCAGGGCCCGGTCGGAGAGGGCCTCCTGCAACGAGGCGATCAGCACGTCCCCCTGCCGCATGATCGGGACGGCCATGGGGCCCCGCTACCTCCCCCCCGCCGGATCGGCCGGGACGAGGCGGTAGCCGAGGAGACGGTCCGCCTCCTCGATCCCTCCCTGGAGATCGCCGACGGTGTCGAGCTTGCCGAGATCGAGCCCGAGCGCCACCAGCGCCTGGGAGACCTCGGGCGAGAGCCCGGTCACGATCACCCGTGCCCCCATGAGCCCGGCGGCGGTGACGGTCTGGATGAGGTGGTTCGCCACCTTGGTGTCGATGGTGGCCACCCCGGTGACGTCCATCACCACCACCTTGGCGCGATGGTCCCGGATCGCCCGGAGGAGCCCGTCGGTGACGAGGCGCGCCCGGTGGGTGTCGACGACGCCGATGAGGGGGAGGAGCAGGAGCCGGTCGCGGATCGGCAGCACCGGGGTGGAGAGCTCGCGGATCGCCTCCTGCTGCTTCCGCAGCGTGATCTCGCGGGCGTGGATGTACGTGTCCACCGCCAGGCCGATGTCCAGGAAGACCAGCTTCATGAGGGGGAGGAAGGACCGGAGCGCCCGCTCCGGGTCCTGCCGGTACGCCTCCAGCAGGCGCAGGGCCATCGCCCGGAGGTAGAAGCTGTACGCCCCCAGGTACCACTTGGGCGCCAGCTCGATCCGCTCGTGCACCGTGCCGATGCGGAGCCGGTTGCTCACGTAGTCCGAGCCGTAGTCCCCCTCGGTGAGGCGCAGGAAGTAGTCCTTCTGGAGCCGCTTCACCCGCTCGAGCGCCGCCGGGTCGCGGAAGAACGCCCGCGTCTCCTCGAAGGAGAGGAAGTGGCGGTAGAGGTCCTCGACCACCGGGTCCACGTACTTGCGGGCGATCTCGCGGAGCCCCTTCAGCGCCTCGACGTCCTCGTCGCGGAGCTCGAGGAACGCCTTGCGGCGGGCGACCTCCGCCTCGCCCATCTCCATCTCCTGCGGCATGAGGCGGCTGACGCTCGCCTGGACCCGCTCGGCCATCCGTTCGCCCCTTCCGTTCCCCCTCTTTGGCCTGCCTTCCCTAACGGAGCGTTCCCCGGGTTTCCGTACTCGAAGGGGAACGCCCGACGGCTTCCTGGCGGCCGGGCCGTGCCAGGCGTCCGTCTTGTCCCACGGCCGGGGGGTTGCCTCCGCACGCACCCCTTCCCGGTTTGGGGCTGTGGGTCGACGCCTCCACTGGACGGTCACCGCCCGGGTCCTCGCCGCAGCTGGCGGTGACGCTCTCCGGCGCGCCGCGGCTGGCCACCGGGGGTTCGCAGGGCGCCCGGCACGCCTGCTGCTGCCGCCCCGGGGCAAGCACCGCGAGTGCGCCTGTCCGCTCTGCCGCAGCGCCCGCCTCGCGGTCATCGAGAAGCTCCC
>Ga0335076_10005508_pt1 | contig 12784 bp, 13 predicted proteins | sample Lox_Sample_25_FD_206717 | JGI IMG/M metagenome (GOLD analysis project Ga0335076, IMG submission 206717) | Soil microbial communities from Loxahatchee National Wildlife Refuge, Florida, United States - Lox_Sample_2.5 | ecosystem: Environmental > Terrestrial > Soil > Wetlands | place: USA...
TACTCGACACCGACCCGCACGCCGACGCCATCCCCTGGCGCGGCCCATCCGTGACGTCGATCAGCGAGCCGATCGACTTCGGCCCGTTTGAGGACGCCGCCCCCTGCCGCGTGCTGTTCCTGCGTCGGCACGCCCTGTTCGGCGGGGCGACCGGCGCCGGCAAGAGCGGCGGGCTCAACGTGCTGATAGGCAACCTGGCCGCGTGCCGTGACGTGGTCATCTGGACCATCGACATGAAGAAGGGCATGGAGCTAGGCCCCTGGGCCTCGTGCATCGACCGACTGGCCACCACGGCCGAGGAGGCCCGAGCTCTGCTCGCCGACGCTGTCGCCATCCTCGAAGCCCGTGCCGCGCTGCTGGCCGCCCGAGGTCAGCGCGTCTGGGAGCCGTCCCCGGAGATGCCCGCGCTCATCATCATCGTTGACGAGTATGCCGAGCTCGTGGACGACGCGCCCGGCGCGGTCAAGGACGCCGACTCCATCGCCCGACGCGGCCGGGCCGTCGCCGTCAACCTCATCGCCGCGACCCAGCGGCCGACGCAGAAGGCCATGGGCCAGGGCGCGGTGCGTTCCCAGATGGACGTACGGGTCTGCTTCCGCGTCCGCGAACGCAAGGACGTCGACCTCATCCTCGGCCAGGGCATGCTTACCGCGGGCTGGAACGCCCACACGCTCAATGCACCGGGCAAGTTCCTGATCTCGGCCGCCGAACACGACACGCCCCGGAGAGCCCGTGCCTACCTCGTCACCGACCAGGCCGTTGCCGACACGGCCGACCGCTACGCCTGCTACCGGCCGCTGCTTGATGAGACATCACGGCAAGCGCTCGGCGGCCGGGACGACTGGGGACCACCCGACGCGCCCGACGACGAGCCGCCCGACGTCCACGACGCCGAAGACTCTCCCGAAGAGATCTTGTGGGCGGCCCTGTCGCTCGCCCCGGACGACGGGATCACGGTGCCGGAGCTGATGGAGGCGACCGGCATGAGCCGCCCGTGGGTCTACCTCCGCTTGCGCGAACTCGCCGACCTGGGTCAGGTGATCCAAGTCGACCGCGGACGCTGGCGGGCCGTGATCGATGACGCATCGTGATTGTCTACGTCTACGGCCACCCATGCGTCTGCACGTAATGGCGGGAAAACGCACCGGTAGACAAAGACGTAGACAACTACTCCGAGTGACTAAACGAGAGGAGCCGCCAAGGACCGACCCGCAACCAGGAGGAGGTGATAGCCGTTGGAGGCATACACCGTCGAGCAGGTAGCCAAGATGCTGCACATCAGCCGGGACAAGGTCTACTACCTGCTCAGGACCGGCCAGCTACGAAGCATCAAGATCGGCAAACTGCGCCGGATCACCGATCAGCAAGTCGCCGAGTTCATCGCATCCCTCGACGACGCCGCCTGAGCTAGGGACGTCTTGGGACTTCTTGAGTTAGTCTGGAGGGAAGGAACAGCCGAGCGGAAGGAGCCACGCCTATGGCTACGCCACAGAAACCCGAGCCGAAGAGACGCCGTGAGCGCGGCGACGACGGCATCTCGTGGGACAAGATCAACAAGTGCTACGTCGGCACGATCTCGCTCGGCTACGACGGCAACGGCAAGCGCCGTCGTCGGACCGTGCGCGGCCAGACCAAGCAGGAGGTCAAAGACAAGCTCAGCAAGCTGCACGAGGAGATCAACGCGGGCATCCGGACGCCGGCCACCTACACCATCGGGCAGTGCGTGGAAGACTGGCTCGACTCGCTCGAACTCGACCCGAGCACCATGGCCACCTATCGCGGTCAGGCCAGGAAGTGGATTGACCCGAAGATCGGCTCGACGAAACTGAAGGACTTCACGGCCACCGATGCCGACCGGTTCTTCGCGGACATCGCCGGCGTGCTCGGCAAGTCGTCGCTGGTGGAGATCAAGAGCACGCTGCGCCGGTCGATCCGCCGAGCGCAGAAACACGACCTCATCGGTCGGAACGTCGCCGAGCTAGTCGACCTGCCGCAAGGCAAGCCGGGCCGCCCGTCACGGGCGATGACCGAGGAGCAGGCGGGCAAGGTGCTCCGCGCCGCGACCGGCCATGCGACCGTCTACGTCAAGGTCGTAAAAGCGAGCAAGGGCCGCTACGGCGCCACCCACGCGGCCACCGAAACCAGCGACCTGGCCTGTGGCACCAAGCCGCCCAAGGACGCGCCAGTGACGGAAACGAGCACCGAGCTACAGGAGACGACCTGCCGCTCCTGCCGCGCCCAACTCGGCCTTGACCAGGACGCGAACGAGAGCCAAAGGCTCGAAGCGCTGTTCGTCCTCTCCCTCATGCTCGGCCTGCGTCCCGGCGAGCTGCGCAAGCTCGCCTGGGACCACGTGGACCTCGACAGCGGGATCGTCCACGTGTGGCGCTCGGCCAGCAGGACCGGCGACGTCAAGACCCCGCAGTCGAAGCGCTCGCTCGAACTGCCCAGGCGTGCCGTAGAGGCGCTCAAGCAGCACAAGAAGCGCCAGGCCGCCGAACGGCTCAAGGCCGGCGCCCTGTACCAAGACACAGGCCTCGTGTTCTGCTACGAAGACGGCCAACCCTATAGCCGCTGGGCGCTGAACTGGCGGTTCAGCAAGATGACCCATCGCGCGGGCATCGGCCACTGGCATGCCCACGAGGGACGGCATACCGCGGTGTCGATCATGAGCAGCAACGGTGTCCCGATCCAGGAGATCAGCGACACCGTGGGCCACAGGTCGACCCACGTCACCGAGACCGTCTACCGCCACGTGATCGTGCCCGCCATTCGCGGTGGCGCCACCGTGATGGACAGCGTCTTCGGCGACCCGCACCACGATCCAGACGACAGAAGTGGTCACAGCACGAACGCCGAAACGGCGTAGTCACTTGATTAGTCACTGCACATCCGAACAGAGGTCCGGAATCTCGGTGGAGCTGAGGGGATTTGAACCCCTGACCCCCTCGATGCGAACGAGGTGCGCTACCGGACTGCGCTACAGCCCCGAGAACCTGAGCTAGCGTAGCAAACGCCAGACCCTGCCCGCGCCATGGATCGCCTGGTGACAGCCGAGCGGCTCAGCGACGTCATGGGCATCATGCGGCCAAACTTGTCAGGAGCCGCGATGACGACCTTGTCGGGAGCCGCGATCATGACCTCGTCGGGAGCCGCGATCATGACCTAGTCAGGCCCGCCCCCCCGCCCGAAGGCCCGCCGCCCCGCCCCATCAGCCCCATCCTCGCGGGGCCCCGACCTGGCCCGAGCCCCGCCGGAAACTGCAACGATGTCCCATTGCTGTCGCCCCAGCAGCAGCGATGTCCCATGGGTGCTGTTTCGACCCGGGCCCGCTCGAGATCTTGCGCAAGCTGTGGCGCTGATGAGACTGCTGTTACTCGTCTGGAATCTCGAGCGGACCTCAGCTTGCCGAGCGGACGCCTCAGCTTGCGCGGTTACGAGGTAAATCGCCGACCGCGCGTAGCTTGGCGTCCGCGTGCTGGTCGTAGAATTCCTCGCCCGCCTGCGTCAAGGACGAGGAGATGTCGATGACCTGCGCGTCGGGGGCCGGGCGAGCCGGGGGAGCGGCAGGCCGGGCCGCGGCCGCGCGCGCGGCCGCACGGGCGCGCGCCAGCCGCTCGGCGTCGGCCTTGGCCGCCTCGCGGAGCATGGCCAGGTAGCCCGGCAGCATGACGGCCGGCGGCACCACCACCCACCAGGCCGCCATCTTGGTGACTGCGAGCGCTCCGGACCCGATGACCAGGGCCACCAGCATGCCGAGCAGTCGCCGTCGCGCGGCCAGCACCCTCTTGTCGCCCCGATCTGCGCGCCGCGGGGCGGCACGCCAGGGCACCTCGTCCCGCGGCGCCTCGCGCCGTGGGGACACGTCAGGGCGAGCCGCAGCCCGGCCCCCGGAACGGCCCTCGGGCACCGCGTCCCGCCGCCGGCCCGGCCGGCCCGGTCGGCCCGCGGGCTCCCGCACCGACGCATCCGCCAGGCCCGCACCCGGCGACGAGCCCGGCGGCGAGCCATAGGACGAGCCAGGGGACGCACCCGGCGACGAGCCCGGCGCGGGAACCGCCGTCGTGAGCTCCTCGCTACCGCGCTCGCCAGCAGCGGAGTCGCGCCGAAGCCACCGGGGGATGAGCACGCCAGCCCAGATGGCGACGATGGCGACGTACAAGATCGCGCTGCTCAACGCTCCTCCCCTCGGCGCGGTCGGTGCCGGACGGCCCGGCGGCGGATCCACGGACCTCGGGTGCGCGCACGCCGCTCAGCCGAAGCGTGCTCACGCTACGCAAAGTAATAGCTGGAGACGCTATTACCGAGCACCCCGCCCGGTGTGTCGCGATATTTGCCGCAGCCAGAGCGAAAGCCGGAACTCAGCCGGCGTTGGATCCCGAGGCCAGCAGGATGCTCCGCCACCGGGCCATCAGCCCTTGCGGCACCTCCTCGGCGGTCAGCGCGTAGCACACGTGGTCGCGCCAGGCCCCGTTGATGTGCAGCTGGCGCACCCGGATGCCTTCCTCGCGGAACCCGAGCTTCTCCACCACCCGCCGGGACGGGTGGTTCTCCGGCCGGATCGAGGCCTCGAGCCGGTGCAGCCCGATGACGCCGAAGCAGTGGTCGACGGCCATGGCCAGCACGGTCGGGATGATGCCGCGCCCGGCGTAGGCCTCGTCGATCCAGTAGCCGACCTGCCCCGACCGGGCCGAACCCCAGGTGATCGAGCCCACCGTCAGCTGCCCGACGAACTCCCCGCCGAACGTCACCACCCACGGCACCGCCTGCCCCTGCCGCGCCTCGCGGCGCATCGCCCGCACCATCGTGATGTACGGCCCGAGGCTGGACCGGTACAGCGGCGTCTCCGGGTTGGTCGGCTCCCACGGGCGCAGCCAGGGCGCGTTCCTGACCCGGATCTCGCGCCACATGCGGGCGTCGCCGACCCGCACCGGGCGCAGTTCCACCGGCTGCTGGAGCAGGTGAGCCTCGGTGAGGGTGACGGGCCAGCCGCGCATGCTTACCACGATCCCATCATTCTCCTGTATCGCTGCTGACGCTACGCGATACCTCGGTAAGCGTTTCGCACTCGAGTCCGTTCTGCCGTGGTCACCCCCGTTGATCTGGGACACCGCGTGCCCGAGCACGGGCGCTAGCACGGCCATCCCGTCCCGGACGCCGCCGGCGGAGCCGGGCAGGTTCACGATCAGGGTCCGGCCCGCGACGCCGGCCAGGCCCCGGGACAAGATCGCCGACGGCACCCCGGCCGCGGCCCCGGCCGAGCGCAGCGCCTCGGCGATCCCCGGGACCTCCCGCTCGATCACGCGCCTGGTCATCTCCGGGGTGAGGTCGCCCGGGGTGAGTCCGGTCCCGCCGGTGGTCACGACGACGTCATAGCCCGAAGCCACCGCGGACCGCAGCGCCGCCTCGACCGGCTCCCCGTCGGGGACCACCACCGGCCCGTCCACCGCGCAGCGCGCCGACCGCAAGAGATCCGCCAGCACCGGCCCCGAACGATCCTCGTACACGCCCGCCGCGGCCCGGTTCGACGCGGTGACGACGAGCGCCGTGATCAGGGTCTGCGCCATGGCCCGGTCTTCCCGCCTTCCTTCCACTCGACCCGCACGTCGGTGATCACCGCGGCCGGGTCGATGGCCTTCACCATGTCGATCAGCGCCAGCGCCGCTACTGACACCGAGGTGAGCGCCTCCATCTCCACCCCGGTGCGGTCCGCGGTGCGGGCCACCGCGGTGATGTCCACGCCCTCGTCGGTGACGGCCAGGTCCACGGTGACCCCGTGCAGCCCGATCGGGTGGCACAGCGGGATCAGGTCCGGCGTCCGCTTGGCCCCGGAGATCCCGGCGATCCGGGCGACCGCGAGCGCGTCCCCCTTCGGCACCTCCCCGGCGCGCAGCGCCGCCACCGCCGCGGCCGACAGCCGCACCCGCCCGGTCGCGCCGGCCGAGCGCGCCGTCACGTCCTTGCCCGACACGTCCACCATCCGGGCGCGGCCGGCCCCGTCCACATGCGTGAGCTTGTCGCCCATGCTGGTCACCCTACCCTCGGGGGGTTCCGGGGGGTCGTCCCCCGGGCCAGCACAGTTCCGAACGGAGCTGGCGCGTGCCCCGGTCCCGCTGCGAGCGCTACGGGAGGACCAGCACCTCGGCGGTCTCGCCCTCGGTCATTCGCGTCACCCGCTCGGGCACCACGACCAGCGCGTTGGCTTTGCCGAGCGTGGCGACCTGGTGCGAGCCCTGGCCGGTGAGCGGGGTGACGAGGCCGTGCCCGGCGTCCAGCACACCGCGCAGGAAGGAGCGCCGGCCCGGCGGCGAGCGCAGCGGGCCGGTCAGTTCGGCCCGAACGGCCGACAGGCCGAGCCCGTCGTAGGCCTGCAGCGCGCCGATGGCCGGCCGGGCGAAGACCTGGAACGAGACGTACGCGCTGACCGGGTTGCCGGGCAGCGTGAAGATCGGGACCTGCTCTGTCTGTGTCGGCTGGGGCGCCACGGCCGGCCCGTCTTCGTCATAGCCGCCGGGCCGGAACCGCCGGCGGCGGGGTTCCTCCGGCACCGCCGGGGGAGCCGCCGCGATGGTACCGAACCCCTGCGGCATCCCCGGCTGCATCGCGACCTTGCGGAACGTGATCGTGCCGAGCCGCTGCAGTGCCGCCTTGACCGCGTCGTGCTCACCGCCCATGCTCACCCCCCCGGTGGTGATCATCAGGTCAGCCCGGACCAGCTGGTCCTCGATGGCCGGCAGCACCTCGTCCGGGTGGTCGCGGACGATGGCCTGCCGGCAGGCCAGGGCGCCCGCCTCCCGGGCCGCGGCGGCGATCATGAAGCTGTTGGAGTCCCAGATCCGGCCCGGGATGATCGGCGTGCCCGGCTCGGCCAGCTCGCTGCCTGTGGACAGCACCACCACCCGGGGCCTGGGCCGGACCAGCACAGACCCGCGGCCGGCCGCCGCGATCACCGCGACGTGCATCGGGCGGAGCATGGTCCCGGCGGTGACCAGGACCTCGCCGGCCTTGGCGTCGCCCCCGGCCAGCCGTACCGCGTGGCCGTACTCGGCCCCGGCGCGGATGGTGACCCGGGCGCGGCCGCCGTCGGTCCACTCCACCGGCACCACGGCCTGGGCGCCGTGCGGCATCATCGCACCGGTCATGATCTTGATGCTGGTGCCCGGCTGGAGCGCGTACGTCCCGGTGTCGCCGGCCGCGACCTCGGCGGTCACCGGGAGCGTGACCGGGTTCTCCTCGGTGGCCGCCGCGATGTCATCGACGCGCACCGCGTAGCCGTCCATGGCCGAGTTGTCGAACGAGGGCAGCGGACTGGCCGCGGTGACGTCCTCGGCCAGCACCAGGCCGTGGACGTCACCCAGGCTGAGCTCGGTGGGCGCCAGCGGCCCGATGGTGCCGAGGATCTCAGCCAGGTGGTCCTCGACGGAGGTGAGGGGTCCGCCTTCCCCGTGGCTCACGGTGTTCCCCCGCTCGCCTCCGGGGCGCGTCGGCTCCTTCCCTCGTCGCTCTCTGTTGTCCCCGCTCGCCTCCGGGGCGCTTTTGAGGTCCCGCCTTCCCTCGTCGCTCCTCCGTCGCTCCTCAGTCCAGGCGGGACCGCGCCCCTTCGGCTCGCAGGGGTTCCTCGCTCCTCGGTCCACTCGCCGCCGCGCCCCTTCGGCTCGCTCATGGGAGGCTGTCCAGGTACTTGCGCAGCCAGGGCACGATCTCCTCGGCCAGGTCGGAGCGCTCGCAGGCGAACTGCACCAGGGTGCGCAGGTAGTCCAGCTTGTTGCCGGTGTCGTAGCGGCGGCCGTGGAACAGCACGCCGTGCACGCCGCCGCCCCCGGCCGGGCCGCGCTTGGCCAGCGTCAGCAGCGCGTCGGTGAGCTGGATCTCGCCGCCCCGCCCGGGCGGCGTGTCGCGCAGCACCTCGAAGATGGCCGGGTCGCAGACGTAGCGGCCGATCAGGATCCAGTTGCTGGGTGCCGAACCGGGCACTGGCTTCTCCACCAGGTCGGTGACGGCGACCACATCCTCCTCGACGGTCGGCGTAACCGCCGCGCAGCCGTACTGGGACACCTGCTCGGGGTCGACCTCCATCAGCGCGACGACGCTGCCGCCGTGGCGCTCGCGGACCCCGATCATCCGGGTCAGCAGCGGGTCGCGGCTGTCGATGATGTCGTCGCCGAGCAGTACCGCGAACGGCTCGTGGCCGACGTGCTGGGCCGCGCAGAGGACGGCGTGGCCGAGCCCCTTCGGGTCGCCCTGGCGTACGTAGTGGACGGTGGCGAGCTCGCTGGACTCGCGCACCTGTGCGAGACGTTCGGTGTCGTCCTTGGCGGCCAGCGCCTCTTCGAGCTCGTACGCCCGGTCGAAGTGGTCCTCGATGGTGCGCTTGCTCCGGCCGGTGATCATCAGCACGTCGTCCAGGCCGGCCGCGACGGCCTCCTCCACGACATACTGGATCGCGGGCTTGTCGACGACCGGCAGCATTTCCTTGGGCGTCGCCTTGGTCGCGGGTAGGAACCTGGTGCCCAGGCCGGCCGCGGGGATGACGGCCTTGGTCACGTTCTTGACGGTGGCGGCGATATCAGCCATGCAGAAACAGTAGCGAACTTCCCGGGGTGATCTGGCCCCAGGTGCGCGTACGGTGAGGGATGTGCCCTCGGTAAAGGAGGAGAAGGCCGCGCTGCGGGCGCGGCTGCTCGCGGCCCGGGCCGGGCTGTCCGCCGCGGAGCGGACCGCAGCCGGCCGGGCCATCAGGGACGCGTTGCTCGGTCGGCCCGAGGTCGAGATGGCGGGCACGGTCGCGGTCTATTACTCGGTGGGCGCCGAGCCCGACACCCACGGCCTGGTGTTCGCGCTGTGGAAGCGCGGCAGCTACGTGCTGCTGCCGGTGCTGCGCGCGGACGGCGATCTGGACTGGGCCTCCTACGAGGGCCCGGACTCGCTGGTGCCGGGGCCGCGCGGGCTGCGCGAGCCGGGCGAGCCGCCGCGCGGCGTGGCCGCGGTGGCCAGCGCCGACGTGGTCCTGGTGCCCGCGCTGGCGGTCGACCGCGCGGGGAACCGGCTGGGCCGGGGCGGCGGCAGCTACGACCGCGCGCTGGCCCGGGTGGGCCCGCTGATCCCGCTGATCGCGCTGCTCTACGACGGCGAACTCCTCGACCGCGTGTCGGCCGAGGATCACGACGTGAAGGTCCGGGCCGCGGTCACCCCGCGGGGCGGGATAACCGTCACCGGGGCGGAATAGCCAAGCCCGTTCGGTATCAACCGGAATCCCGGGACCTCTTCCACGGTTGGATATGCTTAGCAGTCGGAGGTCCCGAGTGCTAACCTCAGGCCCGCGCCTAGGAGGGTCCGTGCCCACATACCAGTACACATGCACCGAGTGCGGCGAGCCGGTCGAGGTCGTGCAGAGGTTCACCGATGCCCCGCTGACCGTGTGCGCGGCCTGCGGCGGCAGGCTCAGGAAGGTGTTCTCCCCCGTGGGGATCGTCTTCAAGGGCTCGGGCTTCTACCGCACGGACAGCCGCAACGGGTCGGGCTCCACCGCCGCCGCGACCAAGGAAAAGACGTCCGGCGATTCCTCCGCCACCCCGAGCGAGTCCGCCGCGAGCAGCAACGGCTCGGTGGACAAGGCGCCCGCCAAGAAGGCCGAGCCGGCCAGGTCCTCCTCCGCGAGCGAGAAGGTCGCCTGACCGGCCATGGCGGACGTGACGGGGTCGTCCTCCCTGGCCGATATCGCGGTCGTCGGCGGCTCGGGCTTTTACGAGTTCCTCGAGGACGCCGAAGAGATCAAGATCGACACCCCGTTCGGCCCGCCGAGCGAGCCGGTCACGGTGGGCGAGGTGGCCGGCCGCCGGATCGCGTTCCTGCCCCGGCACGGCCGCGATCACCGGTTCCCGCCGCACAAGATCCCGTACCGCGCCAACATGTGGGCGCTGCGCTCAGTCGGCGCCCGGCGGGTGCTCGCCCCGACCGCGGTCGGCTCGCTGACCGACCGTTACGGTGCCGGCACGCTGGTCATCCCGGACCAGCTGGTGGATCGCACCACCACGCGTGACCAGACCTACTTCGACGACGGCGCCTGCCACGTGCCGTTCGCCGATCCGTACTGCCCGTCACTTCGCCCGGCCGCCATCATGACCGCCGCCCAGCAGGGCTGGGCGCCGGTGGGCGCGGCGACCCTGGTGGTCATCGAGGGGCCGCGGTTCTCCAGCCGCGCCGAGTCGCAGTGGTTCGCCGCCCAGGGCTGGACGCTGGTCGGCATGACCGGCCACCCCGAGGCGGTCCTGGCCCGCGAGCTGGCCCTGTGCTACGTTCCGCTGGCGCTGGTCACCGACCTTGACGCCGGCCTGGACGAAGGTCAGGGCGTCACCCAGGCCGAAGTCTTCGAGGTCTTCGCGGCCAACATCAAGCGCCTGCGTGATCTGGTGGCCACGATCATCGCCACGCTGCCCGAGAACCGCGAAGACGACCTGTGTGCCCGCGCCCTGGACGGCATCACCCTCCCCTTCGACCTCCCCTGACCATGGTCCCGCCCCTTCCGGTCCCGCCCGCTTCCAGTCCCGCCCCTTCCCATCCCGCCCCTTCCGGTCCGGCCCCCTCGCGGTCCCGCCCCCTCGCAGTCCCGGATCTCGCGTCCCGGCCCGTTTCGTGTTTCGGCCCGGGCCCGCGGCCCCGGCGCCACGGGCCGCCTCTGCGATCGCGTGGATCACGATATCGGTAAGGGTCGGTTCCGTGGCTGGTTCGAAGATCGCGCCGGGCGAGTCTGCCTCGGTGTTCGTGCTGCACGAGGGTTACGTCGGCCGGGACGGCGACGACGAGCGGGTAGCCGGGACGGTCACTCTGATCCTGGACGGCGACGCGGTGATCGTCGTCGACCCCGGCATGGTGGCCTCCCGCGAGGCCCTGCTGTCCGCGCTGGCCGGGTATGGCCCGCAGGCCGGGGACGTGACCGACGTGGTGTTCAGCCATCACCATCCCGATCACACGGTCAACGTCGCGCTGTTCCCGGCGGCGCGGATCCACGACCACTGGGCGATGTACGTCGCAGACCGCTGGGTCGACTGCGACGCGGACGGGGCCGAAGTCGGGTCCTCGGTCCGGCTGCTGCGCACCCCCGGGCATACCGCCGAGGACATCTCGACGGTCGCGTCCACGCCGAGTGACGTGTTCGTATGCACGCACGCCTGGTGGGCCGCGAACGGGCCCGCCGACGACCCCCTCGGCTCCGACGCCGATGCGCTGCATGCCAGCCGGGGCTTGCTGCTGTCCTTCGCCTCGGTGATCGTGCCCGGCCACGGTCCCGCGTTCCGTCCGGACCAGGGCACGCCGCGTTAGCGTGCATCCCGCAGATCACGAGACGGAACGCGTCAGGCCTTGGTGCGGGGCAAGATTGCCCTGGTGGTGTGGGAGGCACGCGGCCGCCTGCGTTGGCGGGTAGGCTATGGCGTTGGCAGGCCCCGATAGCTCAGCGGATAGAGCGACTGCCTCCTAAGCAGTAGGTCCCGCGTTCGAGTCGCGGTCGGGGCGCACATCCAAATCACCAGGTCAGCGAGCCTATTGCCGACGATCGGGCGCGCCGTCATGATGCCCTCCGGCGCCGCCGTGCCCGTTGCGTGCCCGATGGCTTCGTCTTGGACCGGCCTAGCTGCTCCGCTGCCTGCCTGGTTAGCTCGTCCGCGATGGCCTGCTGCCGCTCGGTGCCGCCGTGCAGGTACACCGTCGCGGCCCGGGTCGTGGAGTGCCCCATTCGTTCCATCAGCTCGCGGAGGTTGGCGCCCGCGTCTGCGGCGAGCATGTTCCCGGTATGGCGCAGGTCGTGAAAGTGCATCGCAGGGAGCCCGGCCGCCGCCAGGGCAGGTACCCAGAACCGGCGCCGGAAGTTGCTGTGCCTGAGCGGCCCGCCTCCGGGGCTGGTGAAAATGAGCCCGTCGTCACCGGGCCGGGCGTAGGTCATGACGTGCGCAGCCAGGTCCGGCGTGATCAGCTCGGGTATCGCCACGATGCGCTGACCGGCCTCGGATTTCGGCGGCCCGAACGCGAACCCGCCGCCGTCAGGCTCGTTCAGCTGCCGGGCAACCCGGACCGTCCGGGCCTGGATGTCGAGATCGGAGCGGGCCAGCTTCACCGCCGCGCTCGAAGCCGCGCGGGAGCAGGTCATCACCGCGCGCGGCATCGCGGACCCCGGCGACCCAGACGACACCGGCCGGATCGGCCGCGCCGTCCTCGCCGGCCTGCTGCCCGCCCGGCGGGCACGCTGCAGCGCCCGGAAAGTGAAATGCTCCACCTCCCGGTATCACGTCCGCGACCAGGACCGGCCCGAGCTGCCCACGCGGATCACCCGGGTGCAGATCACCATCATCACCCCGCCCCCGGACCGGCCCGCCGCCCGTCCCCGCAGCCCGGAGGATCAGCCGCCCGGTCCCCGCCAGCCCCGGTCCGACACCAGAAGAGACCAGGTCACCCGCATCATGACCAGCCAGCCCGGACGCGACTGGGCCGGACGCGACCTTGCGGCCCTGCTCGGCATCAAGCCCCGCAACATGCTCACCCAGCTCGCCGAATGGACACGCCTGGGCTTCCTGGCTAAGACCGGCCCTGGCCGGTACGCGCTGCCCGCCCCGGCCAGCACCACGGCCGATGCGGGACCGTAACCCATGAGCGGCCAGACGGTGATTGACCCCCCGGCGGCCAGGCTTAACGACGCGGCATTGCCTCCGGAAATGGCCTTCGGCCACCCTTGACATTGAGCCTCCGGAAGCACTCTGGCCAGAAACCAAGGGCCAGGCAGCGAGCCTGGCCA
>Ga0335076_10005510_pt1 | contig 12782 bp, 13 predicted proteins | sample Lox_Sample_25_FD_206717 | JGI IMG/M metagenome (GOLD analysis project Ga0335076, IMG submission 206717) | Soil microbial communities from Loxahatchee National Wildlife Refuge, Florida, United States - Lox_Sample_2.5 | ecosystem: Environmental > Terrestrial > Soil > Wetlands | place: USA...
AATCACGAGTTACGCCTGGTGGCGCAGGGCGACGTCATGGGCGCCGGGGTCCGTCCGTAGTGGCTCCGGGCGGCCCTACCACCAACGGCCTGACGTGCACAAGTCACACCTACACTCGCGATGTGACCGCCGCACAGCGGGTCGACGATTTCGAGGCGTTGCGGCCCCACCTGACCGCCGTTGCCTACCGGCTCACCGGCACGGTGGCCGATGCGGAGGACGTGGTACAGGACGCCTGGCTGCGCTGGGATCGCAATCAGCGCCTGCGGGAAGCGCAGCCGATCGCCGACCTTCGGGCCTGGCTGACGACCGTGGTGAGCAGGCTCGCGCTGGACCGGCTGCGCTCGGCGGCCCGCCGGCGTGAGACGTACCTCGGCGAGTGGCTGCCCGAGCCGGTGGTGACCGACTTCGACGGCACGGATCCGCTGTCCGCGCTGGTGGCCCACGAGGACGCGCGGTTCGTGGCGATGGTGGTGCTGGAGCAACTGACGCCCGATCAGCGGGTGGCGTTCGTCCTGCATGACGGCTTCGGGGTGTCGTTCGCCGAGATCGCCGACGTCCTGGACACCAGCGAGGCGTCGGCCCGCCAGCTGGCGTCGCGCGCCCGTCACGCCGTCGTCGACGCCACGCCCGAGCCGGACCCCGAGCATGCCGAGGTGGTGGGGCGCCTGCTGGCCGCGATGGCCACCGGCGACCTGGCTGCGGTGGTCGCGCTGCTGCATCCGGACGTGACGTTCACCGGCGACTCTAATCGCAAGGCGCCCACTGCTTTTCGCGCTGTCCATGGGCCGGACAAAGTGGCGCGGTTCTTGTTCGGGCTGGCCCGGCGCTACGGGCCCGGGTGGCTGGAATCCAACCGGCCGGCGCTGGTCAACGGCGAGCTTGGGGCGTACACGCCGGGAGCGCCGGGCCACGACGGGTACCCGCCGATGATGCCGCGCGTGACCGCGGTTACCGTGCGCGACGGCAAGGTGTACGCGATGTGGGACATCGCCAACCCGGACAAGTTCACCGGCTCGCCGATGCGTCGTGCGCAGCCCACGGAACCCGGCAGGCAGCACCGGAGCTGAAGCCCTGCTCGGTGATTCCGAGCGCGGTGTTCATCCGTGCCCGCATGTTCTCCAGCCCGATCTGGTAGGTCAGCTCGATGACGCCGGCATCGCCGAAGCGCCGCCGCAGGTCGGCGACCTGTTCGTCGGTGACGGTGTGCGGATCGGTGGTCATCGCGTCGGCGTAGGCGATCGCCGCCCGCTCGTCGTCGCTGTAACGCGGCGAGGTCGCGTAGTTGTCGATGTCGGCGAGCCGCTCGACGTCGAGCCCGTCGAGGCGCTGAAGCATCGCGCCGAAGTCGACGCACCACGAGCAACCGATCGTGCGCGCGGTCCACAACACCGCCAGTTCGCGCACGCTCGTGGGCAGCTTCTTCGACGCGCGCTCCACGGCGGTTTCGTGGATTGCGCCGCTGAGCAGCAGTGCGGGGTGATGGGCCGACACCGCGACGGGTTCCGGCACCTCACCGTAGCGGCGTCGCGCTATCCGGTACACGGCGCGGATCCAGCGCGGCGCACGTTGCGGGGACACGGGTGTGATGCGTGATGTTGTGCTCATGTCTAGTGGACGCCACAGCCCGCCAGGGTGTGACGAGCACGGTGTGACGAGACCGATGATCCGGTTTGCCGGACTCAGCGTTTCGGTACCACGAAGTCTGCTATTTGAGGGGGCTGACCAGCAAATTCTGAGTCCGAGCCGGAAAGTTTTGGTCGCCTTTTTATGTTGCTAGCGACGCGTCCGCTGGGTACGGTGGCCACGATGACCACGACCGCGACGGTCAGTGCCCGACAGCCGGTGGGATCGGCCGCCGGCACGCTGGTCCGCTCGTTGGTGGTCACCGCGGCGTTCATCGTTCCCGCGCTGGCGGTCCGCCTCACCGGTCTTCATCCCAATCCGGTGGTGTCGCTCCTGGTCTACGGCGCCGCGGTGGTGGCCGCGAGTTTCGTGCTGGCCTGGGCGGCGGAGGCCGCGCAGATCGATGTGTCCGGCGGGCTGGCGATCGCGGTGCTCGCGCTGATCGCTGTGCTGCCCGAGTACGCCGTCGACCTGTATTACGCCTACACCGCGGGCCACGCGCCCCAGTACGCGCAGTACGCCGCCGCCAACATGACCGGTTCCAACCGGCTGCTGATGGGCCTGGGGTGGCCGCTCGTGGTCTTGGTCGGGTTCGCGGTGGCGCGCAAGCCGGGCGACCGCGGGCGTTTGGCGCTGTCGCTGGAGCCGGGCAACCGTGTCGAGCTGGGCTTTTTGCTGTTCGCGGGTGTCCTCGCGTTCGTCGTGCCGGCCAGCGGGCAGATCCACATCCTGCTGGGCGCCGCGTTGCTGGCGTGGTTCGGGTTCTATCTCTACAAGCTGACCCGCGGCGACGTCGAGGAGCCGCACCTGATCGGCACCGCCGCGGCCATCGGCGCGCTGCCCGATCGTGTCCGCCGAAGCGTGGTCATCGGGCTGTTCGCGGTCGCGGCCACCGTGATCCTGGTGTGCGCCGAGCCGTTCGCGCAAAGCCTCATCGGGGCGGGCACCGAGCTCGGCGTCGACCGGTTCCTGCTGGTGCAGTGGCTGGCCCCGCTGGCGTCGGAGGCACCCGAGTTCATCATCGCGATCCTCTTCGCCGCCCGCGGGAAGGGCACCGCGGCGATCGCGACGCTGATCTCGTCGAAGGTCAACCAGTGGACGCTGCTGATGGGCTCACTGCCGGTGGCGTACATGATCGGCGGCGGCGGGTCGGCGCTGCGCCTGGACGAGCGTCAGGTCGCGGAGGTGCTGCTGACCGCGACCCAGACGATGATGGGCGTCGCGCTGATCCTGTCGCTGCGGTTCAGCCGCGGCGCGGCATGGGCGCTGCTCGGGCTGTTCATTGTCCAGTTCCCGATCACCTCCACCCCGGGTCGGCTGATTCTGTGCGGGGCTTACATTTTGGTGGCCGGTACCGTCCTGATACTTAACGGGCGGTGCTTGCCTGCGGCGTTGATCGCGCCGTTCGTCGACCACGCCAAACGCCACGGCGGCCACCCGCACGAGCTTCTCAGCGCGCAAACATCAGTGCGCGCTTGACCTCCTGAATCGCCTTGGTCACCGAGATCCCGCGCGGGCAGGCCTCGGTGCAGTTGAACGTGGTGCGGCAGCGCCACACCCCGTCGACGTCGTTGAGGATGTCCAGCCGCTCGGCGGCGCCCTCGTCGCGGCTGTCGAAGATGAAACGGTGCGCGTTGACGATCGAGGCCGGCCCGAAGTAGCTGCCCTCGTTCCAGAACACCGGGCAGCTCGTCGTGCACGCGGCGCACAGGATGCACTTGGTGGTGTCGTCGTAGCGGGCCCGGTCGACCGGGCTCTGTATGCGCTCGCGGGTGGGTGGGGTGCCGGAGGTCATCAGGAACGGCTTGATCGCCCGGTACGAAGCGAAAAACGGCTCCATGTCCACCACGAGGTCCTTGAGCACCGGCAGGCCCCGGATCGGCTCGACGGTGATCGTCAGCCGCTTGCCGGGCTTCTTCGGCAGCAGGTCGCGCATCAGCGTCTTGCAGGCCAGCCGGTTGACGCCGTTGACCCGCATCGCGTCGGACCCGCACACGCCGTGGGCGCAGGACCGCCGGAACGTCAGCGTGCCGTCCAGGTAACCCTTCACGTAATGCAGCAGGTTCAGCAGTCGGTCGGTCGGCAGGCACGGCACCCGGAAGCTCTGCCAGCCCCCCGTGTCGGCGTGAGCGTCGGGATCGTCGGGGTTGAACCGCGCGATCTTCAGCGTCACCATCACCGCGCCCTCCGGGATCAGGGGCAGCCGCGGGTCCGCGGGTTCGATGACCTCGGCGGCGGGCCCGGCACCCGGAGCCGCTGGGCCGGCGACATCAGGATGGTGAGCCGCTGGGCCGGCGACATCAGGATGGTGAGCCGCTGGGCCGGCGACATCAGGATGGTGAGCCGCTGGGCCGGCGACATCAGGCTGGTCTGTCATCAGTACTTGCGCTCCATCGGCTCGTATCGGGTCTGCACCACGGGCTTGTAGTCCAGGGCGATGTCGCTGAGCAGCTCCTTGCCCTGCTTGTAGGCCATGGTGTGGCGCATGTAGTTGGTGTCGTCGCGGTTGGGGTAGTCCTCGCGGGCGTGGCCGCCACGGGATTCCTTGCGGTTGAGCGCGCCGACGACGGTCACCTCGGCCAGCTCCAGCAAAAAGCCCAGCTCGATCGCCTCGAGCAGGTCGCTGTTGAAGCGTTTACCCTTGTCGTGCACCGTGATTCGGGCGTAGCGCTCCTTGAGCGCATGGATGTCGGTGAGCGCCTGCTTCAGCGTCTCCTCCGTGCGGAACACCGCGGCGTTGTTGTCCATCGACTGCTGCAGCGCGTTGCGGATGTCGATGACGCGCTCGTTGCCGTGCTCGCTTGAGATGTCGCCGACCCAGTTGACCACCATCGCCGCCGGCTCGGGTGGCATCGCGACGATGTCGTGGCTTTCGGCGTACTCGGCGGCGGCGATGCCGGCGCGGCGGCCGAACACGTTGATGTCCAGCAGCGAGTTGGTGCCCAGCCGGTTGGCGCCGTGCACGGACACGCACGCACACTCCCCGGCCGCGTACAGGCCCGGCACCGTGATGGTGTCGTCGCGCAGCACCTGCCCGTGCACGGTGGTCGGGATGCCCCCCATCACGTAGTGGCAGGTCGGGTAGACCGGGACCAGTTCCGTGACCGGGTCGACACCCAGATAGGTGCGCGCGAACTCGGCGATGTCGGGCAGCTTCGCCTCGAGCACGTCCGCGCCGAGGTGGCGCACGTCGATGTAGACGTAGTCCTTCTGCGGGCCGGCGCCGCGGCCCTCCAGCACCTCGCGCACCATGGATCGGGCGACGATGTCGCGCGGGGCCAGGTCGACGATCGTCGGCGCATAGCGCTCCATGAAGCGCTCGCCCTCCCCGTTGAGCAGCCGGCCGCCCTCGCCGCGCACGGCTTCGGAGATCAAAATGCCAAGGCCCGCAAGGCCTGTCGGATGGAACTGAAAGAATTCCATGTCCTCCAACGGAAGTCCCTTGCGGAACACGATGCCGATCCCGTCGCCGGTCAGCGTGTACGCGTTGGAGGTGGTCTTGTAGATGCGGCCCGACCCGCCGGTGCCGAGGACCACGGCTTTGGCGTGAAAGATGTGGATGTCACCGGTGGCGAATTCGTAGGCGATGACTCCGGTGGCCACCGGGCCGCTGGGCGTTTCGGTCAGCGCGAGGTCGAGCACATAGAACTCGTTGAAGAACTTGACGTCGTGCTTCACGCAGTTCTGATAAAGGGTCTGCAGGATCATGTGGCCGGTGCGGTCGGCGGCGTAACAGGCGCGGCGCACCGGCGCCTTGCCGTGGTCGCGCGTGTGCCCGCCGAACCGGCGCTGGTCGATCCTGCCTTCGGGGGTGCGGTTGAACGGCATCCCCATGTGCTCGAGGTCGAGCACCGCGTCGATGGCCTCCCGGCACATGATCTCGACGGCGTCCTGGTCGGCGAGGTAGTCGCCGCCTTTGACGGTGTCGAAGCAGTGCCACTCCCAGTTGTCGTCCTCGACGTTGGCCAGCGCGGCGCACATTCCGCCCTGGGCGGCGCCGGTGTGGCTGCGGGTGGGATACAGCTTGGTCAGCACCGCGGTCCGAACGCGCGGGCCGGCTTCGACCGCCGCCCGCAACCCCGCGCCCCCGGCGCCGACGATCACCACGTCGTACCGGTGTTCTTGGGTCATCGTCTCGGCCTCTCGCTACCGATCAAGGGATGTTCGGGTTGAACGTCAGCAGCACGTAGGTACCGAGCACCAGCGTGAAGGTCATCGCCACCGCGAGCAGCGCGTTGAGCCAGAAGCGGGTGGCGCCGTTGCGAGCGTAGTCGGCGATGATCGTGCGCATGCCGTTGGCGCCGTGCAGTTGGGCCAGCCACAGCAGCAGCAGGTCCCAGGTCTGCCAGAACGGTGATGCCCACCGCTGGGCGACGTAGTTGAAGTCGATGCGGTAGACACCGTTGTCCCACATCAGCATCACGAACAGGTGGCCCAGGGCGAGCAGCACCAGCACGATGCCCGAGAACCGCATGAACAGCCAGGCATATTTCTCGAAGTTCGGCATGCCGGACCGCCGGCGCGGTGCGCGCGGGTTGTCGAGGGCCGCGGGCCGGTCGTGGCTGCGCTGCAGCACCGGCGCGGGCACGCCGAGCCTGCTGTCGGGCGGTCGCGACCCCGGCACGGACGCGGTCATCCGAACCGCTCCAGCATGTGCACACCCAGCACGACCAGCGCGGGCACCATCACCAACAGCCAGACGACGGCCACGACCCACAACATCACCCGCTGGTAACGGGTGCCCTGCCACCAGAAGTCGATCAGGATTACTCGTATGCCATTCAGGGCGTGGTACAGCACCACGGCCACCAACCCGGCTTCCATCAGGCCGATGATCGGTGTCTTGTAGGTCGCGATGACTTCGTTGTAGGCCTGCGGGCTGACCCGCACCAGCGCCGTGTCGATCACGTGGACGAACAGGAAGAAGAAGATGGTGGCACCCGAGATGCGGTGCAGCACCCACGACCACATGCCGGGGTCGCCGCGGTACAGCGATGAGCGCTTGCGCGAAGAGCCCACCAGGGAGGAGGATCTGCGGGACGCCCGCGCGGGCGTTCCCCTCGCCGTCGGCTGGGATATCGGCCCGGTCATAAGTGCTCTTTACTGTTCGCGCGAGCGCTCATCGCGACCTCCAACACCATCGGTGGACCGTCGGGTGGACTCTAAACCCATCCCTGGCCACGAAGCCACCACCGCGCAACCCCCGCGCGCAGGCCGGCGGGTGATCTTGCCGACTCTTCGCCGCGTGGTTCAGGCCGCGGCGCACGGGGCGGAATCCATTGAGACGACACGGAAAGATGGCACCCATGAACCTCGACGTTGACTGGAAACTCCTGCGCGCCAGAGCGATTGCGGCCAAAGCAAACGCGTACGCACCGTACTCGGGGTTCCCGGTGGGGGCCGCCGCCCTGGTCGACGACCGCCGCATCGTGACCGGCTGCAATGTGGAAAATGTCTCATATGGCCTTGGTCTCTGCGCCGAATGCGCGGTGGTTTGCGCACTGCATTCGACCGGCGGAGGCAGGCTGCTGGCCCTGAGCTGTGTCGGTGCGGCGCCCGAGCCGTTGATGCCGTGCGGGCGCTGTCGCCAGGTGCTGCTGGAGCACGGCGGTCCGGGAATGCTGGTGGACCATCGCGACCGTCCGCGGGCGCTGGCCGAGTTGTTGCCCGAACCGTTCGGGCCCGACGATCTCGGGTCCGGCTCGTGACGGCGAAGCATCCGCTGCGGTACGTGTTCGACGCGCCGTCGGTGATCAGGACCAAGCGCGACGGGGGTGAGCTGTCGGGTCCGGCGATCGACTGGGTCGTCGACGCGTACACCAGGGGCGAGGTCGCCGACGAGCAGATGTCGGCGCTGTTGATGGCGATTTTCCTGCGCGGCATGGACCGCGACGAGATCGCGCGCTGGACGGCGGCCATGGTGGCGTCGGGTGAGCGTTTCGATTTCTCCGGACTGCGCCGCGACGGAAAGCCGCTGGCGACCGTCGACAAGCATTCCACCGGCGGTGTCGGCGACAAGATCACGCTGACCTCGGTGCCGGTCGTGATCGCCTGCGGCGGCGCGGTGCCGCAGGCGTCCGGGCGCGGCCTCGGCCACACCGGCGGCACGCTGGACAAGCTGGAATCCATCCCGGGGTTCTCGGCCGAGTTGCCGGAAAAGCGGATCCGCCAACAGCTTTGCGACGTCGGCGGCGCGATCTTCGCGGCGGGACGGCTGGTCCCGGCCGACCGCAAGATCTATGCGCTGCGCGATGTCACCGGCACGGTGGAGTCGCTGCCGCTGGTGGCCGGCTCGGTGATGAGCAAGAAGATCGCCGAGGGCACCTCCGCGCTCGTTCTCGACGTGAAGGCCGGCTCCGGCGCGTTCATGAAGACCGTCGCCGAGGCCCGTGAGCTGGCGCAGACGATGGTCGGGTTGGGCACCGCGCACGGCGTTTCCACCCGTGCGCTGATCACCGACATGAATCGCCCGCTCGGCGCGACGGTGGGCAATGCCGTCGAGGTGGCCGAGTCCCTCGACGTCCTTGCCGGTGGCGGCCCCGCCGACGTGGTCGAGCTGACGCTGCGGTTGGCGGCCGAGATGGCCGAGGTCGCCGGACTCGATCGGCGCGACCCCGCCGACACGCTGCGCGACGGGTCGGCGATGGACGCGTTCCGCGCGCTGGTCGCCGCGCAGGGCGGCGATCCGTCGGCGCCGCTGCCGCTGGGCGCCCACTCCGAGACGGTGGTCGCGGGCCGGGGCGGCACAATGGGGGACATCGACGCGATGGCGGTGGGGCTGGCGGCGTGGCGGCTTGGTGCGGGCCGGTCGCGCCGGGGCGAACGCGTCCAGCACGGCGCCGGCATCCGGATCCATCGCCGTCCCGGTGACCCGGTGGCCGCCGGCGACGTCGTGTTCACCCTCTACACCGATACGCCGCAGCGGATTCCCGCCGCGATGGCCACGCTGGAATCCGGCTGGGATGTCGATGAGCCGCTTGCGCGAAGAGCAAAAGGCGGGACCGGGCAAGCCCCGCCGCACCGTCCCCTCATCATCGATCGGATAGCGCGATGACCACGCCACTGACCCTGGAGATGATCGGGCAGGCGCCCAAGGCGCTGCTGCACGACCACCTTGACGGCGGCCTGCGCCCGGCCACCGTGCTGGACCTGGCCGGCCAGCTCGGCTACGATCGGCTGCCGGCGACGGACACGGACACGTTGGCGACCTGGTTCCGCACCGCCGCGCACAGCGGGTCGCTGGAGCGCTACCTGGAGCCGTTCGCTCACACGGTGGCGGTCATGCAGACCGCGCCGGCGCTGTACCGGGTGGCCTACGAGTGTGTCGAAGACCTGGCGGCCGACAACGTCGTCTACGCCGAGGTCCGCTTCGCGCCCGAGTTGCACATCGATCAGGGGCTGTCTCTCGACGCGGTGGTCGACGCGGTGCTGGCGGGCTTCGCCGACGGCGAGAAGGCCGCGAGCGGCGAGGGGAAGACCATCACGGTGCGCTGCCTGGTGACCGCGATGCGCCACGCGGCCCGCTCGCTGGAGATCGCCGAGCTCGCGATCCGCTACCGGGACAAGGGGGTGGTCGGATTCGACATCGCCGGCGCGGAGGCCGGATACCCGCCGACACGCCACCTCGACGCGTTTGAGCACATGCGAAACGAGAACGGCCGATTCACGATTCACGCTGGCGAGGCGTTCGGCCTGCCCTCCATCCACGAGGCGATCGCGTTCTGCGGCGCCGACCGGCTCGGCCACGGGGTGCGCATCGTCGACGACATCGAGGAGCGACCGGACGGCAGCTGCTGGCTGGGCCGGCTGGCGTCGCTGCTGCGGGACAAGCGCATCCCGCTGGAGTTGTGCCCGAGCTCCAACGTGCAGACCGGCGCGGTGGACAGCATCGCCGCGCACCCGTTCGGCCTGCTGGCCAGGCTGCGCTTCCGCGTCACGGTCAACACCGACAACCGGCTGATGAGCGACACCACCATGAGCCGGGAGATGCTGCGGCTGGTGGAGACGTTCGGCTACGGCTGGAGCGACTTGGCGCGGTTCACGATCAACGCGATCAAGTCGGCGTTCATCCCGTTCGACGAACGCCTCGCGCTGATCGACGAGGTGATCAAGCCGCGGTTCGCGGTGCTGATCGGCTGACCGTCCGCCCGGGCTGACGATCCCGGGCGACAGTGCGCTCAGCCGCGCAACGCCGACGAGCCCGTCGCTGCCGGCACGCTCGCCGCTAACCCGCCAGGACCTCGGTCAGCCGGTCGGCGAACGCACGAGGTGCGGTGAGAAAGCCACCGTGGTCGCCGGGAAACACGACGGGCATGGTGCCCAGCAGCTCGGCAAGCGCCAGCGAGGTCCGGTAGGTGATCAGCCGACCCGACTCGGCCCCGACGCCGACGACGACACGGGCAGCCCCGCCCCGCAGCGCCGCGATGTCTGGCAGGTACCGCGCCGTCGGCCGCAGCTCATGCTCGAAGAACCGCCTGCTGTTGGACAGCTGCTGCGCGGACGGCTCACCGGCGGGGCCGGGCGCACCGCCGCCGCCCACGTCGAAGCCGGCGTTGGTCATGAACTTCATCCAGGCCGCGCCGACGCCCTGCCGCCGGAACGTGTCGACGATGTCGTCGGTCTTGGCCCGCTGTTCGGCGGCGTCGGGCAGCAGCTCCAGCAGCGGTGGCTCGTGCGCGACGAGGGTGCGTATCCGATCCGGGTGCCGGGTCGCCAACGCCAGGCCGGTGACGGCGCCGCCGCTGGAGCCGAACACGTCGGCGGTGTCCGCGCCGACTGCGTCGAGCACCGCCGCCACGTCGTCGGCCCGCAGCTCCGGCGTCGAGTCCTGCGCCGGGTCGTCGACCGGGCTGCCGGAGATGCCACGGGGGTCGTAGGTGATGACGGTGTGCCGGTCGGCCAGCGCGTCGGCGAAGGCGGCGAAGTCGCCGGCCGCCATCGGCGATCCGACGACCGCCAGCGCCGGCCCGCTGCCGCGGACTTCGGAGTACAACCGGGCGCCGGGCACCGCCAGGGTGCGGGTGACGGGGTGTTCGGTGTGCGTCATGCAGGTACAGACCGCCGCGACGGCGGCAACTCATCAACCCCGGCCGACGTGATCACCGGTGCCACCGCGCGACCGGGCTCGCTACTCCGGCCGCAGCCGCGACTCGAGGAACGTTTCCAGTCGCTCCCACTCCGCGACCGCGTCGGTGTACGGCGCCGCCGGCTTGGGCTCGGTGTCGGGGTTCAGCGCATGGGCGACGACCTTGCCGAGCGCCGTGTCGGGTTTCAAGGTGTTGTTCACGATCCGCTCTTCGGCGTAGTCGCCGACATCCTTGAGCAATTCGACGGCCAGCTCCAGCTGTTCGCGGTCCACCGCATCAGGCCCGTCGGCGATGTCGTCGGCCAGCCCGGTCAGGACGTACACGTTGTCGTCGCTGACGTCGATCCGCAGGGAGCCGTCGGTGGCGGCGGTGCGGATGTCGTCGTAGGTGGCCAGCCCGGACAGGTCGTGGTCGTGCTCGTCGGCGAGGTAGCGCGCCAGTGCCCGCTCCGAGCCGAACACGCTGATCCTGCCGTTGCGGCCGAGAAAGACCGGGTCGTCGTCGAGGTAGCAGCGCAACGTGTAGAAGGTGCCCGCGCCGGTCATCATCCGGATCGGGTCGATGCCGACCTTTTCCCAGAAGTCGGTGTCGCCGCCCAGCACGACGTTGTCGTCGTGGTGGGCAATGTCCAGGCTCCTGCCCGCGTCGTGGTCTTCGTCCGCCTCGGCCCCGGCGGCGTCCTCGGTCTCGGTGTCGATGTCCTCGTCCACATCGTCGAGTTCGTTCTCGGGCGCGGCGAGCAACTCGGCTTCGGCCTCCTTGGCGGCGTCGCCGTCCACCTCGGGCGTCGAGATGATCCCCTCGATCGCGTCGACGACCTTGTCCCAGCCCTTGTCGACGATGGCGCCGATGTCGTGCCACCGGCGCAACCCGGCCTTGTCGGAGAAGTTCTCCGCCCCGCCGGACAGCGACGCCAGCACCGGGTTTCCGTTGAAGAACTTCGTGACGCCCGGCAGCTCGCAGACCGACCCGATCGCCGACACGACCGCCATCGTGCCGGCCAACTCGTCCACCGATTCCTGCGTCGGCTTGTCCGCGAGCAGTTCGTAAACCCTGATCAGGTCGAAGCGCTTGTCCTCGTCGGGGTCCAGCTCGTGTGCCGACAGCGAGGTCAGCGTCTGCCACGCGGGGTGGTCGGCGAGGTCGTTGTCGTCGTTGCCCCGGACGAAAGCGACGAGGTCAGGCACCGATTCGAAGGCATACAGGTCCTCGTCCTTGCCCAGAAATGCCTCCCACTCGTCGCCGGCGTCGCGCCAGCGTGGGGCCCACAGCGTGAACACGTCGCGGTCGTCCAGTGCCAGCCCGATGGGCACGATGTCTGCAGCCACGGCGCACAGCTTAGCCAGCCGGCACGGCTAAGGTTTTCGGCCATGGACGTCCGCGTCGTCGACCACCCGCTCGCCGCGGCGCGGCTGACCACGCTGCGTGATGAGCGCACCGACAACGCGGCATTCCGCGCGGCCCTGCGAGACCTGACGCTGATGCTCGTCTACGAGGCGACCCGCGACGCTCCCGTAATCCCCGTGACCGTGCGCACCCCGCTGGCCGACACCGACGGTTGCCGCCTGGCCAACCCGCCGCTGCTCGTGCCGGTGCTGAGGGCGGGTCTGGGAATGGTCGACCAGGCGCACGCTCTCATCCCCGAGGCGAGGGTCGGGTTCGTCGGCGTGGCACGCGACGAAAAAACTCATTTGCCGACGCAGTACCTGGAGTCGCTGCCCGACGACCTGCGCACCCAGCCGGTGATGGTGCTGGATCCGATGCTGGCCACGGGCGGCTCGATGGCGCTCACGGTCGGGCTGCTGCGGTCCCGCAACGCCGTGGACATCACCGCGATTTGCGTGGTTGTCGCGCCCGAGGGCATCGCGAGGCTGGAGCAGGTCGCGCCGGACATGCGGCTGGTGACCGCGACAATCGATGAGCGGCTCAACGACATCGCCTACATCGTCCCGGGACTGGGGGACGCGGGCGATCGTCAATTCGGGCCGCGCTGATTTGGCCGGGGCCCCTGCCCGGCCCGATGGCTTGGCCAGGGCCCCTGCCCGGCCCGATGGCTTGGCCGGGGCCCCT
>Ga0335076_10005512_pt1 | contig 12778 bp, 11 predicted proteins | sample Lox_Sample_25_FD_206717 | JGI IMG/M metagenome (GOLD analysis project Ga0335076, IMG submission 206717) | Soil microbial communities from Loxahatchee National Wildlife Refuge, Florida, United States - Lox_Sample_2.5 | ecosystem: Environmental > Terrestrial > Soil > Wetlands | place: USA...
AGCGCCTGCGTTTCATCGTTCAAACGCTTTAGGAATTTCGAGATCTGCTGGCGTCGCAGTTTAAGCTTTCGCCGAATCCGTCCAATATCTATGTGTGCCTGGTCCATTTTGTTTCCTCACGTGAATTCCCTACCGTCGCAACACTTGCGTCACTTCCCGTCGGCCGCTGATCTCGGGATAGGTCGAAGAAATACATCCGATCTCGATCCTCTTCTCCTAAAGGCTCACTCCTTGGCAGCACTTCCCGCAAAGCCCAAGCGATCCGATCAACACTCTCCGAGATCACCCAAATGCTTTGCTGGTTTTGAATCGTGTCCGTGGACAAAGAAATTGCTGCCAGTGCATTTCGGATATGGTGGTTCATTTCTGCGATCACCTGCATCCGCAGCAACGCACCCTCTCGTCGCTTGTCCGCGTGATATATACATCCGGCTGTCAACAGCGCCACAACAACTGCAGACAGCCCCTCCGCCAGCAATCGTTCCCAAACGCGGCCAAGATCTGGAACGAGCAGGTAGTGCATGAGCTCGGTCACAACAAAGGAGGCTAGGCCCACCGCGACTGGAACGAGTGTCGACCGTAAACCTGTAAACAAGGTCCGGCGCTGAAGTTTGGGAGGAATTGTTTCTGTTGGAAAATGAGCGGCCATCTCAACCTCCAAATCAGGTTCAGGGATTCAAATGCTTCGCGCGGCAGAAGCGCTACCGCAAAAAGCGCAAGGAATCGAAGGGCAACGACGCAGGTAGGTGTACGTCATGACGTCTTCGTCTAAGGCGTACAGAATGCCTAGATGAAAACCGATTAGTTGGTCGGAGGGGGTCGGTTGAAGTGGAAACCTTTTATCTGTATCGCAGGGAGCTGCTCTTGGGTAAACGTCCAGTTCTTTCTAGCCGCAGAAGTAAGAATGGCACTAGCGACGACAGGAGCGATCCATTGCGCTCCGTCCAAGTCGAAGCGCTGGGTTTGACATTGAGCAGACCCTGCACCAATCGAACACTGGCGAGTTGAGGATGCTGCAGGAAATCGAAGGGGAACGTTCTGTGCCACTAATAGCGCCGACAGTACAAGAAGGGCAGGAACCGTCGCGGTCCAGACCGTCACGAACATGCCTTTGCGTATGTTTCGATTAACCGACATCCCACCGGGCTCTAGATTGGCTGATGACCGTGTTGATTGTATTGGTTGCCCACGAACCATCATTCTCAACAATATTTGGCGTGGCGCCTGCGCGTTTGCCAGCGCTAATGTGACGTTAACTCTGTTCTTTTCTTCGATCACCAAGACAACAACCACCTCACCAAAAGGTCGTGCGAAGGTCGTGGCGCGACATTTGTCCAACCAGTCGGGATCCTCCTCCGCCCATCTTCAATTCGTCGATGCACGCCGCGTTCTATCACTTCGCGAACGAATCTTGGAAGTTCTTTGATTGCCTAATGTTTGGTTACGAACATCCTGGTTTTCGAAGTAGACCTGCGGTTTGCACCTCTAATCGATCTGATACAAAAAGTGTTGGAATGTCGGGCCGAGCCCTTGAAAGCCCTCCCTTGTGACAGGTCCCATCATGCTCGCAATCGACGACAAGCAATCGATTTTGATCCCATCTACTTTTTCGGAGTCGACGGTGAATCGCTTATCCTCGATCAAACGCTGGTCGTTGGCAACAAAGGATAGTGCAACATTTGCCGTACAATCTCCTCAATGGAACGGAAGATTTTCTGGTTGGTTTTCTTGATATTGGGACTACTGTCGGATTTCCTCTTACCAATCTGGTGGGCTCTTGCCGCTACTATTCCAATCATCGTCGTTGCTTGGTGGATAGCGTACCGTAGTGATTGGTTCTAGACAGCTACCACCTCGATAATTGTTATTTTCATCAATTGACCAATTCCAAGTATCCGACCATTCGGGCGTTGGCGGCATACCGGTGCGGACATTCGACCAAAACATCAGTGTTGTTTCAACTAGATTTTTCGCCAAATGCGACAATGACGTCCCATTCGTTGTTCCGAGGGCATGGGAGATCGGAGCAGAGTTCTCTATTCATTGTTCCTTGATCGGATGATCTCTCTGCCCCCGGTCAGCGAGCCGAAGCTTCAGTATTTCAAGAAACGCTTTTTCCCGATGCTTGAAGTGGCCACTATTCCCTGCATTCCACCTGCACTGATCACTACGGTATCGATCTCCAATCCACTTTTGACAATGACAAAGTTGGCGACGATTGGGGGCCGACCGTCGGTGAAATTGATGGTGAAGGTGCCGGTGCAATCGGGATTCACTGTGTAACTGCCAGATGCTGGTGTGTGAGTGAAATCGGCGACGACTTCGCCACTAACCGTGACCGTGTCGATCTGAGAGAGCCCACCCTTGCCATCAAACTCAGTCATCGCTACTCCAACCTGCGGGCCGGTCGGTCCCTGCCCTCCCAATTTGTTGCCTTGGATGGTGAATCCGTAGTTGCCGGCAATGAGTCTGTTGTTGCATCCGGCATGCGGTTCACTCTGCGCATACCCTGACGCCAAGGCGCCCAGCATTAGGGGAACCAACGCCACCACATTGAGAACCAACTTCTTGTTCATAAATTCTCCTCGTAGTTTCTTGTTTTCCTCAGCGCGTCGCTTTTTCATTCCGGAGCAACCTGCCGAAGTCTGCCTACTCCTAACGCGGTGCTTGCACCCCGTCAATTGATCCGCACTAACCTGTCCCTGAATTGCTAACGGGAAGTTACCGAAGGAGTTATCGAGTTTCCTGAACCAGGTCCTGGGGGTAGAATCGAGTTCCTTGGGTGGAGGTTCATGGAAACGCCCGCCAGTGCCCGCCGTCGGGTTCGTACCGGACTCTTCGAAATTGACTTCGCGTCCGGCGAAGTCCATAAAGAAGGACGAAAGGTGCAACTACAAGAGCAGCCTTTTCGTGTTCTAGAGATCCTGCTGGAGCGTCCTGGAGAAGTGGTGACCCGCGAGCAGTTGCAGGCGCGGTTGTGGCCGGCCGATACGTATGTGGGTTTCGACGAGGGATTGAACACTGCCATCCGGAAACTGCGGGTTGCCTTCGGCGACTCCGCAGAGAATCCACGATTTATCGAGACAGTTTCCCGTCGAGGATACCGCTACATAGCGCCGGTCGAACCGGAACCTATCAGCGTACCTTACCCTCCTCTAACGACGGTTGCCGCCAGGCCGCGAGTTGTTTCCCGCAGGATGCGCTGGTTTGGGTTCACCGCTGTTGTTTTCATAGTCTTAGCGCTCACAGTTCTCTTACGAACCGCGGAACGTCGCAAACCGCGGTTCGGGAAAATTATGCTGGTCGTTCTTCCTCTGGAAAACTTCACCGGTGACTCCCAACAGGACTATTTGGCGGACGGGATCACGGAGGAGATCATTGCCCAATTGGGGAACCTTGAGCCACAACATCTCGGCGTCATTGCTCGCACGTCGGCGATGCGATACAAACACACACAGAAAAACGCTGCGCAAATCTCTCGTGAGGTCGGCGCCGATTACTTGCTCGAAGGGAGCATCCGCCACTCCGGGAACAGAATTCGTGTGACCGCCCAGCTAATTCAGTCCTCCGACCAGTCGCACCTCTGGGCCGACAGCTACGATCGGGAACTCAGTGATGTTCTGAGGATCGAGAGCGATATTGCCAGTTCGGTGGCGAGTGAAATCCGGCTTACGCTTTCGCAGCAGATCCATCAACGCCTGGCTGCCGCCGGCAGTACGAATGTGGAAGCCCACGACGCATACCTGCGAGGCCTGCAGGGCTGGAACCTGCGCACGCGGGATGGATTCCAACAGGCAATCGCGAATTTCACCCGAGCCACTGAGTTAGATTCCAGCTATGCGCCCGCTTTTGCCGGTCTTGCCCGCGTCTATTCCCTTGCCCCGATTTTCGCAGGTGTGCCTGCCGGAGAAGCGGCCCCTAAAGCACTGGAGGCTGCCAACCGGGCCCTCAGCCTCGACGAGACTCTTGCCGATGCTCATTGCGCACTGGGATTTGTCAAAGCGCACTACGAATACGATTGGCCATCTGCACAGCGTGAGTTTCGTCGCGCGATCGAACTCGAACCGAACAATGCGTATGCTCACCTGTTTTACTCCAACAGCTACCTTTCGCCGCTCGGCCACCATGAAGAGGCCATTGCAGAGATGAGAAGAGCGATGGATTTGGATCCGCTTTCTCCCCACATCGAATCCTTCGCCGGCGTAACCTTCAAGTGGGCGCGGCGTTACGACGATGCGATCGCGCAATTCCAAAAAGTGAACCAGATTGACCCCAATTTCCCTTTAAACCATGAGCGTTTGGCTCAGTTGTGCGCCATCCTCGGAAGGTACGACGAGGCCATCAGTGAGGAGACGAAGGCGCGCCTCCTAGCCGGCGAGAAACCGCAAGATGTTCTTGCGAAAATGAAAACGCTGCAACAGGAACTCGCTACGAAGGGCGAGCGCGGCTATTGGGTAGAACAACTCCAGTTTGCGCGACACCAGCAAAACCCTCCCGAAGCTTATGTTCGTCCCTACGGTCTCGCAATCCTTTATACCCATCTAGGAGAGAAGACTAAAGCTTTCGAGAAGCTGGAGAACGCCTTAGCGGAACGAGACACGCAGATAACCGAACTGGCCATTGAACCGCAGTTCGACCCGCTCCGATCGGATCTACGCTTTGCTCACTTGGAACGTCGCGTCGGGCTCTTACCACGCTAAGTACCTTCCCCGTACAAGTCTCGAAAGCCCTAGGGCTCGATTTCTAGTCGCGCGTGAAAGGTGCCGATGCAAGCAGAGCACAATTCACCAGCGTTAGGCAGGGCCGAGGCGCGAAACGATTTAGCGAATGACGATATCTTTCACGATCGTTCCCCCCTTCATTACAAACTCTACATGTTGGAGAGTTGCGATATCACTGAGTGGGTTGCCTTCTACCGCAATCAAGTCGGCATATTTTCCCACTTCGACGGAGCCAACATCATCCTGCCAACCCATCAATTCGGCCGCATTCAGGGTCGCGGCGCGAACTACGTCCAATGGAGGAATTCCGCGCTTGGCCATTGCGACTAGTTGATCGGCATTTTGACCCTGCTTCGTCGGAGAACTTGCATCGAATCCGGATGCCAGCTTCACACCCAGGCTCAAGGCTTGCTGCAAGGACTGTTGTATGCCTTGCAAGAATGCATCGCGCCTCTGCCGCCGTTCCGGAGTGAGAGGGTCGTCCTTATGGAGTTCAATCTGAGCGTCCACCACACCTACTGTCGGGACCAGAAAAGTTCCATGCGCTTTCATCATCTCGAGGCTTTCACGGTCGGCGCCGAAGCCGTGCTCAATCGAGTCCACGCCAGCCGTAATTGCATTCTTGATGCCTTCGGGCGTGGTAGCGTGGGCTGCCACCTTTAGCTTTTGTTTGTGTGCTTCTTCCACGATGACTCGCATCTCATCCACAGTAAGAGTTGGATGCTGCCAATCGGCGTAGACCTTGATCAGATCGGCACCGTGTCCAATTTGCTCGCGCGCAGCGCGGCGCGCATCCTCCACCCCGCTTACCATCTGCGCTCCAGTGAGAAAATCGGGAAGGTCTGGCGATATGCCGAAGGGCTCGTATTCGCCAACGGCCGCAATCCCACGCGTCGCTACCTGCATGCGCGGACCTTCCGCAAGCCCCTGGTCGATTGCATCGCGGAGCGCAACGTCCGCATACCCGGAGCCTTCATTCTCTACGTCGCGAACAGTCGTGAACCCGGCGTTCAGAGTCAGACGTGCATCGAAAGCACCTTCGAGTGCGCGAAAAGCTTGCGACTTTGTAGCCAGTGTCAAGGTGTAGCCGTCCTTCGAATCCGCTATACGGGCCATCAGATGGGTATGGCAATCAATTAACCCGGGCAAAACTGTTGCGCGACCCAAGTCGATTAGCTTCACCTTGGGCGCATGAGACTGCACCTCGGAGAATCGGCCCACCTCTTTGATTCGTTCCCCCTCAATCCATATGCCAGCATTCTCGATATAGTTTCCTTTACGGACGTCGAGCAGCTTTCCGGCCTTCACAAGAACGGAGGGCGACACCCGGGGAGAAGGTTCTGATTGTGAAATTGCCAACGCCGGATAGATTACGAGCAATAAAGCAAGGACGGAACCTCGCGGTTTCATAGTCCGCAATTATCTACAATTTCGACCCGCGCTCAAATCGATAACTCCGTCTCTGGGCCCTCGATCGGCGAGGCGCCTCCACATATTTAGCCGCGAAATCGCGGTTTCACCCAAGTAAATGGCAAATCGGAAATTGTGGCCGCCACGGTTTGCCATTCATTGCACCAGCTCAAGGATTACTGCCCGCGGGCCGATGAAGTCCCTGCTTGACCGAGGGCGGAAGATTGTCCAAGCGATGGAGAAAAGTGACAACTTGCCAGATCTCACTGTCCGCCATGATACTGCCCCAGGCTGGCATGGCAGATCGGCGCACCCCATTCTTGATGATGTAGAAATCCTGGTTCTCGGGCGAACTGGGATGTGCCTGCATAAACTGCGGGGCTCGTGGACTAAAAGACGCACCATAATCACTCACCGGATTGTCAGGTCGGCCGTGGCAGTCGGAACACTTATCGCGATACAACCGGGCGCCATCGAGCAGGTTGGCCTCGGTAGGCGCGATCGGATTCGGTTGCGAAGGCGCACGGCGTGCGGCTGAAGCATTCACGGCGCCAGTTGCGAGCTTAGATTCGAGCCAAGAAGGTGGAAGATTTGCTCGCAGGTCCGCGTAGCCGAGTCTGAGGTAAAGCCAGCCGCCGAGTGTGAAGACGATCAGCGTCGCGACAATTCCGCCCACGAAGTTTTTCACCCTGGCCTCCCGTGGTCGTATTCTCTCCGGTACAATGTCTCGACACAACGGGCGAAACCTTTTGTGGACGCTCAGGCCCTGCAACCACCTGGTTGTGCAACGGGGCGAAGAGAGCAACTGCCACTGTCAGACGATAGCGCAACAGTACGGCATCTATTCGTCCCTGGCAACGGAAACACGGTCTCCCAGACAGTAGAGACACCATCAGTCACAATTGTTTGCACGGTCAAGCCTTGGTTATCACGATCAACTTGCGCTGCTACTTCGCAGTGATCGCCTTGTCTTCGTCGCTCAGGCCAGCCTTGCCCGAAATTCCCAGCTTTCCGGCGACATCCTCGGCGATTCTGATGTGGTCCTGCAGCGTCGGAAGCGTTTGCTCAGCATAGTTCTTTGCTTCCTGATTCTGCCCGTGTTCAATCTCGCTTTCAAAAGCAGAAATGGTTTCCTTGTGACCCTGCAATTCGTCCCTGAGGTAGGCGTCATAGAGTTGAGCGCCTGACAATTTCTCTAGTTCGCTCTTCTGATTACGTTCAGTCGCACTCGCCTCCGTTGGCAACGTGACACCATTCATCTCGGCCACGCTCGCCAGTTTCTGGCTGGCCTGGGTGTGATCGGTAACCATGCGGTTCGCAAAGTCTTTCACCGCGGGATCAGTGGACTTCTGGCCTACCATCTTCGCTATATCAATCTCAGCTAAATTAGCCTCGGCGGCACTGGTGATAAAGCTTCGATCGGATGCATTCTGCATTTTTGGTTGGGACATTGCTGTCTCATGCTTTTGTTGAGCAAAAAGGGTTCCGGTCGCCACGAGAGTTGCTGCTGTCAAGACAAACGTCGTCCACTTCGCAAACATGCCATTCCTCCAGAGGCTGTAACGATTGGCCGAGAAGAGACCGTCTCGCGGGCAGAACGAAGACAGCGATACCTCTTAACCGATACCTCTTAACCCAGGTAACAGCCTTAACTGTTAAGAACGCGTTCCACTTGTCAGGAGATGTCTCGCTTCGTGACTCGTCAGGCTTCTTTGTTGGCCTGGTGCATTGCTTCCTCTAATGGAACTCTATTAGCCAGAGAGGGTCCGAGAAACCATTGCCGACTATGGATTTACGTCCCAAAGAGATATCGTAACTGTTGTACTGTGTTCGTTACAAAGTTCAGAGTGCTCCCCCGTTCAGGAAGGCCGCTACCTTCTTGCCGGCACATCACAGACTGTCGGCTGATGGCGAGCACCCCCGAGCTTAGTAGCAGACCACCACTGGGTGACTTGTTTCTCTTGGCCGAAGTACCCTTTTATTTGCGAGGTACAATTTGCAGCCACCGTTCCGCTCCAAACAGGAGGTCATTATCAACGCGCCGTTGGAAACGGTGTGGTCATTCAGCATGGATCTGACGAAGATCCCGGATTTCCATCCTCGCGTGATGAAGGTTGATCTCCTTTCCGGCAAAGCCCTCCGCGAACCAGGCGCGTCATATAGATGTCACCTTTCCGGCGGCAAGCACACGTGCATCGAGACCGACATCGAAATTATCCCGCTTCGGAAGATCGTCACGGTCTTGCCAGAGGACACATTCGGTATCAGTAGGATTTTCAGCGATTACACCGTGGAGACGACGTTCCAAAAGGTTGGCCATCAGTCCACCAAGGTGGAAATTAGCCACTATTACTCGACGACAACCCTCAAGGCCAAGCTCCTCAACCTAGTCGCAAAAGGTAAGATCGCCCGGGACACACAAGCGACGTTGAATGCTGCCAAAGCCGCGGTAGAGGACACATGCGGTGGAAAATAGGGTTTATCAAAATCTCCCGTTCTACTCTTGAGCTTACCTCTACACAACCCGTCGTTTTGGGCTCTTGCAACATGCGCTGTCGCTGCCCTCGGTGAGGGCATCTTGTCGGGCCCAGGCGTCCAAGCTCGATTTGCCGAGCTTCGGCTCCCGAGGGGTGCGCCGCGACTTTGGTCTTGGGCGGTCATCGGAGGGGCATACTACATCCTTTTCTTTTCCTTGCTGAGATCCATTCTCGCCAGACCATCCATACCATTCTGGACCTCAGTCACATTGACTCTCACCGCCCTGCTGCTGATCGCAAACGCGACCTGGAATTGGATTTTCTTCCGGAGAAAGAATCTCTGGTTGAGCCTTGTCTTCTTTGTCCCCTACCTTCTGTTGGCATTGACGCTCGCGGGTGTTCTGCATCATGTTCGTAACCCGCTCTCAGCCTGGTTTACGCTCTACCTTGCGTATCTCTCATATGCAAGTTGGTGGGCCTATCGTGTTTGGCGGCTCAACTGTGGTTCTTCCACAACTCGTTGATGTCTAATCACGAAGTTTGACTTCCGGGAAATGAGCGAGAGAGTGCCACGAGTGAACTGGGATCAAGATCGAATCGATCCTTATAAAAATCGAATCTCCGTCCAAAAGGTGAGGCACGAATTCGGTGATGCTACCCCGAGACAATGCAAGAGTCCGTGTAGTTTGTTTGGCCGAAGCGAGGAAAGAGTAGCCATCTTGAAGCGGCATCTTGTCGACAGAGTACCCGTCTCGGAGGGTGTGAAGAACTAGGCCTGCGGCCAATAGTGTTCTACGGCTTGCAGAGGCAGCAACGACAGATCCGTCGGCAGTAATCCGCAGAGATGGGAGCTTAGGTAGGGTTGGTAGTGGTACTGAGGTCACACAGCGATTGACCCCCAGCCCGGATCAAGATGGTTTCCGCGCAGCACGAAATCTAACGTCCATAAAGTGCTTGGGAACCCCATTCTCAGCCGGTGTCCTTGCAAGAAACGCCTTCGCCGAAGCGTCATGTTTCAGGTAGGCGTCGAGGAACTTCAGAGTATAGAGCGCAACCCACGCGTAACTAATGTTGGCGTCTTCCCGTCCGTAATCGGCGACCTGGTTTTCCGCAAAGCGTTGCGCACTCTCCTTGCGTTGAAACATCGAACTGAATTCCGGGTGTGCCATGCCCAGCATATTCACTGTAAGAAGATTGCCGTGTATCCAGGCGTTCAGAACGTCTGGACCATTTTTTTCCGCCGTAGGAACGTCGTCCTTTGCCAAATCTTCAAGGCTCACACTTCGCGTGAAGAAAAGAAGAGGTATGCTCATTCGCTCCGGATGCACGTCCCCGGCGCTCTTCACAAGACCGGGGTAATAGCGCATGCTGCCGTCCAGGGATACCAGGGCATCGATGCGAGGATCTCGTGCCGCTGCAAACAGGCTCGAAATCCCTCCCCAACTCCAACTGACCACAGCTACCTCGGAGGAATCCGTATCAGAAAGCGACTTGGCATAACTGATAAGAAAAGAGATGTCTCGAGCCTGCGCATTAATCCCAGCCAGATCGTCCGTCATATCGCGCGTTGACAGCCCCATCGACAGGCTTGCGAGAACCAAATAGCCATGACTGGCAAGATATTCACACAGATCGGCATTCTCCCACGAAACGGAGGAATCGCTGGGGGCGTAGATAATAACCGGATAACGCCCCTTTGCCAGCTTCGCGTCCCGCACCGCCCCCAACGGGATATCGAAGGATTTTTTCAATAGCGAACGCCATTGATTCTGTTCAGGACGGGGCGCGTCAAAGTGGATCTCCGTGTCGGCAAGCTGGGCGTAGTCGCCGACCGTCATCGGTTTACCTGTGCGTCTCAGTGACGGATACCAGATCAGCGTCTGCAGCGGACGGGCATCATCGCCCGCAGAGGGCTGTGACAAGTTCTTGGGAGAAGCGGGGTAAGTGCGTGAGCGATCGTACTGATCGACGACCTTCAAACCCACCGGATACGGCCCAGGCTTTTGCAGGAATTGAAATGGTGATGCTTGGGAAGCTGCGGATGAAGAACTAGGCCATATGCACAACGCGATGACAATAAAAATCCTCGCTGTCAAGATCTCGGTTCTCCCAGCTCTATGCGTCAGGGGCGGCCTCCGCCAACAGCTAAGCATTAGCTCGTAACTAATTGAAACCGCGCGACACGGGCGGCTCTTTGAAGCGTGTTTAGAGCATGTAGAAACAGTTAGTGGACCATAATTGAACCATGAAGTTTACGGTATTGCGATCAGCTGAGTTCTTGAGCGAGTCCGATGAGAAGTTCTTCAGGCCCGCGGATGTAGCAGAGCCGATAAGTGACGGGACTCGAACCCGCGGCCTCCTGCGTGACAGGCAGGCGTCCTCACCAACTGAACTTCGTCCCCACTTTGTTTCTTACCTTTATCGGAAACCCGCGTCTGTAATGGCTTTCCTCAAGTTCAATCGTCTCCTGCGTCGCCCTTTTTAACCCCATAGAACCAAATCTCGAGGTTAATGGACACCACGGACAGTAAGCTAAAGCGCCATCCAACATTGTCATTCAGGCAAAATACCAAACCAGAGGAGCTGTCCCTGCCCCTTGAATGAATCCTACCTGAGGGAATTCAGATCAGTGTAGGCGCAGCAACTTTAGTCCCAATTTCAAGCATACAGCTTCTCCCACAGTCACGATGAGCACGATATTGTCGGCATTTGAGGATCATTATTCATTCGAGCATCGGGTTCGCCCAAAGGAGATCCCCAAATGACGCATAGACATCAACGAGGTTGGTTAAAGAAAGAAAAACGGAGTCAAGGTGAAACTTGGGTCTTGTTCTTTCGTACAGTCCGGAAATCCGACGGGAAGCGAGTGCAGAACAAGATTCCAATTTGTCTTGTCAAAGACTTCTCTAGTAAACACTCTGCGTGGGAAGAGGTGGAAAGGCAACATCTCCAGATCAACCAGGTGGATTTCCGCGGATGCGTAACATTCGCGGATCTGGCACATCACTACTCAGAACATGAACTCGTCGAACCCACCGAATCTATCCATCCGAAAGCACACACAACAATCCGAGGTTACGAGCGAGCACTCCGCAATCGGTTGCTGCCACGCTGGGGGAACCGAGTCGCTCTCAGCATCGAACCGCTGGAGGTCGAGCAATGGTTGACGTCCTTGAAAGGTCAGGAAGGTCTTGCCAATCCGACGCTCGACAAGATTCGGCGTGTTATGTCGCTCGTTTACAAGCACGGCCAACGTTACGGGCTGATTCCACGAAATCAGGAGTCGAACCCGATGCGCTTCGTCAGGTGCAAGACCACCACCGAGTACGAAGCGATGATTCTCACGCCTGAACAAGCATACGCAGTATTGCTCAACCTACGAGACCCGGAACGTACTCTAACGCTCCTAGCTGCCGGCACAGGTCTGCGCATCTCGGAGTGCCTCGGCCTGCAATGGCAAGACGTGAGTTTTTCTGAAGCAATCATCCAAGTGCGCCGCACATGGACATGCGGCAAAGTGGGCTGGCCGAAAAGCAAAACGTCGAAAGGCCCAGTCCCGCTGCATCCTTTACTGGCCGAATTCATGTTCCGCTGGAAACGCAAGACGCCATATTTTCAGCCGGGGGATTGGGTATTTCCCTCGTTCAAGCTCAAGGGCCAACAACCGCGTCTGGCTAACATGCTTGTGGAAGATTATCTGCGGCCAGCGGCGGTGAAAGCGGGCATTCTTTCATCGCACCGAGACGACGAAGGCAAACTGGTAGATGATGACCCGAGGCGATTTGGCTTCCATAATCTGCGTCACAGCCTGGCTTCGTTTCTGGTACGAATCAGAACTGATCCGAAAACGGTACAGACCTTGCTTCGCCACAGCGATGTTAAGCTGACCCTGCAGTGTTATACCCACAGTGTCAGCGAGGATCGGATGGCTGCGGCAGGTGCAATGCTGACTGCGATTTTCAGCCACGCCGCAGACCGAAGCGGACCGAAAGCGGACTGACAGAGGCGCAATTCGAGTTTAAGTCCTTCATCATCATCGTAGCCAGGAAACGAACCGGATCTCCCCGAAAAATAGCGGACTGAGAGCGGACTGGGACGGCAAGGCGCAATTCCGCTAACTGTTTTGAAATGTGGTGGCCAGGGACGGAGTTGAACCGCCGACGCCAGCCT
>Ga0335076_10005513_pt1 | contig 12777 bp, 10 predicted proteins | sample Lox_Sample_25_FD_206717 | JGI IMG/M metagenome (GOLD analysis project Ga0335076, IMG submission 206717) | Soil microbial communities from Loxahatchee National Wildlife Refuge, Florida, United States - Lox_Sample_2.5 | ecosystem: Environmental > Terrestrial > Soil > Wetlands | place: USA...
CGGGCTGCCGGATTCGTTCTCCCAGCATCGTTTGTTGTTGACTCGCGGCGAGTCCGGACCTACTATCGTGCAAATCGCGGAGGAGCAGAGTCTCCTCGATGCGATTGAGCGTGCCCAGGCGCTCATTTCCAGCCGCGCTTCTCTGAGTGACAACTTTACCGCCCGCAGAGGTTGTTCATGATTCTTCAATTGCAGAAGAGCCAGCCAGCTCCCGACATTTGCATCGTGGAGTTTTCGGGAAAACTGATGATGGGAAGCGAGAGCCGGCAGGTGGAGCGTACCGTTTCCGAATTGCTGGCCGCGGGAGTGAAAAAGATCATATTGGAATTGAGCAGGCTGGACAACATCGACAGCACTGGAATTGGGATATTGGTGATGTGCGACGGGAAGGTGCGGAAGGCTGGCGGAGAGATGCGGCTGGCGGGACCGGCGGGTCTGGTACGGGATACGTTGGTGATGACGCGGATCGACCGGCTGATGAAGCTGGTACCGACGGCTAGCGAAGCGGTACAGGAATTTCAGGTGGTTCGTTCGGGATGACGTTTTTGCGGATGGTTGCGTAGAGCGCGGTGGGCGTGTGGAGTCGGAAAGACCCCACATGCGAAGGCGGCATGTGGGGCACCCGGCAAAACCGATAGCCGAGTTCGAAAAACGAACCTGGACCACGCGCTGGCGAAGCGGTACAGGAACTTCAGGTGGCGTGAAAGTGCGGCTATTGAAATGAGGCTACGGCGCTAGCCGAATCGTCGAAGGTCGCGAAGAGATTCAACAGTCCAACCATTTTCAAGGTTTGCACCGTAAATTTGGAAGGCTTGAGCAGACGAATGGCGCCACCGGATTGTTTAGCGGTGGTGAGATGGCGGACGAGCATGCCGATGCCGCTGGAATCGATGCTGGGGACATCCTCGAGATCGAGGACGATACGATTCTGATTCTGGCCGAGGAGTTCGATCATGGCGGCATTGAAGCGATCGAGGGGAGGGCCCATAGCGAGGCGTCCCTTGAGCTTGATGATCTTCACACTATCGACAGTCTTGGTCTCAATGTCCAAGTACTCACCCCCTGGAGAAGCGCGAGCAGTGCGGCAGTCCCCATCGTTGACACCCAGAAAGGCCTTTGCTACAGTTCGCGCACAAGTTAGATAATCTTAGCTCAAAAAGCAAGAAACCCCAGTCCGAAGGCATTAACGTCCCGGAAGGTGGGCCGGACGGAAAGTCAGACCTTGGCAAGTTCGGAACCGGAATCCGTACTGGATCTTTCCCCGCTATCCACCCAATTATTTGCGGAGCAGGAAGTGGCGCCACGGGCGCGGGTGTTTGCGCAGTACGTGGCGAGCCTGTTGCCGGATTGCGCGGTGAGCGTGTACACATTGGCCTCGGATGAAGAGGCTAGTTACTGGATGCCGCGGGCGATTGTAGGAGACGCGGCGATTCACGAGGAAGCGATCACGGCGGATTCCGGGTTGCTGGGGACGCTGCTGACGGAGTCAGTTCCGGCGCTACGCACGGCACCGGAGTTGAAGCGCGAAGACTATCCGCATATTGACACGCGGAAGACGCTGCTGTCGCTGGCGTGCATTCCTTTAATTCACCAAGACAATCTGGTCGGAGCGCTGGAGATCCTGGCGTTCGAAGAGCCGAACTCCGCAGAGGATGTGCAGACGTTGTTGCCGGCGTCAGAGGTGGCTGCAGCGGCGCTGGCTTCGGCGCAGGTGTATGAAGCGGAGCGCATGGGGACGCTGAATTCGATCACACGACTAACGCAACTGTACGATTTGGAGAAAGTGTTTTCGTCGACGCTAGAAATGGAGGAGTTGCTGGTTTTGATCGGCAGGAAATTCTCCGAGATTCTGGAGTGCGAGGCGGTGAATATCTGGCTGTTACAGCCGGATGAGACCGTGGAATTGATGCACCAGCACGGCGAGGATGCGACGACGTTCAAGGGGCAAGTTCTAAAGCCAAATGAAGGCATTGCCGGAACGATATCCGACAATGGCGAGCCGATATGTATCGGTGATATGGCGGACGAGCGGTTAGCGAAGCGGAACGAGGTGGCGCCAGAAGCGCCGGTGAGAACGCTGGTGGCTGCGCCGATTTTGGACAAGAGCGCGCTGGTGGGAGTGGTGGAAGCGGTCAACAAAGCGGATGGAACGGCGTTTGATGATGACGATTTATTCACGCTGAGCAGTCTGACGGAGACGGCCGCGACGGCGTTGCACAACGCAAGCCTGCTGATGGCCGAGCGCAAAGTGGAAATTCTGGAGACGCTCAATACCGTTAGCCACGAGATTACCTCGACACTGAACCTGGAGCGGATGCTGCAGACGATCGTGAACGCGCCGCAGGCGGTGATTCCTTATGAACGCGCGGCGATTCTGCTGGCGCAGGGCGGACGATACAAACTGAGCGCGGTTACGGGTTTGACGCAGGTGAATGCGGATGCGCCGGACGTGGCGCCGATGAACGAAATTCTGCAGTGGGCGGCGCTGAGTGAAGAAGTTGTGGATGTACGGCAACGTGGAGAGGAGATCGGCAGTGAGCGGGAAGAGACGCGAGCGAAGTTCCGGAAGTACTTCGCGGAGACGGGGATGCGGGGGTTTTATGCACGGCCACTGAATGACGATACGGGGCGCGTGGGCTTGCTAGCGATGGAAAGCAACGACGCGGATTTTCTGGGGCCGGCGCACATCGAGATTCTGGAAGTGCTGGCGGCCCAGGCTACGGTGGCGCTGCGCAACGCGCAGATGTACAAGGAAGTGCCGTTTATTTCCGTGATCGAGCCGGTGATGGTGCGGAAGCGGAAGTTTATGGCGATGGAGAAGCGGAAGCGGACGATTTACCTGACGCTGGCAGGCGCGGCGGTATTGTTTCTGGTGGCTTGCCCGCTGCCGCTGCGGGTGGATGGAGATGCGGTGGTGGCGCCGGTGCGGCGCGCGCTGATCCAGCCGGAAGTGGAAGGAGTGGTGGCGAAGGTTTTTGTCCACGAAGGACAGGCGGTGGAAAAGGGGCAGGTGCTGGCGGAGATGGAAGGCTGGAACCTGCGGTCGGCTGCGGCGGAAGCTCAGGCGAAGTACGAAACCGCGATGCTGCAGATGAACCGGGCGCTGGCAGCGAATGACGGGACGGAGGCCGGGGTCCACCGGGTGCAGGCGGATTACTGGAAGGCCGAGGTGGAGCGGTCTCGGCAGTTGCTGGAGAAGGCGGAGTTGCGTGCTCCGATTGCAGGGATTGTGGCGACACCGCACGTGGAGAATTTTGCGGGACGAAAGTTGGCGCAGGGAGATTCGTTCGCGGAGATCGTGGACACGTCGCAGGCGGTGGTGGATGTGGGGATCGATGATGTCGACGCGGGTTTGCTGAAAGCGGGGCAGAAAGCGGTGGTGAAACTGAACAGTTATCCGACGCGGACGTTTCGGGGCGATGTGGAGATCGTGAGCCCCAAGGCGGAACTGGTGCATGAAGAGCCGGTGTTTTTTGCGCGCGTGGGGGTGGCGAACGGCGACGGAGCAATTCGCGCGGGAATGGAAGGTCGCGGGAAGGTACGCGTGGGCTGGTATCCCGCGGCGTATGTGCTGTTCCGGAGAGTGTTTTTGTGGATGTATGCGAAAGCGTGGTATTGGCTGGGGTGGTAGGAATGGGCTGGAGGGAAGTATGAGGAGTAGGCTGGCCGTTTTAGCGTGTGGGTCGGCATTGTGGGTGATGAGTTGCGGAGACGGTAAGCCGGCGGCGGTGGAAGCGGTGACGAATGCGGCGCCGGCGCCAGCTGCCGCATCTGCTCCGGTGATGGCCAATCCTTCAGCTGCGGCTGCAGCGCCAAGCGATCCGGGGCTGGTGGTGACGGGACCAATCATCGTAGAGCATCAAGTGGAGTTGACCGCGCAGGTGGACGGAGTAATGCAGAAAATTTTCTTTGATGCACCGGCACGAGTGAAAGCGGGGGCAGTCCTGGCGCAAATGGATGGAAGGCAGGTTCAGGCGAACCTGGATGCGGCGAAGGCGAAGTCGCGAAGCATCGAAAATGACTTGAAGAATTGGGAAGCGGAAGCGGAGGTGTTGAAGGCGGACTACGAGCGGCAGAAAACGCTTTGGAAACTGGGACTGACGTCGCAGGAGCAGTTGCAGCATGCGCAATACAAGGCGGAATCGGACCAGTGGGATATCAAGCGGGTACAGGAGACGCTGAACACGTCGCGGGAGGAAGAGAAATCGCTGGAACTGGAACTGGAAAAGACCAAGGTGATGGCGCCGTTCAGCGGTCTGATCGCGCGGAGGTACGTTCGTGAAGGACAAGGCGTGAAAGAGGGCGACAAATTGTTCTGGGTCACGGAAGAAGCGCCGTTGCTGATGCGATTTACCTTGCCGGAGGGCTACTTCGGGCACGTGGGGGCGAAGCAGACGTTTGCGGTAAGTTCACTGGACGCACCGGGGGAAACGCATGAAGCGCGGGTGAAGCAGATCAGCCCGGTGATCGATCCTGCGAGCGGGACGTTTGAGGTACTGGTGGAGTTGGTGGGGAATCGCGGGGGCTTGCGTCCGGGGATGACGGCGAATTTAAGGGTTGAGAAGAACCATTAGAAGCTGGCGATGAATCTTACGCGCGTTTTGAACAATGCGTTGCCGGAGATACCGGCACGGGTGCTGACGGATCGTCCGCCTCGGATTCCACCAGACATTGTCTTCAAAGAGCACATCGAAGACGGGCAACCTATCGTGAGGGTTTTTGTGCGAAGCCAGGAATTGCTGTATCGGTTTTCTCCTCCAACTTGGGCACTGATTCAGCTTTTCGACGGGGCCCGATCCTACGAGGAAGTCGCGCAACTTTATTCGCAAAATTCAGGAATGGAGTTTAGCGTCGAGAGTGTTCGGGAACACGCGAGCACCTTGGAGGCGATGGGTTTTTGGTATAAGACTGCGCAAGAGAAGAACGTCCTGTTGATGCAGATGAGCGCCGACGAGCGGCGAAAGGCATTGAAAGCTAAAGCGAATAAATACGGGGACCTATCCGAAATAGCGTTTCCAGCGGTAAATCCGGACAAATTCGTAACATGGTTGCACGATCGTACGAGCTTTATTTATACGTGGTGGTTCACCTTGCTTACTCTAATCGCTTTTTGCATCACTGCGACAATATCGATCACATACTGGCCACAGATTTCGCGGGATACGTTGGAGTTTTTCAATTTCAAGGACAAGACCTGGGCAGATTTTGGCGTGTTTTATCTGTTGGCGCTTTTTACGCTGTGCTGGCACGAAATGGCACACGCGCATGCGTGCAAGCATTACGGCGGCCGCGTACCGGCAATGGGTTTTTTGCTGGTTTATCTGACGCCGGCGTTTTACACAGACACAACCGAAGGATACGTGAAAGGATCGCGGCATCAGAGATTTATTATCGCGATGGCTGGAGCACATTCGGAACTGTTGATTTGCGCTGTCGCTACGCCGATCTGGTGGCTCACAGCTCCCGGCACAGGACTCCACAACGCTACGTATCTTCTGTTGTTGATGACGGGAATTGCGGGAGTCTTGCTGAACTGGAATCCGCTGATGAAGCTGGACGGGTACTTCATGCTGACAGAGGCATTGGGAATTTCAGATTTGAAAGAGGACTCAACAGCGTACGTGTCGGCGTGGGTAAAGCGACACGTGTGGCGGCTGCCGGTGGAAGTTCCGTATGTGCCGAAACGACGGCGAGTAGGCTTTGTCATTTATGCGTTAGCGTCTGGGCTGTATAGCTACACGGTGCTCTACGTCGTAGCGCGTTTTGTCGGAAATATATTCCGCAACTTTAATCCGGAGTGGTCTTTTGTACCCGAACTCGGCACCGCTTATTTGATTTTCCGTTCGCGATTACGGAGTTTTTGGAATTTTGCAAAGTTTGTATATCTCGACAAGAAAGACAGGATTCTGGCAAGGATAGGACACTGGAAAACGAAGGTGATAGTGGGCGCCGCGGTGATTTTTATGGCACTTCCGTTGTGGCATGAAACGACCAGCGCAAAGTTCGTTCTGGAGCCCCTGAAGCTAGAACTTGTTCGCGCGAGAGTGGCCGGAAGGATCGCGGACGTATTCGTAGGAGAGGGAACAAAAGTGACGAAAGGGGCACCACTGCTACAGGTGGAAAGTAATGCCTTGCGCGCGCAAGTAGCAGCGAGCGAAGCGGACTTCACGTTAGCCAAGATGAAAGCCAATGCAGCAACGCTGCACTACGAGGGTTTGGGGCAGTCGATCGCTGATGTTAAGCGCCTAAGAACAGAGTCACAAGAACTGGAAAGGCAAGAACGTTCTCTCGATATTATCAGCCCTGCGGAAGGTGTGGTGTTAACACCGCGTCTTGGCGACCTGGTGGGGTCATTCGTCGCCGAAGGAACAAACTTGATAGAAATCGCCGACCTAAGTTCGATGCGAGCCCGCGTTTATGTTTCGGAGCACGACATGGCGAGATTCCAAGCGGGTGGGGTGGGGAAGCTGCAGTTTGATGGCAGGATGAAGATTTGGTTGGCACGTGTCGGTAATATCGCACCTTTTTCTTCTGGGATGGCTTCCCAGCTCGAGGAGAAGTCGAAGTACACGGGACTTGACCCATTGAATTTTTACGTCGTAAGTCTGCAGCTTGACAATTCAGATGGGAGTCTGAAGCCCGGCATGGTGGGGACAGCAAAACTATATGGCAAGCGGAGAAGCGTAGCAGGGTTGCTCTATCAGGAGCTGCGGGAGTTCTTTGGCCGTAAAGTTTGGTAAAAAGAAGGCCGCCATGAAGGCGGCCTTCCTCGACGCCGAAACCTCAGAGCCCTAGTACAACATCTTGGGCTGACGGGTAATTCTGGAAGGCTGCCGATTTATTTTCGAGGGCTGTTTGGTAAGCTTCGACGGTTGCTTCGTCATTTTCGAGGGTTGCTTGGTCAGCTTGGACGGTTGACGGGTAATTCTCGACGGGCTCTTGACGGTCGGTGTGGCCGACGCTCCGAAGTCTTCCTTAGCGACGTTAGCCTTCTTGGTGGTCTTGAGGGTGCTGATGAGGCTCTTCTTTTCGATGGACATGTGATCACTCGCTCCTTCAATTTTTTGTGATTGCCGCAGACGCCGAGGCATAGTGCAGGCGATTGGCCAAACCGACGCTGGAGAGGCATTGGGGAGCGGGTACTGAAAACAGGGGAGATAGTACGAAGGTACGGCTGTCCTTGCGTACCATAGCGGTGAAAAATTAGGCGGTGGGTTAAAAATTAACCGAGGCGAGGTTAATTTTTGACCATTATTCGATGTGGTGCTTACGGCAGAGGTATTTCATGCGCTGGGGATCCATTTGGAGGAGGGCGGCGGCGGCGGATTTTTTGCCGGAGGTGCGGCGAAGGGCGGCATTGAGGTAGGCGATTTCGATCTTTTCCATTTCGGCATCGAAATCGACGCCGGCTTCCGGGATGAGGATAGCTTCCTGGCTGGCAGCGCTCTGCTGGAGCATTTGCTGAGGAAGGTGTTCCGGGGTGATTTCCAAGGCGGGAACCAAGACGACGAGGCGCTGGACGATATTTTCGAGTTCGCGGACATTCCCGGGCCAGGAATAGTCTTCGAAGATAGCGAGGACATCGGGCTTCAGGGATTTGAGTGGTTTTTTGGCGGAGGCGCAGTAGATACGAAGGAAATGGTCGACAAGGATGGGGATGTCTCCGTGGCGTTCGCGAAGAGGCGGGACGAAGATGGGGACGACGTTGATGCGGAAATAGAGGTCTTCGCGGAAGCGGCCTTTGCGAACGCAATCTTCGAGGTCGTCGTTGGTGGCGGAGATGAGGCGGAAGTCGATTTTTTTGGCGGCTCGGCCACCGAGGCGCTGAACGGAGCGTTCCTGCAGAACGCGGAGCAACTTGCTTTGCAGGCTGGGATTTAGAGTGGTGATCTCGTCGAGGAAGACAGTGCCGCCGTGGGCGGTCTCAATCAGGCCGGGTTTGGCGGAATCGGCGCCGGTGAAGGCACCTTTTTCGTAGCCGAAGAGCTCGGATTCCATGAGGGTATCTGGAAGGGCGGAGCAGTTGAGCGCGACATAGGGCTTATCGGCGCGGTCGGAGCATTGCACGATGGCGTTGGCGATGAGTTCTTTACCGACGCCGCTTTCGCCGCGAAGAACGACGCTGGCACCGGTGCGGGCGACAGCTTCGACGGCTTGAAAGACGCGTTGCATCGCGGGGCTGGAGCCGACCAGGCCGAAGAAAGCGGTGCCACTTTCAATTTGCTCGATGACGCGGCGGCCTTCGAGCTCGAGAGCGCGTTTTTCGAGGGCGCGGAGAAGGACGATTTTGAGCTCGTCGTATCTGAGGGGGTATAGGAAGAACTCGTCGGCGCCGGCCTGGCTGGCTTTGAGGGGAATGGAGCGATTGTTGGTGCGGGTGAAGGCGACGATGACGAGGTCGTCGCGGAGTTTGCGGATTTCGGAGAGGATTTCCAGGCCGTCGTGGGGACCGTCGCCGATGCAATCGAGGTCGAAGAGGACGGCGTGAAGGCTGGTTTGTTGGAGGGCGGATTTGATTTCGTCTTCGGTGGCGGCGAGTGCGGTGCGGAAGGCGCCGCCGAGTTCTTTGCGGATTTCCGGGTGGGGCTGAGTGTCGTCGGTGATGACGACAAGCGAATAGCGTTCCTCGCTGGTGACGGCCTCGGGCAAGATCAGGGCTCCGGAAAGGTGCTGGCGATTATAGGGGAAGAGATGGAAAGTCCCAAGCTGAAATGGATGGGGAACGCGCGGAAGAGCGCCGAATGGGAAACAGTCGAGATTGGGCTGACGGTGTAAGGCTACATCAAGGCGTAGACGGAGCCGTCGGTGCTGGCGAAGTAGAGCACGCCGTCGAGAGGGACGGGTGAGGAATAGATGCTGCCGACGCTCATGAGCTTGTGAACGCCAATGACCACGTTGTCGTAGAAGTCGTCGCCGTAGGCGGATTCGTAGTTGGGGGTGCCGTCGGGCTTGGTGTAAAGGGCGGCGTTTTCGCGCGCGCCATCGGTCTGAAATTCCCAGGCGATTTTTTGTTGCGAGAGGTCGATGGCATAGAGCTTGCCGGAGAGAGAGCCAGCATAGAGCATGCCGCGTGCGATGGCGGGAGAGGAGAAGGTGGGCCAGCCGGAGAATTTGAGGGAGAAGAGTTCGGCGCCGTTTTTGGCGTTAAGGGCGCGGAACATTCCGGAGTCGGAGGTGGCGAAGTAGAGATTGCCCTGATAGACGATGGGCGAAGCGATGACCCAGGAGCCTTTATTGTTGTAGGCCCATTTCTTTTCGCCGGTGGAGGCGTCGAGGGCGTAGAGGTTGGAGTCGCGACAACCGAAATAGACGATGCCATCGGAAACGACCGCGGAAGATTGGATACCGACTTGATTATGGATGGCGGGATCTTCGCCGGTTTTGAAGCGCCAGACTTCGCGACCGGTGGCCGCGTCGAGTGCATAGAAGTAGGAATCCCAGCTACCGATATAGAGTTTGCCATCGGCGAGGAGGGGCGAGGCGTGAACGACATCGTTGGTGTGGAATTTCCAGTTGAGTTTGCCGTCGGCGGCGTTGAGGGAGTAGATGTTGCCGTCGCCACTGCCGAAGAAGACGGAGCCTTGCGCAACGAGGGGAGAAGAAAGGTAGACGTCGAAGGGGTCGGGCATGGCTTCGGCGATGGGCTGGGCGCCGTGGAGATGAGTGGCAGTGTAACGATGTTCGCCAGTGGTTTGGAATTTCCAGCGGAAAGCACCGGTGGCGGCATCGAGGGCGTAGAGGTTGTTGTCATAGCTGGTGAAGTAGACGGTGCCGTCAGCGACGGCGGGAGAAGAGGCGACGACGCTGCCGGTTTTGAAGGACCACTTTGGTTTTCCGGTAGCGATGTCGATGGCGTAGAGATGGTGGTCCGAACTACCGATGAAAAGAGTGCCGGCGACGATGGCGGGTGAGGATACGACAGTGCCGCCGGTTTTAAACTTCCACTTCACCTGAGTGAATTTCGGTAACGGGGCGTTGTCGTAGACGCCGGGATGCGAGGGGTTGCCGCGGAACGCGGGGGAATCTTCGGCGACGAGAGACACAGGGAAGAGCAACAGGACAGCCACACTCAGGAAATGACGCATACACCCTCCAGTTAGCAGTAAGACGAACGGGGGAGCGAGTCGATTCTAGAATGGAGCGAGAAAAATGGAATTCCGGCCCGCGAGGGCGGGAATTTAGGAATTTAGAAACGTACCGTTAGAAGCGCACGGTCGAGAGGAACTTGTAACCGTCAGTCAAAGTCGCCCAAGGATCGGACGGTTCATCATGTTCCAGGAAGTAGTGCTGGATGCCGGCCTTGCCGGAGTAAGAGAAAATGCGTTTCCAGTTGATGGTGCCGGAACCGGGCGCGACCATGTCGCCACTTTTGATGAGCGAGCCGCCATCGAAGCTGGCAATCTGATCGGGGGCGAGTTTGGGCAGGGTCTTGAAGTCTTTTACGTGCACGAGAGGGAAGCGGCCCGGATAGCGCTTGAAGTAGGTGACGGGGTCCTGGTTGGCGACGGTGATCCAGCCAAGGTCCATTTCCATTTTGACGAGTTTGGAATCAGTGGACGCGAGCAGATAGTCGTAGGGGAGCTTGCCGCCAAGGCCGGCATCGGGGCCAAATTCCCACCAATGGTTGTGATACGCGAACTGGATTCCGGCTTTATGGCTGGCTTCGCCGGCCTTGTTGAAGGTGCTGATGATGGTTTTCCAGCCTTCGGGGGTGCGCATTTTTTCGTCGATGTAGGGGCAGACGATAAAGGAGTGGCCGATGGTGCGAGCGGCTTCGATGGTTTCAGGCCATTGGTTCTGGACGACATCGAAGGAGACGTGGCAGGAGGGTGAAGTGAGGCCGTTCTTGTCGAGGATATCGCGGACTTCTTTGGGGGAGTGGTCGAAATAACCGGCGAATTCGACTTCCTTGTAGCCAATGGAAGCGACTTTAGCGATGGTGCCCGCGAAGTCGGATTTCATGAGGTCGCGAACGGTGTAAAGCTGGACGCCGACTTTTTTGATCTGGTGAGAGGCGGCGAGGGTAGAGGTCGGGAGCGAGGTAAGTACTGTTGCTGCAAATGAAGACTGAAGAAATGTGCGGCGATTCATGAATCGATTTTACACAGAATTTTGATGCGTGGAGCTATAAATCGGGATGGGTCCAAGGGCCGCGGGCGTGTTCGAGGGACTCTGCGACGGCGAGAAGAAGTTCTTCTTCGTAAGGGCGGGCGATGAGTTGGATGTTGATCGGCAGACCTTCGGGAGAACGGCCGAAGGGAAGAGAAAGGCCGGGGAAGCCGGCAAGGTTCAGCCACTGGGAGAAGCGCATGGTGTCTCGATAATTGTGAGGATCGCCGGAACGATAATTGCCGGAGCCGTGGGGAAAGGCAGGAGCGGTGGAGACGGGCAAAAGAAGAATCGGGATGTCGCGGAGCTGACGGAGGAGATCGGCGCGTAGTGTGTCGCGTTCGGCGCAGGAGTGCATGAAGGTGTCGAGGGTGATGGGCGAGGAAGGCTGGGCCGCAGCGAGGTAATCCGAGAGGATCGGACTCAGCAGAGATTCCTGGCCTTTGACGGTTGGACGAATGAGGTCGGCGACGATGGGTCCGAAGAAAAACCACCAGAGTTCGAGAGCGCGAGCGAGTTGATTGAGGGTGATGGGCTCGAGGCGATAGTCGAGGTCGCACAGGAGTTGCGCGGCGCGACGGATGGTGGAAAGGGTTTCGGGTGTGGCGCGACCGAGCTCAGGATTTTCGATGATGCCGATGCGCAGGCGTTTCAGTTCGAGCGGAGCGACGGTGCGGAGCGGGATCGGAGAAGAGAGCGCGTCGCCGGGATCGGGGCCAGCCATAACTTCGAAGAGAGCGCGAATGTCGGCAACGGTGCGGGCCATGGGGCCAACTACGCCGAGCCAAGGGAATGGGCCGTCGCCGGGAGGGAAGTGTCCGGTAGCGGGGATGCGGCCGGGTGTGGGTTTGAGTCCACAGATGCCGCAGAAATGGGCGGGGGTACGAATGGAACCACCGCCGTCGCTGCCGACTCCGCCCATAGAACAACCGGAAGCGATGGCGGCCGCTTCACCACCGCTGGAGCCGCCAGCGGAATAAGCGAGGTTCCAGGGGTTGGAAGTTTTGCCGTTGAGGCGATTGTCGGTCTCGTAGGCCATCAGAAATTCGGGAAGGTTGGTGTTGCCAAGGAGGATGGCACCCGCAGCTTCGAGGCGAGAGACGAGAGTGGCGTCGGTGGTGGGGACGTAGTCTCTGCGGAGGAGGGAGCCGGAAGGACAGGGCCAGCCAGCGACGTCGATGCAGGATTTAACGGTGACGGGGATGCCGGTGAGAGGCTGGAGAAGTTCGTTGCGGGCGAGGGAGGATTCGGCGGCGCGGGCGCGAGCGAGAGCGGATTCGGCGTCGAGATGGACAAAGGCGTTCAGTGTTGGTTGGAGTTTGTGGATACGGTCGAGATGCGCGGTGATGGTTTCGACGGGAGAAAGTTTGCCGGTGCGGTAGGAGTCGAGGGTTTGTGCGATGGAGAGATATGGCGGCGAAGGCATGGAGAGATTTTAGAGGGAAGTCGGGGTCAAACCAAATCTGAGGGAGGGCGAGACGGGAAAATCGAAAAGTGGCATTGGCAGTGAGTTGGGAGGCAAGACGCGATGACCCGTGTGGGGTCGAAAGAGCCCACATGCAAAAGCGGCATGTGGGGCACCCGGCGGGGGGAAGGCGCGAAAAACGAAATTCGAAATGCGAAAAGCGGGAGGCGAGACGCGGTGGTTGAGATCCTTCGCTACGCTCA
>Ga0335076_10005516_pt1 | contig 12773 bp, 7 predicted proteins | sample Lox_Sample_25_FD_206717 | JGI IMG/M metagenome (GOLD analysis project Ga0335076, IMG submission 206717) | Soil microbial communities from Loxahatchee National Wildlife Refuge, Florida, United States - Lox_Sample_2.5 | ecosystem: Environmental > Terrestrial > Soil > Wetlands | place: USA: Florida...
ATGAGCACGAGGCGGATATGTTCGGGATCAATGCGAGCCGACAGCCGGATGGGATGGCGCAGGCGGCGATTCATTTGGGCGAATACCGGAAGATGTCGCCAGGACCGGTAGAGGAATGGATTTTCTACGATCACCCGTCCGGGCGTCGGCGAATTCACGACGCGATGCAATGGAAAGCGCAGAACCTGGTGCTGTTCCAGCAGTAGGGGATGGATGGACGGAGGACCAGGGGAGCTCGCAGCAAGCCTCAAAGGCTGAGATCCTTCGTCGCAAACGGCGCTCCTCAGGATGACAGCAATACATTTCCGGGCGAGGCTACCATAGAATCCAAATCGTGTTCCTCACGATGACAACATTTGTTCTTTGAGCTTGCCAGCAATAGGGCGCGCCGGCGTTCGAGTGTGACAGCGGGCACTGTCGTAAGGGGGCTACAATGGTTAGGTTGATAGCAGGTGTGACTCTCCACTAAAGGCGCCTCCATGTTTCAGGATCTTCGTTACGCGCTGCGCATGCTTGCGAAATCACCCAGCTTTACCTGCATCGCGGTCTTGACGCTGGCGCTGGGGATTGCCGCGAACTCGACAGTACTAAGTTGGATGAGCGCGACGCTGCTGAATCCGATTCCGGGGGCCGAGCGCACCAGTGAACTCGTGACCGTCATGCGGGGAGAGCGAAGCGATCATCCGACGCCACCGTTCTCTCTCCCGGACCTGCGGGATCTGCGCGAAAGAACGCGGACGTTTTCGGGGCTGGCCGGATATCACGACGACTACATGTCGCTGACGGGCGTCGCGAAACCGGAACGGATTTACGGCGCCCTGACGACCACGAACTACTTCGACGTACTCGGGGTGAACCCAATACTTGGGCGGGCCTTCCTGGCGGAAGAGGAACGCAACGGAGCGGCGATTGCGGTAATCAGTTACGCGGTGTGGCGAAATCACTTTGCACTTGATCCGCACATTCTCGGCAAGACAATTCAGCTCAACCGGCATCCCTACACAGTGATCGGCGTTGCACCCCCCGATTTTCACGGCTGCAAGACAGGCCTGTTCACCGGCATTTGGATTCCGCTGACGATGGACCGTGATGTTTGGGGCTCGAATCGACCTGAAGATCGCGGCACGTTTTGGCTCAACGTCCTCGGGCGGCTTCGCCCCGGTATTACGGACTCGCAAGCGCAGGCCGAACTTAATTTGTTGATGCGGCAGATCGTGGAGCGCTTTCCAGAAGACCACCGGGATAGTCCAAGCCAAATCAGCCTGGATCCTCTGTGGCGATCACCGTTTGGCATCAATGGGTATCTCTACAAAATATTCCCGATGCTGTTGGGCCTGGCCGCCGTTCTTTTGTTATTGGCGTGCGCGAATGTCGCGAATCTATTGCTGGTCCGCTCGGTGGCGCGGCGGCGTGAAATCGCGATACGTCTTGCGATGGGCGCCTCGCGCGTCCAGTTGATTCGCCAATTTCTGATCGAGAGCGTGATTCTCGGCCTGGTTGGGGGCATGGTGGCGATCGTGTTGACGGTGTGGACATCGCGCAGCCTGGTTGCGTTCTTCCCACCCACCACTCTGCCTCTTACCCATGATGCGCACATCGACCAACGTGTGCTCTTCGCCACCACCGCGGTGTCGATTCTGGCGGCGCTTGTCTTTGGCACGCTTCCTGCGCTTCGATCTTCCGGTGTCGCGGTGCAGACGGTGCTCAAGGAGGAGGCGGGCAGCGTTTCTGTCGGCATACACAAGACGCGCCTCGCGGGCGTGCTGGTGGTCGCGCAAATCTCTCTTTCTCTTTTGCTGCTCGTTTGTGCCGGTCTCTTTACGCGCAGCCTGCAGAAAGCGCAGCAATCCGATCCCGGCTTTGATTCGAGGCACGTGCTTCTCGCGTCGTACGAGCTGACTCCCGCTGGCTACACGCGAAGCACGAGCGTGGCCTTTAATCGGCAACTGCTCGCCAAACTCTCCGCTTTGCCCGGGGTAGAATCGGTCACACTGGCGGATTTCTCGCCGCTCAGCTTCAGCATTCATACCGATTATCTGCAGCTCGAGGGTTACCTGCCGCAACCGCATGAATCCATGGAAATCAGTCGCGGCATTGTCGGACCCGATTATTTCCGCACGCTCAAGACGGCGATCCTCTCCGGCCGCGAGTTCACAGAAGCCGACACACTCGATTCCCAACTCGTGGCAATCGTGAATCAGGCTTTTGTCGATCGCTACTGGCCCGGCGAAGACCCCATCGGAAGACAAGTTGTGGACGATGGGCAGAAGTTCATCATCGTCGGTGTGGCGGGCAACGCGAAATACCGGATGCTCACTTACGCCGCCGAACCCGTCATTTATCTACCGGCTTACCAGGCATACCGTTTTACGCAGGACACCACGATCCATCTGCGTGCGTTCGGTGAGCCCGGCGTGATGGCGTCTTCAGTCGAGCAAGCAATCCATCAACTCAACCCGGAATTACCGATTTTCAATGTGAACCCGCTCTCGAGCACGATGCGCCTCGGCACCATATTCGGCCGCGTCGCGGCGACGTTTGCCGGCTCCTTTGGTTTGCTGGCCCTGCTGCTCGCCTCAGTGGGAATTTATGGCGTTGTTGCCTACACCACGAGGCAGCGCACTCGCGAAATTGGGATTCGCATGGCGTTGGGAGCGGAGAAGCCGCAGATCTACCGGCTGGTGCTACGGCAGGGTTTCATCTTGACTTTTGCTGGCCTGGCGTTTGGGACGGCGCTTGCGCTCGTGTTTACCCGGTTGCTGAAATCGCAGCTGTTCGGCGTCAGTCAAACAGATACGCTGACGTTCGCGTCGGTTGGGCTGCTGTTAGCGGGTGTTGCGTTGATGGCCTGCCATATACCCGCGCACCGCGCGACCCGCGTTGAGCCCACGGTAGCCCTGCGGGCGGAGTGAAACTCAGGCCGCTGTTGCAGTCTTCTTCCATGCGCCAACTCTTAGCTCCAAATCATCCAACCGTGGCGCAGTGCGACTCGCAACAAGGAGTGACTAATGGCAACGAAGAAAACGCGGCCCAAGAAGGCGGCGGGCGATCATTCTTCCGCCTTCCGCAAAGAACTGGTCTCGCACCTGCTCGAAGAAAATGCGCATGCGGGCTTCGATTCCGCCGTGAAGGACTTCCCTGCTAATCTTCGGGGCGCGCGGCCCAATGACCTTCCCCACTCTGCCTGGCAACTTGTCGAACATCTTCGCATCGCGCAATGGGACATTATCGAGTACGCGCTGAATCCGAAACACAAATCGCCGAGTTTCCCTGACGGCTATTGGCCAAAATCTCCGGAACCGCCGGACGAGAAAGCGTGGGAGAAATCAGTCGCGACATTTCGCGCCGACCGGAAGAAACTGGCCGCGGCACTGGAAAAGGGCGACATTCTTGCGCCGATTGGCCACGCGAACAATCAATCGCTGGCGTCGAAAGCGATACTTGTCATCGACCACAACGCGTATCACTTGGGACAATTGCTTCTGCTGCGGCGGCTGCTTCATATCTGGCCCGAATGAGCATCGCCTCGGCCCGCACATATTCCGACAGTTATTTCCAGACAATGCGCAGGCCGCCGCGAACAAATAGGGGCGGGCCGACGGTATAGACCGGGGTGGCGGCGGTGTTGAAACGGTCGTTGGTGAGGTTCTGCGCCGCGAAGAATAAGGAAGTATGCCAGCCAAGTTCGCGCGAGACCTGCGCGTCCAGAGAAAACGCGCGACCTAGCGGCAGAGTATTCAAGTCGTCGTCAAACTGATTGCCGAGGAATCTGCCCTGCAGCCCTGCCGTCCACTTCTTTGCGACGTAGTTGGCCTGGAAACTGAACTGATTCTGGGGGACCTGGGGCAGGAAATTGCCAATCAGCGCGGGATTGGCCGCGAAATGAAGAACGATGCTATTCACAAAGAGGTAGGCGGCGGAGACCTGTATGTGCGCGTTGACTTGCAGCTGCCCGGCAAGTTCGAAGCCGCGCGCCTGAGATTCGCCGAGATTCTGCTTCTGCCGCAGGATCGTCGTGCCATTGTTGGTGAGGGTGACGTTGGCGACTGGATCGGCAATGTCGCTCCAGAAGAAATCGCCGCGCAGGGTAAGGCGATTTCGCCAGAGCGACTGACTCAATCCCGCTTCACCTCCGGTGAGATGCTCTCCAGTTAGGGCAGGATTTGCGAGTGTCCTCGTGTTCCCTACAGTGAAATTCCGGTAGAGCTCGTTGAGAGTAGGAGCACGGAAGCTGCGATAAACGGAAGCGCTGAGGGCCAATCCACTGCGGAAACTTTTCAGCACGGAGACGCGGGGGCTGAAGGCAGTTTCGCTGCGGTCAGGAAATTCGGCAGTCGTCGTCAGGTTGCTACCGAAAGCAGTGCGGCTCTGATAGCCCGTATTGTTGTTCCAGGTGTCGACGCGGGCACCGAAGGTCAACAGCCACCCATGCCCGATGAGCCAAGCGTCTTGCCCGAAGAAACCGAAGCTGTGCTGACGGCCGCCGGCATCGACGTTGGCGGACGCCGCGTAATTTGTCTCGGCGCTGTGGCCGCGCACGTCCATGGCTTCGAAGCCGGCGCTCACGCGATGTTTTTCCGCAAACAATCTTGCCCAGGTACCGACGAAGCCGATCTGTTGCGAGGGATTGGTCTGGACGTTCGTCAGTGTTTCCGAATTTCGATCGGGAGCAATTGCAGAAAAAGTCTGGTGATAGAGCTCTGGCGATCCATACAGACGTGCCGAGAAATCTCCGGCGCTGCTCGATCCCCAATCGGTGCCTAAGTCCAATTCCGGGATGGTCGTATCATTTCGTTGCAGCGGGGTGCCATTTTTGCCGCTGTCGCCGAAGCCGCTTCCGCGCACGAACATGCTTCCCCGCTCACCCCACGCGCGCCGCAATTCGAGGAATCCTGCCAGCACACCGGAACCAATAGCGGTGTCAACCGAGCCGCGCTGGTTCTCGGGCACGGCGATGTAGCCGTCGGTCTGGTAGGCCTGCCCCGCGCCGCTCAATGACCATTTCCCGAACGGCACACCCGCGGCGAAGGAAACGTCCGGCGTGTTCATGCTGCCGTAGGAAAGCTCCGCGTCGCCGTAGGCGAGCTCCGGCGTTCTGGTCTTCAGATTCACGACGCCGCCGAGGGCACCGCCGCCGTACAAGTCGGAGGCACTGCCGTTGGAAACTTCCATAGTCTGGATGGCTTCGCGCGGGACACGCGCCCAGTAGACCCAACCGCCGAAGGGATCATTGAGAGGAATGCCGTCGAGGAGCACGATGGAGCGGCTGGTCGCGCTTGCGCCGACACCACGCAAGGAGACTCCTTGAGAGGTGGGATTCGCGAACAAACTGCTGGAGCGGCGGAAAGTGCTAAAGCCGGGCACCTGGCGCAGGACATCGTCGATGACCAGAGTTCCGGATTGGGCGATGACCTCCGACGAAATGGAAAATTCGCTGGACGGAATGGAAGGAATGCGAGCTTCGCTAGTTCCCTTGACTTCAATGCGCTGCAGATTGGGCGATGGCGCGAGGACGATCTGCAGGTTGTCGGTCGCCATGTGGGGGCGAATCTCGCGAGTGACGGTTGTGAAGCCCGGGAAGGTGATGAGGAGGGTGCCAGGGCCGTTTGCGCCATCGACGGAGAATCTTCCATCTTCGCTGGTGCGAGCCAGGACCACTCCGGCAGCAGAGCGAAACTCAATCGAGGCCCCGGCAACGACATTGCCGGTGGTATCGGAGACGACGCCGCGAATTCCGGGACGCTCTTGCGCGGAAAGGATGAAGGCGAACAGGCACACCAACAGCATCGATGTGGCCAAGCCTGGCGCGGACGGAAACCCGTTTTTCATTTACGAGCACACCGGTACATACGTCTCTTCGATGCTACACATTTCTGCGGCGGGACTTACTTGCCTTTCACCTTACCCGTCAACACGGTGATGGACGCTTTGGGCAGGCTGACGATCTGGCCGGCCTTCCAGTCAACGGTGGTTTTCTTTGCGGGGCCGGCGGGATCAGCGTGACTTGTGGGACCGGATGGCCGCCAAACGTAGTCGTCGGCGCCGAACGTTACCATTTTTACCGGTCCAACGAACTGTGCCCCGGTGTCTTTGCCATTCTGTTCGAAAACGAGCTTGAGTTCGTGCGCATTGCTCGGGTCTTTGTTGACGACCAGCAGCGACCACTCGTTGTCCGGGCGCTTCACCGCGTAGGCGGTGAAGAGTTCATGCTTGGAGTCATCGGTGAGATCGGCGACGGTGCCATAGAGTTCGTGCTGGCCCGCACCATGCTTGACCCAATCGAGATTCAGCATCTGGCTGGCAAAATATTGAGCGGTGTGGTGCTTGATGTCGAGTTTCTCGTCGGCAACGAAATTGCCGTAGGTGCTCCACGCGCCGCAGCCCGAGTGCAACGGCTCGGGTTGAATCGGCGAGTGGTAGTAAACGGCGCCGGGCCCACCATTGAGCAAGAACGCGCCGACGCTGTCGGCGAGCCACAGTCCCGCGAAGATGTCCTGCATGGGGTCGGTAAGGGACCAGGAAATGTTGCTTTCGGTATTCATCAGCGGCACATTTTCCGGCACGCCATCTTCGCGCCAGACCTTCAGAATTCCTTCGACGAGCGCTGGCTCGCGGTACAAGTCGGACCAGTTCACGACGCAGGGTTCGAGCGGGTAATGCTCGAAGGAGACGAAGGACAAGTCGTCCATGCGGCCGTGGGCTTTGAAGTAGTCGATGAATCGACCGAGCCAGGAGTCCTTCCCTTTGTCATCAGGCCAGGTCTTGATGTCTTCGTTTGCGCCGGTGAACACTGGCCCGCCGAGCTTAAGTTTCGGATCGACTTTGTGGAGCGCCGCGGCGAATTGCAAGTACAACTCCGCATTGTCCTCGGGAATCATGAAAGCGCCGTCGGGCTCCTCGCCCATCTCGACATAGCTGACGAGATAGCCGCGCTTCTCGATGTAGGCAAGTTCCGCAGCCGCGTCCTCGGGATTGGCGTAGATCAAGGCGATGGGAATCATCGCGGGAAGATGATTGGTGTAGCCGCTGGTGAAGAACAGATCGAATCCAGTTTGAATTCGCGAAGAGATGATGTCTTTCTCGGTGTGCCAGGGGTCGGCGGAGGACGCCTGGGTAAGAGTTTGAGCCTGACTGGGCGTGTGTTTGACGATATCGACGAATTGGCCGAGAGAATTGAAGGTTCCGAGGGAGAGTTCGCTGATGGCATAGCCCACGCAATTGCGGATATCGTCGCTGCCATGAGTGTCGCAGGTGTTGGAACTTTCGGTCATCCAGATGCGCAAAAATTTCGCGGTGATGGGTTTGTCTGAGAGCTGCTGCACCTGGCTGCCGCCCTTGCCGCCAGCGACCTCGCCTTGCGGAAAGTCTTTCCATGCGCCGGCCGCTTGCTTGTTCAGGGCGTCTTCCCGTCCGGTCCAATACTGAACAACGTATTTCGTGGCGTACGGATTCGCCCAGTCAATGCGAATGGCGTCGATGTCTTGCGGGGTTCCGAATTCGATCACGACCCACTGCGGGTGAGCGGAATCGGGTTCGCCGGTGAATTTCTGAGTGAGGTACGGATTGCTTTTCCAGTAGGTGGAGGGATCGCCGTCGGTCATCCGAGAGAATTCGCTTTGCCCGGCGTCGCTACGAGTAGTGCCGCGATGCGGCAAGTGGTAGCCGAAGGACTGGCGGAGTTCGTTTTTGGGAATCGCGCTGCCGATGAAGTAGCCGCTCTTCTCTTTTTCGTTGCTCCACTTGCCGTCGGGATTCCAGTGCCAGGCAGAGTAGGTGAGTTCGGTGTTCTGGCGGTAGGTAATTGGTCCCCATCCTGCGGACAGTCCTTCCTTAATAATTGGCTCGGTGTAGACCTTGTCGAAATCTTTGGCTGGCAAAATGTCCATGGAGGTGCCCATGGATTTGTCCGGGTCGAATTTCAGGGCGTGCGATGGAGTGATGTCGATATGAAGGGTTTGCGCCCAAGATTGCGATCCCGATGCGATGCTCAAGAATGTCCATGTTGCGACCATGGTCCAGACGCGCAACCGGGCAAATGAGAGGGCTTTCATGATAATCTCCTGAATGTTTCGCCGCTATTATAACGATTTAAATCGCTTTTTTGAGAACTGGCAATAAAAAACGGGCACGATGTATCGTGCCCCTATGATTGAAGATCCCGACGACAGCCGTAGTTCCGAGATAACATGTAGTGGCATTGATTTGATGGACGGAGAATGCTGCATGTCTACGTTTGGATTGATTGAGTACAACGAGGCTAGTCCCGAGGTTCGCGCGGTTTACGACGATATTCTGGCGACGCGCAAGACGGATTACGTCAACAATTTTTGGAAGGCGATTGCGCATGATCCCGCACTGCTGAAGCGCACTTGGGAAGACCTGAAGGCGATTATGGGGCCCGGAGCACTCGATCCGCTGACGAAAGAACTGCTGTATATCGCGGTGAGCGTTACGAACAATTGCCACTACTGCATTGCTTCGCATACGGCATCGGCGTTCGCCAAGGGCATGACGGCGGAAATGTTCAAGGAACTGCAGGCCGTGATTGGGATGGCGAATGAAACCAACAAGCTCGTCACTGGGTATCAAGTAGCGGTGGATGCGCGATTCCAGCCGTTGAATACGCAAAAGAGGTAGTCAGAGCCTTAGTTGGCCGGGCGGGCACGATTTATCGTTTCGCTACGCCGGAGAGCTCACCGAGGAAGGCGTATCAAGTGCGGCACATCTATCGGCTTTGTTTCCATGGTAGTACCTGAGTACTATAGCTGACCCTTCCCACCGCCCCCACCATGTAAAGGTAAGCGAGAAACCCCGACTCGTGCGGGGAGTTCTCCGCTTCAATCCCTCTCTGAGTGGGTACTCTATGGCACCTATTTTGAAAGAAGCCGACACGCCTTCCGCCACGACAACCGCAACAACACCGGCCTCGCCCGCCTCGAAGTCTCCCAACGAAACACCCACTCGGCCGCAACCAGTGCCACTCGAGATCCCAGTGACGGTCAACGGCGCACGTACCGTGGAAGGCTCTGACAAGCGCGAACCATTTTCGGAGACCACGTTCACTGTTCTCGTTTTCCCGCATGGGGCCGTGATTCGAATTGCCACCCCACTCGCACCTGGTCAATTGGTTTTCCTCACGAATGAGAAGACGAAGAAGGAAGTGGTCTGCCAAGTCTTGAAGTCGAAAACGGGGGGATCAGCCAGCGGCTACGTGGAGCTGCAGTTTACGGAACCTGCGCCGGCGTTTTGGGGATTGCGGCTGCCGGGTGCCGTGCCACCTCCGTCCACGACTGCGCCGGCCGTGCCCCGTCCGGCGGCGACAGTTCCGCCGCCATCTGTGAAACCAGTTACACCAGCGGTGACGCCAGCAGCGCAGATTCCGACGTCACCGATACCGGCGGTCGCACCACCTCCTCCGCCCGTGCCGACGGTTCACACAGCCCCGCCGCAGTTGGCGACACCGGTCGCTCCCGTGGCACCGATTTCCACGACGGCTTCGCCCGCTGCTCCGAAGCTTCCCACGCCCGTTCCGGTGCAAAGCGCTTCGGTGGACACGGCGCGCAACATTCCGCTGGTGTCTGTGCCGCCTCCGTCGCCACTCTCGCCAGAATCAATTCCTTCGACCATACACAAATCGCCAAAACCGCTGATCCCACCGCCTGCCGAAGGACCCCGGGATTTCTCGAAAGAGATCGAGTCGCTCTTCGCAGTGCCGCAGGCTCCGGCTTCCGGAGCAACGAAGCCGGCAGCGCCGGTGATCTCGCCGTCATCCACAGAGGAACTCAAGCAGCAGGCGGCACGCTTGCAACAGCAACTCGGCGCCTTACTCTTTACGGAGGCACCGGCGGCTCCGGTAAAGCCGACGAGTCCAGAATTCAAAGCTGAGCCACCGGTTGCCGAAGTGGCGAACAAGGTCTTCGAAATCGCGCAAACGGAAGGGCGGCCCACAGACCATCCTGAGCCCAAGACGGAGACGAAATTTGAGGGTAAGCCCGCGAGTGCCGTACACACTCCAGCCTTCTCTTCTCTCAACGCCAGCGACGAGGAGGTCGCCGTTCCGGCCTGGCTAAGGCCGCTATCCCAGCACGGCGAAACGTTTGCGGAAGAACCCCCTGCGGCAGAAGCTACCCAGGCTTCGGCAAGTGAAGCTTCTTCGAGCGCCATTGCAGCAATGGAGGCAGTCGGATCATCGACACGTTCTGAAGCGACGGTATTCGGCGGCCAGCTTTTGGCTGGAGAGAGCATCGAGACCGCGGCACCATCCTCGGGTTCGAAAAAAGGACTGTTCGTGGGGCTTGCCGCAGCGGTGGTCCTCTTGGCGGGCGGCGCGTGGTACTACACGACGCAAATGCACCCGGTGACCAACGGAGCGCCCACGACGCAAACTTCCACCCCACCCGCACCGGCAGAAAAGCTAGCCGTTACAACTGAGGATGTTCCGTCTACAACCAGCACCGCATCGCGTAGCGCAAACAACGTTGCGGCGCCGCCAGCGTCAGCTTCCGTGAATCCGGCTGTTACGCCGCAGCGAAGCGCTCCCGCTCAGGCGACCTCTCCGGTTAACGAAACTCGCAACAGCAACGCGGTCGCAGCACGAAACGCCGCGCCCCCGCCGGAACCCCCAAAGAAACCGTCCCTCGGCGACGTACGGCTCTCGACACCTATTGTCCGGGGATCGGGGCAGGCTACCGGTTCGGGGGAATCCTTACCTTCCATTGACGCTCCGGCCCCAACATCAAATACGGACGCGTTGGCAGCGGCCTCACACGGCAAGGGACCGACAGCCCCGCTGCCGATCGGCGGCGACGTGAAGCCAGCGCAGTTGATTAAATCGGTTCCACCAGTGTATCCGACAATCGCGAAGAGCCAGCGAATCAGCGGTAACGTGGCGCTGGACGCGCTCATCGACGCGTCGGGCAACGTCGCGGAAGTCAAAGTGCTTTCCGGCCCACCGCTATTGCACCGAGCAGCGCTTGAGGCAGTGAAACAGTGGAAGTACAGCCCAGCGCAACTGGACGGCTCGGCGACTTCGATGCACTTAACGGTGACGGTGCAGTTCCGCGCGCAATAGTTCTTACCGGAGAATCCGGACATTGCTGAAACGCAGCCAGGAATGGCCGCGCCACCGATAGTTTCTACCGCTGTTGCCCCGTGTGATCCTGCTCGGTAAAGGCTTTTTGCTCCGTGGGGTCAACACTAACAAATCCCAGATCGGCATCATCTCTCCTGAGAATCACGATCCAGGAAAGATGCGGGAATGGAAGGAAGCGGTCGACCGGACGCACGATCGGGACCAATAGGTTGAGCAGCTTGATCTGCCACAAACCGAAGGTAGTTTTCTTCAGCACTTTTCCGTTCCACCACCAACCCGGGACCCCGATGTGGTTAAACTTTAGGATTTTTTCGATTCGGAATCCTGAGCGGCCGCAAGCTTCGGCCAACTGCGATTCCGTATATCGACGGAAATGCCCGAGCACTTTATCCAGGGAGCCGTAAAGTCGAGGGCCATTAGGCACCAGAATGATGGCCCGGCCATTGCGGTCCACGGTGGCACGAATATTCTTCAGAGCCGCGACATCGTCCTCCAGATGCTCCACCACATTGAGGCAGATGACGGAGTCGAACGATTCCGAGGGATAGGTCTCACTTGCAGTCGCATCGGTGTATTGCACTTGCAAGTAAGGGCGCGTTAACTGCATTTTCTTGAGCTTCTCAAGATAGTGGGGATTGACGTCGCTGGCGCAATACTCTTTTCGCGGGACGAGATTGGCGGTCAAATTACCAATGCCAGCGCCGATTTCCAAGACTCGTTCGCCGAGGTAAGGGCGAATGGTATCGGCCATCCATTTCGTAAAGCGAGGAGCGCGATTCAACCGTGCGAGGATTTCGCTTCCGTGCTCATCTGCGACGTAAATGCGGTCGGAGACCCGGTATTTAATCAAAGCGCCGAGGGCTTTAACGCCGTCTTTCCAAGTGATCTTTTTGCCCTCGGTATAAGTGCGTCCCGAATAGCGGATCGGAATTTCGAAGATTCTGGCCTCGCGCTTTGCCAATTTGATGGTGATTTCGGGCTCGAATCCGAACCGCTTGCTTTCCAGCGGAATACTCTTGAGCATTTCCGACCGGATCATCTTGTAGCAGGTTTCCATATCTGTGAGATTGAGGTCGGTAACGATGTTGGTTAGCAGGGTGAGGGCTTTGTTGCCGAGGGTATGGCGAAAAAACAGGACCCGCCGGTATTCGCTGGCGAGAAAGCGGGAACCGTAAACCGCGTCGGCGTCCTCAGTCAGGAACAAAGGGATCATCTTGAGCAGGTCGTCGGGGTGATACTCGAGGTCGGCGTCGTGGATGACAGCGAGATCGGTATCGACATACTGAATGGCGGTTTGAATCGCCGAGCCCTTGCCCTGATTTTCGGGGTGATCGATAAAGACCCACTCAAAGGCGGCCAGCCCGCTGCCCGCCAGCCCGTCACGGAATTTCGCGAGCACTTCGGAGGTCTGGTCGGTAGAGGCGTCATTCACAACAATGACTTTGACGCGCTCGAGCCATGGCGACTCGCGGAGGATCTCCAGCCGGTGAAGGCTGGCCTCGACGAGGTACTGCTCATTGTAAACGGGCACCAAAACAGCCAGGCTGAGTTTCCGATCCATGTCTTGTTCTCTACAACTGAGCTTAGTTGCAACGCTCGCCTTTGCAGTGTACTGCCAGCATCGCGGGTTGTCATGCAAAGGTTGCCTTTTCGACAGCGTAGCTATTATCTTGGGTTTGCT
>Ga0335076_10005518_pt1 | contig 12770 bp, 13 predicted proteins | sample Lox_Sample_25_FD_206717 | JGI IMG/M metagenome (GOLD analysis project Ga0335076, IMG submission 206717) | Soil microbial communities from Loxahatchee National Wildlife Refuge, Florida, United States - Lox_Sample_2.5 | ecosystem: Environmental > Terrestrial > Soil > Wetlands | place: USA...
GCTCCAGGACCTCGGCCGACGGCCCGATGAAGGCCAGGTCGTGGGCCCTGACCACGTCGGCGAAGCTCTCGTCCTCCGACAGGAAGCCGTAGCCGGGGTGGATGGCGTCGCAGCCGGTGACGATCGCCGCGGAGATCACCGCCGGAGCCGAGAGGTAGCTGTGGCGGGCGTCGGCCGGCCCGATGCAGATCGCCTCGTCGGCGAGCTGGGGGGCCAGGCTGTCGCGATCGGCCTCGCTGTAGGCGACGACCGCGCCGATGCCGAGAGTCCGGCAGGCTCGCAGGATGCGGACCGCGATCTCGCCCCGGTTCGCGATCAGGACTTTGTTGAACATCAGGGCTTCCCTGCCGATCCGACGGTCTGGCGGTCGGACGGGCCGGTCTCGGGCAGCTCGGGCTCGGGAAGCTCGATCCGGACCAGCTCCTGGCCGTACTCCACGGCCTCGCCGGCTTCGGCCAGGCTCGAGCCGATGACCCCGTCCACCGGCGAGACCACTTCCTGGTTGACGCCGAGGACGTTGACGTGGCCGATTCGATCGCCCGAGCGGACGCGCATGCCGACCACCAGGTCCTTGCGCGGATGGTAGATGCCGACGGCCGGTGACTTGGCCGCGACTCGCTCCGGCTCGTCCGAGACTTCCTCGACGACGATCGAAAGGCGCTCCTCGGGTCGGCTGTGGACGCTCGCGCCTCGTCCCGCGCCATGGCCGACGGCAGCGGTCGAGTGGCCGGCGTGGCTTTCGGCGCGGGCGGACGCGTGGCGCGATTCCTCGCCGGCGGCCGGCATCCGCAGACGGGCCTTCCAGCCGCTCTGGCGGACCTCGATCTCACCCAGGCCGCTGGCCGCCAGCCTGGCGATCAGGGCCGGCAGCAGGTCGTCGGCCAGACGGGCGATGGCCTCGTGGTCACGCCGAACCTGGAGGGCTTCCTCCGATTCGGATCGCGGGTTGCCGCTCTGCGTCGGGGCAGGCATCGCCTATGACTCCTCTCGATTCGTCGGAGCGGATCGTCGCGTACCGGGGAATGGCGGGATGGACGGCCTCGTCGTCAGCAGCCCCCGCAACCGGTCGGCGATCCCGGATCGCTCCGGCGGCACCTCCGGTCTCTCCTCGACCGTGTACGGGCCCATGTCGCGGAACTTGCGGAAGCGGGCTTCCACCAGCTCGTCCAGGGGCATCCGGCCCAGCTCCTCGAAGCGCTCGAGCACGACCTCCTTGATCCGGCGGGCCGTCTCGGCGGGATCGGTGTGAGCCCCCTCGCCCGGCTCGGGGATGACGACGTCGACGATGCCGAGATCCTTCTGCTCGGTCGCGGTGACCTTCATGGCGTAGGCCGCCTGGTGGCTCTGCTCGCCAGAACGCCACAGGATCGCGGCGCAGCCCTCCGGGCTGATGACCGAGTAGATCGAGTTCTCCAGGGCCACGATCGTGTCGCCGACCGCCAGGCCGAGAGCCCCGCCGGAGCCGCCCTCGCCCGTGATGACGACGACGATAGGTGTCCGCAGCCGCGTCATCATCCCGACCGACCGGGCGATCGCCTCGGCGATGCCACGCTCCTCGGCGGCGGCGCCGGGGAAGGCGCCCTGGACGTCGACGAAGGTCAGGACCGGCATGGCGAACCGCTCGGCCAGGTCCATGACTCGCATCGCCTTGCGGTAGCCCTCTGGGTGCGGCAGGCCGAAGTTGCGGCGGATGTTCTCCTCGGTGTCCTGGCCCTTCTGGAACCCGATCACCACGGTCCTGATGCCGCCGATGCGGGCCAGACCGGCCACGATGGCGGTGTCGTCGCCGAAGAGGCGGTCGCCGTGGAGCTCGACGAACTCGTCGGCGATGAACTTGAGCAGCTCGAGAGTATGGGGCCGCTTGAGGTTGCGGGCCTGCTGGACGTGGGCCCAGACCTGCTCCACTGGATCCTCGACGTGGCCGTCCTCGCCGGCGTGGCCGCGGCCGAGCAAGCGGTCAACCATTGGAGACCTCCCCGCGAGCCTGGCCGTTGTCGGCCGCCCGCGAATCGGCGTTGGTGTCGGCGCCGAGCGCTCCGGTGATGGCCGAGAGGATCGAGCGGCCCCGCGACGCCGGTCCGGCCGCGGGCTCGCCCTGCGCGGGAGCCGGCGGGATCAGCAGGCCGAGCAGGGCAACGAGCTCGTCACGCAACCGGGCCCGCGGCACGACCCGATCGACGAAGCCGTGGCTGAACCAGAACTCGGCCCGCGGAATGGTCGGCAGCTCCTCGCCGATCGTGCCGGCCGAGACGCGATCGCCGGCGAACCGGATCAGGGCGTTCGGCTCGGCGATGTTGACGTCGCCGACGACCGCGAACGAGGCGAAGACGCCGCCGGTGGTCGGGTCTGTCAGGACCGAGATGAAAGGCACGCAGGCGGCTTTCACCCGCTCCACGGCGCTCATCGTCTTGACCAGCTGCATCAGCGAGTAGGTGCCCTCCTGCATCCGCGCCCCGCCCGACGACGAGACGATGATCAGCGGGATGCGCTCGTTGAGGGCGGCCTCGCCGGCGCGGGTGACCTTCTCGCCGACGACGGTGCCCATCGAGCCGCCGATGAAGAAGAAGTCCATGACGCAGATCGCGACGGTCCTGCCGCCGATCGTGGCCGTGCCCCAGACCGCGGCGTCGCGGAGACCGGTGGAGAGCTGGGCCGCCAGCAGCCGGTCCGGATAGGCCTTCAGATCGACGAACTCGAGCGAGTCGACGGGCTGGAGATTGGCGTCGCGCTCGATGAACGAGCCCGAGTCGACCAGCTGCTCGATCCGCGTCCGGGCCGGGATGCGGAAGTGGTGGCCGCAGTGCGGGCAGACCCGGAGGGTCTTGTCCAGCTGCTTGTTGAAGAGCATCTCCGCGCAACCCGGGCACTTGGTCCACAGGTCCGCGGGGTAGGCATCGCGACGTGGTCGGAACGGCAATCTAACCGGCATCAGGAGACGACTCCAAGGATTCCGTTGATGACCCCCGTTCGGCGGCCCTGGCCCGAGCGTCCGCTCCGGCCGTGGGCGGCCCTGGCGGCTCGACCCATCCTGCCGGCGGCCGGGTGGGAGTGACGCCAGGCCACGTAGGCTCCGAGAGACAGCGCCGCGGAGGCGACGCCGACACCCACGCCGCCGACGAGGAGTGGCCGGGAAGGATGGCCGGCCATCTCGGGCAGCCGCCGCCAGGCGGGCGCGGGACCGGTCTGGAGACGCGGAGCAGGAGCGTCCGGCCCGGCGACCGTAGCGGCTCCCGCCGCTGCCGCCACGCCCTCGACTTCGTACTCCGAGCGGCCGGGGAATGGCGCCACCCTGCCGAGGTCCGAGGCCGGAGTCACGTCGTCGACGGGCAGGCCGGCGCGAAGACGGATGGCTGCCGAGGCCAGCGTGGTGGCGAGGCTTTCCTCGAAGCGGAAGGATGGGTGGAGCCGGACCAGGCCGGAGCGCAGCCGCCCCGCTGCCAGTTCCACGCCAGGATCGAGATCGGCGTCCACGGGCACGGCCGGTGCGTGCCGCTCGTCGGCCGCCAGGAGCCCGTCCAGGTAACGCTCCGTCCGCCGAGCGTCTCGCGAATCTTCGCCCAGCATCAGCTCAGCCGGCCTCGCAGGTCCTCGGCCACGGAGCGCAGCGCGCGATGGAGAAGAACCCGCACGGCACCTTCCGAGCGGTCCAGCACGGCCGCGATCTCGGCCGTGGACATCTCGTCGACGAAGCGCAGGATGACGGCCCGCCGGCGATCCTCGGGCAGGCGCGCCACGGCCTGCCAGGCCGCGTCGACGGTCTCGCGGGCCGCGGCCGTCTCGACCACGTCGCCGGGAGCGGTGAACCCGGCCGCCTCGTCGAGCGACGAGATCGGCCGGCGGCGATCGCGGCGGCGCTCGTTGGCTACGACGTTGCGGGCGATCCGGAAGAGCCAGACCCGGAAGGTCGACAGCTCGGCGGAGTCAGCGGCCGTCGCCGGCGTGCGCGCGGCGATGAACGCATCGACCCGCTCCTCGAAGCGGGGCAGCCCGACCAGGGCCTGCATGAAGATCCGCCCCGTGGCGTCCTCTGCGGCGTGGTGGTCGCGGAGCTCGTAATAGGCGTAGCTGTACACCTGGGCCAGATACTTCCTGTACAGGGCGTCGAATCGGCTCGGGTCACGCCGGGCCGCTTCGACCAGACCGCGATCGCGGTCTAGCCGGGCGGGACGGGTGCCTTCCTCCACTCTGCCAAACACCGAGCGGCTCATCTCGTTACACCCCGGAGGTCAGCCCGCGTGTCGCGCCCGCCGGTCACAAGCCGCACCTGGGCCACCTCGCCGACCAGCAGCTCGCGTTCCGCCCCCGCCGCGTCCTCGACCAGCAGCGCCCCCGAGGCGCCGTCGACGCCCACGGCCCGGAGCAGCGGTGCCGTCCCGTCGGGCATGTCTATCCGGACCTGCCGCCCGGTCGTGATCTGGCGGTCGTGCCAGCCGGCTACGTCGAAGTGGCCGTCGCGCAACCCGAGGAGGCGCGGCTCCAGGCGGGTCAGGAAAGCGTCGAGCAGCTCGCCGGCATCGACCGGTCGGCCGCGCGAGGCCTCGCGCAAGCTCGTCATGGTATCGGCAAGCTCGGACGGGAACCGCTCGCGAGGCCAGTCGGCGTTGACCCCGATGCCGACCACGGCCTTGACTCCGGCGGTTCCGGCACCTTCGGTCTCGCCCAGGACCCCGGCCACCTTGCGAACGCCCGCCTCGACGTCGGGAGCGTTGACGACGATGTCGTTGGGCCACTTGAGCTTGAGCATACCCATCGGCAGCCCGGCGACCTCCTCGCCTGCGTCGGCCATGGCCAGAGCCACGATCGCGGCCACTCGCCAGACCCGCTCCGGCGGGACGTAGACGGGCTCGAAACCGAGCGAGAGCAGCAGCGCCGCGCCGGCCGGCGCCACCCAGGATCGACCGGAGCGGCCGCGACCGGCGGTCTGCTCGTCGGCGACGGCCAGACAGACCTCGGGCGTTCCTTCGGTCAGCCAGCTTCGAACGATGTCATTGGTCGAGGGGACCGACCGGAACCGCTCCTGTCGCGAGAGGAACGCGACGCTCGTCGTCACGCGCCCGTCTTCGACGCCCCGGCGGAGCCGACCTCGGCCCCGAGCTCGCCCTGGACGAGCGGCTCGGGCGCCTCGAGCGCGAAGGCCTTGTGCAGCGCCCGGACGGCCGTCTCGACCTGGTCCTCGGCGATCATGCAGGTGATCCGGATCTCCGAGGTGGAGATGATCTCGATGTTGACGCCGGCCTCGGCCAGGGCGGCGAACATCCGGGACGCATAACCGGGCGCGTTCTGGATGCCGGCGCCGACGATCGAGACCTTGGCCATCGCCGAGTCGGTCGTCATCTCGCGGAAGCCCAGCTCCCGGATGACCGGCTCGAGGATGCGCTTCGTCTTGGCCAGGTCGCCCCGGGTGATGGTGAAGCTCAGGTCTGTCGTGCCGTGGTGGCCGACGTTCTGAACGATGGTGTCGACGTTGATGCCGGCCTCGGCCAGGGGCGCGAAGACGGCGTGAGCGACGCCGGGTCGATCGGGGACCTCGACGAGCGTCACCTTGGCCACGTTGCGGTCGTGGGCCAGCCCGCGGACCTTGTTGCGCTGCTCCACGAACGGATCCTCCTTGATGAGCGTGCCGGGTACGTCTTCGAACGAGCTCAGCACCTCGATGACGACGTTGTTGACCCAGCCGAGCTCGACGGCCCGGACCTGCATCACCTGGGCGCCCTGGTGGGCCAGTTCCATCATCTCTTCGTAGGAAATCACCGCCAGCTGGCGGGCGTCGGGGACGAGCCGGGGATCCGCGGTGTAGATGCCCCGGACGTCGGTGAAGATCTGGCAGCGATCCGCCTCCAGGGCGGCGGCGAGCGCGACGCCGCTGGTGTCGGATCCGCCCCGGCCGAGCGTCGTGATCTCGGACAGCGTGGGGTCGTGCTTGCTCTGGCCCTGGTAGCCGGCCACGATCACCACCCGGCCGCCGGCCACTTCGTCACGGATGCGCTTCGGGTCGATGCCGGCGATGCGCGCCTTGCCGTAGTTGCCGTCCGTGGTGATGCCCGCCTGCGCCCCGGTCAGGGCGATGGCCGGCACGCCCAGGGCGTGGAGCGCCATGGACACGAGAGTGGCGCTCTGATGCTCGCCGGTCGCGAGGAGCATGTCCAGCTCGCGCGGATCCGGGTCGTCGGTGATCGCCCCGGCCAGAGCGAGGAGCTCGTCGGTGGTGTCGCCCATGGCCGAGACCACGACCACCAGGTCGCAGCCGGTCGCCCGCTCGCGGGCGATCCGCGCCGCGACGCGCCTGATCCGGTCCGCGTTGGCCACCGAGGAGCCGCCGAACTTCTGAACGACGAGCGGTTTGGACATGGCGGGCATTCTACCAGCCGGAGACCGCGCCTCTCGACACCGCGAGGCGCAACCGGTCCTGCCGCGGGACGCGGCGGCCAGGATGGGCCGGGACAATTGGGGCGACTGGAGGAATTGCGCAATGTGTTTCGATCTGGACAGCCTTCCCCCGATCCAGGCCCTGGCTGACGGTTCCGTCGAACACGTCTCGGCGACTCTGCGTGCCGCCGACGGAAACGAGTTCCGTGTCTTCCACGCCTGGCCGATCAAGTCCACGGGCAAGGCGATCGTCATCCTGCCCGACGTGCGCGGCCTGCACCACTACTACGAGGAGCTGGCCCTCCGATTCGCCGAGATCGGCGTCGAGGCGGCGGCCATCGACTACTTCGGCCGGACGGCCGGGACGGGGCCGCGCGGCGACGACTTCGACTACGGGCCGCACGTCTCCCAGACGACCTGGGCCGGGCTCTCGGCCGACATCCGGGCCGCGGCCGACTACCTGCGGTCGCACGGCCACGGCGTCGAGGCCGTCTACTCGATCGGCTTCTGCATGGGCGGCCGGAACGCCTTCCTGTCCACTACCCTCGGCCTCGGGCTGGCCGGCGGGATAGGCTTCTACGGCTTCCCCGGTGGACCCGCCCGCAACGACACGCCCGCTCCGATGGCCGTCTTGGACAGGATCGAGTGCCCCATCCTGGGCATCTTCGGCGGCGCCGACGGGGCTATCCCCGTGGCCACGGTCCAGGAGTTCCGCGACGCCCTGACCGCGGCCCACGTCAAGAACGATATCGTCGTCGAGCCCGACGCCCCCCACAGCTTCTTCGACCGCAAGGCAGCCGAGTTCCAGGCCCAGTCGGACGATGCCTGGCTGCGCGTCAGGCGCTTCGTCGGAGCGGGCAGCTAAGTCTCGCCGGCCCAGGGTCGCGGCCTCGATCGGGCGTCGAGGCCGGCGGGGCAGGCCGGGCGTCGCTGTGCGACCATTCACCGGCGGGCGACCTCGTGCCCCCAACGGAGGATTTGATGTTCAGGCGACGCGACGGGCGGGACGAGACCAGGACCGGCAGGGCCACAGAGACGGAGGCGGCCGATCTGGACGAGTTGGAGGACGAGGCCGGGTTCGATGACGAGGCGGACGTCGATCCGATCGACGACCTGCCCGAGGACATGACCGCCGACCTGGAGTCACAGGCCGCCGAGTACCTCAAGGACAACGACACCTGGATGTACGGCCCCAACGCGGCCGCCGTCCTCGACATCCTCGATCGCCTGGAAGAGCTCGTCCCGGACGAGGCCCGGCCCCTCGCCGAAGCGTGGCTCGCCATCCCCAAGTCGGATCGCGACCGGGCCCGCAAATCCGCCCAGAAGGTCGCCGAGAACGATCTGGAGGTCGGTCGCTACCTGCAGCTCGCCCGCGAGGCGGTGGGGACGTGGGCGGCCGTCACCGGCCCGTTCCCCGAATTCGTCAACGCCGAGCCGAACTGGGGCCGGATCTGCTCCCAGGCCGCCGAGGCCGCGCTGGACGCGGCCACGGCCGTGATCCTCGAGGGCACGCTCGCGGAGAGCCAGTACGAGGCCCTCCTCGAGCCCTGGTCCGAGACGATGGCCACCCTCGACGAGGCCGCCGGGGCGGCCGAGGCGGCGCGCGTCGAGGCCGGGGGCGAGGGATCGCCGGACGAGGACGAAGGCGACGAGGGCGAAGGCGACGAAGAGGACGACGAGGGGGAGGCCGGCGAGGGCGAGTTCGGGCCAAACTCGGACGCCGTCGCGGACTTCCTCAACCGGCTCTGGCTGCTGACTCCGGAGCAGGTCGCGCGGCTGGTGGGCGGCTGGCAGAACGCCGACCGGGCGGTCCTGAAGGAGGCTCACGAACGCCTCCACGATCTGGTCGAGGAGGATCCGGACTGGCGCGATCAGGTTCGCCGGGCCCAGGACAAGCTGGCGCCCTGGTTGAACGCCGGGCGCGTCGCGGAGACCTCGGGCTTCCTGGGCCAGACCGGTCAGGGAGAATCCCGGAAAATGGCCGGGCCGGCGCTCGCGGACGCCGTCGCGGCCCTGGTTCTGGGCGACCTCCTCGAGGCCGCCGCCGCGGAAGCCCTGTATGGGCCGTGGTTCAACCTGATCGGGGCTCCGGCGCTGCCGGCTCCTGACGACGAAGATCCGGGCGACGGCGCCACGGAATGAGCTACTGGCCCGGGACTGGCTCGGGCATGGAGGGTCGATGTTCAGGCGAAGCAGGAGCCAGGGCGACGAGCCGGTCGCGAACAAGCTGAGCGGCGCGGCCGAACCGAACGTCCTCAAGGTCACCAGACCCGGCGGGTCGGGCGAGGATGACACGACCGAGTGGACCTGGACCGCCGACGGGATTACGCCCGCGCAGCCCGGCGAGACGAACCTCGATGCGGACCTCGAGCCCGGCGAACAGACCGGTCCCGAGGACATGACGCGGTCGCTGAGCCCCGAGGAGCTGCAGGCCGAGCTGGAGCGTGAGGCGGAGGAGTTCGGGCTGACCGGCGACAACCCGACCGCCCTCTACGGCCCGAACGGCGAGGACGTCGCCTCTCTCCTCGACTCGCTGCCGACCATCGACGACGCTCTGGCGGAGCAGATCGCCGACGCCTACGAGGCCATCCCCGCGGCCGAGCGCAAGGTCGCCCGGTCGGTGATCAGCCGGCGACACCGGGGCGGCCAGCGCGACTACGAGCTCGACATGGCCGAGCGCGCAGTGGCCGACTGGCTCTCGTCGTTGAAGTTCTTCGATCCGGGGGACGCCGAGCTGTACGCTGTGGTCGCCGACGCCGCCACCGACGCGGTCGACGCCCTCGTCCTCGAGGACGAGCTGGCCGACGCGGACTTCGCCACTCTCTACGGGGCGTGGTCGGAGGTGATGGACACCGACGACGACACGATCGAGGATGCGGGCGCGGAGTCCGAGGCCGGCTCTGAGGACCGGGAGCCGGCGGCCGAGACCGGTGCGGACGAGGTGGAGATCGGTCCCCTGGGGCCAAACACGGACCTCCTGGCGACCTTCCTCGACCGGCTGGCCGGGCTCGAGAGCGTCCAGATCGTGGCCCTGGTCGAGCGCTGGCGCAAGCAGCCGAAGGAGGATCTCAAGGTCGCCCATCGGGCTCTCCAGGATCTCGCCGACGAGGACAAGACCTGGCGCGAGCAGATGCGTCTGGCTCAGGAGGAGGTCTTCGCCTGGATGGAGGGTCGGACGACGGCGTACATGGAGCACTTCGCGACGGCCCGGCAGGATGCCCAGCTGCGTGAGTCGGCGGGCCCCGTGGTGGCTGACGCCGTCGCCGCGCTGGCCATGGCCGACATCCTCGAGGACGAGGACGCGGACGTCCTTTACGCGCCCTGGGCCGAGGTCGTGGGCGAGCCGGAGCTGCCGGTCTACGAAGACGACGAACCGGAAGACGAACCCGACGACGCCTCGGAGGACGAGGTCTGAGCCTCGCGCGAGGTCATTCCGGGTCGGGCGTCAGCTCGCTTTCGAGCAAGTCCAGCAGCATTCCGGCGTGCCAGCTGCCGTCGGCGCCGCGTTCGTACTGGCGCATGATGCCGACCCGGCGGAAGCCGACGCGCTCGTAGGCTCGGATGGCCCGCTCGTTGGCGAGGGCGGGATCGATCACCAGCCGGTGGTGACCCCGAATCGTGAACAGAGCTCGCGCCAGGGCCCGGATGGCGTCGCCGCCGAAGCCACGACCCTGGTGGGCCGCGTCCAGGAAGATGTCGATGCCGGCGTGCCGGTAGTCGGGCTCGTTTTCCTCGTGATACTCGATCGCGCCGGCCACGGCGCCCTCGATGACGATCGCGTAGACCGCCGGCCCGTCCTCGAACAGCCCGTCGACGGCGATCTCCGGGCCACGCGGCGCCCACCATCGGCCGACCTCTCGTTCGGCCAGGATGGACCTGAGGAGGGGCCTATCGGTTGGCGTCAACCGCCGGAGCAGAACGCGCCGGCCTCGTATCTCGGGCGGCATCTCGGGCGGATCGCTGAGCTCCACGGCTCGATGCTAACTCCCGGTCGCGGAGCCGGTGAGGCCAACGAGCGGGCCCGCCGCCGGGTTAGACTCGCGGCCATGAAGCAATCGATCGTCACTCTGGACATGGAAGGCGTCCTGACGCCCGAGATCTGGATCGCCGTGTCGGAGAAGACCGGCATCGCGGAGCTGCGCCGGACGACCCGGGATGAGCCCGACTACGACAAGCTCATGCGCGGCCGGCTGGCCATCCTCGACCGTCACGGCCTCAAGCTTTCCGACATCCAGAGCGTCATCGGCACGCTCGAGCCCCTTCCGGGGGCGCGGGCCTTCCTCGACGAGCTGCGCTCCTTCGTCCAGGTCGTGATCCTGTCCGACACGTTCGAGCAGTTCGCAGCTCCCCTCCTCCGCCAGCTCAACTACCCCACGCTGCTCTGCCACCGGCTGGTCGTCGAGGACGACCGCATCGTCGACTACCAGCTCCGGATCAGGGAGCAGAAGCGCGAGGCCGTGGCGGCGTTCCGGCGGATGAACTACCACGTCATCTCGGGCGGCGACTCCTTCAACGACACGGCCATGCTGGCTGAGGCCGACATCGGCATCCTGTTTCGCGCTCCCGCCGCGGTCGTCGAGCAGTTCCCCCAGTTCCCGGCCGTCGACGACTACGCCGGCTTCATGAACCTGATCCGGCGGGCCATGGCCTAGAGCCAGGTTCCGGCGGAATCGACAGGCGCCTCAGGGCCGGCCTAGTAGCCGGTGACCCTGTCCGCGGGCGGTCCCGAGTAGATCAACCAGCCGCCGACCGTCTGTCGCGTCATCTCCCAGTACACGAGGCTCTTCGACACCCGCCAGGTATAGGGGTGGGTGCTGCCAGGGTAGTTGACCGGCAGGGTCGTGGGACCGTATCGGCAACGCTCAGGGTAGTTCCAGCAGGTGCAGAGGTAGTAGTAGTAATTCTGGTCGTAGCCCACGATCGCTATCCAGTCGGGCACGTCCTTGTAGTCGACGTATACGCCGACGCAGCGCTTGGTCGTGTGGGTGATGTAGTACTGGGTGCAGGTGCGCGCCTTCCAGTTGGGCAGGCCGACCTTGCCGTTGCCGGCCGGGGGGTACGACCCGGTCATCACCGAGACCACCACGGGCACGTGCTTGAGCGCGATCTGGGTCTCGACACTGGCGTTGAATGTGCTGTAGCTGTAGCTCGGGTCACCCTCGGTGAACGGCCCGTCTGGCGTGTAGTCCGGTTCGCCGGCATATTCCCAGTTGGCGACGTCGACCAGCTTGTAGCCACGCTCGCTGGCGCCATCCCACATACCGACTCGGTCCACCGGCCAGTTCGGCGGGTGGACCGAGTAGGCCAGGAACAGCATGTAGCCCTGGCCGGTCGTGTCGACCCCGCCCGCGAAAGGCGCGGGTTGCTTCCACCGGCCGGAGAACGTGTCCTTGTAGGTCATCTTCGGCCAGACGTGGACGAGCTGCTGGACGGCCGACGCCGAGGTCGACTGGTAGGCCACAGCCCAGCGGGGGTTCTTGCCCACGAATGCCAGCAGGATCCTGAGGGCGCCCGCGCCGCAGATCTTCCAGTTGTCGTTGTCGCGGACGCCGGTCGGCTCGCGGAAGAGGCCGACCACGCTCGTGTCGACGAAAGCCTGGGACGGCACGGCGGGGTTCGGCGTCGGCGACGCGTTCGATCCCGCCGTGGAGCCGGCGGGGTCCGGGCCGGCTTCCAGGCCCGATTGGCCAGGTTCGGGTGACTGTAAAGAGAGCGTCGACTGGCCGGGGACGAGCTGGGTCACCGAACCGTCCGTACCGATGAAGTAGGCCTCGTCGCTGGCGGAAGCCGCACTACCCGCATCTGGATCTCGGCCGCCCGGGACGCCGTCGGCCCAGAGCAGGAGGGTGCCAACCGCGACCATGGCGACGGCGAGCATCGCCGCGCGTGCGGCGGGCCTGTGACCCATACGGAACCACGCCACCTTTCGAGCAGACAGGCTTGGCTCCGTCCCGGGCCGGGCAGAACCACCCCTTCGAGGCGGCTACCCCCGCCGCCATTGGCCGAGAGTATACCCAGGTCGAAGGACGTCAGATGCCGGCGCGGCGCGCGCCGGACGGTCTGCGAACCCGCGGTTCGATGGGCCCGCTCAGCTCGGCAGGGTGCCCAGCGTGACCGAGACGCTAGCTGTCGTTCCGTCCTGGTGGGTCACGGCGACGATGACGACGTCGCCCGGGTGGTGGGCCGCCGTATCCTCGATCAGGGTCTCGCTGTCCGGAATCGACTGCCCGTCGATCGCAGTGATGGTGTCGCCGGCCACGATGCCGGCCTTGTCGGCGGGCCCCCCGGCGACGACGCTGACGACCAGCGCTCCGCCCGACAGCGAGTCCTGGATCTGAACGCCCATGTAGGCGCGGCCCGAGTTGGTGACCTTGCCGGTGGAGATGAGCTGATCGGCGATGAAC
>Ga0335076_10005519_pt1 | contig 12769 bp, 18 predicted proteins | sample Lox_Sample_25_FD_206717 | JGI IMG/M metagenome (GOLD analysis project Ga0335076, IMG submission 206717) | Soil microbial communities from Loxahatchee National Wildlife Refuge, Florida, United States - Lox_Sample_2.5 | ecosystem: Environmental > Terrestrial > Soil > Wetlands | place: USA...
CCTTCCCGCCATCCGGGCCTAGCTTCTTCACCGCGGACGCGAGTTCGCTCAGGGTGGTCGGACAAACATCGGGGCAATGCGTGTAGCCGAAGAACACCGCCACGACTTTGCCACGGAAATCGGCCAGCCGGCGCTGTTGGCCGTTAAAGTCGGCAAGCTCGAAGTCTTTGCCGAACTCGGCACCGGTGATGTCAGTGGAGCGAAAGGTCGGAGTCTGCGATCCTTGATTGCAAGCAGCCAGCGCGAGCAGAAGCGCAAGGCACCAGACTCCACCGATCAGTTCGCGAATGGTCAGACGAGAATACGCCAGTAGTGATCGACAAGCAGCGCTGCGAACAGCAGAGAAAGATAGACGATGGAGTAGCGGAAAGTCTGTTGTGCCAAGCGATCGCTGTAGGCCGTGTAGATTCTTACCGCATACCAGACAAACAAACCGCCCAGAGCGAGGGCGCACGCCAGATACGCCAAGCCGCTCATGCGGGTAGCAACCGGCAGCATGCTTACCGCCAGGAGGATCAGCGTATACAGCAGCACATGCAGACGCGTGTAGCGATCACCGTGAGTCACCGGTAACATCGGAATACCCGCTTTGGCGTACTCGCGCTTGCGGTACAGAGCCAGGGCCCAGAAGTGCGGCGGTGTCCAAGCGAAGATGATCAGGAACAGAAGCAGTGCATCCGAGGCGAGCTCTCCCGTTACGGCGGCCCATCCCAACACCGGGGGCATCGCGCCGGAAGCCCCGCCTATCACGATGTTCTGCGGCGTAAGCGGCTTGAGAACAATGGTATAGACGATCGCGTAGCCGACGAAAGTAAGCAGTGTCAACCACATCGTCAACGCGTTGACCAGCAGGTAAAGCACGGCCAATCCGATGCCACCGATCACCGCAGCGAAGATCAGCGTCTGCGCAGAAGTGAGCTGGCCCATGGGCAGCGGACGCGCGCGCGTCCGGGCCATCAAGGCATCCAGCCTCTGCTCGACCAGACAGTTTATCGCTGCGGCCGCGCCTGCAGTCAGAGCGATACCAAGGGTGCCGAATACCACAGCGCCGAGCGGCGGTAATCCCGGTGTCGCGAGCAACATGCCGATGATCGCGGTAAACACGATAAGGGAAACCACGCGCGGTTTCGTCAACTGCAATAGTTGGCGCAGCCGCGGCAGTACGCGCAAATCAGCCGGTTCGGATCCTGCCTGGCTAACGGACTTGGTGTCGACGCTGGCGGACATCTATGCTCGGTAGAGGTGACGGCGCGGGGAGGTCAATCTTAGCATCTCAGCCAACCCCCGACACCTTCAGCAGCCGGGTCACGTCCTTCTTGATCTTGCTGGCGTCGGCGTCGCGCGGATAGCGCATCATCAAATTGCCCAGTGGATCCACGATGTAGATATGATCGTGTACGGAAGCCTCCGCGGGCAACTGAGACAGTAGCGAGTTGCCGCGGGCGGGGATGATATGAGTGCCCTGGTATTCGACAACCAGCTCATTCGAAGGGCGTGTCCCATCGTCGATCAACCACGTACGCTCAATCCGTTCCATGTCCTTGCCTTGCGTTAGCCGCACCTGACGCATCTGATACAGCTTCCGCCGACAGTACGCGTCGCACACCCCGGAATCCACCATCAGCAGAACCCACTTGCCTTTCAACGCATCGAGCCTGAATTCACTGCCGTCGCTCTGCCTGAAAATGGCGTCGGCGATCGGTGCCGGTGGGAGAAGCTGCCCATAGTTGGTAAAGGCGCTCGGGCGCCAGAGATGAAACACCGCGTAAGCTGCCAGCACCGGCGCCGCAGCCACCGCAGCAATCAACAGCAATTTAAGACGGCCGCGAGCGGCTCGGCGATCGTTTGACACTCAGAGCGATGTAGATGACGACAACGGCCGCGCACATCGAGAACCACTGCAGTGCATAGCCGCGATGGCGATCGACACCTGCGTCCGGTCGCCTCCATTCTCGCACCAGCCCATCGCCGAGGTCGTTATCCTGTTGGATGATGATCGGCTGCAGATCGAGCCCATATGCATGCCGGTAGCGGTCGACGGTGACGTTCTCCCACAGCTTCCCAGCCTGAACTTGAGCGGACAGCTCGAACAGGCGTGGGTTACCGGGCAATGCGACACCTTCAACGGCAACGGCGCCGCCCGGGGTGACGATTTCTGGTAATTGGCTTCGGTTCGGCCCCGCCGCAATCCATCCGCGCTTTACCAGCACGTAGCGCGTGCTCGTGCCGATCCGCAAGGGGGCGATGATCTCGTACCCGGCTAGTCCTGCATGCACGCGGTTGTCGACGTAGACCGTACCCTCGCTTTTAAATTCGCCTCTCGCTTCCACTCGCAAGTAATCCACATCCTTAGCTTCCACCAGATCCTGCCCGATACTCCGAGGCGCTTGATCAGCGGCATGGTCGATGCGTTGCTGCAGTTGTGCTTTCTCGGCAGCACGATTGACCTGCCAGTTGCCTAGCAGCGCGGTCGCCACCACAGCGCCGAGGGCGGCCAATGTCGGCGCCAGCCGTGGCCTGAACTCCAGTCTCGGCATCCTACCCATTAGGCGCGAAAGCGTGCGCGGGGCTGATCGCAAGGCAATAGAAACGGTCGATCCGGAGGAGTACACTCGATCCGAATGGATGAGCGTTCGAGATGAGAATTGTCGTGATAGCGATGCTGGTCCTGATCGTGGGGAGCCTGGGCTCTGCGCTCTGGTTCCTGATCCGCGACAAGGGCACGTCGGACCGCACTGTAAAGGCGCTGACCGTCCGCATCTCGTTGTCTATCGGTTTGTTCCTTTTACTCATGGCCGGCTATTACTTCGGCGTCATCCCGAAGACCGGCCTCCACTGAGCCTATCCTTTCCTCCCGGCTGTTCGGAAAATATCCGGCTCATACCTGCCGGAGCATTTGCCCTCATTGACCCTGGTGGCTGAGCGCGTTCAGAGCCAGTACACCAATACGAACAGCAGCAACCAGACCACGTCCACGAAGTGCCAATACCACGACACCGCCTCGAAGGCGAAATGGTGGTCCGGGGTGAAGTGGCCGCGCATGCTGCGGATCAAGATCACGATCAGCATGATCGTGCCCAACGTGACGTGGAAGCCGTGGAACCCGGTCAACATGAAGAAACTCGCACCGTACGCCCCGGTGGTCAGAGTCAGGTTCATTTCGGTGTACGCGTGGTGATACTCGTACGCCTGCAGCGTCAGAAAGAGCATGCCCAGCCCGACGGTAAGGAACAGACCCAGAACGAGCTGCAGTCGATTGTTCTTCTTCAGGCCCCAGTGCGCCCACGTTACCGTGGCCCCGGACGACAACAGGATCAGCGTATTGATCGCCGGAATCCCCCATGCGGCCATGGGCGAGAAGTGCTCCTGCAGCCCTGGCCCGGCGACCGGCCAAGCGGCCTTGAACGACGGCCATAGCAGCGACTGGGTTTCGCCGCTGCCCAGCCATGGCACCGCGAGCACGCGCATATAAAACAACGCGCCGAAGAAAGCGGCAAAGAACATCACCTCGGAAAAGATGAACCAGCCCATCCCCCAGCGGAAGGAGACGTCCACTTGATGGTTGAACTTCCCGCCTTCGCTTTCCCGGATGACGGTACCGAACCAGCCGAACAGCATGTAGATGAGGAAGGCCGCACCCACGGCGACGACATAAGGCCCTGCGGTCCCGTGGTTCAGCCATATGGCCCCCCCCGAAGCCATCAGCAGCAGCGCGATGGAACCGAAAATGGGCCAGTGCGAGGGCTCCGGCAGGTAGTAGCGTGCGGCCTGACTCATTGGTGGCTCTCCTTTGACCTGTCTAAATTGCTGCGTTTTTTCGCTTGATTCGAAGCCCGCCGTCAGTGGGTCACCCAGCGCACAATGAGGATAAGGCAGGTGACGAACACGCCAGCACCGATAATCCCCATCACGATCACCTGTGCCGGCTTGATGCTAACGGCGTCGGCGTCGTGGTCCTTGGACTTGCGCACACCCAGAAAGGACCAGAACACCGCGGCTGCGACCTGCAGCAAGCTCGCCCTTCCGTGCGGGGCCTGCGGCCCCTCCGCCCGCGGCATAGGTACCATTGTTGTCAGCCCGGCCGGGGCCCTGCTCCATCGACCTTGAAGAACGTGTAGGACAAGATCACTGTGTGCACGTCCGCGGGCAAGTCCGCCTCGAGCAAAAACACTACCGGCATTTGCCGCGTCTCGTGCGGCTTGAGTGCCTGCTGCGTGAAGCAAAAGCAGTCCAGCTTCTTGACGTAACGAGCGGCCAACGGCGGGCCATAGCTCGGAATCGCCTGCCCGAGAATCGACTGGTCGGATGCGTTCTTCACCTCGTACAGCACATGCACCAGCTCACCCGGATGCACCTGCACGGTTTTCGTCAGTGGCTCGAAGCTCCACGGAAGATCATTACGCAGGTTGGCGTCGAACCGTAACGTCACCAGTCGGCTCCGGTCCACTTGCGTGTTGTCCGGAACGACGTCGGCCGCCTGTATCCGGTTCAGGCCCACTGCTTCGCACAGCTTGGTGTAGAACGGAGCCAAGGCGAAGCCGAAACCGAACATGCCGATCGCGACGACGACCAACCTTAGCATCAGAGTCCGGTTCGCAGATGCGCGATTCATGACGTCGGCCAGAACCAATGTCGCACCACAATGCCGACGAAGAAGACGACCACCACGGACGCCAGGATCAGGGCAGTCCGCAGGTTCTTCGACATGCGCGCCGCCGATTCACGCAGACCCGATAGGGACGCTATGCCCGACTGTGTCATTTGACGACCGGCGGCGTCTCGAAGGTGTGGTAAGGCGGAGGCGACGGCACCGTCCACTCCAGCCCCTCGGCCCCCTCCCAGACCTTGTTCTCCGCTTTCTTGCCGCCACGGATGCACTTCAGCACCAGATACAGGAGCAACAGCTGCGATAAGCCGAAGCCGAACGCACCGATGCTTGCGATTCGATTGAAGTCCGCGAACTGCAGTGCATAGTCCGGCACTCGCCGCGGCATGCCGGCCAAGCCGAGAAAATGCATCACGAAGAACGTCACGTTGAAAAAGATCATGGACAGCCAGAAGTGCCATTTCCCCAGCGTTTCATCGTACATATGCCCGGTCCATTTGGGCAGCCAGTAGTAAACGCCCGCGAACAGGGCGAACAGGGAGCCTGCCACCAGCACGTAGTGGAAATGAGCCACCACGTAGTATGTGTCCTGGAGTTGAATGTCCACCGGTGTGATCGCAAGGATAAGGCCGGTGAATCCGCCCATGGTGAAGACGAAGATGAAGCCGCACGCGAACAGCATCGGGGTCTCGAAGGTCATCGAGCCCTTCCACATCGTGGCGATCCAGTTGAACACTTTAACTCCGGTCGGCACTGCGATCAGCATGGTGGCGTACATGAAGAAGAGCTGCCCGGCCGCCGGCATCCCGACCGTGAACATGTGGTGCGCCCATACGATGAAGGACAAGATGGCAATGGATGAGAGGGCGTACACCATGGACGAGTAGCCGAACAGCGGCTTGCGTGCAAAGGTCGGGATGATCTGCGACACGATGCCGAAGCCCGGCAGGATCATGATGTAGACCTCCGGATGGCCGAAGAACCAGAAGATGTGCTGGAACATCACCGGGTCTCCGCCCCCGGCCGCATTGAAGAAGTGGGTGTCGAAGTGGCGGTCGGTGAGCACCATGGTTACCGCGCCTGCCAGCACAGGCATCACCGCTATCAGCAAATACGCGGTGATGAGCCAGCTCCACACGAACAGCGGCATCTTCATCAGTGACATGCCGGGCGCGCGCATGTTCAGAATCGTGGTGATGATGTTTATTGAGCCCATGATCGACGACGCCCCCATGATGTGGAGCGCGAAGATGGCCATGTCCATGCCGGGGCCCATCTGAACCGAGAGCGGCGCGTACAGTGTCCAACCGGCCGCGGTGGCACCGCCCGGCGCCAGGAACGAAGTGACCAGCAGGATAGCCGCCGGCGGAAGCAGCCAGAAGCTCCAATTGTTCAGACGCGGGAAAGCCATATCCGGCGCACCGATCATCAGCGGGATCTGCCAGTTGGCGAAGCCGACGAATGCCGGCATGATCGCGCCGAACACCATGATCAGGCCGTGCATGGTGGTGAGCTGATTGAAGAACTCGGGGCGGACGATCTGCAGACCAGGCTGGAACAATTCGGCGCGTATAGTCAGCGCGAGCACACCTCCGGTCAGGAACATGATGAACGAGAACCACAGGTAAAGCGTGCCGATGTCTTTGTGGTTGGTCGTGGTAACCCAGCGCATGATGCCGCTCGGATGGTGCGCATGGGCGTCGCCGTGTTGGTGGCCGTGTACCGCTTCCATAACTGTTCTCCTAACTCAGATCCGGGTCTGGCTACACTCAGTGGTTATTTGCGGGCTGCAGCGATCTGCTTCGGTTGCACCATATCGCCGAGCTTGTTGCCGAAGGAATTGCGCTCGTAGGTGATGACCCCGGCAATCTCGAGATCCGACAACTGATTCTTCCACGCAACCATGGCCGGGTTCTTCTTGCTGCCGTTGACAACGATGTCGATATGAGCCGCGATGGGACCGGTCGCGGTCTTGCCCCCTGCAAGCGCGGGGAACGTAGGCGGCATGCCTTGGCCGTTGGGCATGTGACAGGCCACGCATGTCTTACCGTAGACCTTCTCCCCTTCGGCCTTCAACTCGTCCAACGTGTATGTCTTGTTGGCATCGACGGCGGACGCGGCCGACGCCTGTGATTTCTTGCTCTGCTGCTGCGCGACCCACTCCTTGTACTTGTCCTCCGTCACCGCCTCGACCACGATCGGCATGAACCCGTGATCCTTGCCGCAAAGTTCCGCGCACTGGCCGCGGTAGACGCCTGGCTCCTCCACCTTGAACCATGCATCGCGCACGAATCCCGGGATCCCGTCCTGTTTCACGCCGAACGCTGGGACCCACCAGGAATGGATCACGTCGTTGGCGGTAATCAGAACGTCCACCTTCTTACCGATCGGCACCACGAGGGGATTGTCCACCTCCAGCAGATAGTGTTCGCCCTTGGGCGCTCGGTTCTCGATCTGCTCTACCGGGGTGGCGAGATTGCTGTAGAAGCTGATGTCCTCGTCGAGATAATCGTAGCGCCACTTCCACTGGTAGCCCGTGACCTTGATGCTCATGTCCGGGTTGCTGCTGTCCTTCATGGCCAGGACCGTCTTGGTTGCGGGGATCGCCATGCCTACGAGAATCAGGAATGGGATGACGGTCCACAGGATTTCCACCGTGGTGTTCTCGTGAAACTGCTCCGCCTTATGCCCAACCGACTTACGGTGTTTCCAGAGCGCGTAGAACATCGCCCCGAACACCACGACGAAAATGATCGCGCAGATCACGAGGATCACCGTGTGCAGGTGATAAATCTGGTGCGCGATGATCGTCTCGGGCTGCTGCAGGTTCAGCCGCATCTCGGCCCGCGCGAGACCGCTCCCCGCGACCACTAGAAGCAGGCTGATGAGGATCTGCGCGATTTTTCTGATCATGGTTTCCCCGAGTTGAGTATGTTCTCGACTATCGACGGTTTCTCAACTGTAGCCTGAGCGTCTGCGCTAGCGCGTCTCTCTGCTGGTCGGTCAAGTGCCGTCCAAACTCGACTTCGCGCCCGTGCGAGCGTAGCGCGAGAACCGAGTTGCCATGCGGGACGGACTGGTTCACAACTACCTGCGCCCAGTGGCGATTGAACTCGTACCGGCTGACACGCCCGGTTTCCCACCTCTCGACTACCACGCGCTCGCCTCTGATCGCGATCGACTCGAAGTCCCCGGCGTGCCGTTCAATGAGACGGAAGGCGAGGAAAAGCACCACCATCTCCGCTCCCGCAAACGGCAATATGAACCACGCGCCCTGGAATGCAAATGCCAGCGAGATGGCGAGGGAGAGCGCGACCAGCGATCCGAACACGAGCGCTCTGCCCGTCGAGGAGAGAGAATTATTCCTTCTGGCGACAAGGAGGAACTCGCCGCGCTCGCCGGCGTCGGTGCAATCCATCTAGCTGATCTAGCCCTCGCACTGGCTTTTTATCGCTGTAGCGACCGCGGGTCTCCCGTCCTCCAAAGCCGCGCCGAAATGTAGCACACGGTCTGCGCGCTCGCAAGAACGGGGGAGGGCGCGCGTACGGATTGCACCGCCGCCAGCTAAGCAGATCGCGTCCCATCTATGACCGAATCGGTTGCCGTCAGGATCGTTTGAACCGGACGATCGCGCGCCCATCGGCAGTCAATCCGCGCGCCCCGACCGACTTTCCCGCCTCCGGCTTCCACGCGTGTCCGTATACGACCTCGAAAGTCGCCGGCAGGCGCTCCTCCCGTCGCAGCAATTCATACCCCTGAATCAGACGCTCGCGCCAGCGCGGGGTACGCAACCCGATGTTGTCGACACGGGTCGATAGTGCACCGCTCGCGCGCAGGTCCCGAAACAAGTCCCCGACCCGTTCGTACGTAAGCGTGATGTACTCCATGTCCATTACCGGGTCGGCGAACCCACTGCGAATCAGCATATCGCCCAGATCGTGCATGTCCATGAAGGTATGCACGGGGGAGCGCCCGCGGGCATCCGCGCTCGCCCGCGCGAGCTCTTTGAGCGTATCGGGTCCGAGAGTGGAGAACATCAGCAACCCACCGCCGCGCAACGCGCGCTGCAACTCCGTAAGTACAGCGTCAGGTGCATTGCTCCAGTGCAGCGCCAAATTCGACACCGCGAGATCGATCCCACCATCGGCGAACGGCAGGCGCTCGAAGTCGGCGCAGACGCAACTCGTCGCGAGATTGCCACGCAATGCCAGGCGGGAGGCTCGCGACCAGAATCCCGACCGACGTTGCAAGCGCAGCGCGGGCAAAGACAAGTCCAATGCACAGACCCGAGCCTTGGGGTAACGCCGGGCAAGCGCCCGCGATGCGGTGCCCGTGCCGCTGCCCACGTCGAGGATCCGCTCCGGAGCGAGGCGCACGAGGTCGAGGCGCGCGAGCATGCGCGCACATACCTCAGTGCTGAGCGGACCGCCGCTATCGTAACTGGAAGCCGCGCGTTCGAAGTTGCGGCGGATGCGGCGTTTGTCGAGCGAGATCGGATCGGGCATTGCGCACTGTATGCCTGATCGGAGGACCAGTCGCAACTGCTAGACTGGGCGGCAGGATCATATCCGGCGTGTGAGAGGCGTCAATGTTGCCAGTCGCTCCCCGAGGCCTACGTCTGTTCGCCGAACGTTGGGCGCTGCCCCAGCGCTGCCTGTTCTGTGGTGCCTCCGATCCGCGCGAGGGAATCTGCGACGGGTGCCGCGAGGACCTGCCCGGAAGGGAGGCCATGCGGTGCCCAACTTGTGGCAACCTGTCTCTGACGGGCGAGATGTGCGGCGGGTGCCTGACGCGGCGACCGCGCTTTTCTGGGCTGCGAGTAGGGGCATCGTATCGCTTCCCGGTCGACGGAGCGATTCAGCGACTCAAGTATGGCGCCGATCTCGCACTGGTGCGACCGCTGGCTGGGCTTTTGGCGGAACGAGTCGACGGGGAGCCCCGACCAGATCTCCTGGTCGCGATGCCCATGGCACCTCAGCGCTTGCGAGAGCGCGGGTTCAACCAGGCGCACGAGCTGGCCCGCGCGGTTTCGGAGCGCCTGTCGCTCAAGCTGGCGACAGGCCTGTGCCGCCGAACTCGTCATACGCTGCCGCAGGCAGCGCTGCCCTGGGCAGAGCGCCGTCGCAACATACACAAGGCGTTTGCGTGCGATGCGAATGTTTCCGGCGCACGAGTCGCCATCGTAGACGACGTGCTCACGACGGGTGCGACGCTCGACGAACTCGCCGCCGAATTGGTGGCCTGTGGCGCCGCCGAAGTATGGGGGTGGGTGATCGCTCGTGCGGAGAGGCCGCAGTAGTCCTAGGCATATGTTCCCGGGGAATGCTGCAGGTGTCGCTAGCCCAGGCATGCGGTGGCGCGGGCTCAAGCGCAAAGCACGTGCCTCCGGTGTCGAAACGCAACCGCTATTCAGCCAGGCGATGCAATGTTCCACGTCGTGCTTTATCAACCTGAAATACCCCCAAACACAGGAAACGTAATCCGCCTGTGCGCCAACACCGGCGCACAGCTCCATCTGGTGAGACCCCTGGGATTCCGATTGGGCGATCGAGATCTGCGCCGCGCCGGCCTCGACTATCACGAATATGCCGGACTCCGCGTGCACGAAACCTGGGATACGTGCGTGGCCGCATTGGCGGGGCGCCGCCTGTTCGCTTTCAGTTCGCACGCCACTCAGCCCTTCGCCACGGCGAGGTTCGCAAAAGGCGACACGTTCGTGTTCGGGCCCGAGACCCGTGGGTTGCCGGCAGACGTCCTCGCGGGATTCGCGCTGGACCGGCAACTGAGGGTGCCAATGGTGCCTGGCAACCGTAGTCTGAACCTGTCGAACGCAGTAGCGGTGGTGGTCTACGAGGCCTGGCGGCAAGCCGGATTCACAGGCGGTGACTGAGCCTTCGATCGGAACTTGCTGCCCTGATCTTCATACGCGGTGCTCCGGCTTGGGGTCACGCGACAGCAACTGGTCGACCGCCGCCTGTGCGGCGAGACGCCCTTCAAGCACGTCACAAACGGCGGAGACTATGGGCATTTCGACGGAGCACGTGCGCGCCGACTTGAGCACTTCGCGAGCGCTGTACACCCCCTCGGCGACGTGACCGAGTTCGGCCAGGATCTGCGCTATGGGACGTCCTGCCGCCAACCCCAGTCCAACCTGTCGATTCCGGGACAAGCTGCCGGTGCAGGTCAGGATCAGGTCTCCGACGCCGGACAGACCCATGAAGGTCTCCGCACGTCCTCCGAGCGCCAATCCCAGCCGCGTGATCTCAGCGAGTCCGCGAGTAACGAGCGCTGCGCGCGCACTTTCGCCGAATCCCAACCCGTCGGAAATGCCTGCGGCGATCGCGATCACGTTCTTGACTGCAGCACCCACCTCGACCCCGGTGAGATCGTCACTGGAGTAGATACGCAGGCGTCGACCATGCAGTTCGCGCGCTGCGCGGACCGCAAAAACCGGATCTGGTGCCGCCAGGGTAAGCGCTGCAGGCACGCCCCGCGCGACCTCCTGAGCAAAGCTAGGCCCGGACAGCGCTCCGCGTGGCACCTGATCGTCGAGCTCTTGGGCCGCCACCTGGTGAGGCAATTTTGAGGTTCCTGTCTCGAACCCCTTGCATAGCCAGATCGTCGGCAGCGGCCTGGCTAGCGCGGCCACCTCCTGCAAACTGCTCCGCAGACCGGCCACCGTCACACCCAGAATGCATAGGTCGGCGCCGGCGCACGCGGCGGACAACGCCCCGCTGGCGACATGCAATGATTGGGGAAGAGAAATTCCAGGCAAGTAGCGCTGATTCGTGCGATCTGCCTGCATTTGCGCACACTGTGCAGGGTTGCGTGCCCACAGCGTAACGTCATGGCGCGCACTCAATGCGACTGCGAGCGACGTGCCCCACGCCCCGGCACCGAGCACCGCGAGTTTCATAGACCCCAGACCTGGGTGATCCGAATGTAGCCTGTGGTGCCGTCGCGATGCTTGACCTGCGCCCAGTTGTCCGCGGTATCGATTACCTCCAGCAGGCTATCCTGCTCGGCGATGAACACCACGGGCGCGTTCTCGTCTGGTGCGCGTCGCACCTCCGCGTGCGTCACCTTGACCATGACCGAGCGCTGCGCCGACAGATTCCTGGCCTCGATCCAAGCTAACTCACCCGTTGCGTCCCGCACTTTGAGCCAGGTGTCGAGTGTCACAACGACCTCGACCGGGTAGCCCTGATTGAGAATGAAGAGCTTACGCGCCTTCAGCGATGGCGCATCGTAGAGGACAGCCGCAGCCGGCGCGATGGAACGGAAATCAAGAGCAAAAGCACATGCACTGACGAACAGACCTAGAACCAGAATCGCGGTCCGCGCCGCGTGCTTGGTCCCGTTCCGAGAGGATGGACAACCGCTCGCGCTTTTGCCTGACTGAGCCCCCATTTGCACTACTGGGTCGTCGCGGGCGCGGGCTGCGCCTGCTGCATCCGCTGCTGATACAGTAGTTCGAAGTTGACTGGTGCCAGCAGGAAAGGGGGAAACCCTGCGCGTACGATTGCATCCGATACCGCTTCTCTGAGATACGGGAACAGGATGTTGGGGCAAGTGACTCCCAACACCGGCTCCACGCTCTCCCGCGGCAGGTTTCGCACCTGGAAGATCCCGGCCTGCTGCGCCTCGACCAGGAACACCGTCTTGTCGCCCAGGGTCGCCGTGGTCGTCACCGTCAGGACCACCTCGTAGTGGCTGTCCTGCAGCGGCGCGGCGCGGGTGCCGATCTGAATATCGACCTTGGGCGCCTCGCGCTCCAAGAAGACCTGAGGCGCATTCGGCACCTCCAGAGACAGATCCCTGACATAGATCTTCTCTATCGTGAACAATGGTTGCTGCTCCTGCGCTTGTTGCCGCTCTTCCGCCATGCTCGCCCCTTCGCGCGAAAACGGTGATTCTAGCTCATTGCGCAGCACGCCCAGCTCCCCGATTCCGCGACTCGGGCCTTTCGTATGATGCGACCGCACGCCCACAGCGCGCAGCAACTCCATTTAACTTGATTCGTCCTGCAACAGCGAGTCGAGCCGACCGGCGCGGTCCAGGGCCGAAAGGTCGTCGAACCCTCCGATGTGCGTCTCGCCGATGTAGATCTGAGGTACGGTGCGCCGTCGCGTACGCCTCATCATCTCGGCGCGTTGTCCCGGA
>Ga0335076_10005521_pt1 | contig 12766 bp, 12 predicted proteins | sample Lox_Sample_25_FD_206717 | JGI IMG/M metagenome (GOLD analysis project Ga0335076, IMG submission 206717) | Soil microbial communities from Loxahatchee National Wildlife Refuge, Florida, United States - Lox_Sample_2.5 | ecosystem: Environmental > Terrestrial > Soil > Wetlands | place: USA...
CAGGCGAACTCCGATGCCGCCCGGCTTGTGATACACGGTGATTTTGCCCGCCGAGGGAATGAAAGTCTCGGGATGCTCGGCATTGATGCGGCACTCGATCGAGTGTCCGCGCTGCTCGATGCGATCAACGTCCACCACCGCGTCCAGGCGCGCGCCGGCGGCCAGCAGAATCTGGTTCTTGACCAAGTCGATGCCGGTGATCATCTCCGTGACCGGGTGCTCGACCTGAATGCGGGTGTTCATCTCCATAAACGTCAGCGAACCGTTCTCGTCCATCAAAAACTCAACCGTGCCGGCGTTCACGTAGCCGATGCGGGTGAGCGCCGCCACCAGTCGGTCGCCGATTTCGCGCCGCATCTCGGGCGTGACCTTCAGCGAGGGCGCTTCTTCCAGCAGCTTCTGGTGCCGGCGCTGGATGCTGCACTCGCGCTCGCCCAGGCTGATGACGTGCCCGTGCTTGTCGGCGAGAATCTGGAACTCGATGTGGCGCGGGCGCTCGATGAACTTCTCCATGTAGAGATCGCCGTTGCCGAATGCGGCTGCAGCTTCTGAATGTGCAGCGTGAAAGAGCGCGGGCAGTTCTTCGGCGCTGCGGATCACGCGCATGCCGCGTCCGCCGCCACCGGCCGACGCCTTCACGATCACCGGAAATCCCACTTGCTGGGCCCACTCGAGGGCCTCGCCCTCCGACGCCAGAATGCCTTCCGAACCCGGCAGAATGGGAATGCCTGCCGCCTTCATGGCCCCGCGGGCTTTTTCCTTTTCGCCCATCAGGCGTGTGACTTCCGGCGGCGGACCGATGAACGTGATGTGCGAGGTCTCGCAGACTTCGGCAAAATTGGCGTTCTCGCTCAGCAGGCCGTAGCCGGGATGGATGGCATCGACGTTAGCGATTTCCGCGGCGCTGATTACAGCCGGAATGTTGAGGTAGCTTTCCGACGAGCGCGGCGGGCCGATGCAGATGGCCTCGTCGGCGAAGCGCACGTGCAGCGAGTTGCGGTCAGCCTCGCTGTAGACGGCAACCGTCTTGACGCCGAGATCCTTGCAGGCGCAGATGACGCGCAAAGCGATCTCGCCGCGATTGGCTATGAGGATCTTCTGGAACATACAAATTTGTTCGCCGCGAATGGACACGGATAAACGCGGATCAAGAACGAGACGTTTCGATTTCCGCGTGTATCCGCGTTAATCCGCGGCGAAGAAGTACCTAGGATTGCGGCCGCACCAAAAACAACACCTGGCCATACTCTACCGGCTGGGCGTTGCTTACCAGCCGCTTGACAATCTCCCCCGAGACGTCGGCCTCGATCTCGTTCATCAGCTTCATGGCCTCGATGATGCAAAGCACCTGGCCTTCCTGCACCGCGTCTCCGGGCTTCACGAAAGCCGGCGCGCCCGGCGAGGGCGATTCGTAGAACGTCCCCACGATGGGCGACTTGACCTCGTGCAGCCCCGATTCTTCGGCGGCCGGCTTAGCCTTCTCTGCCGGCGGCGCGGCGGCGGCGTACTCGGCCGGTGCGGCCGGCGGCGGTACCACGTGCACGTAGCGCGCCTCGGCAGGCGCGTTGCCCGCGCTGCCACGCTTGATGCGCACCTTGACGTCGCCACGTTCCAGCTCGAACTCGGCGATATCCTTCTCGATCAAAAACTCAACGAGTTCCTTCAGCTCTTTCTGGTTCATGAGCGGACGACCGGGACGGAGCTCATACGGTGAGGAATTCCTTGGTAGTCGGAGTCAGCACCTGGCACGACTTCTCGGTAACAACCACCATGTCCTCGATGCGGACCCCGCCGAAACCGGGCACATAAACGCCGGGCTCGATGGTAATCACCATGCCCGGCTGTATCAGGTCCTTCTGCCCACCGGCGATGCGCGGCGGCTCGTGAATCTCCAGCCCCACGCCGTGTCCGGTGGAGTGGGTAAAGTAACGCGCTAAGCGAGCGCGTTCGAGCACCGAGCGCGCCGCCTGGTCCACCTCTGCCACCTGCCTGCCAGGCCGCACCGCTTCGATCGCGGCCAGCTGCGCGTCCCGCACCGCATCGTACATTTCCCGGGCCTGGGCTGTTGGCCTGCCCACGTGCACAGTGCGGGTCATGTCCGAACAATAACCGGCGAGTATAACACCGAAGTCGAGCACCACGAATCCGCGCCGGGGAATGTGCTGGCCGGTGGCGCGGCCGTGCGGCAAAGCGGAGCGCGCGCCGGCTGCGACGATGGTTTCGAACGACATACCATCAGCGCCGGCTTTGCGCGCCGCATATTCCAGCTCCGCAGCAACTGCCTGCTCGGGCACACCGGGGTGAATGGCAGCCACGGCGGTTTCGAACAGACTTGACCCCAACTGCACGGCGGCGCGAATGCGATCGATCTCGGCAGCTTCTTTGATGATTCGCCGCGTCTCCACCAGACCCTGGGTCGGACGCATGCGAGTCCTGGGACGCACGGCGCGCGCCACTTTGCTTTCGGCGGCGAAGCTCAGGTGATCGGCTTCCACCCCGAGGAAGCGGATTTTGGAATCGACGACAGCGCGGGCGGCAGCGTCCAGAATCGCCCCTTTAGGAATAATCACCTTAGCGCCGTGGACTTCGGCGCGCGCCTGCTCCCGGTAGCGGCCATCCGTGAAGAAAGATGATTTGCCGTCGCCGATGAGCAGCACGCCAGCGCTGCCGGTAAATCCGCACAGATAGCGGACATTGGGCAGGTGCGTCACCAGCAACGCGGCATCATGCTTGCGCAGTTCATCGGCTATTCGGCGCTCGCGGCCGCGATAGTCCATCGGGTCATCGGGAGATCGGGTCATTTTCTTATCGGGTGATCGGGTCATCGGGCGATCTGAATCAACCTGCTTATCGAGCAATTCTGTTAGCGATTGTAGACGCATTTGAAGCTCTATGACTTTCAGATGACCCGGTCTCCCGATGACCCGATTAAAAGAAAAAGCCCCTGGTGGTTGCCAGGGGCATGTCATCCGCGAAATTGCTGTAGCTGGTTGACTACGTCTGGATGATCTTGGGGGTAATGAAGAAGAAGAGTTCCTGAGTCTGCGTGGTCACGGCGCGATGCTTGAACAGGTTGCCGAGCGCCGGGATGTTGCCCAGCAGCGGCACCTGGTCGACGTGCACCGAGTTCTGCGTCTGGATAACGCCGCCGATCACCACTGTTCCTCCGTCGTTGACCAGCACCTGCGTCAAAGCCTGCTGGGTGTTCAACGTCGGGTTGCCCTGCACCTGCTGCGAGAAGTCGGGCACGGTGTTTTCCACGTCCACGTTCAGGAAGATGGTGTTCTCGATCGTGATCTGCGGAGTGACCGTGAGGCGCAGGAACGCATCCACGTAAGCTACCGTGGGCGGTCCGCCCAGCTGGGCCGCGGTGACGACCGGAACGCGCACGCCTTGCCGCACCACCGCCTGAATGTTGTTCTGGGTAACGACGCGCGGACGCGACAGCACCTTGAGCAAGCCGCGCGACTCGGCCATCGTTAGGATTGCGTCTATGCGGTAAGCACCGATGGCATTCAGAATCGAAAGACCGCTGGTCGGGCCCACCGCGGGCAGGTTCGAGAACAGCGGAATGGAGGCGGAAGTTGCCGGAACCGGTGTTCCCGCCGGGGTTGTCGGAACAGGCACAACCGGGCTGGTGAAGTATGGCGGCGGAGAAGTATATCCCGCGGTCAGCGGGCTTTGCCCCACGGAACCGGCGCCGCCGATCGCAGTTGTGCTGTTGCCCCAGCCGAAGCCAAGCTGCACGCCGATGTCGCGCGCGAAGTTGCGGGTAGCGGCCACCACGCGGGCTTCGATCTCCACCTCCGGCGACTTGCGGTCGAGCTGCGTCAGCAGCCGGTCGATTTCGCCGAAGACCTGCGGGATGTCCATGATGATGAGCGCATTGGTGCGGTCATCGGAGACGATCTCGCCGCGCTTGGTGAGGAACTTCTTGATGGTCGGCACTACGTCCTTGGAGTGAGCGTAGCTCAGGAAGCGCGTGACCGTAATGCGCGAAGAGGCCAGCGCCTGCGCTTCGACCTGGGCGCGGCGGGATTCGGCTTCGGTCTTCAGGGTATCGAGAGTAGCGATGCGCAGCACGTTGCCGTCCAGCTCACGCTCGAGGCCGTTGTTCTTGAGCACGATGTCGAGGGCCTGGTCCCACGGCACGTCGTCGAGCACCAGCGTCAGCGTGCCGTGCACGTTGGGATCGAGCACCACGTTCAGGCCGCTGATCTCATGGATCAGACGGAAGAAGTCTTTCAGGTCGACGTCCTTCAGGTTTACCGAAATCGGCTCGCCTGTGTACTTCGCGCGGCCAGTTGGCGACATCTGCGGCGCCGGAACCGGCGGCTGCTGCGAAGCGCTGAACGGCGAAGCCGCGTGCAAGCTGGCATTCCCGTTCGGCAGGGCCGGCGGATTGGCCATGGCGATTTCCGTCTTGCTGGGGGCAAACTTGGCCGCCGCATCGGCAGCTCGCGCGGCGGGATCGTCTGCCTGTGCCTTGGACTTATAGGTGGGCTGCACGACTACGAAGTCCTGCGGGTTGACGGATTGGGTCTGGTTCGACACTGTCTGGCTCGCCGGAGGATTGGCTGCCGAAGTTGCGCTGGCCTGATCTTTTGTCGCAAGCGTCGCGCTGATTTGATCCTTTGCCGGCTCGGTTGCGGCGGCAACGGTCTGGCTCGCGGGCTGGACGGTGGCGCTCTGCGAGTCTGTCTGCGGCATAACCGTCGAGCTCTTGGAGAGCACCAGCGTGGCCGGCTTCATGCTCGCCGGAGCCGCAGGCGCAGTCTGGCTCTTCGCCTGGGCAGAGGGTTGCAGCTTCACACGCAATCCCTGCTCAGAGGGAACCAGCTCGTAGTCACGCGCGGCCTCCAGGTCAACCACTACGCGGGTGACCGGAGGATTCAGCTGATACAGGGCCATGCGCACGTCTTTGACGTTGTCGCTCCTCACCGGAACCTGTACCGGGCGAAGCGTGCGGGCGTTCTCCAGATCGACCACGATGCGGTCGGGATCGCTCAGCTTGGTTACGGTCGGCTTCAGGGCGCCGTTGCTGCGGATCTCAACTTCGATGCCGTGGCTGCCGTGAATCACTTTGACGCCGCTGACCCAGATTGGCTGGTTTGCCTTGGCTGCCTGATGCGGAGCAACCTCGGCTGTATCGTCCGAGGACGTTGCAGCGGGCACTTGCTGAGTCTGCGCGGGCGGTGTCGCCTGCACGGCCTGGCTGGCGGGCGCGGCCGGAGTATCCGGTGCGAATTCCGGCATCGCCTTGACTTCATGATTGGAAGCCTGCGCCGGAGCCGGAGCGCTATCCGCGGAACCGGCGGTGGGCGTTGCCGACGAGGTGACGCGAACTTCGAGCGAGCCCTGGTCCTGATTGAAGGTCACGAAGGGAGCTTCCCGCAGGCTCAGTTCCACGCGCGCCACATCGGTGCCGCCGGTGCCCTGGAACGACTGCACGCGATAGCTGGCAACCGGGCCCTCTACCGATTGCGTCTGTCCATCGAGCACGCCGGCGGAAACTCCCGGCAGATCGACCAACAGCAAGTTGTCCGAAGGCCGATACTCGGTGTGGGTAAAGGCGCCGGTGGCGCGGATTGTAATGGTGGTGGTGTTTTCCTGGGTCTGAACGCTGACCGCGGTAAGCTGCGGGCCGGCGGCCAGCGCCATGGTCGAGAGCACCAGCGCCATCAGCAAGGTCCCCAGTAATTTGCTTCCCCTCATCTTGTGTCTCCCCCCGCCTCTGCGGGATACGGCAACCGAATGCTTGCCGCTAAGCTTGGACCCGCCGGAGCGGGTTCTTGATTTGGCGGCGAGCCGCCAACGCCGTTACACCGACGGCGTCGTAACTTTCTTTACCACTTCACGCGAACTGCGGCGTCCCATGTGATCTACGACATCCTCCTTGAACACCACGGAGTCGCCGGTAATGTGCAGCACGTATCCGTTGAACACGGGATCGTTTTCGTGCAGGAAATAAGCCTTGTTCACGCCGTTGGCGACCACGGCGATCATGCCGGTCGCGGTGCGGACCACGCCGCGCAGCACCAGTTGATCGATCACCAGGCAGCGCTTGCCGCTGGCGCAATTGCTTCCCGGCAACACCGGGCCGCTGGCGGTCGAGATCGGGCTGACGAAAGGATCGCGCTTGCCGCCGTGGTGCTCCTGGCGTTGTTCTTCCTCATCCATTGCTGAGCTGTCATTGCTGCTGGTGGCCGTGATGGCGGGTGAAGGCGCGCTGGTAACTTCGACGTGCGCCGGCTGCGCAGCCGGCGCGGGCGAGCCCTGGCCGGCCACCGTCTGGCGCACAGTGTTGGGCGTATCCACTCGCTGCGCCAGAGCAGCGCAGCCTGCGATCATCAGGAGAAAAACGGTTTTCTTGATCATGGCGTGTTCCTACCTCACCACCGGCGGTGCGGGAGCGTTCCCCGGTTTAGGCGGCGCGGGCGGCGCCGGCGGTGTTGCGTCGTGGCTGAAGAAGGTGGTGGCCATGTAATTGGCAACCACGCTTTCACTGGGCGCGTAGGCATAGACTTTACGCACCCTGCCTTCATTGGCACGCTTCACCGTCGCCATCGCCAGCCCGTTCACATTGATGATTCGTTCCAGCCTGGCCGCGCGGTCGAAGAAGTTGAGCACCGAGTAGTACGGGCCGTCGATGTCCATATCGAACGGCGCCTCGGTGTAAAACTCCTTGGTGACGAGAGGCTTCGACGTGTAGCGGCGAATTTCCACGCCGGCGCTGGCCGCCGTGGCCTGCATGATGTGCATGAACTGCTCGGCTTCCTTTTCGTCTGGAACGATCTTCTTCAGGATCTCCAGTTGCTGCTGCAGGGCCGCGATCTTCTGCTCCAGCTCCTTCTCCTTGTCGCGATAGGGCCGCAGCAAGGCGTTCTCGCGTTCCTTGGCCTGCAGCGCAGCCGCGGCGATGTGGTTCTGCTCCGTCATGCGCCGCACTTGCAGAAAATAAAAGCCCACCGTCAGCGCCACTGCTCCGCCCACGATGATGGCCACTTGCGTGGTACCCGGCATTTCACTGAACTTCGCCATATCGATCCGTCCCGGTTACGATTTCTGCGTCTGCGGCGCCTTCTCGCAGACGAGAGTGAAAACGAAGGCCTGCATCTGCCGCACCGTGTCGTCCTGATACGACTCCTTCATTTCGACGTTCTTGAAGAAGCCAGTGCGCTTCAGATTGGTCATGAGATTGGCAACGGCATCGATGCTCAGCGCCGTGCCCTCGATGTTCACGCTGGTCCCGTCATCGTTCATCTTGCTGAGCCACACGGCATCGGTGGAGTTGACGGTGTCGCCGATCGTGGTCAGCAGCTCTTTCGGGCCCAGTTGCTGCGCCCGCAGCTTGTCGATCACGTCCACGCGCCGCTGGTAGGCCTCGGCTTGCCGGTTCTTCTGCTCCACGCGCGCTTTTACCTGCAGCAGCTCGCGGTTTTCTTTTTCGGCCTTGGCCATGTCGGCGGCGATCTTCTGGCCTTCGCGGTTGAGCTTGTACCACCAGCCAAAATTGAACGCGCCCACCAGCACCACCACCACCAGGGCGACGATTATGATTTGGGAACTGGAAGCGCCGCCAACGGCGGCCGGCGTGGCCATCACCGTCCGCTTGCCTCGCTTCGATTTCGGAACGCTCAGCAGATTGATGCGGATCATAGGTTTTCAAAACTCCTTAACGCCAGGCCCACGGCTACCGCCAACTGGCCCGCGTTCTGCTCAACCAGGGAAGAGCTCTGATCCAGCGGCAACGACACCCGCTGGAAGGGATTGAGCAGCTCGACCGGGATGGAAAACTCCTGCCGCAGCGCCTCGATCAGTCCCGGCACTTTCGAGGAGCCGCCGGCCAGATAAATGCGCTCAATGTGCTCGCCTGGCGCGGTGGCGCGGAAGAAGTCGAAGGTTTTCTGGATTTCCAGCACGATGATCTCGGTGACCTGCTGCAGGATCGGCGCCTTGGCATCGGAGCTCACCGTCCCCACCTGCTTGCCGAGCTTGAAGTTCTCGGCGTCATCGAAGCTCAGGTCGAGCTCCTTCTGCAGCGAGTCGGTGTACTGGTTGCCGCCCACGCTGACGTCGCGCGTGAACAGCGGCGTCGCGCCCTTGACGATGTTGATGTTCATCACGCTGGCGCCCAGGTTCAGCAGGGCTACCGTCGCTCCTGGGGCGGGATCGTAGTTGTACTCATAGCAGTTCTGCAGGGCGAAGGCATCGATGTCCACAATAGCCGGACTCTTGCCCGCCAACGAGAGCACGTTGGTGTAGTTCAGGATCTTGTCCTTCTTGACGGCCACCAGAAGTACATCCATCTGCGGGCCGCTCAGGTCCTCGGAGAGGATCTGGAAATCGATGTTCACATCGGTGATGTCAAAGGGGATATGCTGCGCCGCTTCCGTCCCGATGTGGTCCGAGAGTTCCTGCTCGTTCATGGTGGGGATTGAGATCTTCTTCACGATCACCGAGTGCCCGCTCACCGAGGTGGCCACCATCTTGGTCTTCATGGTGTTCTCGGTGAAGATCTTGCTGATGGCGCTCGAGACCGAGCCCGAATCGACGATCATCGAATCGACCACGATGTCGCTGGCCAGGGGTTCGAAGCCGATGTGCGAGACCTCGATCGTCCCCTTGCTCTTCTTCAACTCGATGGCCTTGATGCTGCTGGAGCCGATGTCCAGCCCCACAACGTTCTTCCCTGATCCAAGTCCAAACATGCTTGCCCTCTAGTTCCCCGCGCTGCGTGCGGCTCTTGGTTTTTTCTTTTCCCGCGCTTCGCCCATGACACTCTTGCGCTCCATCCACGCGTCCAGGATGGTTTTCTTGAACTTCCAGCGATTGCCGAGCTTGAAGGCCGGGATCTTTTCTTCGTAAACGTACTTGTAGAGTGTGTCCGGACTGATGCCCAGGTACTGCGACGCCTGGCGTATGTTCATCACTTCCCGCGATTCGGCCATGCTGCTATGCCCTTTCCGGAGGAAAGAACACCCGTCTTCGGCGGGCGCAGCCCTTCTCGGGCTTGGAACCTCCGGACCTGACACAGAACCTGTTTTTCGTGGGAGAGTACGCGAGTTATACCAGCGTTGCCCTAAGTACTGTCAAGGAACTAATCCCTGTTTTGTCCGTGTTTTGTGGGTATTTTAGGCCATGTACTAGTGGGGTGGGCTCAGGGAAATTTGCAAGATGGTGTAGAGTGGCACGCTGATTACCGCAATATCTTGTATGAGCGATGCAATCGTAAGCCCTTCCACAACCGTAAGCATTACCGAAGTAGTAAAGCTCCGGTTCGGGCGGAAGGAGCTCATCGTTCGCGCCTGGAATGTTGCGGCAAGTTATTGATTACACATAAATTGCTTCGACGGTACTCGACGTTCGCCTGGTCCTGGCAAACGTGGTTTTATGCCACCGCCGCTACGGTCTTCTCAAGCGTCAACTCGCGCATCATCGCCTGAAATTCGCGGCAATCGAGCGACTGCGGCCCATCCGACAATGCCCGCTCCGGATTGGGATGCACTTCGATGATCAGTCCATCCGCGCCTACAGCAATGGCAGCCTTCGACAACGGCCCGATCAGGCTGCGCCGACCCGTTCCGTGCGATGGGTCGGCGATCACCGGTAAATGCGAAAGCTCCTTTGCCAACGCGACCGCCGCGAGATCGATGGTGTTGCGCGTTTCCGTCTCGAAGGTCTTGATGCCACGCTCGCACAGCACCACGTTTGGATTCCCTCCCGTGAGCAAATACTCGGCCGCCAGCAGCCACTCTTTGACCGTGGCCGAAGGCCCGCGCTTGAGCAGCACAGGCTTGTCAACGGTCGCGAGGCGCCGCAGCAGCGCGAAGTTCTGCATGTTGCGCGCGCCCACCTGCAGCATATCGGCGTGCTCGCAGATGACGTCCACGTCCTCCGTGCTCATCACCTCGGTGACCACCGGCAGTCCAGTCTCGCGCCGCGCTTCTGATAAAAGCTCGAGCGCTTCCTCGCCCAGACCTTGAAAGTCATATGGAGACGTCCGCGGCTTGTATGCACCGCCGCGCAACAGCCGCGCGCCTGCGCTCTTCACCGCCCGTGCGGTGGTCAGAAGCTGCTCGCGCGATTCCACTGAGCAGGGCCCTGCGATCACCGCGACCGGCTCGCCGTTGCCGATGCGCACACCGCTTACGTTAACCACCGATCCCTCCGGCCGCACCTGCCGGCTCACCAGCTTGTAGGGCTGCGCGATGGCAACAACGTTGTCCACGCCCGGCGCGGCCTGCAGGGCTTCGATCTCATGCCGGCGCCCGCTGCCCACCGCCGCGACGATGCAGCGCTCGGTACCGCGCGTGACGTGCGCCTGGTATCCCGCTTCGCGGATACGCTCGATGACGTGCTCGATCTGCTGCTCGCTGGCTCCATCCTTCATGTTCACGATCATGACTGCTCTCCTTGTAGACAAATAAAAAGCCGCGATCCCCGAGAGATCGCGGCTTCGGGCTTGCTGAACTTGTGTGCCTTACATCAGGCTGGCACGCACGGAGCGCCCGCGCCGCTACTCTCGTAGCGGTAGCTAAAGCCGGCGCTAAATCGGCGGGCGTGCATTACGCGAAAACTATATGCAGAGGTAAGGGGCGCGTCAAGCCTGTTTTATGTTTCTATGCCTGACTGTGCGCTAAGATTGGGCTTACAGATGAAAAATCAGATTGAGTCAAAACGCGAAGAACTGGAGCGGATATGCCGCCACCATGGCGTGCAGCGTATCGAACTGTTCGGCTCGGCAACCGGATCCGCCTTCGACCCTGACAAAAGTGATTTGGATTTCCTCGTGACTTTTCAGGAGCTCGACTTCGATCAATACGCCGATGCTTACTTCGGCCTGCTCGAAGACCTGCAGCGGTTGTTTCAGCGTCCCGTTGACCTGGTAGTCGCTTCCGCCATTCAGAACCCCTATTTCCGCCAGGCTGTGGAATCCACTCGAACCCTCATCTATGCGGCTTGAGTCGAAAAAGTATCTCTACGACATTGCTCGTGCTGCCGCGTTGGCGATGGAGTTTGTGAAGGACAAGAAGTTCTCCGACTACACCTCCGACGCCATGCTGCGATCGGCAGTGGAGCGCCAGTTGGAAATCGTGGGAGAGGCGCTTGCCCAGCTAGCCAGGACTGACCCAGGGACTGCCGCCAAGATAAGCGAACATCAGCGAATCATTGCCTTCCGCAACATTCTCATCCACGGTTACGCCGAGATCGACCACCGTATCGTCTGGAACGTGCTGGAGCTGAAACTCCCAATTGCCCGTCGACAGGCGGAAGACCTGCTCAGCACTGAGGAGAAGGAAGGGCAATAAGTACCCACCCTCGGCAAGGCCGGCCAAGGGTGGGGCACCCTTTACGCTTAGTTCAAATCAAACTGCTCCTGGTGCAGCGCGGGGTCGGACTTCACGATGATCGTCCTCCCCGCGAGCTCTTCCATCTCCTGCAGCCAGCGCCCGCTGTTCGCCTTGAGAGCCTTCACAACCTCGGGATTCGCGCGCAACATGATGTCGCTGCGATCGGCCTGCCGGGTTATCTTGCGCAGCTCGACGTAGATCTCGTTGCAGATGGTCGGCACGGACTTCACCAGGCCGGTGCCGGTGCAGTACGGGCATGGAGCGCCCAGCGTGCGCTCCAGCGACTGGCGCACGCGCTTGCGCGTAATCGCCACCAGTCCGAAATCGTTGAAGTTCAGAACCTTCGACGGCGCGCGGTCGTGCCGCAGCTCTTCTTCGAGCGCCTGCAGGACTTTCTGGCGGTTGCGGCGCTCGTCCATGTCGATGAAGTCGATGACGATGATGCCGCCCAGGTCGCGCAGGCGGATCTGGCGCACGATCTCCTTGATGGCGTCCACGTTGGTCTTGACGATGGTGTCTTCCAGGCGCGTCGTTTTGCCCACGTACTTGCCGGTGTTGACGTCAACCGCCACCAGCGCCTCGGTCTGGTTGATCACGATGTAGCCGCCACTCTTCAGCCAGACTTTCGATTTGAGCGCCTTATTGATCTCTTCCTGAATGTTGAACTGCTCGAACAGCGGCGTTTCTTTGGTGTAGAGCTTCACGCGCTTGACCAGCCCGGGCTGGAAGCGGCTGACAAAGCGCAGCACGCGCTCGTACTCCTGCTCGGTATCGACCCATATCTGGGTAAAGGTCGCCGTGACCTGATCGCGCAGAATGCGCTCGACCAGGTTCAAGTCGTGATAGATCAGCGCCGGGGCTTTGCCGGTTTCGGTGCGGTTGCGAATCTCCGACCACAGGTTCAGCAGGAAGTGCACATCGGCCTTGAGATCGTCGTCGGTTGCGCCCGCAGCAGCGGTGCGCACGATGAAGCCGCCCGAGCCCTGATGCTCGGCCAGGATGAGCCGCTTCAAGCGCTGGCGCTCTTCATCGCTGGCGATCTTGCGCGAGACGCCGATGTGGTTCACCGTCGGCATATAGACCAGGAAGCGCCCCGGCAGCGCGATGTGGCTGGTAATGCGCGCGCCTTTCTTGCCGATGGGCTCCTTGGCGATCTGCACCAGGATCTCCTGGCCTTCTTTCAGCAGGTCGGTGATTTTGGGCGCGGAGCCGCGCTGGATGTTGCGCCGCGAGTGCATGTGCCGTCCGCCACGGCGGCGGCGCCGGCGATCGAATGGCTGGCGCTCGGCTCGCTGCTGATAACCGGCCGTGCCGGAAAACCCGCGAGTCTCGGCCCGCGCTTCGGTTTCCTCCTCGCCGCTGGCTGCGGCTTCGGCTTCTTCCTGCACGAACTCTTCCGCTCCTTCAGCCTC
>Ga0335076_10005522_pt1 | contig 12765 bp, 8 predicted proteins | sample Lox_Sample_25_FD_206717 | JGI IMG/M metagenome (GOLD analysis project Ga0335076, IMG submission 206717) | Soil microbial communities from Loxahatchee National Wildlife Refuge, Florida, United States - Lox_Sample_2.5 | ecosystem: Environmental > Terrestrial > Soil > Wetlands | place: USA: Florida...
CCTGGACGAGCCCACTGCCTCCCTCGACGGGGATACGGGCAGACGCATCATTGAGTTCGTCCGCAACGATGTCCTAAATGAACGGCGCTGCATTCTCATCGTCACACACGACGCCCGCATTTTCGAGTTCGCGGATCGAATCATGCACATGGAGGACGGGCGGGTCACGCAATTCGAGGAGAGGCGTGCGTCATGAGCAACCGCTGGCTGTTCATACTGGCTGGCGTTGGCGTACTGATTGGCGTCGTGAGTGCCATCTATTACTCGATACAGCCCAAGGCGCTGCCGCCGATCTACAACCCGGCGCCGAATCCATTCGTTAATGGCATCTATGCCAACGGCATCGTGCAGAGCGATCAGGACAATGGCGTCAACATCCCCATCTACGCGGAGGTGGCGGCAACGGTGCTGGAGATCGCCGTCAAGGAGGGCCAGTCGGTCCGCAAGGGCGATGTACTGCTCGTGCTCGATGGTCGCGTGCAGCGTGCTACCGCCGAGCAGCTCCAAGCGCAGGCAGAGGCCGCACGTGCCGCGCTTGCCGAGATGCGGGCGCAGCCGCGGCCGGAATCTCTCGCCGTGTTCGGCGCCCAGGTGGATGCCGCAGCGGCAGCACTGAAGCTCAGCAAAGACTCCTACATCAAGCTTCTCGGGGCGAGCGAGCTCGGCGAAGACCTCGTGAGCAAGGACCAGCTCGATTCTGCGGCCAACGCGGTGAAGGTGGCAGAAGCCAACCTCACGGTGAGCCGGCGTCAATATGACCTTGCCAAGGCCGGAGCGTGGAAATACGACGTCGATAATCAGACTCATCAGGTCGCGGCGCTCGAGAAGGCCTATCGGGCGGCCGCGGAGCAGCTAGACAAATACACCGTACGCGCACCGGTCGATGGCCGCATCCTCTCTATACAAACTGCAGTCGGCAGCTACGCCTCTGCCCAAGGCACCTACGACGTGATTCTCGGCAGCAATGCGCCGCTCATGCTTATGGGCGGAGGCGATGCAGACTCGCTCTCAGTGCGGTGCTATATCGATGAGATCCTGATTCATCGACTACCGCTGGGGTCACAGACGCAGGCACGCCTGTTCGTGCGCGGCACGGATATCAGTATCCCGCTGCAGTTCGTGCGGGTGCAGCCATACGTGTCGCCGAAAGTGCAGTTGTCCAACGAGCGCACTGAGCGGGTCGATCTGCGGGTTCTGCCAGTCATCTTCCGGCTCGCCAAACCCCAACAGGTGCAGCTCTACCCCGGGCAGCTCGTGGACGTGTATATCGACGCCGGCCACCCCTCGCACTGAGTTTTGTTCCGGGACGGAAAATTTGCCGTTCCAAACTGAGGAGTTATAGGAGCGGCCCTGGTCCCTAAGCACAGCGGCGGCAAGAGTCATGACCCGCACTCGCTGCTATACACAGCCGCATCGTCGGCGCGCAGAATTGCAATCAAGGGACTTCTTGGAGAAAGGCTAAGTGCGGGCTTCGGCCGGGAGACGATTAGCCCGGAGGCCGATAGTCAGCCGACTAGGAATTACGCAAATGAGCAGGGTTCTCTTAAACCAGGCACCGATGCTCCTGGTTGCCGTTGCGCTCTCGGGCTGCGCCACCGTGCAAACGACGCGACCGGGAGCTGTTGATATCGAGCGCAAGCAGACGATGCTGGTTTCCGAGGCCTCGGTCGAACAGGGCGCGCAGCAGGCGTATCTTGGCGAACTGCAAAAGGCCACCGCGAGTGGAAAGCTCAACGCGGATCCCGCGCTCAACGCACGGATCCACCGCATCACCGACCGGCTCATTCCCGCCACGGCGACCTTCCGGCCGGACGCGCCAAGCTGGAAGTGGGAGGTGAATACCCTCACCACGCCGGAGATGAATGCGTACGCCATGCCGGGCGGGAAAATCATGGTCTACAGCGGCCTGGTCGAGAAACTCCAACTAACCGACGGGGAAATCGCCGCCGTTCTCGGCCACGAGATTTCACACGCGCTGCGCGAGCATACTCGCGAACGCGTCTCCAGGAGTTATGAGGAGCAGGCGGCCCTTTTAGGACTCGCGGTATTAATCGGCGCTGATCCCGGCACGATGCAACTCGCCGACCAGGTTGCCTCCGCGACCTTCGAACTGCCGCACGACCGGCAACAGGAAGCAGAAGCAGATGTCATGGGACTCGAGCTCATGGCACGAGCAGGGTACGACCCGCATGAAGCGCTCAGCCTATGGAAGAAGATGATGGCGGCCGAGAACAGCGCGCCGCCCCAGTTCCTGAGCACGCACCCGGCGTCGGCGAACCGCATAGCCGATCTTGAGAGCCATATGTCTCAGGTCATGCCTCTCTATCTGGCGACTGCGCCAAAGAGCAGCTCTACCTTGTGACCGGACGAGGAATTCTCGCCACGAACGTGCACGCGGGTCCTCGCCGACAACGAAGCCCCAGGTTGCTGGGTGATGCGCAAGTTCTGTGACACGATGCTGAGATCCTTGTTGGTGGCCACGCCGGCGGCGATGTCCGCCGTGGCCTTGAACGAGTCGAACACCGTGCGGCCGGTGCTGATGCAACCAGCACGCCGAGAACGATCCCCGTCAGCCTGAGTGCACGCACGGGCTCCCCTGCCTGAAGCGTTCGCTCATTCTGGTGATCAAGATCCGGCGCACGATAGGATGGGCGCACTCCAGCCCCTCGATCCCACGTAGACCGCGCGCCTGGACCAATCCTCCGGACCCGATCGGGCATCCCCATGGCCAGCGCGGGACCGGACGTTGATGGACGCATGAATTTCGGCTCAAATCACTTCACTCCGGCTGAGCGGCAGGTGCACTGGGGGAGGGTCGCTTGCGTCGCGCGCGGACCGAGATTGCAAATGCGGTGCGTAGCTTGCTCGGGGGCCTGCCCTTGTGCACCCCGGTCTTGCTGCTGGATGTCCCGGCCGTTCTCGCCCAGAGCACCCAGCCGGCGCGGCTGAGCGTGGACATTCCCGCGCAACCCCTGCCGGCGGCGCTGGCAACGTTCGCGCAGCAGACCAACCTGCAGCTCGTATACGTGTCCGATGTAGTCGCCAACAAAAGATCGCACGCGGTTTCCGCGGGCCTCGGTGCGGACGAAACGCTTACCCGCCTGCTCAAGGGCACCGGGCTGAGGTTTGAATACCTGGCTGCGGATACCATCCGCATCGCGACCGCCGCCGCAGCGGCGCGCAGCCCACCGACCGTCGCGGAGAGCGAATCCCGCGAGATCATCGTCACTGCCAGTCGCCGCGAGGAGTCCATCCAGGACGTTCCGATTACCATTCAGGCCGTGAGTGGTGTGCAGCTGACTGAGCTCGGAGTCAGTACGTTCAATGATCTGCAGAAGTACACCGCCAATGTCACCTACAGCGGTCTCGGTCCCGGCACGGGCAATATCTTCATTCGCGGTCTGGGTTCCGCCGGTACCGGCGACCAGAACCAGTCCACCGCCGGTCCCTTCCCGAACGTCGCGTTGTACCTTGATGAGCAGGCGATGCAGTTCCCGGCACGCAACAATGATGTCTACATCGTCGACCTGGAGCGCATTGAAGTTCTCGAGGGCCCGCAGGGTACGCTCTTCGGCGGCGGTGCTCAGGCCGGTGCGATCCGCTATATCACGAACAAGCCGCAGCTCGGCGTCACGAGCGGCGAAGCGAACGTCGCCTACGGCACCACCGCCGGTGGCGACCCCAACACCACAGCGAGCGGGGTTCTAAACCTTCCGTTCGGTGACTCCCTCGCGCTGCGCGGTGTGGCCTTCAGCGAACGCCGCGGCGGCTATATCGACAACGTCTCCGGGACGATGCGCTACGCGCCCGGCACCGTACCAGCGTCGCTCCCAAACGGCGGCCCGACCGCCAATAACGGCTCCCTGATCGGCAACAACACGAACCCCGTCGACTACCAGGGTCTGCGCCTGTCGGCGCTCTGGAGGATCAACGACCAATGGGATGCACTGTTGCAACAGAACTACCAGAACATGGAGGCTGACGGTTACTTCTATAGCTACCCAAGCGGTGTGGATGGGGCCTCGCTTCAGCCCTACCAGATCCAGGCCTTCAGGCCCAACTACAACAGGGATCGTTATGAAAGCACCGCGCTGGTCGTGAACGGCAGATTTGCCGACGCGCTGAGCCTGGTCTATGCCGGGAGCTACATGGTCCGTCATATCGAGGGCCAGCAGGACTACTCGAACTACATGCGCATCTTCGGCTCCTACTACGCCTGCATCGGCACGGGTGCCGGCTACTTCAATGAGGCCACCTACCCCGTGCTGAGGGGCAAGCCGCTGCAGTGCTATCCGCCGCTGGCCACCTGGCACGACAGCGTCAAGAACGACCACCAGAGCCACGAGATCCGCCTCAGCACCAATGCGCAGTATCGCGTTCGCGCCCTCGTCGGCGCTTACTGGGAAAAGTTCGTGATCGAGGACGCCATGGACTGGAACTACCTCGCCATTCCGCAATGTGACCCGGCCAACCTGGCGAAAGCGCTGGCGGGGGGCCCGGACTGCCTCTCGGCCGTGGGGCCGCTTCCAGGCTCCTGGGCCAGTGAGCCCAGCCTACGCGAGAACATGAACAACGCATTCGGCGAGGACGTGCAGCGCGGTTACCGGCAACAGGCGTTTTATGCCTCGGTCGACTTCGACATCATCCCGAAGGTGCTGACGTTGACCGCCGGCACGCGACACTACCGCTACGATGAGTTTGAGGAGGGCTCGCTGTGGGGCAGCGAGATTCCTACCCCCCTCATCGTCGATCACCCGAACGGCGCCTGTACTGCTGCGAAGGTATGCGGGGTCCCGATTGACCTTGCCAAGCGCGAAAGCGGCTTCCGCAGCCGCGCGAGCCTCACCTGGCACATCACCCCGGATGTCATGACCTATTACACGTTCTCGCAGGGATTCCGTCCGGGCGGCTTCAATCGTTTTGGGCCTCCGATACAGGCGCGCCTCCCGTACTGCGGCCCCCTGCCAACGCCAGGATGCGTGGGCGGTGGGGGTACCGAACAGTACATTCAGCCTCCAGGTTTTGAATCCGACACCCTGGTCAACAACGAGCTCGGCTTGAAGAGCGCGCTTCTAGACCATCGCGTGTTGGTGAATGCATCGGTGTATCGAATGAGATGGAACGACGTGCAGATGCCGGTGTACGACCCGACTGATGCGTTCATCTCCAACGTCAACGGCCCGAGTTACGCCGTCAACGGGATCGAGCTGCAGTTGATCGCGCGCGTGACTGGCGGGCTGACCGTACAGGGCGCAGGTTCCTGGAACAGTTCGAACCAGATCACCGCACCGTGCCTGAGATCAGTGGGTGTCACCACTTTCACCCCGCACAATCCGACTCCCGCCGGTCAGTGCATCACCCAGGTTGCCGGCGTACCGTACACGAGTCCGTTCGACACGCTGAATACCTCATTGCCCTTCTCACCGCCCGTTCTGTTCAACCTGCGGGCGCGTTATGACTGGGCTGCCGGAACCTACAAGTCCTTCGCCTGGCTTGGTGCGAGCCACGTCGCCGCTATGCACAACGAGCCGGCCACTTACCCAGACGGCCTCAGTCTTTCACCGAACCTTCCGCTCACCGGGTTCATCAGGTACACCATACCCGCCTACACGACCTATGACGCAGCCGTTGGCGCCTCGAAGGACAACTGGACCGTGCAACTCATCGGCACCAACCTGTCCAATTGCGACGCCGCCACGAACATCTCATCCTCTCAGATCATCAAGGCGACGGCTCCACTTCGCCCACGCGTCGTGATGGCGCAGTTCGGCTACCGGTTCTGAGCGGCGGCGCTTGAAGCCTGAGCGTCACCGACGCCTAATGCCGTCATCGCGGCACACGAATCCACTTACACGCCAGCGGTCGTCGACCTGACGATCGGAGCGCGCAGTCCGGAGTCAGCGTCGGGAGAGTTCACGGACTATGGTGGTGTTCGCTCGCGGGCGCCGGTGCGGGTGATCCATCCGACCAGCGGCGTACCGGGATCAATACGATAGTCAGTTCGAACGGCCGGCCCTCGGCGGCGAGCATGGGCGAGCCTTCAAGTCCCGCGCCCCAGGCCGCGGAGGTGCCGTGAGGCACGAAGAACATCAGGTGCGGTAACCAGGGGCCGGCCGCTTCGTCCCCGAGATAGCCCTGCTTCGAAAGCATGTAGGACACCGAGCCCGGCTCCGGTGTGCTGAAGCCGCCGCTCGCAACCGCAGCGCTCGCTTTCGTGATCATTTCTGCCCTGCTGATCCCCGCCAGCGCCCATTCGGTACGCCGCAAGTACTGGGGCAGTACACTGCGGACGGCCGCGGGATTGAGGCAGGCTGGCCCGCGCCGCTTCGGATTCCAGAACTCGCGATCGTCGAAACCCGCATCCCAGGAGCGCTCGACGAAGCAGACATAACCATTCTTGCCTTTAACCGCCGTCTCGTAGCCGTGCCTCCCGAGTACCAGTACCTCGGCATCGGCGGAGATCGAGGACGGTGCAGCGCTGCGCGCCAGTGCTATCTCGTCCTGAGCGTCGGCGATCCGGTACTGTTCTGCCGGCGCCATCTCCGGGTACGGCGTGGGCTTCGGCTCCTGCCCCTCAGCCAAGCCGAAGAGCAGCAGAACCGACAACAATCCGGCCTGGTTCACATGGACTCTCCCAAGAGACCTAAGTTGGGCGGCGGAGATACGACGTATGAGAAGGTCCGAAATCGACGGAACCAGCCGCGCCCGAGCGCGCGATTTGAAGAAGCGTGGCCAGGGGCGGGCCAATCGGGCCTCAACACGACCTCGTCGATCTGAATGGTGACCAGGGGCGGCGACCCACCGACACGCGGATCAGCCGGCCGCGATGGGTTCTAGGGATTTATCGATCAACCACTTGCAGCGGCTTCGGGACCTCTGCGCACTCGGCTAAGCCGTGATCAGAGCCCTTAAGGGGTCGGCCAGGTTGCGACGATCTCTGTGGATCGGTCGGTGTCGCGGGGACGCTCCGAGCTCCCGCCTGAGAGCACCGCGCACGCGCTAATGGCCGTGAGCTGACGAAGCGCGCTGGCGTGAATAAGCGGTTGAGCATCTTTGGAGAGCTCGACTGTTAGCCGCAATCCCCGACTATCGCGCTGCAGCATCCACACGATCCGCGACACCGTGAGCTCCCTCTCCCCGAGCTCCGCGACCATCTGGGCGATGCGCAGGATGATGGGCGCGAGCTCTTCCGGAATGTCGCGCTCGCAAAGCTCGGTTCCCGCTTCGATTTGCAAGCCTGGATTCGCCGCCCGGGCTTCGATCCACAGTGTCTGGACGGCGGCCAATACGCCCGAGTCGGGTATCGACGCAAGCTCCAGTTGCTGTGTAATTTCCCTGGTCTGGCGAATGACTGCCTGCAGCGATGGAATAACGGGGGCGGGAAGTTCCCTCGCCACCCCGCCCGCCGCCGCCCCCTGCACGCTCTCAAGAAAGTACTTGATCGCACTGAGCGATTGACAGACTTCCTCGCGCAGACGTGAGGCAAGTTTGTCTCTTCTGGCTTCCTCCCACGTGATCATCCGAGCCAGTAGCTCAGGCCGGCGCAGATTGCGCTCACCCGATCGGCCTCCGAAGGGCTGCGCGGATCCGAGAGCCTGGCGAAGTAAGACGCCTGCAAGCACGGCGGAGATCAGTAGAGCGACGGCTGACCCCAACGGCACCGTCCACGTGGGTGGTCCCGCCACCGCGGCATTGGCGAGTACCGTCAATTGCCGTGCAGCAGGACGGTCGGCGCCTATTACCACCCCATCTATTTCCTGGATGCTGGCGTGTCGTCGCTGCATGTCCCGCATCTCATCGAGTGCGGACTTGTAGCTTAGCAATGCCTGCCTGAGTCCTATGAGCGCCTGCTGCTCGTCGGCGCGCTCGGCCGGCTGCGCGCCATACAAGGAAACGTCGCGATCGACAGCCTGCAAATGGTCGTAGAAGTCGTCGCAGTAGGGGGGCGCGGCGCGCAACAGGCAATCTTTGAAGTCCTGCACTGCCCGGCCCAACTCAAGCTGGCTAAGCAGCGCAAGCCGGCTCTTTTGAAACTGGACTTGCCGTGCCGTGCTTTGCCGGTGCAGGTCTCGACCGAGATCGATGCCGCTGATCGAGGCGATCGCGAGCATAGCAACGGCGATTGCCGCGGTCATGGTGGGCCGGGAGCTCAGTGGCGCGTCTGTCATACCTGTCCACCGTGTGGGTCGGGTGCAATCACCATTTTAGATGCGCTGCCCGTTAGCGGAGAGCGATTAGATATAAGTCCCCAGAGGTCCCCTGGGAGGCTCAGCACGCTGCCCGCGGCCCGAGCCAGTCGAGCTTTCGAAGGCGCCCGCGCTTGCCGTGATCTGCCTTGAGGCCGGGAGGGCTCCGAGAGCGGCCGGTCGCGTTCGTGTCGAAGTAGCCCGGGTTTCGGAGGTTCCGGCACCTTCGACGGACGGCGATCACATCGAAGTCGTTGAATCGATGGTGGCCAGGGTTGGAATCGAACGACCGATTCGCGCATTTTCAAGACTCGCCCAATTGCACGCAGCCCTACTCAGGATCACCCAAAACAGCCATTCAGGGGACACCCGCCTGCCGGCACGTGACGGCAGGTGCTCCTCCGTAGCGCTCTCTAAGTCGATGATACAAGGCAGTTTTTTGACAGCATAGTGGTGGCGCTGGCCCAGAGCAAGCGGCCCCAGCCCCGGGGCGTTACGCCGCTGCTACGCGCCTTTCAGGCTTCCTCAACGATTCTTTAAGTATTGATGAACGCCTCCTGAGGACCTCCGGAGCGTGCCCCGGCATTGTCGCGGCTCGTTTGGCGGAGACCCCTGGCATCAGCCGGGGAACACGTACCCAGTTTGGACATAACAGGAGATGGCAATGGATCAGATCATGACGTCGGGTGGCTTCTTTCGGGTCACTGCGCCCTTTCGGGCGGCTCGCGGAGCTTGGAGAGTTCCCTGTGTCGTGGCTGCCACAGCGCTGCTTTACACGCTGAGTCCGGTCCAGGCTACCGGAAGCTCATTGCCCGAACGGGCGGCGCGTTCGAACGAAACTATCGGGGTTCGCGCGGTTCCTGCCCTGAAGGCGGACGTGCCAGCCGTGTCACTCACACAACTGCCACTGGTGATGCGCGTGGGCAAGGACGAATTCCGGGTTGCTTTCGGCATCAAGAGCACCGGGTGCGCGGCTACTGGCTGCCACGGGGTGGTTCGATACCGCGTGCAATGGAAAGCCGACGACGGCACGACCCGAATGGACACCAGGGAGGTCGAATTTGCGGTGGCGCCTCACAGCGCCGACCGAACGATCACAGTCGACCGGCAGTACTTCGACACGGCGGAAGGCGCGCATACGACCGATGTCCTGCAGGTGACGGTAGACCATCTCACCTGCCAGGCGGACAGCGAAGGCGGCGTGCTGGCGCGGGAGGCGAACCCGGAGCGGACACTAACGCCCGTTCGCACCGACTAAACGAGGTACAAAGCCAGCGAAGCCTCCGAAGCGGGCAATGCCGGTTCTCGTCAATTTTTCCTCGCACAGCGCCGAGCCCGGGCAACCGGGCTCAGCCTTGTTAGCTCAGGAGTGCTGGCGACCGAGATGTCGCGCGACGCCCGTCCCCGATTCAGCACCGTGCCGCTGAGCCACTATCGCGAGAAGGCTCGCTAGGCGCTGGATCTGGCCGGGATCGATTATCGAGAAGAACTCCAGCTGCCATTGCTTCACCGTTGGCACACCGGGTGACTGGCACGCACAACGGTACCGATCCTGGTAACTCGGGTCGAACTCCGCGCCGATTCCAGCGCGATTCTGAGATTTATCGCCCAGGAGTCGCCTGCCACAGGCTTACTCCTGATACGTTCCGCGGACCGCCAGCTGGGTTGGGTCGCAACGTGGAAACCGACGTGCGTCCGGAATCGGACCAACGGTGGCCATCCGCCTCAGTTACTTGGCAATTCGCACTGCATTGCGACGAGCCCCCGCAGCGCGCAGCCGCGCCAGCCAGGCTGAGCCCGCAGACTTGGGAGGGCCGCCGGCGCGCGTGTCGTGCCGGTATACTGGCGACAGCGCGGTCTTATTCATTCGAGTCGAATACATCGCCGATGATCCTGCCGGAAAACGCGCCCTTTCGAATCGGCGACTGGCGGATAGACCCGGCGCTGGACGAAATCTCGTGCGACGGCAGGACCATCAAACTGGAACCGCGCACCATGTGCGTCCTGGTCTGCCTCGCGCGCCGTGCCGGGGAGGTGGTGAGCGTCGACGACCTTCTCGATGCCGTCTGGAAGGACGTCGTCGTTACCCAGCATTCCGTATATCAGGCAGTGGCAGTGCTGCGCCGCTCGTTCGGCGACGACCCCAAGGCACCAACGTACATCGACAACGTGCCGCGCCGCGGCTACCGCCTCCTTGCGCCTGTGGCTGTGCCGGCAACCTCGCCACCTGCGCAAGCGGCCGCGGAGCCATCGACCACGGTCGTGACTCCCGCGAATCCTCAGTCTGGCACCGGAGGGACCATCCCGGCGCCTGTACCGGCGTCCTGGTCGCTAAAGCAAGGCGTGCTCGTAGCAGTGGCACTGGTGATCTTCGGGACGGCAGCGGTCTATCTCGCCAAGCTCCGGATCTCGAAGTCCGCCGTGTCCTCACCGACGGTTGCGGCCAGCGCGACGCCTACTGCCTTCAGCCCGCCGGCGCACTCGATCGCGGTGCTCCCATTCGTCAACATGAGCGGCGACAAGGAGCAGGAGTACTTTTCTGACGGACTCACGGAGGAACTCCTCAACTCCCTGGCCGAGATCGATGGACTGCAGGTAGCGGCCCGTACATCGGCGTTTTCCTTTAAGGGGAAGGATGCCGATATCGGCACGATCGCGCGAAAGCTCAATGTGGGTGCCGTGCTCGAGGGCAGCGTACGACGCTCGGGGAACACGGTGCGCGTGACCCCACAGCTGATCGACGCAGTTACTGGCTTTCATCTCTGGTCGCACACCTATGACCGCGACCTTGGCGATGTGCTGAAGCTCGAAACCGATATCGCGACCGCGGTGGCGAGCGCACTCAAAGTCACGCTGCTCGGAGACGAAGCCGCCAAGATCGAACTCGGCGGCACGCACAACCCGGCCGCGTTCGATGCGTATCTGCGAGGCTCAAAGGCATACAGCTCGCAGCAGACAGCGTCTGACTATCAGCGCGCCATTGCCGCGTACACCGAAGCGATCCTTCTGGATCCGAATTATGCACTCGCGTTCGCAGGACGATCGCACGCATTTTCCGGTTATGCCCTGGAGTTCGCGACAGGGCCGGCCACTCGCGAGTCCTTTGTTAAGGCAGAGGCGGATGCACTGAGGGCGATTGCATTGGCGCCGAATCTTGCCGACGGGCACGTGGCGCTCGCGGTCTATTTCGAAGAGGGACTACTCGATTTTACCCAGGCACATGCGGAGTACGCCCAGGCGCTGGCGCTTGCTCCGGGCAACGCGCGAGCGTTGGCAGATTACGCCAGTTTTTCCGTCTACGTGGGACGCACCGAGGCAGGTATCCTTGCCGCTGCGCACCGCGCGGTTGCACTCGACCCGCTGAGTTCACTAAGCCGTGCCCGGCTCGGCCAGACGCTGTATTTTGCGCGCCGCTATCAGGAGGCGCTTACCACTTTCGCAGAGGTCATCAGTCTCGATTCCAACTTCAAACAGGCATACGGGGATCGCGGGCTGGCCTACTACGCGCTTGGGGACTTCCAGAGTGCGCGCTCGGCATGCGAGTCCAATTCGGACCATTGGATAAGTCAGTGGTGCCTTGCAGTGACGTACGACAAGCTGGGACGGCACGCCGATGCGGAGGCCGCGCTTGAGAAACTTGAGGCAACCTACGGTGATGCTGCTGCGTACCAGTACGCCGCGATCAACGCGCAATGGGGTAATACGGCCAAGGCACTGGCGTGGCTTGAGACTGCCGTGAAGGTGCGCGACCCCGGGTTGGTCACTCTGAAAACCGAATCGCTCATGGACCCCTTGCGCAAAGAGGCTCGCTTCCAGGCCATCGAGCGGAAATTCAAGTTCCAGGACTGAGTGTGGCCGACCCGACCAGAGGCCGATTGCGTCGGTTGCGTCTCATTCAATTGACGACGATGGACGCGCGCGAGGGGTGTCCATACAGATACCTGGGTATGCTCGGAACGCACGACAAGTGGTGGCCAAGGGCGGAATCGAGCCGCGGACACGCGGATTTTCAATCCGTTCGCCGGGTTTTCTGGGCAATCCGATTCATGAATCAGGTGACATAATATGAGAGTCCTACCTGACCAGGAGTAGGGAGCAGGCGCCATGAATCGACGTGAACTTCTTGAATTCGCGACTGCAGCGAGTCTGATGTCAGCAAATGTCGCTGTCGCGGATTCGCCGGCCGCGTCCGAGCAAGCACATGATCACGCAGCCGGAATCACCAAATACGGGGATTTAGTCTCCGCTACATCGAAGTGTGTAAACACCGCAGAGGCGTGTCTGGCCCACTGTGTGGGGCAGCTGATGGACGGCAACACGGAGATGAAGAATTGCACGCTGACGTCCCAGGACGTTATCACGGCGTGTACAGCGGTTCGGGAAATGGCGGCTCGCAACGCGCCCCGGGTCGCGCAAATGGCGGCGGTCTGCGGCAAGATTTGTCGCGACTGCGAGGCCGAATGCAAGAAGCATGAGACGCATAAGGTCTGTCGAGATTGCCGCGACAGCTGTGCCGAATGTGCGAAGGAATGCGAGAAGCTGGCGGCCTGATCTGACAGCGTCGGACAGGCGGCGGGCG
>Ga0335076_10005525_pt1 | contig 12762 bp, 13 predicted proteins | sample Lox_Sample_25_FD_206717 | JGI IMG/M metagenome (GOLD analysis project Ga0335076, IMG submission 206717) | Soil microbial communities from Loxahatchee National Wildlife Refuge, Florida, United States - Lox_Sample_2.5 | ecosystem: Environmental > Terrestrial > Soil > Wetlands | place: USA...
TGTGCAGCCCCTTCAGTCAGTGTGCAGCCCCTTCAGTCAGTCAGAATCCCCAGCAGCACATTGGCAACTCGCAAAAGTGTATTTTGCCATAAGGCATGGGGCTAGCGGATTCTGGCAGATTTATATTATATACTGTTAAACTTGGATCATCTGAAAATATATTATTCATGTGAGAATGGGTCCACCAGAATATATCAAATATTTATTAAGTCTAATGGTATCGATCTGCTGAATATTTTTCTAAATCATCTCCTTCAGTTCAGCAGAATTATTGAAAATATTTTCAGCCTAATGGCTACCTATTCCCATCAATTCAGATTTATTTAAAATATTTTTCAGCCTAATAGAGAATGCATTTGGCCAATTATCACCATATTTTACTACCTATTCCCATCAATGAATTTATTCAAAATATTTTTTCAGCTTAATAGGGAATGCATCTAGCTGATCATCATAATTTTTGACTACCTATTCCCATCAACTTGGCAAATTTATTCAAAAATATTTTCAGCCTAATAAAAAATGCAGCCGAGTCTCAGATTGCCTTTATCCTATACACGAAGGTAGCTTGTGAGGCTGCTATATAAAATTGTTCATGATTGCAGCATATTTTTGCTGCTGAAGCTCAAGAGATGGAGCATGGTTGTTGAAAGTAACTGCTCCAAATGATACCTAAGCAGTGTAAACAACTACAAAGGGGGAACAGCCAAGGTTATTGGTCCCTATGAGAGGGCTCCACAGGATGTGATGGACATGAAACCTTTGCCAGTCACACAGCAAAACCAGAGTAATGTATGTCTTCAGATTCTGGCCTAGATTGCTGGTATAGTCCAAATGTCAAGAAATGGCAGAAGGAAGAATCATTTGGAAGGATCCTCCTTTAATATAAGGAGGCTTGTTCTTGTCTTGCTTTTCTGGCTAAGATCTATAAGGGATACCATAAATGTCTTGAGCACCAGAGATCCAGTAGATGACTGAGGAAGTGAGGTGCCTTTAGAGTTGATAAGTTGGCAAAGGAGAAGTATGCTTCATATTCATAGCTGAAAGGGTGATAGCCTATGATTAGACACAACCACAGATACTTTACATACAACTCATTCAACTCTGCAATTTGCAATACCTACTGTAGGGCTCTGCCCCAACAGAGAATAATTGGATTTAAAAAAATTAAATAAACAAACAGCAATCCAGTTTGAGCCACTTTTGAAGGTTGCATCTGAGCATGATTCCCTGGCAGTCTAGTGGATCATCACTGGACTTGAGGTCATGCACTTTCAGTTGAACCCCCCTTTGAACCAACCCTTTTATGTCATCAAGGTAGAATCCAAGTGCAATGTTGGCGACAGTGTTGGACAGTCTTGACCATAAACGTAAAATCAAGTCTTTGACTGTGTGACTATTCATGAACTGGTCAATAGTCAGTCACAGACCCTTGACTTCAGGGCGTATGTGGCAACATAGGGCCAAACAACGCAAATGTTTGTCCTTGCCAGGTCCACATTCTATCAATTGTGATCCTACACTGTATTCTGTATAGTGCATGGCAGCTGCAGCTTGCCTCACAAGGGCTGTGAGGTACGACAGTTATAACCATGAGGATGAGTAGCTTTTTGCTCACTTCCCCCCCCCCTTCTTTGCTCATTTCTATGCCAAAAGACAGTCCGAGGGTGGTGGAGGGTGTATTTTCTTGACCACCCAGGATATGCCACCAAGAATCCTAACTCTTTGGTTGGAAAGGACAAGACTAAAGTCTACTGCATTCAGTGTTTCGATGCTGATATTGCATCACTCCAGCATGATTATGGCTAATGTGTCCTGTCAATTGTGAAGGATCAGACTCAGATTGAAGAAGAGTGTATGTTCATGTGATCCTTGCATACTTACACTGAAATCCACTCACATCTTGTAGTATGGTCAAAGGAACTCATAGGGCCTGGGCGAGGATGGCTGTGTTCAGCTCCCATGACACTCCTGTGCCATTTACATATTTGTACATTGCAACCAGACAATGTGAGGTAGGAACCAGAACATGACCACATTGTCAGGGGTGGTGGTAGAGCTTCACCTGCAGGGAGAGGCCATTCTAATCACCAGGATCTTGGTGTCAATACCCTCCCACCTCTGCACGATCCTCATTATATAAGCTTAAACTCCCCAGAGCGTGAGTCAGCCCCAGGGCCTTTGAGATTCCCTGGAGCTCTGCTCTGGGTATCATCCCAATCACTTCCACCATCACACACTGCCTTGCCTGCACCATCTTTCATATCGACATCATTCTCTACTGTACCCACCGCCCATCTCCTGTTCGCAAGTGCTAATGTAGCGACTGAGCAGAACTCCCCTGGTGCTCCACATCGGCCTCCACTTTCTTGATCCCATTCACATCGTGCTCTTGTGTCTCAGTGCCCAACAATTGGGGCTGTGAGATGGACACCCACTTGACATCAGCAGTTTGAGCACTGCATAGCCTGTCTCACCATTTCAGCTGGTCTACCACTGTCATGGGTGGACAATCCTGATTAGATTGGCCTCTGTCAAGAATTTGTGCCAGGTGCCAAGTCTCCATCAAGAAACTGCAGGCTGCAGGCAAAGCAGCTGTAAAGGGACACAAAGCGACAATCCAGGCAGATGGATGGACAGGTGAAAACCACCACCATCTCATTTCATGCATGATTACCATCAATGAGAAGGTACAGTATCTGATTGCTATCATTATCCCATTGTTGCAACAAATGCCTCACCAGCACTGTATGTCTAGGAAAATATGTTCCTCAGCTCATCGTACAAAGCTGAGCTCAATCTAAATACCTAGGAAAATACAGTATGTCTATGGAATGTGAGCAGGCCAGGTAACTAGATAATAATGAAGAACTTACTCCTCAGGTCATTGTACGAAGCTGAGGAGGACTCAAACATAGATCCATCTGTATGAGGTGCCTCGTGGGGGTATGTAAATAAGATGCGTGCGCATCATGTTGAAGAGAAGCATAATAATGAAAACTAACTGTTAAACGTTGCGCCTTGTGGTGTTAGTTGCGGTCTGACTCTGTGTGGCTCGATTCCGCCAACACCTGTCTCTTGATAACACCCACTAGATCTTCATGGTGCAGGTGCATGATGCATCTGCTAAATGAAAGACTGTTGAAAATCTTCTCAAGCTCGAAGAGGTCCTCAAGAATGTATAAGAGGAGTGGGGTGTGATTTCAGTTGCTGTAGTCATAGATGCTTTGGGGGAGTCTTGGAAGGTTTGGCAGATGCTTGCAAAGAAATATCCAGCATTAGTTGTGATCGACTGTTACTCGCATCAGCTTAGTTGCTGTTCTATACATCTCACCTTGATAATGGATGGCTTCTGCACAGATTAATCTTATCATTGGGGACTACTTCAAAGCATACAAAGAAGGGCTTAAATATACTGACCAAGCTGCGGAGCTCATCACATGGCTCCACAGTAAGACTTATGTACTCGCTCTACTTCGTGATACACAGATTCAGGCAACAGGACATGCCAAAGCCGTTCTCCGAGCTGTGCTTGCATGCTGGACTGCACACTATCTGGCATACAGACAGCTGCTCAAAATCTAGCCCATGCTTTCCAGCTTTGTCTATGCTGATGTCGAGATCAAAAGCAGCTCACCACCAATGACACAAAGGCAAAATCGAAGTCACGCACAATGGTTGCAATAGTGAAGGACCAGACATTCTGGGTAGCCATTGCACAGTGAGTACCAATCTTGGAAGCTCTGTTATTATCTCACCAGATTCTGCAGAATTAAGCATCATCTCGAGCTGCTTGCAATTGCTGCAAATGTCACACAAGCATCGTTTTGCTGTCTGGATCAAGTACTTTTGACATTTGCATTTCTCGTGATGCAGTACCACACTACGTCAGATGCTGAAGACCTCGTCGGATGCACAGCAATCATTGCAAGCATTGAAAACCACTGTAGCTGCCGTCCTCTTGAACCCATTTTACCAATCATCACCCTTTGCTGCCCTCCCTGTCTTTCAATAATGCTGGTATTCATGCACTTTTCGACTACCTTTGGCTTCGCTTCTACTCATGACCACTGTCTGTAGACTTTTATACCCATGTAAATGATTATCTGAAGGGAATAGGGTACTTTCATAACCTGCAATTGCATTGTCGGCACAAGCAGGTCCAGGCTGACTGAAATGTGTGTTGATGATTGTCCCATGTACACTTCATTTATCACACTCTCTTGCATCCAGAATGAAAGCCCAGACCCTCTGAGTGTATACGAAGATTTCTGCATTGCTGGTCGCAAGCCTCAACTTTCATTCTCCTTGCCCGACGCATTCTCTTGGTTTGTGCTAATTCAGCTTCATGTGAGCGGCTCTTCAGCATTTTTGGTACAACACTAACAAAGCTATGCAATCGCCTTGGAACAGACACGCTGACTGCTATCAGTGAACTCAAGATGCATATCCGTGATGAAAATCTCTGTAACAAGACAAAAATGAGGCTCAAACACAAGTTCACGACATGCACACACCTGCCAACAGCTGCAGATGCACCAGCTGCCACCCCGCTACTCCCGCTCACATTAAACCCAAGCTTGCTGGAACCTCCTACAACATCACAAGACAAAATGAGAACATGTAGTAGCAGTGTCGGTGCTGGGTCATTCAACGAGGAGCATATGGCTGATTTTCAAGCTATTGTTGACCACCACACAAAATTGGTGGATGAAGATGACCATAATAACGACTCCACCTCGATACTAACGACACTTCAGCACCCCATCATTGTCAACCTCTTTGACTTCACAATCCCACTGGGTCAAGATGTATTCCAAGATGCCACAGTGCAGCTTCGAGGAGGAACTTAAATTGTATGAGCTGTTAGATCTCGATGGTGAGAGAGGGGAGGATGCCAACATAGACATAGATGACAGTACTGCAGATGTTCTTTTGGGTTGAATCAGCCTGGATCTAGCATAGAGGTGAGACTAGAACAGCCAAGTGGCATGGTCAAAAGTCAAGGCCACATTCAGTCAAGACATGACCAAACAGTGCACAGTCATTGACTTTTTTACCAGTCATTGACCAGCACAACACTGGTTGGCGATGACCATAGCTGGCCAATTTGTTGGTTCCTCTCTTAGGTATAGATTTGGGGGGAAAGTGTGTAGAGCATGTGTGATCCTGAAATCACCAAAGTATCTTTGAAAGTGTGTCAGAAACTTGGCTAATATCTTAGATCATAAAATGGTCATCTCCAAAAGTCAGAACCTGGGACCATTTTGAAGGAACATCAGGCTGTCCAAACTTGTTAAGGGGCCAGTTTGCAGGATGGTGTGCAAACTCCAAAGCAATGCTCTTGTCAAAGTTTAGTGCCTTGGATATGGAAGGGAGGCTAAGCTCAAGAAGACTGCACTTAGGGCAGAATGGACCTGTCAGATCTGTTGTAATAACTCTCGCATCACCAATGTAGGCCATGACAAGAGCACATTCAATCATTGAAACAATCTCATTGATATGTGGTGGTGGAGAAATGCTCTTGACAATGCTGGGTTGGATACTAGATTTTCCAAGGACACAGACAAGGCTGTAGCTTGTCTAAAGATAGCTATTGGGAAAAACCTGGATGGAGTTTATAAATCAGCTGAAAATCATATAAACAATTAGACTTTACCTCTGGAGTAAATGCAATTGTCATATTCCGAATCTTTGAAAGGATATATGGATGACCCCAATGACAAGTAAGAGGAAGGATGATGTGGTAGTAGATCATGCTGGAGATCAGAAGATAAATTTCATCATTTTTGCAGAAGTGGAAGGCAGACTGACCCTCCCTTCCTGTATCTGCGCTTTAATGCATTAACATCCACAACAAATACAGGTTCAACTCAGAAGGCTCAAGTCAGACCATCTTTTGAAAGCTTTCCCTCCACATGATGATGAGGGCAATGGAGTGCAGTAGAGTTGAAGATTTCAGCATGACCTCACTTGCCCTTAGCAGTCCTAGCAGTGATTCAAGCAAGTGAAAATGTTATACTGCCATGCACATTTAGGTTTATAATTTGCAATGTCATAGAACATACCTTAGCAATGGCTTACATCTTTTGCTAACAAGTGGAGTCTCTCAGTTTAACTGCATCTTAAACAAATTAGTTGCTTGGTAAGGCACCAAATAAAATATCAAAACTTTTGCCCAGTCCTTACTGTATTTTGCATGGCAGTTGACCATGCCACAAATAAGCACAAACATTCAGCGAAACTTGTGAGAGTCATATCTCATTCAATTCTCAATGAATAAACAAAAAATTTAAAATCTGAGCTTACCTAAATGTAGTTTGGGTGCAGCCAAAATATTGTGACCTGATTCGTCAAAATGAGAAAGTCAGTTTTGGGTGTTTTAGGTGTTTTCCAGGACAAAACAGCTGTAGCACTTGCAGAATTGGTTCAAAAAGGTTGAGGATTGGTGTGCACCTACCCTGGCATATCCTCTAGGTGCTCCCAAAGTTACAAAATATCTGAGTGAGATTTGAGTGAATGCGAGCTGTTGCATGACTGTAGTTTGCCTTTGTTAGGCTAAAGCACTGTGCAGCACAACAGCCTGCATTCACTCAAATCTCACTCAGATATTTTGTAACTTAGTCAGCAAGACCAGCTTCAGGATCATCAAGCATAGATGGAGAGCTAAGATTGCTCTTTGCAGGAAGACTGAGATTGTCCATCACAGTGAGGACAGACTGTCTGCATGGTATTATAAGCTTCATTGGGTGTATATCGAGTGTTCGAGTGCAACAGTTGGCATTTTATTTTATTTATTTTCTCAAAAAAAAAAAAAAAAAAAATTAAATGGACAAGTGCCAAGGTTTATGCAAACAGCTGTAATGACTGCAGCAAATTGAAAGATTTTTGGCACTTAAGGACTGGGGCAAAAGTTTGATATTTTATTAGGCACCTTACTGAGCAACTAACTAGCTTAAGAAGCAGTTAAATTGAGAGAATTCACTTGTTAGCAAAGGATGTAAGCCATCGCTAAGGCACATTCCATGACATTGCGAATTATGAAAACCCAGATGCAGAATATTTGAAAGCATTTCTTTAGAAGTCCAAAAGTTTCATATACTAAACATGAAACTAAAAACCATATTTTTATCCTAAACAATTCTGTAACCGATTTTTCATTCAGAAGTATCAATCACCTCTTGATCCTGATTATGATTAAGCCGAGGTCGTTTTGAGGGTCTATTCTGAGAAGACTCTCCAGTGCTAATGTTCTGGTCAGCATCTGGAAGAGTGCATTCTCGATAAGATGGCCCAGCCAAAATCCTAGCTTGTTTTTCTCCTACAGTCTCACAAAGAGCCTGATATGGACCATGAGGTAATGCTTTGAAGAGACCAGTAAGCCTCTGATGAAAGTTGTTGATTTCACGGGGTGAGAGGAGATGATACTCCTTTTGAAATCTTGCACCACTTAACAGCCTGGGTCCTGATCCTTTGAATATACCCATCCGGACAAGATGTAAAGGAGTAATCCCTTTGTTACCTGTTCAAATGAAGCTAAGTTGCACTGGTCATACCTAGTTCATACTTTATTCACTTACTATGCTTATCATTCCAAAATCGCCCAAGATTTTGATGAGTTGCAAAGTACTTCCGAAGTGGAGAGTCGGCATCATAGAGTGCGATAATGTATGTGGCAGTCATTGAGACAAAGATGTTCTTCTGAGTCAACCCTTTCTTGGGCCAGGTTTCCCATCCAAAGGTATTAAGGTATTCGCGGGTTGATTCTTCAGTTGAGAGCTGGTGAAAGGCCACAGATTGTGCTGGTTTCTCCATGAAAACATTTGGTGTGAGTTTGGAGAATATGATACCAATGATTAGGGCAAGCTGGTGCAGAGGATCAGGTAGAGCGAAGTTGTCCCTAACATATCGGTAGGTTTCGCCAATGTAGCCTGACCTCTCATCCAGACCCATCACAGGTATAACAAAGTCCTCTGGAAGCATATGGCGGTGAAGGATTGTGTGGATATCCTGTATGGTAATATCGCCAGTGCTCCAGGGTGCATCAGCATCATTACGAAGAGCAAGCTTCAGACTTTGTTCCAAAGCTGCTGCATGTTGCTGATGAGGTTTGGGGCCTCTAAGGAGCTGCTCTGGGGCCCTTTGCCCTCCAAAGTGAGACCATGCATTGTAAACAACTAGTCCAGAGTGCCGACCACGACGATGTGGGTCAGATGGGGCAGTCCAGGGAATATTGTGAATTCTGAAGAGTATCCAAACTCGTTCGAGAATCTCTGCCATGTAGGGCACTGGCTCGACTCCAAGTGAAATGGCATGTATCTTGATTTTATTGACAGCAACTGGAAGAATATGCTGAAACGAGCCTCCTTTCACGAAAGGGGGACCACCTTTAGCTTGTCGTAGTCCGAGGTCAATAAGTGAGCCAAGAAATGTTCTGAGAGTGAGCTGGGGTGTGGATGATGGTGGGAGGGTAACACCATCAGGTTTTACGATCTCGCAGAGTAGCAGATAATGTGCATAGTCGAAAGGATGACTTTTTTGTTTCCATAGAGTGAGGCCTTTCTTGACCCGGTTGAGGGTTTGGGGGAAGATATCATCATCATCCTTGCTATCTTTGATCCACTTGTCAACACCTGAGGTGACCAAAGTCTTGATGTCATTGACATAGACTTCAATGGCAAGGTGGGCAATGACCAAGGCAGGACGCTGAAGTTGGTCGCTGTTTGGGTAAAGATCGGCAGGGATTGCATATATGATATGCGAAATCTTGAAATCGGCAAAGTAACGCTAAGGAGAATATCCAAATCAGTTGACTGAAGACAAGAAATCTAAACAAATGGAAAAGGAAAGTGAAGATGCCCTGAACAATAACTGCTGAGTGATAACCATCAGCCAGCGCTGAATGATGATCAACCCTCAGCACAAAATGATAGCCATCATCCAGCATGGAATGATAGTTAAAGTTCCCTGCTGGCCAATGGTGGTTGTTCAGCACTGCATGGTTCTACACAGCGCTGAGCAAATAAATACCCCTCCAAGCTGATCTACACATGTTTTCGCCAAAATTATGTTAGGGGATGATGTATTGGCTCACCAAATAATGGTCTGACCCAAAAGTCAATGTTTGTGCTCGGGTTGATGCCACTGCTGGCTCTCGGCGTTTTGTCAATGGCCAGTTGCCACGGTTATGTGTGAATGGCTCTGTCTTGTCCACATCGAACCTAATAAGCCTGGTGATAGATGGTAGCCCCAGTTCAAGGAGACTCGGCTTGAGTCCTAGTGGAACCATCAGATCTTTGACAATGACCCGTGCATCACCAGTGTAAGCCATGGCTAAAGCACGCTCTAAGACTGAAACCACTTCGATAACATAGGGTGATATTGTAGTCTTCTTCTCAAGAGATGAGAGTTGAGACTTCCAAATCCTCTCAAGGGCTGATGTGATTCCATATGTTGTCCAGAGGTACATATTTGGAAAGACCTATCAAGGATTCAATTGACTATATTAGTAATAGCCTGAAAATGCATGCTAAATCTCACCTCTGGTACAAAAGCAACACAGCAATGCCTCACATCAATGAGGGTGGATGGATGAGACCAGTGTCGAATAAGTGGCAAAATAATATGCCTGTATATAGCACTGTAAAGTGTGTAAGTCAGGAACAAGAAGCAGAGTGCAGAAATCAATTACCTCCCACTCTGGTAGCGTGGCTCTAATCTTTGGACATTAACAACAAACACAGGCTCTAAGCGTAGAGCTCTGGAGAGAACATCCCGGCGACCTAGCTTCCTGGCAATCCTTGCATGAGGCAAGCCATTGTCAAGAGCATTCAGAATTTTGTTGTGAGCGCGAGAGGCTTTTGTGCTCGTGGTGATAACCCCAGCAAGAGCAGCAGTTATCTGACCATGAACCACATCTAGTCCACCAGCCCGCTCAGTAAGACAGTGTTGTAGATGGTTGTAACCCTGGCATGCAACACCACGAATGACTGGTTCAGCATTGTCACTTTCTTCAGCAAGAGCTTGATTAAGTCTCTTGAGGACAGGGTGAAATGCGGCAGGGACATCATTGGCCTGGAAATGGCCAAACTGTCGTGTAAAGGCCTGTGGGTAGACATTGACAATGAGAGGTTTCCGATCCTGATCAAGATCAATGACAGAGTCATCAGAGTCATCAGAGTCATCAACTGAACCATCTGTCTCTTTGAAGAGGGAGCGGATGGTATTCAGGTCAGCCAAAAGTCCACAGGGTTCCTGATCAGGATCGTGCAGTGGATAGCGCCTTGGAATTCTATATCCCTCTGCATCGTAGATATTGATTTCCTTCTCATCGTCATCGGTTAGGTCCAAGTTCTCTAGTTGGACAGGCGCGCGTTCATCTTGCATGTAGCTGTCATAAATGACTTCATGGTCTTCAAGAATGTTCCTGATGTCAATTGGTTCCCAGTCTTCAACTTTCTGATACCTATGCAGCATCATGCCATCAGAACAGAAGCAATGTGAGGTAGAAAATAATGCACTCATAGTGAGTCGCCACAGCATAAGAAAGCCATTTTGCCTTTGTGTAATCCCGACTATCTTTCCAGCGGCGACCCTCAACTGCAGCAGCTTCAGTGTTTGTTGCCAACGGCTGGTTTTGCCCATAGAGGCTGACAATGCCCACTGGGGATCGGCTTGTCATCCAGCCATCCTGCTTCCAACCTTGTGGTGCGTCGTCTACAAATGGCTGCCAATCCAATCTAACAAGATCATGAAGAAAGCGAAGCTCATTCAGGTTGAGTGAGATTGTTTGATTTTGCCTGCAAGTGTTAGAGTCAGATTGACTAATTATAAGATATGTTGATACCATTCAGCTAAAGTTGCTTTGCTGATGCTGTACACTTGTGAGTTGATAATAATGAAAGAGTTTCAACACCGCCTGCACTCCCAGACAGTGTTGTAACCCTTTCATCATTTCTACATGGTAGTGCTCTGCTCCAGCAAAGCATACTATGCAGAAGGTTCAGATTTGTAGAAGACTCACATAACATTTGACATGATTGGCCTAGCACCACTCAAGTCTGTAGAGTATGGGCGCTCAAATTCAAACTGGCGACCTCTAAGCTTCGTAAGAAGAGTTATGAAGAAGGATTGCATAATCCTAGCATGTCGTGTTGTGAGTCGGGTATCGCCAGATTCATTTGTGGGGATGAATTCTGAGTTGCCTTCCTCGAAAAACTCGTTGGGGGCCATTCCAATCCAGAGTTCCTCAGACCGAGTCTGACCAACACACCACATTGCACCAGTTGGATTGAAGCCTACAGTTCCATGTTTGGCCCGAAACTGCTTTATCTGCAGGCGCAGGTTAAGCTCGATTGAAAATGTGTGGTCAACCAAGACATCAGGAATAAACATAGCCAGCCCTCTAGAGGAACCAACAACAAGGATGAAGTCCAGGAAGTTCTTCTCACAAGAGAAGCAGTAGTCAGGTTCATCTGTGTGAATGATGTACTTGTCATCAAACTGAAGTGTGGAGCGTTGGTGGAGGCGTGCAATTGCTCTGGATGCCTTCTTTTCTTCGAACACCTGTCTGAGTGTAGAGAGCTGAACTTGCACTTCAGGGAGCTGTGCAAATAAATTTTGACCCTGCAGGTTAGAGGGTTCTCTGCAGAGGCTAGTATATGCATCCTGAGTGGTAAGAGAGTCCAGCGCAGCAAGGGGATCAGCAAGAGTAGTGACATCATAGACACCAGTTGGCGTGACATCATTCCTGACATCATGAAAAGCCCAATTCAGACAGCCATAAAAACAATATGAGAAGCACATACTCATAGTCATCAAAATCTTCGAAAGGATCCTCATAGGGGTCAGTGTCAGACATTGGGGACAAAAGAGCAAACGCAATACTTAGAGAACACCTCACATTTATATGTCAACAACAACCCCTGAGTTATATTGGTATTGCCATCCCTGACAGTGACGTACAGGCCTATTCGGCTACCAGCAAATGTTGAAACTAGGAACAAAACATTCTAGATAAAAATCGTACCATAGATAGAAATTCTTATCTATATATGGGAACTTTTTTTTTCAACACTGGTGGGTGAACAGGCCCAAAAGGCAGCGAAATTCATGAATATATTATATCTATAAAGAAGGAGACGAAGTGTGAGAAAAAATTAAGCGAAATAAGCGACATAAGCGAACCTAAGCGAGAAAATATTGCGTGGCTGCTGTCAATCTCACGTGTCTTCTGCCACCTTTGACAGCGGCGATCAGCATCAGTGGCAAGTCCCAATTTGGCACAGTAAGCCCGAAACAGCCTTGCAGAGAGTTTTCGACACTCTCAACTTCTCCTTCACGTCCCCTCCGCATCTCCCTTTATCCTCAGGCATCCTCCACTCTTGCTGCTCCTTAGGTCCACTGTGAGTGACCCAACACCTCTGATCTCACATTTCTGACTCAGGTTTGCTTATCTTGAAGAAACGCCATTGTACCCTAATTAGCTCAAGTGAGACAGAATGAAGCAGCCAGGCAGAATGAAAGTAGACTGCAGATGCAGGCTAAGAATAATTAGCAAGCTCTTCACATGTGCCGACCTCTTCTCAAAGGTTGCGTACATGTTGGATTGGACCTTTGAACATCTGTCTCCCCTCATGGTCAGCTATATGTTGCTTTATCCAGGTGCACTTCTGAAGAGCACATCAAAGTTCTGTTTCCTGAAAGATAGAGGACAACCAGTACAGTAAATATTGTGTATCCAGAGGTCTTGGCTGACATACT
>Ga0335076_10005526_pt1 | contig 12761 bp, 5 predicted proteins | sample Lox_Sample_25_FD_206717 | JGI IMG/M metagenome (GOLD analysis project Ga0335076, IMG submission 206717) | Soil microbial communities from Loxahatchee National Wildlife Refuge, Florida, United States - Lox_Sample_2.5 | ecosystem: Environmental > Terrestrial > Soil > Wetlands | place: USA: Florida...
TGGTACCGCCGTGAGATTTTTGTGCCATTGTACCTGGTGCTGGCCTACATGGCCCTTATCCTGCTGCCGCGCTACAACGAGATGCGGATAGTCCAGGTTGTTTTGATTCTGTGTTCCGTCCTGTTCGTCGTGTGCATGATCTGCCATGGCGAACTGGCCCGCTCCAAACCGCCATCCGAAAAGCTGACCTCTTTTTACCTGACGATCGCCACCGGAGGAGCCCTTGGCAGCGCCTTCGTGGCCTTGTTTGCGCCGCTGATCTTCGACCGCTTCTGGGAATTTCACGTTGGGCTTCTTGGATGTGGCGCGTTGCTGGCGGCTGCGCTATTTCGCGACCGACGATCCTGGCCGCTGGCGAAACGTTTCGCTGCCTTGATCGTCGTTTCAGCTTCTGTCGTGCTCAGCCTCGGCGCGCTCTACATGATCGAAAAGGGCCTTGAGCGGGAGATCCAGACAGATTCTGTCGTGGTGCAACGCGCGCGAAACTTTTTTGGCGTGAAGGCAATCGTGCAAAAACCTAGCGTTATCGGCCTCTTCCACGGCCGCACTTTGCATGGCTCGCAGAGCCTGCTGCCAGCCTTTCGGACCGAACCGCTTCTTTATTACAGCCGTCCGTCCGGGATCGGTACCTTACTGAGCCAGTTCCCGCGAACTGCCGATCATCCAAACCTCCGTGTCGGCGTGATTGGCATGGGAGTAGGAAGCCTCTCAGCCTACGCGCAAGACGGCGATTACTACCGCTTCTACGAGATTGATCCCACGGTGATTCAGTTCTCCTCGGGGAACCACCCATACTTTACGTTTATCGAATCCTCTCCCGCTAAAACAGAGGTGGTACAAGGCGACGCGCGCATTCGCCTGGAGGAAGAACTATTCAGAGGCCAAAGTCACGATTTTGACGTCTTGGTGGTTGATGCATTCAGTGGGGATTCCATCCCGGTTCACCTCCTTACTCGTGAAGCGATGGAGCTCTACCTCCAACGAATCCGCGGCCCCGGGTCGGTGATCGCGTTTCATCTCAGTAATTCGGCGCTGGATCTACGTCCATTGATGGCCAGCCTTGGGCGCGCTTATCACCTGTCGGTCATCGAGGTTCACGAGCCATTGGAGGTTGATCCATTGTGGGTGCTACTGTCGCGCGACCCCGGCGCCCTAGGGCTGCCTGGGCTGATCACGCACGGCAGGACGCTCCAGGTCGCACGAGAAATTGCTCCCTGGACCGACGAATACAGTAGCCCTTATGAGCTGCTCGTCAGATAGAGGAATCAGTGACCATTTTCGCGAATTGCGTTGCTCATTTGACTACATAGGACTGACTTGTCGCAGGGAGATTTTCCCTGCCACTAGAGTTGGCGTGCCTGCGGTGTTGAACAGCAGCCCCCGTACCGCGATGGGTTGGAAGAGGGTAATTCCCGTAAGGTTGTCGAAGGCAGTCTCCGACACGACTGCGCCCTGCATGGCTGTGATCCCTGAGTTGGTGAACAAAGCAGGGACATTGCCTAAAGTGAACGCCGTGGTATTCGCTGTCTGACTTACCATACCCGGGACCTGTGACATTCGCAGTGTGATCTGGTCGGTCAGGACGTCGGTGGGCGTGACGCTACCTGCAATCGAAACCTGGACTTCTTGGCCGATCATCAAGTCCAAGCTGCTTGCGAAACTGAGGCCAAGAGGCAAGGTCAGGCCGTCCGATGCAATATTGAAGGTTGTGGGTCCTTGAATGGTCACGGCGACCAGATTGCCCACTTTAATTCCACTGACCGGTGCCAACGCATCGTTCATCACCATGTGGAATTGCGTGGGGCTGTCCACGCTGGCGACGGTCCCCACAATTTCGGCCCGTTGTTTGGCTTCGTCGGTTGACTGCTCAAAATAGATTTCGGTAGCCACCAGCGTGCCATCCAGCTGAAGCCTCGCGTTGGAGCGGACCGTCTGGCCGTTATCCAGGGCTACGGGAAAACCATAAGCGACGGTATTGTCCTTAGCGAGAAAAAGGGTCAGCTTCTGGCCGTTGTTCATGTTCAGAGCGAATCGATCTACATAGTTAACATCGCTGACCGCGCCCTCAAGATTGTCGACTTCCGCGAAAAACTGCTGTCCTTGCGGGCCCACGGTCTTTGGAAGCTGGGTGACAGTCACGATGGGGTTGATACTCAAATCGCTTTGCAGCGACTGGTTGAGATCGAAATCAATGTCCAGTCCAACCGGAGTGTTCGGAGCGATTCCAAGGGTAATCGATGAGGCTGCCTGGGAAATTGGATACATCGCCGAAGCTATCGTGAGCGTTGGTGTCAATTCACAAGTGGAGCCATTCGCGCAACTGCCGATCGCGCTTCCGGAGGTATTCTGTATGGTCAACCTGGGATTGGCAAATGTGAGCGTGAGAGTGCCATAGGTGCCTTCAGGAACGCTGCCGGAAGTAAGAAAGGCCCGGTCCGTGACCAATTGTGCCAGCTCGACATTGACAGGAGCGTCAAGCAGGGAGATCGAACCACTGTTCGGAACTCCGATACCTTGCACAGCCGGATTCAAAGTTACTCCGATTACAGAGATTTGAAACGATAACACCGCGACGCCTGCCGGTGGCGTGTCGTGTATGGTCAAGCTCACAGTGGACGTGCCCAAAGGAATTGTGGGAGGAGGATTATGGCCTCCGCAAGCGGCTAACAGGGCTGCAAGCCCGAGATTCAGACTGAAGAACAAGCGTCTACCGCGCATAAGCCTCCCTGACGCGCATGAATTCTTGGGTGTGACAGTTGCGAGTGTGAGGATGATAACTCGCGCTCGTTTAACGGCATATTACTGAGCCATGACAACGGGCCCGCCGTCGCAGCTTGCTAGTTATGAATGCCCGTACAGAAAATGGACTTAAACGCAGCACTGGAAGTCCCAGCCTGCTGAATCACCACCGTGACATGATTGGGTGCCACTTTAGAGATTCCCTGCAGTATGGGGATGCCGGAGGCCACGGCGCCAGCGGTACAAGTTGGAACGTAATTTGTGTCGGCGAAGGGAGACGGCCAGGTCACGTCGCAACTCGCTGCTCCGGTCCAAGGGGTTGTGCCGCCCGTGGTCGCGCAGGTGTGAATATCTGCAGAGATTTTTTGGATTTCACCGACGGTGTGGTCCGAACCGTTCGCAGCGTCGCGCCAGCCAATATGTTCACCGTTGGCGAGGCACAACTGGCAGTCGGGAGCCAACGCGACCGCGCCATTTTGAGACAGAAAGTCCAGGCGTACCTTGCCGTTCGCAACATCGTAGATGGAGAAATTGTTAAAATTGTCTTTGATAAAGCGCCACTTAGCCGCGCCGCGATCAGAAAAATCCATCCAGGTGCTAGCCACGCCGCTCTTGCCCGTGTCCAGGTCCAGCATCGTCTGGTTGCCGTCCGAGTAATTGCGAAATACCGCTGAGCCATTCGCGTTAAAAAGATATTTTACCGGTTTTTTGTCTGTGCTGGTGTTGCCTGGAATAGAGAAAATTCGATCTTTTCCCTGAACGACCTGGAAGTTGGCGTAATCCAGAGTCCAGGGCATGATGTTGGCTCCCGGCCTGCCGCCATAGCCGTAATACAACAGATCAACGCCTTGATTTGCGAAGCCGCTGATGTCGTTCAAAATGAGATTGCCGAGGGTTCCGTTGTCGTTGGCCTTCCAAACGTTGGACGCGCTAATTGCGCTGACGATCCCCCAATTGGAGGGGGATTCTTGGATGTGAATTACGTTATTTGTGTGTGGCCCCTGGACAAAACTTTCGCGCACATGAACCGCCGCTGCGTCTTTGATCAAAACGCCATCGGAAACGTTCCCTGCTCCGTGGGCGTCATCCTCCATGAATAAGCCGTTGATTCCTATGGCCAACATCGATGGGCCAGATGGTCCGCCGCCCCCGCCATCGATTTTCATCATCGGCTGGTTGGGTCCAGGAGTGTTGCAAATACCACTTGTCCACTGCACCGCAGCGGTCTGAATTTGGTTATCGGACGTGATGCTGCATGGCTGGCTCTTCCCAGTGCCAGTGCCACCGGCCCAGACATTGAGGACGTTCTGCGGCCCAGCACCATGGATGCGGATGCCTTGATTTGGCGCACCGGCAACAAAGAAGTTCTGCAAGACTGCCTGGTTCCTCAGATTGTTCAAATCTACGACCGCGCCGGTGACATTCGCTCCGCGAGAAGCGCCGGCAAAGAAGTTTTCCAGACGGATGTAGGAATTGTTGTTGTTACTGTTTACATTGCAGATTACGCACGGGACGTTCGACCCGGGGGCGGCCATGATGCCAAGACCACCCCTGAATTGCGTGTCGCCGCCGTTGAAATGGCCACCGGGCAGTTCTCCCACAATGGCGCTCTGGTGGTTGAGATTGAAGCAGGGAGTGCCGTTTGTGACCTTACAAACAAAGTTGGCCCCTGGGAAGCCATGAACGACCGCGCGCTGATCGCCAGTGCTGCCGAAGGTGTAGGTGGAAGAAAAGGTCTCATTGAAATCGGAGGCCAGATTCACCATGCAACTAGAGGTTGGCGTGCTGCAGAGCGGATCCGATAAGGCCTGAGATAACTTGGTATATCGAATCGTGCTTGGTCCCGCCCAGACACCGCTACTCGGCTCATTCTGCGGCAGTGCGTTCGACGGATTTGAAGGACTCACACTTGCGGTGGCACGAATTACCAACACCGAACCGACGGCCGCGCTGGCAAAATTTAGCTGCACATTGTTCGGATCCAGCCTCTTCACGCTGCCGGGCAGGAGAAGCTTGCCGTTAGGATCGAAGGCCTCCACGAAGACATTCGGATCGCCGAAATTGTGATTGCACGTCCACTGCGTCGATGGCTGCGAAATGTTGCAAACATGGCCTGCGACGGAGGCAACCTGCGCAGAGATAGGACTGCTGGTAACGAGTACGATAAACGCCAAAAGCATTACCGGCAGAAGAACGAATCGCTTCATGAGAGGTCCTCATTTGTGTTGTAAGCAGGGATAGGATTGGCGTTACCCGTCTTGACGAGACGGCGGACAGGATGGTCCAAAAGACTACAGCACCCATCACAACATCACATCGAGCGATCAGCCCAGACCGGTTACATCTTAGGCTAGCTCGATCGTGAAGTCTGCGGCGGCCACGTTACTTGCAGAAGACAGCGATTTATCTTTCTTGTAAATAACAGCGGCTGTCGTTTCGGTCTCGGCGATGCGCATTATTCAAGCCAGGATTTCAGTTGGGATTCGCTGCGCGAGCGGAATTTCCCTGAACATGATGGAGGGAAGGCCGATAGATTTTCTGAGGCTGAATCTGCAGTTCTACGGAAGCGGTCACGTTTCGCACAGCGCCGGGCTGGATCACGGGATATAGCCAACGTTCATACTGCAGCGACGAAGTGATGCCGACCCCGTTTGGAAACCAATAGTCCCCACGGACACCCACGTCGGTGAGCGAACCCCCACCAGGAAGAAACTGCTGGCTCACTTTCTGGTGCCGAAAGTTGAACTGAATTCGATTCCTGGGGGTGAACCAATAGTTGGACCATGCCTGTGCGCCCTGCCCATCTCGCCCAATCCAGCTACCGATGAGGTTCCCGTTATTGGCATAGCCCATCCTTTCACGCCCATTCCAATAAAAGAATCCATAACCAATCGCGCCACCGGCAGGCACATCGGAATACACACCCTCGAGCCGCAGGTCGAGTTTTGGGATCTTGGGGAAATGCGAGATATAAAGTCCGCCGGTCCACGCGGAGCGGTCCCAGTAGGCTACGGGGGTAAACTGATCGTCTGCGAAGCCATCCGCGTAAAAGGTCGCCCAGTTGCGTAGCAGAGGCAGGCGGTAGGAGAGCGTGAAATCCGAACGGCGATCGCCGGGCTCACCGGGAAACCACGGGGCCGGAGTATTCCCTGCCGAGAAAATGCTTTTGATGTATGTATGCACCGTGAGCGGCACGTCGGCACCGGCAAAGATTGTCGTGAGCGCAAAACCGAATTCAACATTGGGAGTAGGTTTGAAGGTAAACCGCTCCCCGGAAATCATCGGCTGCGGTGAAACCGGATCAGTCCAGCTTCCCAGGAGTTCCGAAGAATAGGCAGGCACATCCGAGGTGGTCGTCGCCGCAATGAAGTTCTGCCCAGAGAGTTGGCCAAGGAAAAACTCGCAACTGAAGGGGCCGAGGAATTTCGAAAGAAGGGGCAGCTTAAAAGGTGAGACGCGGCTGACACGGAACATGTTGATGGGAGCTGCGTTGTCGCTGAAGATCATCGGCCCACCGGCTCCTGGACCCCACCATAGGCTCTGCTTACCGTAAGTCAGCTGCCAGTTTTGAACAGTGAAACCTACGTACGTGTCGAGCCACTGGAGACGGTTGTTGGACGGCGTGGGTGTGGCGGGCGGCGCGGGAATCAATTGGATTTGCGGGAAGGCGGCACGCGCCGTAGGCGTAAGCGCCTGGCCTGAAGGCGAATATTGAAACTCGCCCCGTGCATAGACCACAAAATGCGAATCGGTCGCCCAGGCGGAGAATCCCGTGACATTATTAAAACCCTCTTCGTTCGGCCGGCCGTAGTCGTTGATGATGGTCTGCCCGAAGTTGTAGTCATAGCCTTGAGACAAGGGCTGGCCCGAGATTCCGTTGATGCGGGTGTAGGCCGATTCGAGTTTGGCGCGGGTATTGTCGCCGCCAGGAATCTCGATGTCGTCGCGAAATTCCTGGACTAGAGAAGAATAAACCTTCGCGGCTTCGGACGACGACGACTGCGCAACGAATTCAAGTCGATCACCTGCTTCGGCAAGCAATCGGGCACATTCAAATCGCGTCCAGGGGCGCGAATCTATCATGGCCGATTGGATGAATCCCAATGCGATTAGCCGATCCATTGCCGGGTAAATCCAGCTATCGAGGGGAACAAATGGGGAGGCCATGTTTGCGCGATTTGGTTTGTCGCGAGCCTCTCGCGTGATGTCGCTTATCATTTCCCAATTGCTTCCCCCGAGTTCCGGGTCATGTCGTTTCTTGTAGACCTGCGCAGCTGCGAGATTGCCGATAAGCGAACCGATAAGAACGTCGGACTGGAAATGGTTCAAGCTCCGAACGCGCGCAATGGTGACGGCGGACGCCGCACTGTAAACCAGGATTTTCGTCCAAGGGCTGCTGTATTCGTGAGCTACTACACCCGCGACCGCCCATGCGGCAGCCGCATGCTCACTCGGAAACGATGTGCCTCCGCTGAAGAAATTTCCGTCGCCGTTACCTTGGTTCGGTCGTTGCCGCCCGAAGGAGTACTTCATAGCCTCAACCATCACGAGGCTATTCAGGGCAGCTTGGCCGGCTAAAAAGCCGGTTTCCCTCCAGTGTTCATTGTGATTTTCGTAGCTGAGGAGCCACATAGCGCCGGCGCCGCCAACAAGGCCAGCCAGCCCAACATTTGAGAGCTTGTTGTAGTTGGAAATCGTGGAAGGATTGTGCGAGAGGCTGCGGCTATACTGCGCATCTGTTGTGAACAATCCCGCCGCGATTCCGCTCAAGGGAACCAGCCAGGTCGCGTCCGAGACTTCAAGCTTCGACGGCGAGGTCCAGAGGTCTTTTTGATCTGAGACGAAATCGGCCGCCAGGCGTTTTAGCAGGTTCTCCCGGCGATATTCACGTTGTTCGTCGAATGGAGGCGGCGGTGCGGCGGTCTTAGCAGCATCGGAGCTGCTTTCGTTCTCAGCATCGGGTAGGGCTTGCGCAAGGCCTGGCGTCTGGCCGCGCGTTTCACCCACAGCGCAAAACAATAGCGCGGCAAACAGAAGCAAGCTCCGTGGTGGACCAACGAAGGTCACGGATGGATATAAGCGACGGCAAGCGCCGTGGACGCCGCTACGGAGGCTGCTTGCATGATCACAGACCAATTGGGACCGCCGACCTTCAGCGCCTTTTCCGGAACGACGACGACGTCGCCGGACCGCAAAATGGCATCCATGGGATCTCCGGCGAAGAAACTGGAATTGTTGCGCGCAGAAATTACGCTGCCATCGGCGCGCAGCACGAAAGCCGCCTTTTTGTCCGCGAGCGGCGTGAGCCCACCGGCCTGCGAGAGATACCAATTCGCGCTCTTGCCAGAGCGATAGCTGACTGCAGTCGGATGAAAGACCTGCCCATTGACCATTACGTAGCCTGTCCTGCTGGGAACCAGAAGCACATCGCCATCTTTCACAACAACGTCGGCCGGTGTGTTCTTCCACTTTTCGATTGGATCGGCAATGTGAATAACCACTCGGCCGATGGGTGGATTGATTTCGAGTTGATGGAGTGTCGATCGCATCTGCGCGAGCGCCGTCGCTTTAGCATTCTTTTGCTGCTCGTCGGTCTCGGGCATCACCTGCAAACTCCCTTCCTCGGTCCTTATTCTTTGAATGAGCGAGGCGCGCGAGAGCTGTTCGGCCTCTCGAACATCGCGGCGCGTGAGCACGGCGGCATACGGATACGCCTGCGATGTATAGCCGCCCGCGCGCTCGAGCACGGAACTGAGCTTCTCGCCAGGTTCGATGCCGAACGTTCCCGGGTGCATCACTTCACCGTCCATCCGCACGGAGGCGCCAATATTCTTCCAGCCCGTCTTTTCACGAATGGACAAAACGTCGCCGGGCCGCAACGGCACATCCTCCGTAGGATTGCCGTTTGAAAGCGAGGCGAGTGAGACCGACACGTGAGTGCCTTGGATACCGTCCTCCGAGTAGCTCGTCAGATCGGCCTTGCTGGTATCAGCACTCGTCTTCAGGCCGCCCGCGGCACGAATCAAATCTTCGGCGTGCATATTTTGCGTATAGGGATAGCGCCCGGGCTTGGCGACTTCACCTGTGACTTCCACGAAGCTCGGCTGCACGCGCGATTTGTTAGTGTGAATGAGTAAGCGATCGCGCGGCTGTAGAACGATATTTTCGCCAGCGCCTCCGTTCATCGCCTCGCGCAGTTTCACACTGAAAATCTCCGAGGTGCCGTCGGGATTGAAGCGAAACACTTGTGCCGTGTTCAGCGCGGCGTCGGACGTGAGTCCTCCGGCAAGATAAACAGCGTCTCGCAAGGTTAGCTCGCCGGACGCGCGGTAGTTTCCTGGTGAGCGAACTTCCCCAGTCACCGACACCGTTGGAGCGGGCTCGAAATCAAAACGGCTGAAGATTCGGACGGTGTCCAGGGGGAGCAACTGTGGAGCGACGGAAGAGTCGCTCATTGCGGCCGCTAAATCGAAACTGACCACGCGAGGGCGGAAATCGGGTGGATTCAGTCGAATAATCTCGGCGTAGTGGGCCGCCGGCTCCGGCAACACGTCCTGATACGAGGCAATCAGGTCGGTGAACTTCATTCCTTCGTGATAGGAGTAGCGTCCTGGCCGAAGAACGTGCCCCTGCAGGTAGATCGTGCTCTGGTTGTACGGTGCGATTGGGAAAATGTGAATCTGGTCGCCGTCCTGTACACGGAAGGACGTGATCTCGGAACTGGCTCTTTCATCTTGCGACAGATCAAGGCTAAGCATCGTGCGTTTATCATGAGCCTCGAGTCGCTGTACTTCGACGTGTCGCAGCGCAGCTGCGGGTAGAATTCCTCCCGCCAATGCGAGCACCTCTTCAACGGTATTCTCCCCATTGAGTTCGTAGATTGCAGGGCGCCGAACCATTCCCGTAACGGTGACCTCGGGGCCAACCGGGGGAACCATCAAAGTATCGCCGTTCTCCAACTTCTTGGCGTCGGGCGAAACTCCGTGCAATAACAGATCGTATGCGTCGATCTGCTCGATTTCCTGCCTGCCTCGCATATGTCTCAGGGAACGTAATGATCCTTTTGCTGTGACGCCTCCCGCGGCGACCAGCGCATTCAGTGCCGTCGACAGCGAGCTGATATCGTATGCACCGGGTTGTTCGACCTCGCCCACCAGGTAAACCCGGATGGTTCTGAGGCGCGCGACAGAAATGTCCACCGACGTGTCTCGGTAGAGACTGCCGACCGTTTTTTGCACCGACTGCTGGATTTCTCCAAGTGACCGTCCACTCACGAGCAATGGTCCGGCATCCGGAAAAGTGACGCGGCCCTGCCGGTCCACTACCCGAACAAACTTTGTCGACACGGCTCCCCACAGGTCGATGTTCAAGCTGTCTCCGGGTCCCACGACATAGTCCGGCCCCACGGGAAGATCCATCGGGATGCTTCGCGGGTCGCGGAGACCATCCTGGAATACAGCAGTGCCGAATCGTCGCGGAGGGAGGTCTCGAGATGGAGCTTGAACGTAGAGGTCGTACAAAGAAGGAACATCCGCGTAAGGATTCGGGCGGTGGACCAGATTCGTCGATGACTCCCCATTGCGCGCGAGCCGGGGTTGTGTTGCGCCTGATGCATAAGGCCCGCCGGAAAGCGCGCTCATCGGCGGCGGATTTTCATCCGTAGCATTCTCCCAAACCGCCGCCCCGGATACGCTCGCTCGCCCTCCCGTGGAGCGGTTGGAATAATCCGGAGGAGAGCTTTCCCCAAAACTCGGGCTTTCCTCGTCGTGCGAGGGGTTCGAGACGTTCTGCAGGACGGCTTGGTTCTCACCGGAACCGGCGTAAACAGAACTATCGGATCCAGACTCAGCTTGCAAAACGCGGGAAGACACCGGTGGCGTTTGCGGTTCGCCCGGAGTACCGGGAGAGACCTCCCTCCTCGGAGCCCCCTCCGGCCCCGAAAACGCCCGCCGTGGCTGCGTTGGAGCAACTCGAATGCAATCACCGTCGGGATTCCAAGTGCAAGCGCCGGTTTGATTTCCGGTCGATGTGATTCCTTGTCTGGGGTTTCTCAGCGAATCGGCGTCTTCCTGCGCTTCGATTTGCACAAGCCGTCTGACACGCTCCTTTAGAAGAAGGTCCTGCTCCTTGCCCATCTGTGATCCCGGGTTCACGTTCGGTAACAGGTAACCGTACCGCTGCACGAGACGAGTAGCCACGGAACGGAACTTCACATCCGCCGTGAGACGGTCGAATACCGCCGCGTCCGTGAGGTTTTCGTCGTTGACAAACTGCCCATTGTCCGCCGCCTCCCGGGCCATCCACCGTTTCAGCTCGACCATCAGCCCCGGGTCGCCGGTTAATACTTCCTTGAGCAGGATAGGCGAAGCCGCGACGTGATTCAGATTGTCTCGGGTTAAATCGGAAGGCGCCGCTGGTGGATTTGATGGCAAATCTGCCTCGAACTGCGGATCGGGAGTAGCCTGTCGGGCCGATGCAACAGCAGTCGTAGCCAGAAAGACAGCGACGCCGACCGCAAGAAGCAGAAAGAAATTTATTACCCTTCGAAATTCACGATCGCGCTTCATTACAGGCTCTCCGATCCAAATATTTCAGTTTAGAAACGGCCCAGAAACATACCATCCAACCGTCGCCCGCAAGAATCATTCACCCGTCTGCTACAAAAGAAGAATCAGCTGGCCTTGCTCATCACGAAAAGAGCACAGACCATCCGAGAGCAACCGCTCAGGCCTTCAAGCGTGGCCCGAAAAATGACTTCGATGTGAAATTTAGTGTGAATAATTCATGAACAACTGGAGAACGGCTTCACCACCGGAGCAGACGTGAACGTAGGGCTTCTCCGGCTGACGGCGCGCCCCAGCGAAGGGATTTTCGTGTTAGTAAATTTGGTTTCCGACACTGTTTTTAAGGTGTTCCGCCGGCAAAGTTCTCGGAATGTGAAATCCGCTCGAAACAATTCACGCAGAACTAACAACGACATCACGACCAAATAACATGCTGGGAATTACAGTGATACCGTTCATGGTTTAGCCTTCCGAAGTCTTGGTCGCGTTGTTATCAAACGAAAGCCAGTTGTCTATAAGTCAGGCCTTTGCAGCCCGCCGTGCTGGTTTGTGAGCTGGATCTCGCTCGGGAATCGGTGAACGTGCGCCGATCGAAAGCAGCCTGGATGAATTCTGTATACGTGGATGTTGTCGTCGACCGCGACACCGCCGCCAGCGAAGACCGCGGCCGCATTATTGAGCTCTATGGTCATCTTAGGCCATCTCTCCAGGCTTTCTTAGGTTCAAGAGGGCTAAGCAAGGAACACACCGAAGACGTTATTCAAGAAGTTTTCCTCCGGTTTGTACGCCAGGTTCTGCGCAGCGGGGTCGAACAGAATCCGACAGCCTGGGTGTTTCGTGTTGCCCATAACCTTTCGATGGATCACCACCGGTTGGAGCGTAGACGGTTGAGCGAGGCGGAGTTCGAACGGCACGCTGTATTCCTTCGCGAGAGAGTGGATCCTTCACCGAATCCTGAACAAATGTTGATCATCGGTGAACGGATACAGCGCTTTAAGACGGCGTTCAGCCAGCTCACACCGAAGCAGAGGCATTGTGTGTTGCTGCGGGCCCGCGGTCTTCGTTACCGGGAAATCGCTCTGGAAATGGGAGTAAGCGTGCAAAGGGTCGGCGAACTCATGCAGCGGGCGATCTCATCATTCGAGGGCGGCACTTAAATGCGTGGGAGTTTCGCAAAAACAGGCCTCCAGACGGCGGTCCGGCGCTGGGCGTTGACTTTGCGGCCCTTCAACGAGGTGCGCGTGCAAGAGCCAGCAGCCTTCGTTGAGAAACGCCATTTGCGAAAGTGCGCTCGGCTGAGAGGTCGTCCGCTGAGCGACTTGCGCATCCAGGACAATGGGCTTGTTGCTCCGGGGGCGGCCATTCAAATATGCTCACTGCGTTCAGGTGCGCGATCTGCTCAGGCTCTTCCTCACGAATCCTGGCGCTCCACGCCCCAAGGCTGTCGAAAGTTTCAGG